>ERZ773243.3191-NODE-3191-length-12095-cov-3.194352_pt1 | contig 12095 bp, 7 predicted proteins | sample MGYA00580520_ERZ773243 | MGnify/ENA primary metagenome ERZ773243 (study PRJEB29015, sample SAMEA2737747) | human gut metagenome | biome: human gut; feature: human-associated habitat; material: faeces | place: China | collected 2012 ... | reverse complement strand
ATAACAGGACGATAAATTATAGAAAAAGGTTGTGCCAACGTTTTGACACAACCTCCTTAATTGAATGTATATTTCTGATTATCTTTTTGTTATCATTTATATTTGTATAAGACCTTTCATTCTCTATCTTCTCATTTCCTGCTTATTTTGATGTAAAAGATACCGGATTACCTGCTTTTTATTCAGATAGTACTCCGTTTCTTACCTACTTTTATCCATCCTATATAGGGATTGTAGATGTCAATCTCCTTTGTTCTTTGTGAAAATCGTGCATGTCTATTGTGTTGATATGCAGTGTTTTGGTAGTACGTACATTCGTGGGGCTTGTGCTTCATGGCTGTGGAGCACGAGCCTCATCGCCGTGAAGCAGCTGAACGACATTCGTGGCCGTTGCAAAAAGAAGCACTCTGAACTAAGAAACTACCTATGCGAACGCAATGAAGCTGCTGAGTTTACAGCAAATAACAGCCTTTTTTACGAATGCTCCTCCTTATATTGCGTCGGTGAACATCCCATATACTGTTTGAACACCGTGCTGAAGTAGCGTGATGTAGAGAATCCTGTCTGATCCGCTATCTCATTTATGCTGAGGGAACTATGTGTAAGCAACCATACAGCCTTTTCCATTCGGATTTTAGTAATATAATCATTTGCCCCCATTCCGGTCAGTGCCTTCAACTTGTTGTAGAGGGATGCGCGGCTGATGCCCAGTTCTGTACAAAGTAGCGGTACTCCCATTTGCGGATTTTCCAGATTATCTGAAATGGTTTTATTCATTCGTTTGAGAAATATTTCGTCTGCCGAACTGAATGTACTTTCTTGTGGTTGAGGAAGCGGCTCTGTGCCGGAGTAACGCATCCGCATTCGCTCTCGGTTTTTTAGCTGGCTTTGAATAATTGTATAGAGAATATCGACTTCAAAGGGTTTGGTCTGATAAGCATCTGCCCCATTTTTGTAGCCGAATGTCTTGCTCTCTTCATCATTGCGGGCTGTGAGCAAAATAACGGGAATATGACTGATTTCCAGGTCTTCTTTGATATGCTTGCATAATTTGTAACCGTTCATGCGAGGCATCTGGATGTCGCTGACAACAATATCCGGATGCGATTCACGGCAGATGCGCAGAGCCTCTTCGCCATCATAAGCCACCCATATCTTTTTGAATTTATTTTTGAGAGCATCGGACAGGTAATCGGTCAAATCTTTATTGTCATCTACAATAAGTAAGGTGTTGCCCTGGGTTTCTTCCTTTCCGTCCTTTCCGTCCGGGATGCTTTCCAGCTCTTCGGTAGGAGCTAATAACTCATTCAGATAAGGCTGGGGTTGCAGCGTGACTTTTCCCGGTTGCGCATCCCGTGGCAGTTCGAACCAGAAGGTGGAACCGGGAGAGTCTCCATGATCGTAAGCGCCGATACTTCCGCCATGTTGTTCTGTAAGGATTTTGGAGTAGGAGAGTCCGATGCCCGTTCCGGGGCGACTGTTGTTGCCCTGATAGAACCGGATAAACAGATTATTTATATCTATGTCCTTTAAACCCGGACCTTGGTCTGAGATGGAAATACGGACACAGGTTTTGTCTTCCGATAAATCGGCAGAAACCTCAATCAGAGTGTTCTCATCACTGTATTTCAGTGCGTTGATTAGTAGGTTTGTTAAGATAGTGCTGCACTTTTCCTTATCGAAACAGAGGGTGTCTATCTCTTTATTAGGAGTATAGGATATGGAAATGCCTTTCATGTTGGCTTCCGGTCTGAAGTCAGCTAAGAGTTGTTCAATCCATGAATTTAGTTCTACGCTTTCGATATTCAGCGAACTTTGCCCGACTTCCATTTTCCGTACATTCAGCACCATGTCCAGCAGTTTCTTCATGCGCCCCGATTGCCTGCTGATGCTTTGTATTACCGGATACTTCTCATCTTCAGGCGACAATGTTCCCAATAGCTGTTTCAGTGGTGCATGTATCAAGGTCAGCGGGGTGCGAAGTTCGTGATTGATATTGATGAGAAAACGTACTTTCTCTTCATATACCTGCTGCTCGTGCTCTTTCATCGCCCATTTCAGCTTGTTCTCTTTGCGGCGCAACAGGGAGAAGAAAGCCAATATAAGGCCTATGCAGACTACTGCGATGCAACAGATAGTAAACCAGACGGACTTATACCACGGTGGAAGCACTACCAATTCCAGTATCCGGTAGTCTTCCGTCCATCCGCCGCTACGGGTGCTGCATGAGGCTAAAACCTGATATGTTTTTGCCGGCAGTCCGTTGAACGTCAGTTCTGGTTGATACGAGTACATGATTTGCCCATCCATGCCACGTAAGGTATACCGATACATAGGCTTGCGAAAAATATCTCTGTCATGGGTAATGATTTTGATAGAGATGGGTTTGCTATGTTCCTGTACAGTCAGGCTGCGTCCGTTTTTTATAAAGGCATTCATTCGTTCTCCGCCCACAGCCACGTCGGCCAACTCAAGAACAGGAGGAACTGTATCTTCGTCCGGCAGTTGTTTGTCAATGCAAAGCAAGCCGTTGACTCCTCCCATATAAATGTCCCCTTCTGCGGATAGCAGCCGTGGTTTCTCCAGATATTCGTTCTGGATAACACCGTCCGATTCTCCGTATAGGATAAATTCTCCTTCACGGATGAGGTGGGCAAACAGTTTTCCATCCGTCCCTATCCATACACGTCCCCGTTTATCACAAATCAATGAGTTGATTTCATTAATCAGGTTGTTGGGGATGTTGACATGTTCGTGCTTTTCTGCTGAATACCGGCTGAGGCCATAGTTGCTTCCTATCCAGAAAATGCCGTTTTCATCGATGGAAACGGAGTTGAATATCGTGTCTCCGGTGCAATGATACAGAGTTTCTAACCGGTTGATTCGTGAGTCTATCTGATAGATGCATTTGATGTCGTGCAAGTAGGAGATGGGGCCATTCTGGCATATTGGCAAGATAGCACCAACGACTACCGGAGTAGGTTTATCTAAAGAAATAGGGGTGAATTCTTTCTTCTCTATGTGATAACTATAAGGCATTTCAGAGAGTAGCAGCACTGTTTCTGGAGTATTCCGGAAGACATTTACAGCCTTCCCGCGTTGGCACAAGAGGGCGTTGATGCTGTCGTTCACGATAATCAATGGCCGGTACTCTTCGGTGTGTTTATCAAAGAAGAATAATCCTTTACTGAACAAAGAAACCAACAGATGCCTTTTATCCACTTCCGTAATGGAGGAAATTTTGTCTCCCCAAGTAGACTTTGTATGGTAGAATCTATTGTTGTCGGGGTAGAAACGGTTGATTCCACCGCCGTCTGTCCCTATCCATATATCCTTCTCTTCTCCCTGATAGATGCTTAGCACTGCTTTTTCGCTCAGTCCGTATTCTGTGCTTGGCAGTGCATCCGAATATATCTTCATTCCCACTTCCCTGATATTTATCAGTCCGCCGCGTACACTGCCTGCCCACATGTTGTTGTTTGAGTCGGAATATAAGCAGAGGATGGAGTTGACCGGCAGGGAATAAGGATTACCGGGTGCGTGGGCTATGGTGGATATCTCATCATTCTCCGGATTCAGGATATAAATGCCTGAGCCGTCTGTTCCAATCCATATCTGTCCGTTGTTCTCAGCCAGGGAAAGCACTACATTGGTTTGCAGGAGGGAGTTCCCGGTGTGATAGGAATGCAAAAGTTTACCTTGGCGGTCGTAACATTTCACTCCTTGATGATAGGGGGCGAGCCATATATGTCCGTCTTTGTCTATCAGGCTGGTTATGATTTCATTACTTTCAAAAGGAACAGGGTGAGTCCGTCCCGTAGGTATATCGACGAGCAGTGCATGGCTCCAACGGCTGGTGCACAGCAGAGTCCGGTCGTCCCATTTTTGCAGATTGGTGATGTTATAATGACTGTTGGGAGTCAGCGGACATAGGAATCTGATTTTGTGATTGGCATAATCATATTTATATAGCCTTCCATTGCCTCCGAATATTACTCCGTCCGTCCAGGGACAAATGGAAGACACCACTACCGGATTTTGGTCTTCATCGCGCGCTTGCAGGAAAGTGTCTTCCTGATAGTTATAGTGGAAGAGTCCTTTCGGCGTGATGGCCCAGATGGTATGTTCTTCGTCTTCAATGATATGGGTGATATTTCCCAACAAGTATTTTCTTAGCTCGTAACCGTCAAAACGCCCTATACCGGACTTGGTTCCGATCCATACATATCCTTTGTCGTGGCTTACTACCAGGCAACGAACAGAAGAGGACAGACCGTCCTGGGTACTAATCTGCTGGAAAGCATATTGTTTATTACCTGTAACTTTACCCGGTAGGAATAATAGTAGGCACAATATGAATGCGGTTAACATGTTTTTCTTCATGGTGCTATACAAAGATTGGAACAAAAATAGTCTTTTGTTTCGAGCCACACAAAACAAAAAACAGGTATTTCATGATGATGGTCCCTGTTTTTATCTGTTTGGGCTGTAAAAAGTCAATTTTAATTGGAAATGAATCAAACAAATAATCGTTTCCCGACACGTTGGGAACAGAAATTATGCTTACCTTTGTGCGTAAGCAGAAAAAACAGAAGTTATGGTACAGAAAGACAGATATATACGTTTTGACTGGGCGGTGAAGCGCTTGCTGCGCAACAAAGCCAACTTCGGCGTGCTCGAAGGTTTCCTCACCGTGTTGCTGGGCGAGCCTATCCGCATCGTCGAGATACTGGAAAGCGAGGGCAACCAGCAACGTGAAAACGACAAATTCAACCGTGTGGACATCAAGGCACGCAATAGCAAGGACGAAATCATCATCGTCGAAGTGCAGAACACGCGCGAGATATACTACTTGGAGCGCATCCTCTTCGGCGTTGCCAAGGCCATCACGGAGCATATCGAATTGGGAGAACTTTACTCCCAAGTGAAGAAAGTGTACTCCATCAGCATTCTCTATTTCGACATCGGCAAGGGCAACGATTACCTGTACCACGGTCAGAACTCCTTTGTGGGCGTGCATACGGGCGATTTTCTGGAGGTCACCACTAAGGAGAAGGATGCCATCGTGCGCAAGCTGCCTGCCGAAATCTTCCCCGAATACTTCCTGATTCGTGTGAATGAGTTCAACAAGGTGGCCGTCACCCCGCTTGAGGAGTGGATAGAGTATCTGAAGACCGGCATCATCCGCCCCGATACGAAAGCTCCCGGACTGGAAGAGGCACGCCGCAAACTGATTTATTACAATATGGACAGGGCGGAACAACTGGCGTATGACGAACATATCAATGCCGTAATGATTCAGAATGATGTGCTGAGTACGGCGGCGGAGGAAGGAAGAGAGGAAGGCAGGCAGGAAGGGCTGGCGGAAGGCAGGCAGGAAGGCAGACAGGAAGAAAAAATAGAGAACGCCCGAACAATGAAAGCCTTGAATATCTCCTCCGAGGTCATCCACCAGGTGACGGGTCTGCCTATCAAAGACATAGAAGAATTATAAAAATAACAAGATACTATTTATTTTTCGTCTCGCCCGATTTTCGTTTTATGAAAAGCAGGCGGGACGTTCTGTTTTTTTCCGGCGTAGAGACAGAAATATGAACCTGCCTAAGGAGTTGCCTTGGGCAAATAGCTCGAAAATATCCCCTGACCGCATTGCTTTTCAAAGTAAAGGGTAAAGCAATATGTGACTTTACCCTTTACTATATATAATAGGAATATATATACTGAATATTCCGATTTTATTGTGATAACCCTATCTCTTTTTTCTCTTTCTACTATTCAACCTAGTATCTACCGAAGATGCTATATAATATCATGGGTTGGATAGTAGAGTCGAATTCTCCATGATAATCGAGAGGTTTCCAAATTTTTCCTGCTTTTTCAAAAAGCAGGTATTGATAATCATCGAAACAACCATCCTTAAGTATTAAGTTTATGAGATTATTCACAGCATCTTTAAAATCAGGAGAAGAATCTGTTAAAAAGATGTTGGCACCTAAGGGGGTATTCCAAATTTTACTGTAAAGTATAGCATTCGCTATATCAGGAAATATGTGTGCTTCAAATTCATAAGTAAACTTTTTATTTGGATCATCGAAATCTTCTCCATAATATAAGTGTTGCAGAGCATATAATAGTTCTTCCTCAAGAGTTTTTGAGTTAATGTCTTTTTTGCTTGCAAATAAAATAGTTCTATCAGTAGACTTATATTTTCCTTTTGATTGCCCTTCGATAGAAGGATCAATGTGGAAGTTGATTTTTATGCCAACTTTTGTTAATGAGTTATAGACTTTTTTTCTGAATTCATCGTAATTCATACTTACTATAGCTTTTTCAAGAAGTTTCTTTTCTTCATCTGTTAAAGTAGACTTATCTCCGTATATTTCGCCAAGAACTCCTGTTTCAGAACCGCCGATTTGAATAGAACCTCCAGGGTTGGGATTTTCAGGATCGCCTCCGCCTAGTGGAGGACATTCTTCTACAGGGTAATAACCAACTATCACAGTAGGACAAAATAGGTCGTCGCCACCTACACCAAACTCCATATCATCCATGCCTTGCCCCCTATCGCAATTGGAGTCAGAACCATAAATAGGATAATATACTATAACACAATCTCCTTCAGAGGAGCGTGTAGCGATATTTGAGGGTATAACATCTTTCAAACTATCTGTTACTTTTGATAAACTCGCTATAATCTTCCCTTCTGAATATCTCCAACCATTAATAAAGGTCCCATTCACTTCATAAAAGAAGACACTGCCACTGAAATCAGGTTGGCGATATAGGTAATTGTTCTTTCCGATTGTTCGAGTTTCTTTTAAATACTTATAAGTTCCAATGAAAATAGTAATGAAACTTCTTGTCTTGTTTGTTTTTTTATCTAATAAAGTTACTAAACGAGCGTTGTTACGAATAAAATTATGTTTCTTATCAGCTATCCAATGAGCTTCTGTATCATTGTCCATTATGAGATATGAACCATGAATGTAGATAGGGGTCTCTACTACCTCATACTGCATTTTATTATACTCTTTGGCTTCATTCCAATGAGGTTTGTATAACCATTCTTCACTGCTACTAATTCGTGTTGTAATAACTGGAGCATAGTTCTTCTCAAACCACGCTTTCGCTACCGATATGGTTAATTCTTCATTTTTTTGATTTTGCTGATTGGCTTCAGAGTTTCCATCTCCTTGTAGCATATGGTCAGCACAAGCTAATAGCATACAGAGTATCCCTATATACACTAGGATATTCCACTTTCTGTAAAATCTAATGTTTTTCATGTTCTTTTTTATTAGTTTGACAATTATTTAATTTTATCTTCGAAGATACTTTTTAAGTCGCGATGTAGTTTGAATGTATTGAAACCGTAAACCTTTACATCTTCTGTTAATATTTTATGAGCTATTCTGCATGCTTCTTTTCTTCTTCCCGTTTCGTTGTATAAAAAGGCTAATTTCCCTCGTGGAGTTTGTAAGGAAGGCATCATAGCAGCAGCTAATTTATAGGCTTTCTCTGCTTCTTCCCACTTCCCCTTTTCTTTTAAATAATCTCCTTTTATTAAGAATAAACCAGGAGTCGGAAAATTAGTTTCCAAGAAATGTATGGAATAAAGAAATTTTATATTTGAATGATTTGCTCTTAGTATTTGGCTATAGAGATAGACAAAGTTTATATCACTTTTCATCTCTTTCTTTACGTTAATGAGTGTATTGGGGAGTTCAGTATTATTAGATTTCAGACAAATATATAGTTTGTGATATGCTTCCCATTTATTCCAAAGTTGGCTACTCAGGCAAATAATGGTAAGACTATATACGGCTATTTTTGCTATTTTAGAGTATTTATTATAAGGAAGTTCATAATACTTTTTATCTCTCTTTTTGTTTATTATGAAGGCTATTCCGATAACCCATAATGTAAGTAATGGGAATACTTGATCCGGATAGGCAAAAAATCCCCATATTGCAATTCCTGCCAGAAGCGATTTGCATGTAATAGTAACCGAATTTCTGCTTTTTGATGGAATAAGTAACCAAATAATGAAAGTTAAATAGACAAACAAGCCTATTAGTCCATACTCAACAGTTATACGTAAGGGTTCATTAAATGCTAAATGAGTATTTCCTGCTAATATCTTTTCTTCAGTAGATGTTGATGGCCTACCCATATATTTCGCTTGATAATATAAATAATTAGCAGCGAAACCACCTTTGCCGAATCCTGTTAAGGGTTTGTCTTGTATCATTTGCCAGCTAACTTTCCATATCAGTAAACGTCCATCAGCAGATTTTGGCTTTAAATAATATAATGCTCCGGCAGATACACCAATACAAAGTGCAATACTTCCACAATATATCAACTGTTTTAATCGTAACTTTTTGGTCACAAACCGCAAATACAGGCAATATAAAATAGAAACGATTAATGAAATGTAAGCTGCACGAGCATATGTTAGTATAAGTAGGGGTATACAGAATAATGCAATGGCGATTATGATTACTAACATCTTGCGATATTTTTTTAGTTTGATATAAAAAAGTATGAATGTATTCAGTATAGCCCCTAACAAGGAACTTAATATTATAGCAAGTATTGCTGGATTATGATAGGGACCAGTTAATGTGAAATATTCACTATAGGAGGAGAGGCATCCCAAGTATTGCAAATATCCCCAACATGCAAGTAGGACAGCTGCCCCAAGAACGCTTTTAAAAGCAACTAAATAGTATATTCGCTCTATATGACACAGTATGATGAACAGTATTAGTAAGCTGTAGCTTCCTATATTCCATAGATTTACTAAATCCCTAAAGTCAATCAAATAAAATACTAGAAAAAGGAAACATAAGATTGTGGGTTTATATAATTTAGCTTTTCCTTGAAAGATACTTAAAGATATTATACTTATTATGATTGATACTATAGCTATACTAAATATGGATGATGTCTGGGGATGATTGAATACCTCAAAGAAAAAGCCAGATACAGAGAATGTTATTATCATTCCCAGTAACAAAGAAATTGAGTAATTCATGACTTTTTTCATATGCAAATTCTCGTGTTATAAATGTCCGTGTCTAAACATATCTTAGTGCGAATCTTGTGAATGCCTTTTCTTGACTAAAATTAAATTAGCCAAAATCGTATTTAGACTTTTGCTATGGTGTATTTAGACCTAAAGGTTAACAACCTTTTGAGGCAAAATTAGATAAATGCTTATTCGTGTACAAATTTATATGCCAGAATATTAGTCGTTTAGCTATATTTGGACTCGCCTTAGCTAAAATTGGATTATAGTGTCTTGTCTTGCTTGTTTTGAGAGGAAGAAATGAATTTTATTCGCATTTGTTTACTGCCTCTTGGCTAATAAAGACTTGTTTATCTTTTGGAAAAAAGAAAGGGAGTTCCTCTTTGCCTTGATCGAGATTTCGTAACCAATATATAGTTCCACTGGGTATAGAATCAAAATCTATATAATTATATTTCGAATGTACTGTTTCATGTTCTATCCATTTGTTGTTATCAAAGTAGAGTAATTGATAATGATTATTGGGCTCTATACCATTTCTGGAATTTCTTGGATACAACTGTAATGCTTTGGCACATACCGGTGGGGTAAACTCAATGCCAAACCAACTTGATTCAATGTAAGTATCAGGATTTCCGTCACATGCCTGAAGATAAAGCGGTCCTGACTTGATAGGGGTTCCTTTCACTTTCATATATTGGGTAGTTGCAGGGATGTGGCATTGTAATGAATCAAAGATAGGCAATGGGCTTGGATGGGTGTAAATGTGTTTATTGTCTTTTGCCGCTAAAAACTCATATTCAGCAATATTGATAGAGCTATTGTCTTTTGTCTGCAATTTATAGTATCGGTATTTCTTATTATTATCTATATTGTATTTCTGCCAATATGGGGCAGGTGGAGTGGTGATCACATATAGTGTGTCATAAGAGCCTTCTATTTTATTAGTGGCCAATAGAAGTGCTCCTTTCATATTGTTCCGATAGTTGTCTAAGTGTGGTTTGGGAGGGTATTTACGTAACAGATGTATGGAAATTCTTTTTTGATAGTTACAATTTATAGTTTCTTTTTGAAATTTTCCTGTTGTGGAATCCTGTCGTATTATAAAAGCCATATCAAACTGAATTGATTTCCCATTATTATCTATATAGGTAGGGAAAAAAAGTGTATTTATAGGTACCTTATGATAGTGGACTATTTGTTTTATCGAATCGATACTCCCCCAAGCGACTGGATTAAGTCCTTGTGTGTTAAAAAGGGATAAATAAGCAAGATTATTTCCTTTTATTGGAGGGGTTGGCAAACTTATATCTGTACAAACATGATAATTAGGGGTTACATCCATAATTGTCGCTTTATTGAAAACTGCAGGAATTTCTTCTTCTTCAGCTTTCAGAAAATAAGGTATATCTTTCTGCGCTCCGAATGTCATACGATATACTTTGCTAGCATATTTTAAACTTAACTCCCAATCTTCTCCTAAATTGTTATAAGGAGGAGTATAGGGGTGAAAAGTTAAAGTGGAATCGGGGGAACTGCACCAATAATGCCTGCTATCTTTATCAGTCCATTGGGGGGTGAACTCGTAGACAACAGGTATTCCGCATGCACGGAAAATATTGCAAGTTATAGCTGCCAGGTTATGACAATCCATTTTGAATGAAGGGATGAAAAGATCATAAATTCCAATATGAGTATTGGTATTTATGCGTTTATTCAGGCTTTTCTGTAGCCTAACATATTTTTTATATAGTTCAATAGGTTTACGTATGTTATCCATTCCATTATAGGAAAGTTTATTATACATCATTTTACGTAAGTCTATTTTGTTATTAACCAGTGCTTCGTTTACAGTACGATAGGGAAGAATCCATTCTTTGAATTCATCAAAACTAAGATTTCTCAGTAAAGGAGAATTATGCCATTCCCTGAAAGCTGCATCAATATTAAGGATTAAAAAATCTTTTGTTAGAATCTCGATGTCTTTCTGCCCAGTAGTTGTTTCTGGTGGAAGTAATGTCGCATATTCAGCAGCTAATATTTGTTGTATAGAGTCGTTTACATTGATGTTGGAATCTACTTGATAAATCGAGTCTATCTTTCTGAAATAGTGGGAATAAGTAGGGGGTATATTTAGCGAGACACTGCTTTTATGATAGGGCATATTAGCTATTAAAAAACAAGCTGCTGCATATTTCTTTGAATCTTTACCTTTATAATGCTCTAAAACTGCAATCAGGTTTTCTTTGTTGTCTTTAGCTGATAATAAGGCTTCCTCTACTTCTTTGGGAAAGTGTCCGCATGAAGTAAATGCAAGTATATAGACTATATATGTAAATTTCTTAATAGATGAATGCATAGCATATAATATAATGATAGTGTAAGTCAATATAGAAGTTGAATTTGATCGTTAGATTTTTAAGTAAATGGTAAGAATGTTTCCCATTATACTGAGTAGGCGATCCTTCCATTGCTCTCGTACTGAGCCATACATATCCTTTGTCGTGGCTTACTACCAGGCAACGAACTGAGGAGGACAAACCGTCCTGGGTACTGATCTGCTGGAAAGCATATTGTTTATTACCTGTAACTTTACCCGGCAGGGATAATAACAGGCACAATATAAATGTGGTTAACATGTTTTTCTTCATGGTGCTATACAAAGATTGGAACAAAAGTAGTCTTTTACTGTGAGCTTGACAAAACAAAAAACAGGTATTTCATGGTTCTAAACTCCATTTTTATCTATTTTAGCTCCAAATTTGTCTATGGGCTTTCCGGGAATGGGCCTATGGTTAAAATTGGACTTGGAAATAGTGATTATTGCACCGATGCTTTCCCCGCTCGCTTTACATTTGCATCGAAATCACTGTTAACAAATGTCTTTAATTTAAATTTAATTCTATGAGACAGAAACTATTTAATGTATTTCTTGTATGCCTGTTCTGCTTGACGGTACCTGCCGTTGCTTTTGCACAGCAAGCAATTAAAGTAACAGGTAAAGTAATTGACAGCACTAATGAAGGTGTACCCGGTGTCAATGTGTCTGTAAAAGGAGGAT
>ERZ773243.3182-NODE-3182-length-12149-cov-3.590872_pt1 | contig 12149 bp, 10 predicted proteins | sample MGYA00580520_ERZ773243 | MGnify/ENA primary metagenome ERZ773243 (study PRJEB29015, sample SAMEA2737747) | human gut metagenome | biome: human gut; feature: human-associated habitat; material: faeces | place: China | collected 2012 ... | reverse complement strand
GCCCTCGAATTAAGGAACGACTTTTTCATTTTTTCCGATGTATTATAGAAAGGTGTCAGGCCGGCTGCCACCTGGTCTGCCTGATCCATCGGATCGATATCGGGATGGGGAATATTATAAATATGTCCGAACTCGGTCGGTTTGCCGAAAACAATATAATCTGTCCCCGTTTTGTATTTATCGGTCACATAATTAAGACCTTTGAACCAGACGAGGTCGATCGTCCCGGTGCCATCGGTAAATTTAGCCACCAATCGCCGGGTCCGCCCTTCCCCCACCGTGTCATAATACAGAATACGTCCTTTCAGTTGGATATAAGGCATATTTCCCGTTATTTCGGAAACCTTATAAAACCGGCTACGGTCGATATATTTATACGGGAAATAAAACAACAAATCCTCATACGAAGATATTCCGGCCTCTTTCCGTAATATCTCCGCTTTCTTCGGGCCTACACCCGGCAGATACATAAGGGATCGTTTGTCTAAATCAAGCATAGCTGTCTATTTCTGTCTATATAATTCACAAAACATAATCGTCATCGCCTTTATCTTCAAACTCATCAATCCATGCTCCTACTACATCCAATTCCGGATGCTCCTGAAAAACCCTTATTTGTTTCTCAAAACGATCAGGTTTGGCAATATCATCTGTATCCATTCGGGCAACTAAATCGTAGGAGCAATGCTTTAAGCCTTCATTTAGAGCTTTACCAAGTCCTTGATTCTGCTTTAAAGGAACAACTCTAATCTGAAGATATTTAGCAGTATATTCAGTTATTACATTTTCCAACTCAGGCGTAAGCTCTCCATCTTTCACCAATACAACTTCTGCTAATTGTAAACTTTGATTAAAAAGGCTATCTATTGATTGTCGGAAATAATATGGAGATTCGTTATAATAAACGGATAATAAAACGGAAAACATTAATTTGAATTCAGATTTATGATAAAGTTTTTCTTAACAATAAAGAAAGTGATATATATATACTCTTGAATAAAGGAAGTATTTTTAATGCCCTTAATGAATAATGTTCTTGATAAACTTGATATATCAAAGGATGGTTTAATCTCAAAAATGCCTTACGAGTAGAATTTGAATAGAACAATAAATACATAGCATCTATTTCATCTCGTATTTCCTGATAAAAAGATTCTTTTTTCAATAAATGATCAATATAAAAAGCTGCTTGAAGAGTTTCTTCCGCCAAAGTAACAGACCTCTGATGTGAAGCAGAAGAAGGGTATTGAATATAATTATATAAAGCTTCATTGATTATTTTCACTTTACAAGAGCGTGCTACTAATTGCATATATACTGTTGCATCTTCACCAATCCTGAGATGACAAGGAATATACATAGGTTCATCAAACAACTCTCTCCTATATACTTTTGCCCATAGCTCCCAACCATATTTTCCCCTCAAAACTTTTTTCAAATAATCAATCTTTTCTAATGTTACATTTGCTTCTTGCTTTAACACTTTTTTATTTTTTCGAACCACATGATAACCAGCAATCACTATATCAACATTCTTTTCAAAATGACAAATAAATTTCTCCAAGAAATCTGAAACTAACGTATCATCTATATCTAGAAAACTAATATATTCTCCTTGTGCCTCTTTTATTCCTCTATCACGTGCAATAGCAACTCCTTGATTATTCTGACTACACACTACAAACCTAGGATCTCCTTTCGCAAAAGACTGAAGTATAGAAAGTGAATTGTCTGTACTACCATCATTTATCAAAATAGCCTGCCAATCAGTATACGTTTGCTTTAACAAGGAATATAAACAAGCAGAGATATAACGTTCTCCGTTATACACAGGAATAATAAAAGAAATAGTCATCTTAATTCAGTTATACATTTTTTAGAATGAATTTCATCGAAATAGAAATAAGAAATAAGAAATACCACTGAAAAAGTCATTTTATTAAGTCCAATAGTTACTGCTTTACATTCCAATAAAAATAAATATACGATTATTAAGAGCTTATAGAAAAACATATTAAAATGTGAGACATGTTGAATTTTATTATATTTAATCGGAGCAATAAGTATTAATTGATAAATAATAAGTAGTATATATCCCCCAATTCCCCAGTAAAACAAATTCCGCAAAATTCCAATATCTATATGCTTGTAATATGCACCTGTTATAGTATCTATAAAACTTCCACTACCGTACAATATTTCTTCTATTGATGTAGACACTTGCCACATTTCTTCTAACCTATCAGTAGATGAAGTGGAGAATTCATCATTATAGTACATTTTATAAAAAGGTTCAAAAGCAAAAGGAAAAACATTATCAACCAAATGTTCAGTCATTGAGGGAAAAAGGAAATATAAAAATAAAAAAAACAAAGCAACTCCTAGTAATATTTTTAAAATGAACATTAATTTAGTCCGGTAACTTTGTTGATTAGAAATCATAAAAAAGATACCTCCCAAACAAGCTCCAACAAACCCAGTTCGTCCAGCAAAAATAGTCCCCATCAATAATAGTATACCAATTAATGTACTTTTCATATTGACTCCACTGAGCAAATAACGTTTCACAAAAACAATATATATAAGTCCATAAGCAAGCCCCAGACTCCATCCTACTCCTGAAGAAAGAGCTAATCCACGTACACCTCCTCCATAAGCATCTTGTAAATCATGAGCACGACTAAAATAAAGAATAAAATGTGCAAATGATGGTATAGACATAGCTATCAATTGAATAATAGATTGTACTAGAAAAGCCCATATAATAGTTTGCTCTATTTTTAACGTGGTATATTGTTTCTGATATTTTAAATAGATAACAATAAAAATGCCACAAATAAAATGAAACATTTGAGCAATCAGTACTTTAATATACTCTAATTCCATAGTCAAATGCAAGCAACTATAAAAAACAGCGATACCTATAAGAAGCCATTGTGATATAAATATTCTTACAATAAAACTGTTTTTCAATTCTAAAAGCAAACAATATCCCCATTTTTTTTTATATAAACAACAAAACATTAATGGAAGAGCTATAATTACAGAACTTGTCAATGGTCCTATCACATAAAACGAAAAAACATAACAGAGCACAAGAACAATATCAACTAAAGGAATCGTAGATGATATATTATTATTTATTTCCATTTTTTAATTATTCTCTCTATACACGACATGACATTAAAACAAAACAACATTTTTTTTGAAGCCACCCAAAGAGCTATTTTCCAATACCATGACATACCGGAATAAGAAAAGATATAACGATTAGCTGAAGAATATAACATATTCCTTTTTTTTTGCAATTCACCTTTGCTACCCAATAATAGGTTTAATTTAACGGTAAGCTTCATAAAGCACAAGTCTTCCCCAAATGTTTTGAAACATTGATTAGTAAGAAAAAAAGATTCAAGTAATTGAATAGAAGCAACTAAATTTTCTAAAGATTTCTCAGTAACACTATATGTATATGAACTCACATTATGATGAATATAATGATAAAGTGCTTCAGGAATATAATCTATTTTAGTAGCATGAAAGCATAAAGGAATGATAGTAGATACATCCTCCCACATATTGATACCTTCGGGAAAGTCTATCTTCGTCCGTTCATAAAGACTTTTAATTACTAATTTATTCCAAGTACCACAATGTAATTCTCCTCTTAGCATTTTCTTCACACACTTTTCTGATTGTTGCGGAAATAATTGTTTTCGTATTGTAGAGTGAGCAACATAGTCATCAAAGAAGTCACACCCTACAATATCCGCACTTGTTTCAAGCGCCTTTACCAATAATTTTTCATACATATTCTTCTCTACCCAATCATCACTATCACAATATATAATATATTGTCCTGTCGCATTCTTTAAACCAGTATTTCTCACTGCTGATATACCCCTATTCGTCTCATGTTCTATTATTTTAATCTGTTCGCGACGTTTTGGATACTCCTCCAATACATAATGTAAAATATCCATACTATCATCTGGAGTACAATCATTCACAAAAATAAACTCTATATTTTCCAATGTCTGCTCCATCAAAGAACGTACACAACGCTCAATATATAACTTTACATTATAAATCGGAACAATCACACTTATTTTAACAACATCTACTACCAGCATTGTGAGTTATGCTTTTTCAAAGCGCTTTATGATATATAAAAACTTCAAGAGTAATGAGTGAAAACAAATTTCTATCTTTCTTTTCCACAACCCTGGACATCGTTTTTTTTCTTCTTGGTTGATGGATGTAGGGTACTCCCCACTCCAGTCCTGATCTAACAAGTGAGGAAGTACGGCATACAGTTTTACTCCCTTTTTGCGAATATAAAACCAATCATCAGCAGTAATAAAAGGTCGTTGTTCTATCAACAAAGAAGCTGCTTCTCGATTTATAATGTAAGCATGGGTCAAAAAGGCATCATATACACGAGCTAGACAATAATGTTGTTTAATTGTCTTTGTACCCAAGTACCAATACCAACCAGACAGAAGTATGACACGGGGCTCATCGGTATTCAATAGTTTCTCAATCTCAGGAACAAGAGTATCAATATTATGACGAATCACGATATCATCTTCCAAAATCAGTGCATATTTATCTCTTGACTCCACTAATTTTCTATAACATTTCTGATGACTAAGCGTACAGCCAATTTCTCCCGGACGAACCTCTTTTACATATCTTTTACAAAAAAGCTCAGTATCAAAAAAAACATTTTTCTCTCTTTCAGTCATCCCTCTAGCATCCACAGCTTCTACAAACTCAGCAGATAAAAAGAACATTTTTTCAAGCTGCTCCTGCATATATCTTTTACGGTCAACAGATTTTTTTAGATTTATAATATATGCCTTCATTAGTAGTTTATAATATAATGAATAATTTCATCGTTTCCCATTATTCTATAGATTGATGATTCGGTCTATAATAGATTCGTTGCGCCCTTTCCAAAAGAGCTTTTTTATTACCTTTATTTCTTTTATATTTAAGTTCTTTTTCGATTCAACAATTTCTAATAAAGCTTCGAAGCTATATATACGTATTCCTGGAGTATATATTTTATAATCAAAAGCCAAATCCCTGTTAAAAGTACAATACTCTTCTTCGTCAAAAGGAAATAGCAAAATTTGTTTATTTGGTATCAGCATATAATCATAATAAATTGAAGAATAGTCTGTATTAAGACGTCAGTAAAAGGCAAAATTGGATATATATCACAAGAAGAATCAATTATCCTTAAATTTGAATAACTCACTAACATATCTAAGTTTATTTCCGTATTTGGATGTAGCCTAAACAAAAATAGATTATTGTTTTTAATACAGAGTTGATTCAATCTGTCGAAATCAATAATCTCTAGTATGTTACGTTTATCCTCTCTCCAAGTTGGCATATAAATATATACATAAGAATAACTTGCACAATCCTCTATTACATCCAGTTCCTGCTCTTTATTATATCGTTTAAGAAATTCTTCTATCTGATCATGTGCCCATAATAAAATTTCATTTCTTGGATACATAGCCTCAACACATCTATCTTCCGAAATTCTGAAACACTCTGTAAAATGTTTAGTCATCAATGGGGAAGTTGATAAAAACAAATGAGGTCTGAAAAATAAATATGGGTAAAGGAAGCGAGATTTAAGACTATTCGGATTATACTTTTTTGCCAATGGACCAAGCTTACATTTAAATTCAACATTCTTAATACCCACGCCATGCCATAAGTTTACTCTTTTTGTCCAACCAATAGTCCAAGGATTTATATCTGAAACAGAAAACGTATAAATATAACGTCCAGCTATTAATGAATAAAACAGCCCCTTCAAACTCCAAAGATAAAAAGCCTTATATTTTAAAGAACACACTTGTGCAACCTCTTCTTTAGACTTTGAAATCCAAATACAATTAATATCTGCCGCCTTTTCATTTAGCTTATAATATAAATATTTTGCATTATTCTCTCCTCCAAAGACCCAAATGGTTGAAATACGGGGAAAAACATAAGATACAAGTAAAATAAAGTATCCTAATAAGTGTTTGATAACCAACATCATACAATTTTATCTTTTTACATCAACAACCTCACCTGTCATTTCCGATAGCAAAGTATTTACTGATACGATTGCTACCACTTTCGGTTCTAATAAAGTATCTTCCGGTTCATTTCCAAAATTCTGAATACGCATAGGGGTCTTAGTACGTTCTGGGTTGATGCAATTCACACGAATATCATATTCAAACCACTCTTCACTCAAAGCTTGTACAAAGTTTACAATAGCAGCTTTAGACGATGAATATAAACTATACAACGCCCTTCCGCGTGTATAAGAGCTAGAAGTAAAAAACAACAACGATCCTTTACTTTCTTTCAAATAAAAAAAAGATTCTTTTGCAACAATAATATTACCTAAATAATTTACATCAATGCTTTGATGTACCGCTTCATAACTCATATTCGCCAAAGGCTGTTTGTCCAATATACCAGCGGTATTAACGATCCAGTCAATCCGTCCTTCCTTATCAAATATTTCAGATAAAACTCTCCTTACACTTTGACTATTCGACACATCCACTCCTGTAGAACGACTGTATACATACAACGACGTTTTATATTCCCGACAAATTTCACAAATATCTTGTCCGATACCATACGTACCCCCAAAAACTACAACTACCTTTCCTTGTAGTTCCTCCATTTCCGATTTTTCCAATAAAGTGGGCTGGTTCCTAATGCTACGCAATTGAAAAAGTTTATCTAAAAGAAAAATATCTTCTTTATATGTCAACTTCATATTAAATTGCTCTCCATTGACTACATAAATAGATTCATCAGGCAAATATTTTAAAACTACACCACAGTCATCAGTTGTTTTAAACAAGGGATCAAGCAAAGCTTTTTCATAAGCGGCTTTTATAACAGAACGTTTAAATGCCTGAGGTGTTTGTCCATTACGCAATAATATGCGTGAGGGTATTTTGACAATCTCATTATTATCATCTACTTGAATAATAGTATCCGTTGTAGGAATTGCTACATCAACGGCATTGTAAGTCAACAATGCACGGATGCAATCGTTTATAATCCGCTCATTGACAAGAGGACGAACTGAATCGTGAAATAATAAGTTCACTTCTTCATCATAAGCATTGATAGCTGCCAAACTAGAGTGGTATCTTTCCTTTCCCCCTAATAATATTTTTTTTAGTTTATTGAAAGAATTCCTCAACGAAATATCTTCTACATCCCTTATATAGTCTGGATGGACTACAACTACAATTTCATCTATCAAAGAATGATTTTGAAAAACAGTAATAGTATGTTCTATGACTTTTTTACCTGCTATTTTTAAAAACTGTTTAGGTATATTCTCACCCAATCGTTGTCCGGAACCACCGGCTAGAATTACTGCTATATTTCTCATTATAAAATATTACTTATTTTTCAATCTCACAATCATATTTTGCAAAAAACACATCTCCTCAAACTTGAATATCTTGGAAACTACCAAATAATAGACCACACCAATAAGAACGCCTGAGAGAAGTTTTAACACAGAAGAAATAACGAAATAGGTTGATAACCATACACACGCTCCCATACTTAAAGCTAACAATAATACTGGAAATAATTTCTTTATCTCACTGGTCAATGTTACATTAGAAATTATACAAGTATATCTTGTAATTACAAATATATCTATAAATGAATAAATAACGACTCCCCAAGCTATAACATACAGCCCAAAAGGAATAGTCAACAGAAGAATCGAAAAAGCAATTATCTTTTTAAAGACTTCTGCCTTCAGCGTATAGTCCGTTCTACCTTTAGCATATAAAAAGTGATTATTAATGCGCATTACAGGATCCCACATATATGCAAAAGACAAAATTTGTAGTATTGGAACTATCCCTGACCATCTGTCTGTCAAAACAACTTTAACAAAAGGATCAGCTAACACAGCCAAACCAATCATCAAAGGGAAAACGACATAACATGCTGAACGAATATACCTCAGAAAATAGACCTCCAACTCTTCATCACTATCTTGTATAGTGCAAAGAACAGGGAACATAGCTTTATACATCACATCTGTAATATTTCCTGCCGGAAAAGCCGCCAAAGTAGATGCCCTATTATACAAACCAAGATCCCCAGAAGTCATTTTCTTCCCAATTGCCAAAGAATAAAGATTCGTATACAAAGTATGTAGAAGACCCGACACTAATAACTTACTTCCAAATGAAAAAAGAGATTTGAAACTATTCCATGAGAAACACCATAGAGGATACCATTTAGATAATAACCAAAGCAACAATACATTAAAAAAATTATTCAACAAACTTTGCATCACCAAGGACCAAGCGCCATACCCATAATATGCTAAACTGACCCCTAAGACTCCACTTAAAATTACTGCCGTTAATGAAGCAACAGCTTGCAACCTAAAATTTAAGGCGATTGAGAACTTTGCCCTTTGCACTACCCCAAAAGAATTTATCACTACATTCAACCCTACTATTTTTGTAATCAAACATAACTGAGGCTCTGAATAAAAAAGAGCAATATAAGGAGAAGAAATGTAAAATACAAGGTAGAAGAAAAGACCGATGCCTATATTAAAATAGAATACAGTAGAATAATCAATCTCTGTACGGTTCTGCTTCTGTATCAACGCATTTGAAAAACCACTATCAATAAAACTCTGCGCTACAGCAAGAAATATACTCAACATAGCTATGAGTCCGTAATCTGATGGTAATAGCAAGCGAGCAATAATAATACTTAGTACAAACTGAATACCTTGAACTGAGAAACGTTCAATTGCACTCCAAAAAACGCCCTTTGTGGCTTTATTTATAAGAGAAGACGACATTTTTATTCTATTGTATATTAAAATAACTTCATGAGAAAACTCAAATTTTATTTTTCCTCAAACAGTTAAATATATTCCTCCCCATCAATATCCAGCTTATAGTACCAAAAACAAATAAAAATACAAATAGTAAAACATAAACTTTCAAACCTAATCCTGAAGCTTTCAATGGAACAACAGCCGGTTCCACCACTGCAAACACAGGTTTTTCCTCTTGTACTTTAGCCCTGGCAACCTGCAGCTGATTGGCTACCTGACTATATACTTGATATGCCAAACTCATGTCATTCTGCAAACGTTCCTGCTCAGCACGTACACTCTGAAGAATTAAATTATCATGTGTATCCACATATTCGGCATAATCTTTTTGAGTAGCATAATATTCCTGCTTCCTCTCTTCAAACAACTTCTCCAGATAAACACAATCTTCTTTTGCTTTTGAAGTACGATAGCCTATGATATGTTCTTGTAAACGATGAACGACAGAGTCTGCTATAACCGCAGCTATTTTAGGATTCTGCAAAGTAACGCTAACATTGGTGATAGCCGTTTTCTTATCAATAATAGCCGTTATATTCTTTTTTAGCGCATCAATCTGATCTTTCTCTTTCTCAGTTAAGATAACCACCCCACCCTGTTGTCTTTCACCAAATAGTTCTTCTTCATCAGTAAATAAAGATTTCACTCCACTAATAAACATACTGGGTAAACCTATGATATAACTCCACCAAGGGGAAGATTCTGTCATTAAATAACCAGATAGTGTTTTTGTTTCTCCTTTATCTACCATAACCTGCATATTCAATAACTCCAACAAAAAAGGAGTAGAAGATACAATATCTGATGACAGGGAAGCATTTAATGCATCAACACCCCCTCCCATACTAGCACTCCCACCTAAAAAAGAGGCAGCTAAGCCAGTCAACCCACTGTTTCCTTTATCATTCCCCATTTCCGGAGAAAGAGTTACAGTGACCGTATATCTTTTAGGGATACTCACCCCTACAATAATACCAATTAACAAACCAATGGTAGCTGCTTATAAATTTTCTTACGAATTGCTACAATTTTACGAAATATATCCAATAAATCAATCTCCATATCTTCCAGTTTCCTTTCTACTGATTGTTCTGACATAAATCTTATTTTTTTATCAAATTGGCAATAGAAGCAACCATCATTCCCAATGTACTAAACGTAGTAGCATAACCCAAAATATTACCAATATTAGCCTTCTTCTTAGCTTTACTAGGCACAATAATCTCACAGCCCGGTTCAATCTGTTTCTTGCCGCTACCCTTAACCTTCGTTACCTGACCATTCATATATACTATGAACTTCTTACTCTTCTTCGCATTATCAGAATAGCCACCAGCCTGATTCAAATAGTAGTCTACATCCTTTCCCTGCATATAAGAAACCGTATTCGGAACCATGACAGCACCATTGATAGTTACAGTATTATTATTCTTAGGTATGGAGATCACATCGCCTTCACGTAAGACAAGATCGGCATTACTTTTGGGATTGCTCAAAGCTTTCTCCAAATCAATACCAACCGTAAAGGTATCTTCAATACGAATACCTAAAGAATCAATCATGGCTTCGCCCAATTGCCTGCTCATAAGGCGAATTACATCACCCATACGTTTCTTCTCACTAGCGTTAGCCACACGGGTCAGTTTCGCACCACGCAGATAGGCATAATTTGTCGGGCCACCGGCTTTATTCACCAAATCGGAAAGACGTTCCTCACGGCTGGTCATGGCGTAATTCCCTCCGAAAAGGATTTCACCTTCAATGGCTACATTCTGTTGTGCCTGATAGCCCGGACTGCGACGGACATAAACCTGATCATAAGGCTCAAGGATAAAACCGGGCTGACCATCTATTACAAAACCATCCTTTAAAGAGAAGGTATACATCTGACCAATCGTGTCATTATCCGCGGTACTACGAGGATTCTTAATTCGTCTCGATACATCAATGCGAACAGTAGAGGCGGCTTCTTTCAAGCCACCGGCCTGGATGATCAGATCCTCAAGTGTCATGTTATCCGCGTAGGGATATGAATCGGGGTGCGCAACTTCACCGTGAACTGTGACATTGCCACGGTCTTCCAGATCGTGAATGCTCGGGATGTAAAGGATGTCATTCTTCATCAGGGCAAGATTCGGCGAAGTGCCGTCCATGATAGACCTGATGTCTATTTGAACAACTTCGCTAGTCAGGTCTTCACGCTGCCGATAGAGGACGGCACGATTCAGGAAAGCGTCACCGGTCAAGCCTTGGGCTTCATTAACCAGTTCACGGATCGTATTCAGTTTACCACTGAGCTGGTAGATGCCGGGACGATAGACTGCACCACGGATTTCTAGTTTGTTTGTGAAGCGGTTAAGGATGGCTTCGGCTGTTACGACATCACCGTTACGCATTTTGTAGATACTGTAATCCATATCCTTGACCGTGTTGACTTCGTATTCCTCACCATTCTGACGGACGACACGTAATGAACGGGTGTAGGCATCAGCTTCAAAGCCGCCGGCATATTTGATGAGAGTAGCAAGGTTCTCGTCTTTCTTCATTTCAAAACGCATCGGGCGTTTTACCTTGCCGCTGATCTTTACCAAGACATCATAGGCGGGGACGATAACCACGTCACCTTCCTGAAGGCGGATGTCATCCTGTGTGTTGCCTTTCATGATGAATTCGTAGACATCGATGGTGGCGATATTCTTTCCGTTGCGTACCAACTGAACGTTTCGAAGGCTACCGATATCACTCACACCGCCTGCACGGTAAAGTGCATGGAAGACGGTAGAGAAGGAAGAAAGGGCATAGGTACCGGGCTGTACGACCTCTCCCATCACATTAATCTGAATAGTACGGATGTTGCCTAAAGTCAGACGGATGTCGGAAGTCGGGTCGGTAGTATTGTTCAGACCGTTATAGATCTTATTCAGGGCATTCTTCAGATAGTCGTTAGCAGCGGAGACTGTCATACCGCTAAGGTTGACAGGGCCGATCTTCTGAATGTTGATGGTACCTTCCGGAGAGATTTGCTGGCGGATCGTGTTCTGGCTGGCACCCCAGATATCAATGATGACTTCATCACCGGGACCGAGGCGGTAGTTGGCAGGAGTGGCGAGATTGACACTCGGCTCGAAAGTCAGGTTACGGGTATTGAAGATGTTACGTCCGAAGACCTGATCACCACGGGCAAGGTCCTGAGTGGTGGGATGGTCGTCCAGCATATCGG
>ERZ773243.3178-NODE-3178-length-12177-cov-26.652863_pt1 | contig 12177 bp, 10 predicted proteins | sample MGYA00580520_ERZ773243 | MGnify/ENA primary metagenome ERZ773243 (study PRJEB29015, sample SAMEA2737747) | human gut metagenome | biome: human gut; feature: human-associated habitat; material: faeces | place: China | collected 2012 ... | reverse complement strand
TCATACAATATTTAACCACAAAATTACCACCTTTACTTTTCACAGTTCTATAAATTCCGCTTTTTCGTTCTCTGCGACTTCCCAATAAACCGGAAGTCAACGAATGGATGCCATTTTATCAGTCGACCATGATCTCCTAAGAGCCACATAGGAGATTAAAAAGTTTGCAAGCCAGCCAACTGGTACCGCAAGCCAGACAAAGGCAATGCCGAAACGTGGTGCACAGAGTAGGGCAACGGACAGACGAATCGCAAGGTTCACTATGTTTGCAACGAGGAACGGACGCATAATGCCGAGACCGCGAAGAACGCCATCGGTTGCCATCTTGATACCCATGAAGATGAAAAAGTAACCAAGCCACCTCATATAATCACCAGACACCTGATAGGCCAACGCCGTTCCGTCTTTTCCTAAGAACAGTGAGGAGATCTGCGTATGCAGCGCTTCAATGGTCACAAACGCAATGGCCGCAAAGCACATGTCCAGCACCAGCGCAGCATGGTAGCCTTTTTTGATGCGTTGGGGTTTGCCTGCGCCAAGATTCTGGGAAACATACGGCGAAACCGCATTGCCGATGGATACAAAGATCAAGGAAAAAACATTTTCCACCCTCATCGTTGCTGTATACCCGGCGAGTGCCTGTGTACCGAAAGGATTTACCACTGCCTGCACAATCATCATACCGATGGACACTGTGGACTGCTGTAAAACCGACGGCACCGCAATGCGAAGCATGGAATACAGCTCCTGCCGTTCAAACCTGTTAAAGGGGCTTTTATATTGCTGCATCCGTGCAAAGAAAATCAAAAACGAAAACACTGCGGAAATTCCCTGTGCAATCAGGGTTGCAATAGCCGCACCGAACACACCGAGACCTAGCCCGGCTACCATCCAAAGATCCAGTAAAATATTCAGGATGGACGAAAAAATCAGCAGTCCCAGCGGAATTTTGGATTCGCCGATGGAGGTGAACATGGTAGAAAGAATGTTATACATAAACAGAAACGGAAAGCCCACAAAATAGACCCGCAGATACAGTACTGCATCACCCAGTATGTCGGCAGGGGTTTGCAGTCCACGCATCATCGAGTTGGCGAAGAAAAAGCCAAAAACACCAAGGACTATACTTAGAAGCAAAAAGCTGATCAAGGAGGTTGACACGATTGTTTTCATTTTGCCATACTCCCTGGCTCCGAAATAACGGCTCACAAGCACACCGGCTCCGACACCGGCTCCCAGTGCCACACAAATGAACACATTGGTCAATGCTGCACATGCACCGACAGCTGCAAGTGCGGAAGAACCAACAAACTGGCCGACAATAATAGAGTCGGCCATATTGTATATTTGCTGAAAAAAACTTCCAAGAATCATTGGCATTGCAAAAACCGTCAACGCTTTGAGGGGCGTATCGGTTATCAAATACTCATCTTTTGACATTATCCTATTCCTCCATGGTATCTTGTATCGTGATATACCATTCACTTACCTTCTCAAATTTATCATCCTGATTATACCACAAAAAAACCGCCCATGCCAAATCCGGCATGGGCGGTGTGTATTGCAATCAGTTCTTCAATGCCTGCATCGGGGCGGGGATGCGGCCGCCGCGGTGGATCATGACCGCGGGGCTGAACTGGCTGATGGGCATGATGGGCGCGTGGCCCAGCAGGCCGCCGAAGTCCAGCACGTCGCCGGCCTTGTGGCCGATGGCGGGGATGACGCGCACGGCGGTGGTCTTGCTGTTCACCATGCCGATGGCGGCCTCGTCCGCGATCAGGCCGCTGATGACCTCGGCGCTCGTGTCGCCCGGGATGACGACCATGTCGATGCCGACGGAGCAGACCGCGGTCATGGCCTCGAGCTTTTCCAGCGTCAGGCTGCCGCAGTTGGCGGCGTTGATCATGCCGTCATCCTCCGACACGGGGATGAACGCGCCGGACAGGCCGCCGACGTGGTTGGACGCCATGACGCCGCCCTTCTTGACCGCGTCGTTCAGCAGGGCCAGGCAGGCCGTCGTGCCGCAGCAGCCGCAGCTCTCAAGGCCCATCTCCTCCAGAATGTTCGCAACACTGTCGCCAATCGCGGGCGTCGGGGCCAGCGACAGGTCAATGATGCCCGCGGGCACGCCGAGGCGCTCACTGGCGAGGTTTGCTACCAGCTGGCCCAGGCGGGTGATCTTGAATGCCGTGCGCTTGACCAGCTCGGCCACCTCGTCCATCGGGGCGTCCTTCGGCAGCTTGGCCAGCGCGGCGCGCACGGCACCGGGGCCGGAGACGCCGACGTGGATCTCACAGTCCGGCTCGCCCGCGCCGTGGAACGCGCCCGCCATGAACGGGTTGTCCTCGGGCGCGTTGCAGAACACGACGAGCTTTGCGTCGCCCATGCACATATTGTCCTTCGTCAGCTCGGCGGTCTCGCGCACGACCTCGCCCATCAGCTTGACGGCGTCCATGTTGATGCCCGATTTCGTCGAGCCGATATTGACGCTGGAGCAGACAATATCGGTCTCGGCCAGTGCGCGGGGGATGGCGGCGATCAGCCGCTTGTCGCCCGCGGAAAAGCCCTTGTGTACCAGCGCACCGAAGCCGCCGATGAAGTTGACCCCCACGGCCTTGGCCGCGCGGTCCAGCGTTTTGGCGTACTGCACGGGGTCGGCGTCGGGCGCGGCGCCCAGCAGCATCGCAATGGGCGTGACGCTGATGCGCTTGTTGACGATGGGGATGCCGTATTCGGCGCTGATGCCGTCCACGACGGAGACCAAATTGCCCGCCAGACGGGTGATCTTGTTGTAGATTTTCTCGCACGCCTTGTCCGCATCCGGGTCGATGCAGTCCAGCAGGCTGATGCCCATTGTGACGGTGCGCACATCGAGGTTCTCGGCGGTCAGCATCTCAATGGTCTCCATAATGTCGCGGCTGTTGATGATTCTCATGTGGCAGCCCCCTTAAATGGTGTGCATGGCATCAAAGACTTCCTGCCGGGTCACGGTGACCTGCATCTTCATCTCTTTGCCCAATGCCGCAAAGCGGTCCCGGACCTCGGCGGCCTCGGCGTTCGCCTTGCTCAGATCGACCAGCATGATCATGCAGAACATATTCTGCATGATGGACTGGGAAACGTCCTCAATGTTGATGTTCAGCTCGGCGCACACCGCGCTGACCTTGGCAACGACACCCACCGTGTCCTGCCCGATGACCGTGATGACTGCTTTCATAAAATGACCCCCTCAAAATGTCCGATGATAAACGGAATACTGCCATTATAACAAAATTCCGCAAAAGAGTAAAGAATATAACGAGAAGTGATACTTTTTAACGAGCAACTGCCTGCGGGCCGTCGGGGACGCCGCCCCGCGGCACCCTGCCTTGACCACCCGGTCAAAACTCCGCCGAATGCTCCTCCGCCCGCACATCATCCCGCTGCAATTCCGCCAGCAGCTCATCCTCGCCGCCGTGGAGAAGCAGCTTCTCGCTGTACTGCTCAAACCGCTCACAGTCGTTTTCGGCCAGAAACGGCGCGGAGTCGGGGCCGAGTGCCAGCTCGTTGACGAAGACGACCATCTCCTGTCCGTCCTCGAACGCCTGCTCCATAAAGTCAAAGGCAAATTCCAGCGCGTTGCTGGCGGTGGAGACCGCTTCCTCGCGGCGCTGCACCTGGGTGTTGAACGCGCCGCGCACCGTGTCAAACGCCTCGTCGGCGTCCAGACCGTTGTCAAGGCTGCGGCTCCATGCGGTCAGCAGTGCCAGCGTGCGGGTGCGGGCCGCGGCCTCGTCGGGCAGCAGCGCCCCGGCGGTCTTGTCGGCCTCCAGCTTGGCGCGGTAGGCGTCGCACCGCTCGGCAAACAGGTCGGCAGGGTCGGCGTCGGGCTGCTGGGACAGCGTCCGCTTGAAGCTGCGCAGCTGCTGGTAGCAGGCATCCGTCACCGCACCCGTGGCGCGAGCGTCGGCAAAGCGGGTGTTCAGGCCCGCCAGCAGCAGGCTGACCAGACTGATGCGCTCGTCAAAGCTCGCGTCCATCGCTCGTGCAATGACGGCGTCATAGGGCTTGCCCTGCAAAATATCCTCGACGCCGTAATCCTCGTGGTACTTGCGGTAGAGCACCCAGTAGGCCGCAAAATCCCGCGCGACCTCGGGGTGGCGCAGGTACTGCCCGATGACCCCCTCGTCCACGGGCAGCGTCAGCCTGTCCGCAGCCTGTAAATAGGCGGACAGATCCTCCCACCCGCGGGCGGTCACGAACTGCACGCCGTCCACATCGTTTTCGATTTTGTAAAAATGCTGCGGGCGCAGCTCCAAGTAGGCCGTCACGGCGGGGTGCAGCCGGTGGGCGCGGGCGTAGTCCTGCCAGACGCTCAGCTTCGGCTCAATGTCGATACGCCGCACGCGGTCCAGCGTGACAAGGTCAAACTCCCGCACGCTCTTGTTGTACTCCGGCGGATTGCCGGCGGCCACAATGACCCAGCCGCCCGGCACAGCCTGGTTGCCGAAGGTCTTGCACTGCAAAAATTGCAGCATCGTGGGGGCCAGCGTCTCGCTGACGCAGTTGATCTCGTCGATGAACAGGATGCCGTTTTTCTTGCCGGTGCGCTCCATGGCGGCGTAAACGCTGGCGATGATCTCGCTCATCGTGTACTCGGTCACGCTGCGGGTGCGCCCGCCGTAGTTCCGCTCCCGGATGAACGGCAGGCCGACGGCGCTCTGGCGGGTGTGGTGGGTGATGGTGTAGGCCACCAGCGCAATGTCGCACTCCTGCGCGATCTGCTCCATGATCTGGGTCTTGCCGACGCCCGGCGGGCCCATCAGCAGAATGGGGCGCTGCCGCACGGCGGGGATCAGCGGGCGGCCAATGTCGTCCGTGGCAAGGTACGCCTGCACGGCGCGCTTAATTTCCTCTTTGGCACGTTGAATATCCATGGTTCATCGTCCTTTCGGGTCAAATTCTTCGGGCTGCAAGACCAGGCGCATGGCCCAGGGCGGCACGTCGGGCGGAGGGGTGCCGTTCTCCAAAAACAGGAACGCTGTCTCAAACGGCGGGCGTTTGGCGGGGTAGATGCCCTTGCCGTCGGTAAAATACAGCACGCCCTGCAGGTCCCGCAGCGCACCGTCCTGCTGCAGCTGCGCAATGCGGGCAAACGCGGGGCGGAAGTCCGTTCCGCCGCCGCCCACCAGCGTGAACTGCGCCGTATAGCGGTCCAGCGCGTCCAGATCGTTCAGCCAGACCTCATCCCGCACAGCGTTGTCCGCCTGCATGACCAAAATGCGGCACTGCCGGAAAAAGCTGTCCTGACTTTTTAATAAGGTGAACGTCTCTTTTAAGAACGCCTTGACCAGCTCGCCCGCCGTGGATTCGCTGGTGTCCACCACAATGACGAAATCGCGTATTTTCTTCACCTCGCGGCTTTCCAGCGGCTCTATCAGCGGCAGGTTGCCGTAGGTGCGCAGGCCGTAGCTGTAAAAGCCGAGGTCGAATTCCTCGGGGTCGAGGTGCGGCTCCTCATGCCAGACGGCGAACCGGCGCAGGAAATCCCGGTAGGTGCGGCGGCTGCGCCCGGCCTGCACCTGCGCCTGCAGGGCTTGCACGGCGGTGTCCTGCCCGGCGCGCCGGCCGCTTTCCTCCATGCTCAGCTCCGTCTGGCGGCCCAGGTTCTCCCACTGTTTGCCGCGCATCTGGGCGGCGGGGCTGTCCGGGTCAGCGGGCCAGAGGCGGTGGCTGTCGGTGTAAAATTCCCGCTGCCACTTGTTTAAGGTCTCCGCGTCGGTCTGTGCTAAGACGCGGTAGATGGGGCCTGCCGCTAAAAATATGCACTTTTCGCGCAGCTGTGTGTAGCATTGCTGCCGCACCCAGCCGACGGGGCGCTTCGCGGCGGGAGTGTTCAGGGTGTCCAGCGTGGCCTCCACGGCAATGTCACAGGCCAGCCCCCACAGGTCGGGGTCGCGCCTGTCCCGCAGCCAGAGATGCCGGAAGATGCAGTGGAACAGGCTGTGCAGGTAGGCCCGGGGCAGGTACCGCCGGTTCCTGCGGTAGGTGTCCAGCAGCCATGCGGTGGGGTAGTAGAGTGCCCCGCCGTCGGTGGCAAAGCTGCCGCCGCTCTCCCGCGGGGCCGCGGGCAGTGCACCGAGCGCTGCTGTTAAGTAGCGCTGGTCAAGGTACAGCTCCCCCCGCAGCTGCTCCATGACCCGGCGGGCCATCGTCTGCTCCCATTCCGATTGGGTTTGGATGTGTTTGGCTATAGTGGACACCTTCTTCCATGACTGTATGCAGGGGCCGGGCATGCCCGGCCCGCGGGCTTACGTGGCTGCCCGGCAACGGGCTGAACCCCTCCGGCCTGCTTCGCGGCCACCTCCCCTGATGGGGAGGCTTTCCTCGCGGGCTTTGCCCGCGCATGCCCGGCCCGCGGGGCTTTGACGGGCCTTGCGCTGCCACCCGCTTATGGTCTACAAATCGTCAAAATCATACGTTTTTTTCGCTCGCTTGGCCCTGCCTAACAGCACCGCCGCCCCGGCGCTCCACCCGACGCGGGCGCAATAGACCGCGGCATCTGCTGTCGGCAGGCTCAGCCTCACCAGCAGCCGCAGAGCGGCCTCGTCCCGGTCATCAATAGCACGCCGGAACGCTGCCTCCGGGTGGGCGGTCAGGTAAAGCTCGTAGTCCGCGCGGGCGTCGTCACCCAGTCCAAACGGCTGCACAAGCCGCCCGAGTGCTAACCGGCAGAGCTTGTCCTCACTCTCGCCGACGCAGGCCTGCGCAAACGACGCATCAAACGCGGCGTAATCCACCGCGCCGCCGGGCGTGAAGCACTGCCGCATCCGGTAGCCCTCGCCCTCGATGCTGTGGTTGAAGATATGCGCGGGCGTGTTCTCGTCCAGAAACTCCGAATACTCGGGGTAAAACAGCTGCGCACCGTCCAATTCCACCGTAATGTCCGCGCTGACGGCCCCCAGCAGCTTTTTTAAGCCCGTCGGGGCATCGGCGGCAGCCCGCAGGCGGAAGGTCTGCAATTGGCGGCAGTTCGTAAATAAATCGCTGCCAAACCCCTCGACCCCGGGCCCCAGCGTGACCCGGCGCAGCCTGCGGCAGTTGTAAAACGCCGCGCTGTCCAGCACCCGCACGGTGTCGGGCAGGGTGACCTCCTCCACAAAATTGCCGGTGATCTCATGCGTGTCGTCCCCGGTGCGCCGGGCCCCGGGCCTGACCGGCCTGTCCGCAAAGCAGTACGGCCCCAGCTCCGCAACGGGCAGTCCCTCAATTGTGCCCGGCACAGCGGGGCAGGGGGTGTCGCCCAGCAGCCGCAGCAGCCGCGCACCGCCGGGACAGGGCTCCCAATAAAGACCCACAAAAATCACCTCTTTACATTAGGGCCATTATAGCATAAAATGTGGTTGCGAGAAACAGAAAAGTGAGAGAATTCTATGAAAAGCGTCAAACAAACGGATATTCTGACGGGCAGCATCCCCAAACAGCTGCTCCTGTTCTTTCTGCCCATCTGGTTCGGCACGCTGTTCCAGCAGCTGTATAACACGGCGGACACCCTGATCGTCGGTAACTTTGTGGGCACAAACGCGCTGGCCGCGGTGGGCGCAACAGGGCCCTTCGTCAACCTGCTGGTGGGCCTGTTCGTCGGGCTTTGCAGCGGCGCGGGCGTCGTCATTGCCCAGAGCTGGGGCGCACATGACCCCGATGCCGTGGACAGGCAGGTGCACACGGCGCTGGTGCTGAGCGCTGCCGTTGGCGCGCTGCTGACCGTGCTGGGCCTTGTGACCGCTGCGCCGATGATGCGTCTGCTGGGCACGCCGGACGAGATTTTGCCCGATGCAGCGCTGTATCTGCGCATCTACTTTCTGGGCATGATCCCGCAGATGCTCTACAATATGGGCACCAATATCCTGCGTGCCATCGGCGATTCCAAGCGTCCGCTGTACTTTCTGATTGCGGCGTCGCTCGTCAACATTGTGCTGGACGTCGTGTTCATTGCGGTGTTCGGCTGGGGCGTCATGGGCGCGGCGCTGGCGACGGTGCTCAGTCAGGTGGCCAGCGCGGTGCTGACGCTGCGCTGCATCGTCGGCTCTCAGGGGATGCCGTGGCACATCCGCGCCGAAAAGCTGCGGCTGCACGGCGACGTTTTCGCGGCCATCTGCACCATCGGCGTGCCCGCCGCCGCCCAAAGCGCCATGTACAACATCAGCAATATGTTCATCCAGAGCAGCATGAACAGCTTCGGCACCAGCACGATTGCGGCGTGGGGCGTCTACGGCAAGATCGACTTTGTGTTCTGGATGACGATCAACTCGCTGGGCATCGCCATCACGACGTTTGCAGGGCAGAACTTCGGCGCACGGCAGTATGACCGCGTGCGCCGCGGCGTGCGGGTCTGTCTGGCAATGGCCGCGTGTACGACGCTGGTCATCAGCTTTACATTTTACAATCTGGCGGAGGTGCTGTTCCGCCTGTTCAGCCAGGACGATGCGGTGGTCGCCGTCGGTGTCGGCATGATGCACGTTCTGACGCCGGTCTACATCACCTACGTATGTATTGAGGTGCTGGCCGGTGCGCTGCGCGGCTGCGGCGATGTCCGCGTGCCGACGCTGATCACCGTGTTCTTTGTCTGCGGTCTGCGGATGCTCTGGCTGTTCATCGCCGTGCCCATCCGCCACGAGGTCGCCACGGTGGAGATGAGCTATCCCATCACCTGGTCCCTCGCGTCCGCGCTGTTTATTCTGTACTACGTCAAGGGCGGCTGGATGCAGCGGTGCGCGGAGAAGTGGGAGAAGAAGCAGGCAGGGTGATGCCGCGTAAATTGCCGCCGCACCTGTAGGGGCCGGGCATGCCCGGCCCGCAGGCTTGCGTTGCCGCCCCTTTAAGGATGGCTTTGTAGGGAGGGGTCTTGACCCCTCCGCGGCGGTCTGAGGGCAGGCCGCCCTACATCCCCCTTACAAACAATACGTAGGGCGGGGTTACCTCACCCTGCCGCGGGGCGTCGGGGACGCCGCCCCCTACAGCAAAACCCCCATCGGAGCAACATCCGATGGGGGTCATTTTTTGCAAATTACAGCTTAAAGCTGTCCTTCAGCGTGACGATTCGATTGTACACGCCCTCATGCTTGCTGTCCGGGGTAAAATACCCGTTGCGCACGAACTGGAAGCGGTCACCGGGCTTGGCGTCCTTCAGGCTCTCCTCGAGCTTTGCGCCCTGCAGCACCTTGACGCTGTCGGGGTTCAGGTAATCCTTGAAATCCGCGTCGTCGGGGATGCTGTTCATGTTGGCCTCGGTGAACAGCTTATCATACAGCTCGACCTCGGCGTCCAGGCAGTGGGCGCAGCTGACCCAGTGGATCGTGCCGCGCACCTTGCGGCCATCGGCGGGGTTGCCGTTGCGGGTCTCGAGGTCGGCCTCGGCGTGGATGGCCACGACCTTGCCGTTCTCGTCCTTGTCCACGCCGGTGCAGCGCACCAGATACGCGCCCATCAGGCGGACCTCGCTGCCAAGCGTCAGGCGCTTGAATTTCGGCGGCGGCACCTCAAAGAAGTCGCTGTTCTCGATCCACAGCTCCTTCGTGAAGGCGACCTTGCGGGTCGTCGTGTCGTTGGCGTCGCGGTTCGGGTTGTTGGGCAGGTCAAAATACTCGCACTGGTCGGCGGGATAGTTGTCGATGATCAGCTTGACAGGCTCCAGCACGGCCACGCGGCGCTGGGCGTTCAGCTCCAGCTCGGCGCGCAGCACGGCCTCCAGCTGGCGCATATCCACGAGGTTGTCAGCCTTGGAGATGCCGGCCTCTTTCACGAAGGTGAAGATGCTCGTCGGCGTGTAGCCGCGGCGGCGCAGGCCGGACAGGGTCGGCATACGGGGGTCGTCCCAGCCGTCCACGATGTTCTTCTCGACCAGCTCGCGCAGGTAACGCTTGCTCATGACGGTGTTCGTCACGTTCAGGCGGGCAAACTCGCGCTGCTTCGGGAATTCTTTGCCGAACAGGTTCGTGATGACCCACTCATACAGCGGGCGGTGGTTCTCAAACTCAAGGCTGCACAGGCTGAAGGTGATGCCCTCAATGGCGTCCTGAATGGGGTGCGCAAAGTCGTACATCGGGTAGATGCACCACTTGTCGCCCTGGCGGTGATGCTCGACATGCTTGATGCGGTAGATGGTCGGGTCGCGCATGTTCATGTTCGGGCTGGCCAGGTCGATCTTGGCGCGCAGCGTTTTTTCGCCGTCGGCAAACTCACCCGCGCGCATACGGCGGAACAGGTCGAGGTTCTCCTCCGGCGTGCGGTCACGGTAGGGGCTCGGGCGGCTGGGCTTGCCGGCATCGTTGCCGCGGTACTCCTGCATTTCCTCGCGGGTCAGGTCATCCACGTAGGCCTTGCCCTCCTTGATGAGCTGCTCGGCGTACTCATAGCAGCGCTCAAAATAGTCGCTGCCGTAGAAAATGCCGCCGTTCGGCTCGGCACCCAGCCATTTCAGGTCCTGCAGGATGCTCTGCACGTACTCGTCACCCTCGCGGGCGGGGTTCGTGTCGTCAAAGCGCAGGTTGAACAGGCCGCCGTAGTGTTTGGCGATCGTGTAGTTGATGAAGATCGCCTTGGCGGAGCCGATATGCAGGTAGCCGTTCGGCTCCGGCGGGAAACGGGTATGCACGACATCGACCTTGCCCTCGGCGAGGTCGGCATCGATAATATCCGTCAGGAAGTTGGAAAATTTTTCGTCTGCCATGATTACACCCCAAAATTAGTAAGCGTCACGTTGTTGTAGGGGCCGATGCCTGCATCGACCCGCTGCAAGGCTATAGGTACGCTAGCTTTGATTATCTTACTATTATACATAGGTTTATAACATTTAGCAAGAGGTAAAAACTTGCCTGCACCTACTGTTATTTATAAAAGGTTTGTGCTATAATCAATACTGATTTACAATGCCTAAGATTTGCCGTTCTTACAAATCCTAACGAAAGGGGGCTGTGCCATGCCGACCCCGAATGACCGCGGGCCCCACCGCCCGCGCACAAATATACAGTACCATGTGGAGAATGGCTGGGCGGTGCCCGACCAGCCGCAGCCGCCGCCGCGCCGCACCCCCACGCAGGAGCAGCGCCGCGCCGCCGCCCGCCGCGCGCGGGCAAAGCGCCGCAGACTCCGTCAGCTGGCGCTGATCGGTACGGCGTGCGGCATTCTGGTCGTGTCGGGCGTCATCACGGCGCTGCTGCCCGCTAAGGGTGCGGACGCGCCGCTCACCTCCGATGCCCCCGCCAACACGCGCCTTGTGGCCCCCGTGCCCTACGCGGGCAGCAACGGCAGCGCAGGCACGGCACAGGCCCTGAACTGGGGCACTGTCGGCCCGCAGCGCCAGAGCGCCGACACGGGCTACACCTACACGGCGCTGCCCGCCGCCCCCGCCGCCCCCGCCGCGCTGCCGGAATTTGGCCGCGTGGACACAAGCTGGTTTGCGGATGCCGCCTTCCTCGGCGATTCGCTGACCGCGGGCTTCTGCGTGAACGAATACAACATTGATGTGGGTGGTGCGCTGGTCTGCGGCTATGAGGGCATCAGCCCGAACACCGTCGTCAACCGCGCCACCGTCACCAGCCCGGACCGCGGCGAGGAGGTGCCGCTGGACGTTCTGGCCGCGGCCCAGCCCGCGAAGCTGTACATCCTGATTGGCACGAACGCCCTGGTCCAGCCCGGCAACGATGACAGCTTTTTGGCGTACTACGGCAAAATGCTGGACGACCTGCGCACCGCCCTGCCGAACACGGTGTTCTATGTGCAGTCGGTCCTGCCCGCCACGCAGGAGAAGGCCGCCGACAGTCTGCCGGGTCTGGCCCCGGACCGTCTGGCGGTCATCAACGCGGCCATTCAGCAGCTTTGTGCCGAGCGTGGGTGCTATTATCTTGACCTCAGCGCCGAGTTTGCCGACGACGCCGGGTATCTCTCGACGGAATTCTCCCAGCCCGACGGCGTGCATCTGACGGTCTCCGGCTACAGCAGGTGGGTCAGCTATCTCTGCACCCATGTGCCCTACAGCAAGGACAACCCCTATCAGGCCGGGAGCACCTACTATTTAAGCGAGGATATGAAGGGACTGCTGAGTGATCTGCCGTAAACCGGGAGCGGCAGCCTCCCGGAAGGTTGTTCTTTCTTTTGCCAACAAAAGAAAGAACCAAAGAAAATTGCCGCTGTTTCGAC
>ERZ773243.3168-NODE-3168-length-12198-cov-3.926954_pt1 | contig 12198 bp, 10 predicted proteins | sample MGYA00580520_ERZ773243 | MGnify/ENA primary metagenome ERZ773243 (study PRJEB29015, sample SAMEA2737747) | human gut metagenome | biome: human gut; feature: human-associated habitat; material: faeces | place: China | collected 2012 ... | reverse complement strand
TGTGGGCGGCATGAAGTTCTTTGACCGCGCCGAGGTCAAGGATATGCTGGCCTACCTCTGCGTGCTGAATAACCCTATGGACGATCTGCGGCTCCGCCGCATCATCAACACCCCCGCCCGGGGCATTGGCGCCACCACCATGGATAAGGTTGCAGAGCTGGCATCGGAGCAGGGTGCGTCTCTCTACGAGATCATCCGCAACGCGGATCTGTTCCCCACCCTGAAAACCGCCGCAGGCAAGCTGACAAAGTTCGCCGATTTGATCGACGGCCTGCGCCGGGCCGGAGGGACGCTGGCCCTGCCGGAATTTTACGATGAAGTCCTGAACCAGACCGGCTACGTCCGGGCGCTGGAGGAGAAAAAGGACATGGAGAGCCGGGGCCGCATCGAAAACGTGCAGGAATTGAAGTCCAACATTCTGGGCTTTTTGGAGCAGGACCCGGAGGATGCCACCCTGTCCGGGTTCCTGAACGAGATCGCCCTGTACACGGATCTGGACAGTGTGGAGGCGGATGACAACTGTGTGACCATGATGACCATTCACTCTGCCAAGGGCTTGGAATTCCCGGTGGTGTATGTGGTGGGCATGGAGGAGGGGATCTTCCCCGGCACGGCCTCCATGTATGACGAGGAAGAGCTGGAAGAAGAACGGCGGCTGTGCTATGTGGCCATGACCCGTGCGCGGGAAAAGCTGGTGATGACCAACGCCCGCCAGCGGATGCTCTACGGCCGCACCAGCGCCAACAAGTCCAGCCGCTTTTTAGACGAGATCCCGGCGGAGGATATGCGCTGGGAGAGCAAGCCGGAGCCGAAATTCGGCACCTATGACGAGGACGGCTTCGGCGGCAGCCGCTGGGGCGATGATTTTGGCGGAGGTTCTTTTGGCGGCAGTTCTTACAGCGGAAGCTCGGGCCGTTCCGGCGGTTATGTCAGCGGCGGCGTCCATACCTACAAGAGCACCAAGCCTGCGGCTCAGACCCTCCGCACCAGCAGCCGGGGCAGTACCCCTGCCGCACCGTCGGTGGGACTGATCCAGCTCAGTCAGGGAGACCAGGTGGAGCACACCGCTTTCGGCAAGGGCACTGTGGTGTCGGTAAAGCCTATGGGCGGCGACGCCCTGGCGGAGGTAGCCTTCGAGGGCGGTATGAAGAAGCTGATGCTGAAGGCTGCCGGAAAGCATCTGAAAAAACTGTAAAACCGCCTGTAAAGCAGATTTTTCTGCCAAATAGTTAAAAAACCGTCCCCGGAGGCTTGAAAGCCTCCGGGGACGGTTCGTATATCGCTTAAGTTTTGGACTGTTTGGCGGGGAGACGGCCATAGATCCGAGTCATCTCCCGGATGGCGCCGATCAGCTTCGGCGTGATCTCACCGGGAAGGAGTCGCCACTGCCAGTTTTCCCGGCCTGTGCCGGGGGTGTTGATCCGGCTGCCTTCGCCCAGCTCCAGCCAGTCCTGCATCTGGGCCACGAACAGGGCCGCGGGAGAGACCATGCCGCCCCGGAGCACACCCCGGTTGAAGCCCTCCTCCTTGTTCAACCCCAGATACTGCACGGCAAAGTCGATCTCCTCCGGCTCTGCCTCCTGACGCCACAGGGCCAGCGGGGCGTTGTCATGAGTCCCGGCATAGCACACGCAGTTCTCTACGCAGTTATGGGGGAGATAGGCGCTGTCCGCTGTGGGGGAAAAGGCAAATTCCAGAACCCGCATCCCCGGCAGATCGGAATCCGCCAGCAGCTTCGTCACGTCGGGAGAAGGCTCACCCAGATCTTCTGCGATGAAGCGGATGCCGTGGAACCAGCCGGTGAGGACGCTCAGCAGATCCAGCCCCGGCCCCTTGACCCAACGGCCGTTTTTGGCGGTTTGAGAGCCGAAGGGGACTGCCCAATAGCTGGCGAAGCCCCGGAAATGGTCAATGCGGATCACATCATACAGTCTGGCGGCGCCGTCCACCCGGCGGATCCACCAGCCGAAGCCGTCCCGCTTCATGGCGTCATAATCGTAGAGCGGATTGCCCCAAAGCTGGCCGTCCTTGGAGAAGTAGTCCGGCGGAACACCGGCCACCTCTGTGGGAACGCCCCGGTTGTCCAGACGGAACATGGACCGCTCCGCCCAGACGTCAGCGGAGTCCATGGCCACATAAATAGGCAGGTCGCCGATGATACCGATGCCAAGGCTGTTGATATAGGACTTCAAGGCGGTCCACTGGCGGAAGAACAGAAATTGGATATAGGTGAACAGTTCCACATCCTCCCGCAGCAGCTCCCGGTACCGGGCCAGAGCCGCAGGATCGTGGAGCCGGACAGCCTCATCGGGCCATTCCTGCCAGGGCTTCATGCCGAAATGCCGCTTGAGGGCCATGAACAGAGCGTAGTCCGGCAGCCAGGAGGCGTTTTTCTCTGTAAAGCCCGCCACCGCGCCGCTATCCCGCATCCAGCCTCGTTCCGCCGCCTTTTTCAGCAGGTCCAGACGGTTTTCATAGAGCTTGCCGTAGTCCACATGGCGGGGATCTTCTCCCCAGTCCCGGTCACAGACCTCCTGCTCCGTCAGAAGCCCATCCTCGATCAACAGATCCAAATCAATGAGATAGGGATTGCCTGCATAGGAGGAAAAACTCTGGTAGGGGGAATCGCCGTAGCTGGTGGGACCGAGGGGGAGCATCTGCCAGTACCGCTGACCGGCGGCGTGGAGCAGATCGGCAAAGTCATAAGCCGCGAGGCCCATAGTGCCGATACCGTAGGGGGAGGGCAGAGAAAACAGGGGCAGCAGAATACCGGAGGAACGTTCCATAGGATCAGCCTTTCCCAGCGTCGGAGACGCCTGTATACACAAATTTTCCCTTATTGTAAAGCTTTTTGTAAAAATTGTCAAAGGGAGGACCGGACGCCTTGACGGATACGGCATTCTGGTATAAAATCGGCAAAAAAGAGGGCGGCGCCGAAGCCTCTTGACAGCGGCGCTGAATCCTGAAGAAACCGAGTGCGGCGGATGGAAAGGGGAACGATCTATGAGAATCGTAGTCAAGGTGGGGACCTCCACACTGGCCTATGCCACCGGGCGGCTGAATATTCAGCGGGTGGAGCGGATGTGCAGAGTGCTCAGTGACCTGAAAAACGCGGGCCACGAGATTATTTTAGTGTCCTCCGGTGCTATTGCCATGGGTTTCGGCAAGCTGAACCTCCGGGAGCGGCCCCACGATATGCCAACCAAGCAGGCGTCGGCGGCGGTGGGACAGTGCGAACTGATGTATGTGTATGACAAGCTGTTCACCGAATACAATCATACGGTGGCCCAGCTTCTGATCACCGCGCCGGACATCGCCGACGGCGGCAGCAGGAAGGAGAACTTCCACAACACCCTGGACCGCCTGTTGGAGCTGGGGGCCTTGCCCATCATCAACGAGAATGACACGATTTCCACGGATGAGATCGCCGTGGGCGATAATGACACCCTTTCCGCCGTGGTGGCCGCCACAACGAGAGCGGAGCTGCTGATCCTCCTGTCGGATATTGACGGCCTGTACGACAGCGATCCCCATAAGAACCCGGATGCGAAACTGATCCATGAAGTGTCGGAGATCGACGGGAAAATCCTCTCTTTGGCTGGGGGCAGCGGCTCCGAACTGGGCACCGGCGGCATGGTGACGAAGCTCCATGCAGCGCAGATCGCCACGGAGGCAGGCTGCGAAATGGTGATCGCCAACGGCTGGAACCCGGATCTGCTGTACGGCATCGTAGAGGGAGAACCCATCGGCACCCGATTTTTGGCAAAGAAGGTGAGCAAATGACCACATTGGATATCATTCGGAAAACGAAAGCCGCTTGGAGCGTCCTCCGGGACGCGGACGCGGAGACGAAAAACCGCTTCCTGACCGCCATGGCGGACAGCCTCGTGGAACACACGGCGGAGATCCTGACCTGCAACGAAACGGATCTGGAAGCGGCACGGGGCCGCATTTCCGATGTGATGCTGGACCGGCTGCGGCTGGACGAGGGCCGCATCGCTGCCATGGCGGAGGGCATCCGGGCCACGGTGAAGCTGCCGGATCACACCGGGCGGATTTTGTCGGAGACACACCACGCCAACGGTATGACCATCTATAAAAAGCAGGTGCCCTTGGGACTGGTGGCGATCATTTACGAGAGCCGCCCCAACGTCACCTCCGATGCGGCGGCACTGACAGTGAAAAGTGGCAACGTCTGCGTTCTCCGCAGCGGGAAAGAGGCAGTCCGCACCTCCACTGCCATCGTAAAGGCGCTGAAGCAGGGGATTTCCGCCGTGGGCGGCGACCCGGACATCGTGAATATTCTGGAGGATACCAGTCATGAGAGCGCCCGCGTTCTGATGACGGCGGACGGACTGGTGGATCTGCTGATCCCCCGGGGCGGGGCGGGACTGATCCGGGCCTGCGTGGAGCAGGCGACGGTGCCCTGCATCCAGACCGGCACCGGTATCTGCCATGTGTATGTGGACGAATACGCCGATTTGGACAAGGCGGTGAAGATCATTGTCAACGCCAAAACCAGCCGCCCCTCCGTGTGCAACGCCGAGGAGGTGTGTCTGGTCCACAGCGCCGTGGCGGAGCGGTTTCTGCCCATGCTGCGGAAGGCACTGGTAGAGGATCGGACAGCCGCGGGGCAGATCCCCGTGGAGCTGCGGCTGGACCCAAGGGCTGCCGCCGTGATTCCCGGAACGCCGGCTGGCCCGGCGGATTTTGACACGGAATTTTTGGACTACATTTTGGCGGTCAGGGTAGTGGACAGCGTGGACGAGGCAATCGAGCACATTCAGGCCCACTCCACCCACCACAGCGAGGCCATCGTGACGGAGAACGACGCCAACGCGGAGAAATTTGTCAACGGAGTGGACAGCGCGGCGGTGTACGTCAACGTCTCCACCCGGTTCACTGACGGCGGCGAGTTCGGCCTCGGCTGCGAGATGGGCATTTCCACCCAGAAGCTCCATGCCCGCGGCCCGATGGGGCTGGACGAACTGAGCACCTATCAATACATCATTCGGGGCAGCGGACAGACCCGGTAAGGAGAGACGTATGGCATATCAGTATGAGGCCGGTTTTATCGGCGCTGGAAATATGGGCGGCGCACTGGCGCGGGCAGCGGTGAAGACCGTGGGCGGGGCGGCGGTGGCCGTGGCTTGCTCCACGGCGGAACACTCCGCAAAGGCGGCGGCATCCATCGGCTGCGCTGCGGAGACGGCAGAAGCGATCCTGCGGGAGAGCCGATTCGTGTTTTGGGGAGTGAAGCCCCAGATGTTTGCCGGTGTGACGGCAAAGCTGGCAGAGGACATTGCGGCGTCTGACGCTGTTTTTGTCTCCATGCTGGCGGGCGTCAGTCTGGACCGCTTGGCGGAGATGCTGGGCGGAGAGAAGAAGATCATCCGCATCATGCCAAACACCCCCAGCGCCGTGGGACAGGGGCTGATGCTGGTGTCGGCAAATGACCGTGTAACGGCGGAGGAACTGGCGGCCTTCAAAGCTCTGATGGCAGAATCCGGCCTGCTGGATGACCTTCCGGAGCAACTGATCGACGCGGCCAGCGCCGTGTCCGGCTGCGGCCCCGCCTATGCCTATGTGTTTGTGGAGGCATTGGCAGACGGGGCGGTGAAGTGCGGCGTGCCCCGTGCCAAGGCTATGCGGTACGCCGCCCAGATGCTTCTGGGCAGCGCGTCCCTGCTGCTGGAAACGGGAGAGCACCCCGGCGCGTTGAAGGACGCCGTGTGCAGTCCCGGCGGCAGTACCATCGCCGGTGTGGCGGCGCTGGAGGATCGGGGATTCCGGGGGGCGGCGATCGCCGCTGTGGAAGTGGCCTACCGCCGGACAAAGGAATTAGGATAAAAAAATTTCCGGGTGCACTGCACCCGGAAATTTTTTGACCTTCATTCAATTAGCCGTTCCAGGAACCCAAAAGCTGGAGGCCTATAGCGATGATCCACATATATGCGCAGGTCTTGGGAATCATCAGCAGACCCACCTTGGGCTTCGTTTTGCTGAACAGCGTAACGGGCAGATAACAGCCGAAGGAGATCAGGATGGCCGCCACCATTTTCATCATGTGATATCCGCCAGCGTTTCCAGAAATGGCGTAGAGAATGATAACGCCGATGCCGGTGACGGCGAATACACCGTTCCGGAGGATGGACAGCTTCAGATTACCCTCGTCGGTGCACCAGTTGTTCTGGGGCAGCAGGCACACGGCGATCCGGATGATGGCGGAGGCCCAGATCATCACCTCCACCGTCGCAGGAGCGGCGAAGCCCGGGAAGGTGAGCTTCCAGATAAACAGCAAGATCACATAGAACGCCGTCATCGTGATGGAGGAGATTTGCAGGCCGGTGCCCATCAGATGCTTGATCTTGGGGGTGCTTCCACGGAACGCCCGGAAGATCCGGGGAACGAGGTGGAAGGCGTCGCCGCCGCAGAGGGTCAGGGTCAGGATGCCGTAGAGAACAAACAGGGGGCGGCCCTGCGCCATGGCGAAAAATACGATGCCTGCTACGAGGTCGAACAGCAGATATATCGCATCAAATATGGCCTCCATAATATCGGGCATTTGGGGCTGATAGGTTTTGTGATCCATGTTTTTATCCTTTCTGTTTGATGCATGCTTCTGCATTGCTGCATACCTGCTGAAATACGCGCTTGCAAACGGCGATGTCCTCCGGCGTCAGGCCCCGGAGCATCTGCTCCGTGAACTGCCGCTGGGCCAGAAGCCCGTCCCGGACGATCTCATTTGCCGGTTCCAGCAGATCAAGCTCAATGTGCTTTTTGTTTACCGGGTCTGTCTTTTTTGCGATAAAGCCCCTGTCCTCAAGAGTTTTCAGTGAGGTGGACACGTGGGACTTGGTGGATTTCCGGACCCTGACAATATCTGCCGCCGTGCGATACTGGGGATTGTTGTGCAAAAACATCAGAATATCATATTCCAGATGCTTGAGCTGATATTTCTCGCACACGGACGACATCAGAATCTCATAATACCGCGTGATGGTTTTATGCTGATCCCAAAAGCGCATAGGTTCTCCTTTTATTAACGTTCTATTTAGAACGATTGTACAGGGGGGACCTCAATTGTCAAGAACAAAATTTTGGCAAAAAATGGTGCACCGCAGACTGCCCGTATGGGCGGGGGCAGTCTGCTTTTCCCGGCCAGCCGCCATATTGATTCTGCCGACAGGCTGCGGTCAAAACGAAAACCCCCGGCAGGCATCGTAAATACGATCGCCTGTCGGGGGTTCTGCGGGGTCAGCCGTTTCTCTCAGAGGAGAGGAGCGGCTGACCGCCGCGGATTTTTTTCAGTGGATGATCCGTTGGGATCAATAGCACTTGCGGTAGATGGCCTCTTCGCTCTCCAGATCGAAGGGATAGTAAGCGTTGGTCATCAGGCGCTGCTGGTTGGTCTCTACGGACTGGGGGAAGATCTTGAAGTCAGCCTCAGTGAAGCCGCAATCACGCAGGGGACGCAGAGGCAGGATGCGCTGCAGCAGAGCGTTCATCTCGGGGATGGCGTCCTTGACCTCGCAGCCGAGGATGCGGGCCACCAGCTCCTTGAACTTCATGATCTCGCCGTCGGGCTTGTTGGCGTCATAGTAGTCCATGATGGCGCCAAAGAGCATGTAGTTGGACTCGCCGTGAGGCACGTGATAGGTGCCGCCCAGAGGGAAGCTCATGCCGTGGACGGGGCCGCAGCCAGCCTTCAGGAAGGCAATGCCGGCGTAGAAGCTGGCGGTCACGAACTGATCCATATACTCGAACCGGGCGTCCTGGCCCTTTTCGTCGATCAGCTTGAAGCCTTTCAGAATCACATCCATAGCCTTCTCGCTGAAGAGCTCGGAGGTCATGGTCTTGCGGTGGGGGCTCAGGAAGGACTCGGTGGCGTGGACCAGGGCGTCGATGGCGGAGCAGGCGAAGGGCTTGTAGGGCAGGGTCTTGAGGAGCTCCGGGATCAGGCACACCTTGTTGGGGATGATGTCGTCGGACACCAGGCCCAGCTTGGTCTCGCCGCCGGTGAGCACACCGTCCTTCTCGTCCTTGACGATAGCCACAGAGATGTTGGTGCACTCAGAGCCGGTGCCGCAGGTGGTGGGGATGGCGATGACGTCCTTCTCGTGGACCACGGGGAAGCGCTTGAAGTACAGGTTGTGGACGGTGTCGGGACGCTTGCAGCCCAGCAGCTTGCACAGGTCCATGATGGCGCCGCCGCCCACGGCGATGACGCGGTCATAGCTGTTGTAGGGGATGGCGTCGTACATGGTCTGGATCATGGCCTCGGAAGGCTCACCGGCGCCGAACTTCTCCTGGAACACGAAGTTGCACTTCAGGCCCAGCTCCTTCATGAAGGGGGTGTAGATAAACTCGTTGGTCAGCACCACATCCCGCTCACCCAGCTTGAATTCCTCTGCCATCTGGGCGAAGGTCTGGAACTTATACACGGTGGGAGCAAAGACAATCTCTCTCTTGTCAGCCATCAGAGAAGCGGAAAATGCATCCATGATTGAAATCTCCTTTTAATTGATTTAAGTGATACAGGCGGGATCTCCGGGGAGACCCCGCCGGATATCCGAATTACTTGCGGCTGATCGCCTTTTTGACGGCAGCCACGATATTGGCGGCACGGAGGCCGTACTCATCCATCAGGAAGTCCTGAGGACCGACCTGACCGAACAGATCCTGCACGCCCACAAACTCCTGAACGGTGGGGCAGTTCTTAGCCAGGCAGTTGGAAACCACGCTGCCCAGACCGCAGGTGACGTTGTGGTTCTCGGCGGTGACAATAGCACCGGTCTCCTTGGCGGCCTTGATGACCAGCTCCTCGTCCAGAGGCTTCCAGGTGAACATATCGATCACGCGGACGGAAATGCCTTCCGCCTGGAGGGCCTCATAAGCCTTCAAGGACTCGTCCACCATGATGCCGGAGGTGATGATGGTGGCCACGTCCTTGTCGCTCTCGTGGAGCACAACGCCCTTGCCGATGGGGAACTCGGAACCGTCCTCATAGACCTTGACGATGCCCTTGCGGACAAAGCGGGTATAGGTCACGCCGGAGGTGATGCCGGGCAGCTGACGGGTGATGCACTCCAGCTGGGCATAGTCGGCGGGATCCAGCACCACGGTCTCTGGGATGCTCAGGTACATGGCGGCATCCTCCAGAGGCATATGGGTGCCGCCGTTGAAGGCAGCGGTCACACCGGCATCGGAGCCCAGCACGTGGACGGGCAGACCGGCATAAGCGGCGGACATATAGATCTGGTCATAGCAGCGGCGGGAGGAGAAGGTACCGAAGGAATGGAAGAACACCTTTTTGCCGGCGGCAGCGAGACCCGCAGCCACGCCGGCACCGTTGGCCTCGGCAATACCGGCCTCAAAAGCGCGGTCAGGATAGTTCTTCCTCAGCATCTTGGTGTTGATGCAGCCCATCAGATCGCAGTCCACATAGACGATGGACTTGTCCTCGGCCATCATTTCGTTCAGAGTCAGGGCCAGCGCGTCGCGGCAGGCGCGGGAGTCCTTTTCATGCTTACCAATTACTTTCACACTCATTACTCGCACCCTCCTTTAAGCGTTCTTGACAGCTTCCAAGGCCTTCTCGGAAGCGGCGATGGCCTCGGCCCACTGCTCCTCGTTGGGCTGAGAGGAGTGGTCATGCTTGGGCTCGGCAAAGGTAGCGCCCTTGCCCTTGCAGGTATCCAGCACGATGCAGCTGGGAACGCCCTTCTTGGCGTATGCGTTCTGAATGGCGTCATAGATCGCCTGAACGTCATGGCCGTCGATCTCCTGCGTGTACAGGCCGAAGGACTCCGCCTTCTTGGCCAGATCGCCGTGAGCCAGAATGTCATCGGTGGGGCCGTCCAGCTGATAGCCGTTTTTATCGATGAAATAGATCAGGTTGTCCAGCTTGTGGGCATAGGCGAACTGGAAGGACTCCCAGACCTGGCCCTCGTCCGCCTCACCGTCGCCGATGACGCAGAAGACGTGGTTGGTGCGGCCGTCGATCTTGTTGCCCAGAGCGGCGCCGGCAGCGGTGGAAGCGCCCTGGCCCAGAGAGCCGGTGGTCAGATCCACGCCGGGAGTCAGCTTGCGGTCAGTGTGGCTGGGGAACTTGGTGTGGGGCTGGTTCAGGGTGTAGGCCTCCTCCATGGGATAGAAGCCCATGAGACCGAAGGTGGCATAAGCCACGGGTCCGGCGTGGCCCTTACTGAGCACCAGCCAGTCGCGATCTTCCCAGCGGGGGTTCTTGGGATCGAACTTCATGACCTCGCCGTACAAAACGGCCATCAGGTCTGCTAGATCCATGGAACCGCCCACGTGACCGAAGCCCCGGGAGTGGATGACCTTCAGGGTCTCCAGCCGGATCTCAGCCGCCAGAACGTTGCACTTTTTTACATCCATGTAACACGCATCCTTTCTGCTTGCTTTGATGAAAAAATGAAGTAAAACAAGGAAATAACGGTATGTGTACGCTTCCAATTTTGAATAAGATAACACATTCCGGAAAATAATCACAAGTAATCGTTTTCCGGGACACCCGACAAAGATCGCGCCGTACACAGAACTTATGAGACAGCGCGATCAGCCATTGAAAGGAACATACCTTCCTGACTCGTATTCTAACCCAAAACATGGCGTTTCGTCAACAGATGTTTGCTTTTTAACAATGAAAAACACCTATTAAAAATGTATGTTCGGACGGGAATCGGGGCATTAATTCGGCTAAACAGGGCACAATCTTATAGAAGAACAAAAACCATCGGCTTTTTCCACAAAAAGCCGATGGTTTTTTCTACATGTGTGAAATTAGGGATATCAGGGCAGCTTCAGATCGCCGTCCTTCACCCAGCCGGCCTTGCGGCAGAGCTGGTTGATAAGGGGGCACAGAATGGCGGGGAGGATGAAGGAGATCAGGATCAGGCCCGCCCAGTCAAAAGCAGTGGGATTCATGGCGATGGCGCCGTTGGCCAGAGCCTTTTCACTGGGAGCCACCCAACCGGTCCACACACCCAACTGGCCGCACAGGCCGCAGGTGCCCATACCGGAGTTGATGGCCGCGCCGTTCATTTGCAGACGGAACAGGCAGGTGGCAATGGGGCCGGTAATGGCGGAGGTGACGGTAGGGGCGATCCAGACGCGGGGGTTTTTCACGATGTTGGGCATTTGCAGCATGGAGGTGCCGAGGCCCTGGCTCACCAGACCGCCCCAGCCGTTCTCCCGAAAGCTCATAACGGCGAAGCCTACCATCTGGGCGCAGCAGCCGGCCACAGCCGCACCGCCTGCCAGACCGGTGAGGCCCAGTACGGAGCAGATGGCGGCGGAGGAGATGGGCAGAGTCAAGGCCACGCCTACCAGCACGGACACCAGAATACCCATCAGGAAGGGCTGAAGCTCCGTGGCCTTCATAATGACCATACCGAAGGCGCTGGCGGCGGTGCCGATGGGCGGGGCGATAACATAGGCCGTGCCTACGCCGATGAGGGTGGTGACAATGGGAGTCACCAGAATGTCGATCTTCGTCTCTTTGCTGACGGCCTTGCCGCACTCCGCAGCGATGATCGCCACGAACAGCACGGCCAAGGGGCCACCCGCGCCGCCCAGCAGGTTGCAGGCGTAGCCCACAGCCGCCAGAGAGAACAGCACCAGCGGGGGCGCCTGCAAAGCGTAGCCGATGGCAATGGCCATGGCGGGGCCGCTCATAAAGGAGGTCAGGCCGCCGATGGTGTAGGGAACCTTTTCCCCGATCTGGGCGGTGAGGAAACCGATGTGGAACTGCGTGCCCAGCGTGTTGAGGATGGTGCCGATCAGCAGGGAGCAGAACAGGCCCTGTGCCATAGCGCCCAGAGCATCAATGCCATAGCGCTTGGCGGAAAAAACGATGTTTTTGCGCTTCAGGAATGCGTTTACCTTTTCCATGAGAATACTCCGTATCGATCAAAAATAGTGTGTCAGACTGGTGTCTTGACACCTGTCCAACACACTATACACGGAATCGGTATGCTTGTCAACAGAAAGTTTTATCCCTCCAGCAGGAAGCCTGCCTGCCGCAGGGCGTCCAGTACCCGCCGGTAAGCGTCCTCACTGGGGCAGAGCAGCGTGTGAAGGTGGATGCCGCCGGTGAGAACGGAGAGAGGCTGGGCGGTGTGGCTCCGGGCGATGAACTGGGCCACATCGTATCGGCTGGAAAGCTGCAAGGGG
>ERZ773243.3161-NODE-3161-length-12246-cov-2.827086_pt1 | contig 12246 bp, 6 predicted proteins | sample MGYA00580520_ERZ773243 | MGnify/ENA primary metagenome ERZ773243 (study PRJEB29015, sample SAMEA2737747) | human gut metagenome | biome: human gut; feature: human-associated habitat; material: faeces | place: China | collected 2012 ... | reverse complement strand
AACCACAATACCCGAAAAAAAAATTATCAAATACACACTAAAAGGTATCGTAACAGGAGAGACTGATGACGAAACTCTACCAGGTGCACACATCTACGTTGGAGAAGATAAAAAACCAACTACGGTAACTAATGCGATGGGAGAATTCACCCTAAAAGACCTCCTTCCAGGAGAGCTGGTTATTACCGCATCCTTTGTTGGTTACCAAGCTACAACCCAAAAATATCTGGTAAAAGTAGATACAAATGTCGGAAGAATTAAACTACTTCCGGAAGTACTGGAAGAAGTCGTTATTACAGCAAAACCACCTTTGATCATTCAGAAAGGTGATACAACAGAATTCAACGCAAACGCCTTGAAAGTCCCGGAGGATGCAGAATTGGAAGATTTGTTGAAAAAATTACCCGGTTTTCAAATCGTCGACGGGAAATTAATGGCAAACGGGGAAGAAGTCAAGAAAATCTATATCGACGGAACCGAATATTTCCTTAGTAACCCGATGGCTGCCCTCCAGACACTTCCGGCCAGTCTTGTCAACAAGATAAAGATGTTTGACGGAAAAAGTGAAGAAGCTGATTTTTCAGGATATGATGACGGAAAAAGATTCCGCTCATTAAACATTGAGACCAAAAATCCTAACCAGTTGAAAGTATTCGGTAAAGCTAACCTAGGATACGGCATTTCAGAAGACCTAGAAGATTCATTTAAAGATAATAACTATAATCTAGGCGTTTCAGCTAATGCCTTCAACAAAAAGCAGAAATTTTCCATACAAGGAAGCCTACGTAACACCAATCAAGGTTCCGAACTTCCTAATGCACAATACCACGGGAAAGGTGGGAACAATCGAGGAAAAAATTACTCCATGGACTTCGCCAACACGTTCAGCAAAGGTACTGATATCGGGGGTAGTTACAATGGTAGCAACAACGAATCTTATTCTGCTAGCTCCCGTATTCAGGAATATTTCCCTTCTGAAAGCTTCCAGAGTAACATTTACAATTCAGAATCACATTCCTGGTCTGAAAGTTCAAGTCATAACGTGAATACCCGTTTTAACTACTCCATGAACAAGAAAAACAGGTTCTACTTCACCCCCTCTTTTTCATTTAGCCAATCAGATAGCCGATCATTGAACATGAATAGCAATATTCAAGATAACGATACGATAAATATCACGAACAGCAAAAATCAAAGTCATAGTGAAAATCGTTCTTTCGGGGGTAATTTCTCGTGGATGCACGCTTTCCAGAAAACAGGCCGAACATTAACTCTAAACGGAAATATAAACATCAGTAAAAACAAAAACAATAATACACAACAAGATAGCAGTATTATAAATAAAAGAGACACGTTACGTAATCTTATTAACACTTCCGAAGGAATATCAAACTCATACACGGCATCTATTTCTTATTCAGAACCATTAACTGAAAAAGCCCGATTATCATTCAACTACTCTTTCAGTTACAACAAGAACAGTTCTGACAAAGAAAGTATGTCATACAAAGACGCACTTTTCACGGAAGTCATTGGTATTGACACCGCCTTAACGAATAAAACCAGTACCATAAGAACAAGTAATAGCCTAGGCATCCGTTATGGATACAATCAAGAAAAATTTTATTTCAGTGCCGGTGGCTCAATCAATCTATCAAGAGAAGAAAATAAATACGAATACTTGAATGCACCGGACTCTAACGTGAGAAATAATTACCTGAACCTTTCCCCTCAAGTAAATTTCAGCTATAATATATCCAAAAGATCAACCATGACTTTTTACTATAACGGGAATACAGATTCCCCCAGAGCCGAGCAATTACAAGATATTCTTGATGTGAGAGACCAATTAAATATTTCAACAGGAAATCCCAATTTGAAAAAAACATTCTCACAATCGGCCTCGATGACTTTTAGCCGAAGTATTGTAAGCGAAGAAAATTTCAGTTTCCTAAACGTAAATCTCAGTTTCCGGAACTCATTTAACAATATTGCCACGGCAACACAATTCATTTCAAAAGACACGGTTATCAACGGTTACCAAATATTGCAAGGAGCACGACTCACACGGCCCGTAAATTTGAACGGACAATGGGGGCTTTCCATGAATTCCAGTTATTCCTTCGAAATCAAATCTTTAAAATTAAGATTAAGTCCTTCTTTATCTTACAGTTATTCTCGAACACCTTCAATCTATGATAATATAAAGAATTTAACAAATTCTCATAACGCATCATTCGGTCTTAACATTAATAGCAACATATCAGAGAACTTGGATTATAACGTATCTTCCCGCACCTCTTACACCAATTCGACAAGTACGACCACGGAAGGCTCCAGTTCTTTCTCCCAATCAGTCAACGCAAGTGCAAAATGGGTTTTCTGGAAAGAATTCATCCTTGCCGGAGATTACTCATATAGTTACACGCTAAGTAAAAAAGGTGGAAACGTGAACCAATCCAATAGTCTCTTAAACATGGAGATCGGAAAAAAATTCTTGAAAAGAAAACAGCTTCAAGTCAGGTTCAAAGCAATGGACATTCTACGTCAAAGAAACTTGTTAAATTACAGCATTCAAGACCTGTACACACAAACCAGCTACAGCACGAATGAGCGGAATTACTACATGTTAACAGTTTCCTATCGCTTTAACTCCATAGGTAAAAAGAAAGAAGGAAGAAGTCCGGAAGGAACGCCTCCCCCCGGATTCTTTTAAAATTTAATTTCTCAACGAACATAACGCACCCCTATCCGCTCCTGTATTTGCGTGGGGGATAAATCCGTGTCAACCTTTATTTTATAACTCCTTCCCGGAATTATATCTATATAATTATCTGAAAAGAAAATCGATTCTCCCGGAATATAGAACATAACATTGCAAGCCAGTTTATCCGAAGAAACCTGAATAAATTTCTCTCCATTCTCCTCCCCTGCCTGAATGGAGAAGTGCGGTTCTGGCAAATTCAAATTCTTATGATACACAAAATAAGCATTCTTTTCGTCTAGAACCCGATCACCTTGTCTCAAACATACCACAAGCATCATCTCCTTCTCCGAACCTCCTCCAAGCAACGACTCCCGGTTCAATTTCCACAAAACCGTTGAAGTATTTGCCGCTACATTTACCTCTTTCTCGACCAAGAAAACAGAATTTCCTTGAAAATCCAGTACCTCAATAATCAGTTCCCCTTGAATCTCCTCCAATCTGTCACTCACGGCATAAATCGCCAAAGTATCCCCCTCCCATTTAGAGGCAACGATCACCTCTTTAAAACAATCCTGCATCACGTAATGCGCCGCTTTCCATTTATGGTAATAATCCGTCGTCGACCAACTGGCAACTGGCCAACAATCATTAATCTGCCAAATCAAGGAACCCATACAATATGGCATATTCCGACGATGTGCCTCGATAGCCATTTTCGTAGACAACCCTTGTAACACGTGGGTCATGTAAATAAACTGTTCAAAATTCTCCGGAACCCGGTAATACATTTTCATATAATCCAGAATACGCCCGTTACCAATATAACTCCTTTGGTGTGATTTCATCACCTCCGATTCTATATCATAATCCTCCGGCAGTGCATATGTTTCTATCGTACTCATTTCCGGGAAGGACTGAAACCCGTATTCACTACAAAAACGGGTTGTCACCTCATCAAAGCTTTCCAATGGTCGGAAACCATGCCACACACCCCAGTAATGCTGGTCGCCCGAAGTCGTCCCGTCCAATCCATGCTGATCCGGTTCCGGTCCCGCCATCGGCGAAGAAGGCCAGTAATCATCCCCATCCGTGTAATCATTCACCACCTCGGGAAGTATCTCGTGAAAAACTGTATAGTAAGCCTTGAAAACCGTATCCTGTTCCTCCTTCGAGAAAGCATTCTTCCATCCCCATCCCCCCGGCGCACCGTGTCGCCAAGCCAAAGCGTTTTCATTATTCCCACACCACAAAGCGATACTAGGATGATTCCGGATTCGAGTAACATTGTCAATAGCCTCCAGACGCACGTTATCTAAAAACTCTTGATTCCCGGGATACATCGCACAGGCAAACATGAAATCCTGCCACACCATGATCCCGTACTTATCACAGAATTCATAAAAGGCATCATCCTCGTATGTTCCACCACCCCATACCCTGATCATATTCATGTTGGCATTCGCCGCATCCGACACCACTTTCTCGTACAAATCTCGGGTCACACGAGGTAGAAACACGTCATTCGGTATAGCGTTAGCCCCCTTGGCAAACACGGGTATACCATTCAACTCGAAACCGAAAGATTCCCCCCATTGATCCTTTTGTCGAACTAATTTCAACGACCGTAAACCCGTAGTCACCTTCTTTTCCGCCAAGACACCTTCCTCGCTGGTCACCTGAATCGTGAAATCGTACAGGTTCTGTTCCCCCAGCCCGTTACTCCACCACAAACGGGGATTCTGGATCACATAAGGTATAGATATTTTATTCTCTCCCTTTTTCAATTCTTTTTGCTCCCGCAACAACACTTTCCCCTCGTTCATAATCGCCATTGTAACATTTTGTTGCTTATCCGAATTCACACACACCTCCGCAACCAACTGAGCCATTTCCTTTGTCACGGAAGGCTGGCGAATAAACACATCCTCCACCTTCACGTCATTCCAAGCCTCCAAAATCACCGGACGCCATATACCGGAAGTCACCAAACGAGGCCCCCAATCCCAACCGTAATGGTAAGGAGCTTTACGAGTGTACACGCTAACCCGATCATCTCCCATGCCACCTCGAACACTCTGATCATTATCCGCGGGTAACCTCAAACCGTAACGTTCCATCTCTTCCCGTCCCTTAAGAGTCGGGGAAGCGAACACGATATGTAACTCGTTCCGACCTACTTTCAATTTTCCCTCAACATCAAACCTCCACGTCCGGAACATATTATCCGTACTCCCCAACTTCTCCCCGTTCAAATAAACATCGGCGTAAGTATCCAACCCCGTGAACGTGATCCGTTGATTGACCTTTTCCCCTATTTCCTCCAAAACTGTGAACTCCGTCCGGTACTCCCAATCCTTCTTGTCAATCCATTGCAACTGCAACTCATTCATCCGGTAAAAAGGATCTTCAATCTTCCCGTTGGCCAACAAATCCGTGTGTACCGTACCGGGTACCGTCGCGGGTAACCACGTCCCCGAATCCCTTTGCCGGAATTGCCAACCGGAATTCAGTTCCGTACGAATCTCTTTTTCGGTTGAACACCCGATTATTCCCCAGGTGATACACCCAAAAAACAGCACCCAAACTATTTTATTCATCAGATTTTGGTTCTTGTAAAATATGTTTCGCGAAATTATAACCTAAAGCCTCGTAACGTTGAGTCAACAACTTCGCCCGATTCAAGAAATTGGAATACTCCCTATCAGCCTGCGGGGTCCATGCCACCTCTGCCAAAGCAGCCATACGCGGCAATAACATATATTGAGCATGACTAAAAGTAGTAATATACTCCGCCCACAAATTAGCCTGCACCCCGATGATCTTCTCTCCTTCCTCGGCAGTCAAACCCTCTGTCGGGTCCAAACTGTACACTTTCGCTACATCCACAAAACCACCGATACCAAAAGGTTCGTTATCAATATCTTGAGATTGATAATAATCAAAATAAGCGTAATCATTCGGCACCATCACCACCTCGTTTCCTCTCTTCGCCCCTTTAATACCACCCGTCTTACCTCTCCACGACATAACAATCGCTGTTTTAGAAACATCACCTTCCAATATTTCATCCCAACCGATAACTCTCTTGCCTTTCCCTTTCAAATACGCCTCGATCCGGTGAACGGTATAATCTTGCAGTTCACCTTCTTCTTTCATATTCTCCTGTTTCATTCGGGTCTGACATTTCTTACACTTTTTCCAAGCATCCCTCGGACACTCGTCTCCCCCGATATGGATGATCTCTCCGGGGAATAATTCCGCAACCTCATCCAACACGCCTTCCCAAAACTCAAACGTTTTCTCGTTACCGGGGCAAAATACTTCCGGAAACACGCCCCACATCTGACACACCTCGTAAGGTCCACCCGTACATCCCAATTCCGGATAAGTAGCCAACGCAGCAAGTGCATGTCCGGGAAGCTCTATTTCCGGAATGATCGTGATATACCGATCGGCAGCATACTGAATAACCTCTTTAATCTCTTCCTGTGTGAAAAAGTACGGTCCGTATGGAGTACCGTCATATTTTCCGGTATTTTTACCAATCACGGTCTGTTTCCGTTGACTTCCAATCTTCGTGAGTTCCGGGTATTTCTTTATCTCGATACGCCACCCCTGGTCATCCGTCAAATGCCAGTGGAACACGCTCAACTTATGCAAAGCCAACATATCGATAAAAGTCTTCACCTCATCCACCGTGAAGAAATGACGACACACGTCCAACATCGTCCCCCGGTACCCTAAACGAGGTTCATCTTGAATCTGTACATTTTGAATCCGAATCCGATCCATTTTCTCCCCTTTCTCCACGCCCACAGGCATCATCTGCCGTAAACTCTGCATGGCATAGAAAACAGCTTTCGAACTTCCGCCTTTTATATGAACGGCATTCTTCTCCACCGTTAAATCATAAACATCCGTTTCCATAGATGGATCGACAACAATATTAATCGCATTTTTCCTAGCCTCCCCGTTCTCCACGGTCAAAGTCTTCCCGAAAGATTTCTCAACCAATGTGCTCATAAAAGTACAAGCCGGTTGCAAATCATCCGCCCCCTTCACCACGTTAATCACTGTTTTCGGGGATAAATAAAAACCGCCATCCGTCACGGTAATACTTTTAGGTTGAGGTATAATATTCACCTCTTGATTCGGTTCGCTGGCACATCCGCCAAGCAACATAATACACAATACTACGATTGAAACGAAACTGATTTTTTTCATAAACGCATTTTTAAACACAACAGCCAAGATAAGTTAAAATTCGTTCATGCACAAATATTCTCAACAAAAACACCTAGATTAAATCACAAATCGTAAATCATAAATTTACAAGCTTCCCTTGGCAACTCACCTCACATACAGCACCTCCTTATCCCTGTATCTTCCCATATCCGAGATAATCACCTTCTCCCCGACCGTCAACCCCTGCAACACCTCCACGTATTCGAAACCACTCTCGCCCAGCATAACCTTTCTCTTTTCCACTCGCTCCCCGTTGACAACCCACAGGTCATAATCTCCCCGACCCATGTAATAAGCTCCTGTTGGCAAACGCAACGTCTCATCCTTCATGGCATGAGTGACGTGTACATCCACTTTCAGCCCTGAACGCAATCGGGTATTACCCTGATCATCCAAGAACACGACAAACTTGATGACTCCGTTATTCACCGAAGGTGTGACATTCCCCACGGTACCCGAAAGCTTCTCTCCACCGATCACCACGTTCACCCGGTTCCCCGCGGTAATCTTATCCGCGTAACTGTCGGCAATCTCTCCCTCCACCTTAAAACTTGACAAATCAGATAATATAGCCAAATTACTCCCCTGTGAAACGGAAGCCCCGACCTGATCGTTAATCCAGGTCAACGTGGCCGAACGAGGAGCCATCACCTGTGCCTCCCCAAGCGTCTTGAACAACAAATCCATATTCCTTTTGGCGATCTTGTAATCCAACTCCAGCGAGCGAATCTCCGACCGTGAAGTGCTCTTTTTATTTTCATATTTACGTTTCAATTGCTCCAGTTGCATCTGCTTCACCGTGTAATTCAATTCTGCCTCCCGCACCTTTTCCCTCGTACTGGCCCCGATACTATCCAAATAGCGCTCGTTATTCAGCGACACCAAAGTTCGTTTCAACATCATCTCGTCGATGTCCACCTGCATCTTCATTTCCGCCAAATCACTCGCTATCGTTTTACGCTGCAAATCCAATTTATTTAATTGCATCTCCAACGACTCCTTCTTTGTCTCGTACTCTGTCCGTATCGTTTCCAAATCCAACTGCAACAACGGTTCATCCTTCCGAACCCGGTCACCCGACTTCTTGTACACTTCCAACACCTTCGAAGACACCGGAGAAGTGATGATCTCTTCCGCGAAAGGAACCACCTTCCCCGTGGCATACACGGATACCTCCACGGCCCCCTCGTCCACCACACCGAAATTCACCTCTGCCCCTCGAATCTTGGGTTGAAACATATTAACCAAAAAAGAAAACACCCCCACGCCTATGACCACGATCATAGAAACTTTCACGATCATCTTCCGCTTACGTTGTCTTTTTATCTCCGGAGATATTGCCTGATCCATAATCTAATATTTTTCTTGTTGATAAATTATATCTTCTCTCTTCTCGAAATCATACAAAGTCAACCCGCGTAAAGTATAAAAATACACCCATGACGAATACAGCTGACTAACATAAGTACGCCGGGCATTATCCTGTTCCGTCTGCGCGGCATTCAAATCCAACACGCTGATCTGCCCCAACACGAAAGTCTCGTATGCCGTCTTGTAACGTTTGCGGGCAACAGTATCCGCCAAACGCACGATCTCGTTCAACCGATTCTGTTCCTGATATTGTTTCACTGCCGTCATCACATCTTGCTCGAAATTCAATGTTTCTTTCTCCAACTGCACCCGTGTAATCTCGGCTTGCGAACGAGCCAACTCCACCTGTCCTCGTCCTTTTCCCCAGTTCAATATCGGAATACTTATTCCCAAACTGACCGCCTCCCGGTTACGCAAATTCCGGTAAGTTTCCTTAAAGGTTCTATCACTTCCCGTGAACCCGATAGAAGCGTAAACGTCCGCCTTGAACCCTCTCCCCGCTTTCGCCTGTGCCACCTGCTGACGTGCTTGCAGCATCCGACAAACCACGTCATAACGGAAAGGATTATTCCTGTTCGCCAGCTCCATGACCTGCTTAAACGTCACCTCGACTTCCGGACACTCTTCCGGCATATCGGGAATAATCACCACCCGTTCGTTATACCCCAGATAATTACGCAAAGCAAACATCTTTTGCTCGTAAGCCTGTTCCGTCTGAATCAGAGAAGACGAGGCATTCAAGTAATTCAACTTCAACTGCAACAAATCATTATCGGAAATCAATCCCCTTTCCCGTTTTCCCCGTGCTATCTGCATCAGTTTTTCCGAATTTTTCAAATTCTGCCGATCAATATCCACGTTAATCATTGCCAGCAACAAATCGAAATAATACGATATAGCTTGTATCGCCACGTTTTCCATGTTCACGGCAAACTGTTGCTGAGCTTGCTTGTACTTCTCCGGCTCGATCTTCATACTCCACTTCAAGGGATTTGCCGTGATCAACGGTTGCGAAAAAATCACGTTAAACGGCACGCTCATATACTCCGTCGTCTTGTCTCCATCCAACTGATCCACCCGCTCCACCTGTGACTGTAAGGACAACGCTCCTCCCGTCAACGGGATATTCTGTGTCACCGACAACGCCAACTGCTCCGAAATCGAATTACTGGAAATATATTTATACGTCCCATCCTCTTTCAAATAACTCGATAACGTCCTGTTAAAACTTGGTAATGTTCCCGTCAACGTCACGTTGGGTAACAAATCTGCCCTGTAATTTCGATATTGCCAATATGCCGACCGTAACTGACTCTTTGCCACCATCGCATCCAGCGACTGCTCCCGTGCCAGACGAATCGCTTCCCCCAAAGAAACAACCTTTTGCTCCTGTTGAGCCGCAACACGCAAACTTGGCAAAAAAAGCAATAAAACAAAGCTTATCAACCATTTATCTTCTACTACTTGCATAAAAAAATCAATTACAAAGTTATATTCTAACTCAAAGGGAAATAATTTAATTTACATTACACTTCAACAATCATTGTAAAATTATTGTAATCTACTTTTTGCATTGGCACAATTTAAACTATTCAAAAGTCACCCAAATTTATCATGCCAATTTTCCATCTAATAATCGAATAATTCGACCTGCTTCCTTAGCCAATTCCTCATCATGTGTTACCATAACAATTGTCACTCCTTCTCTGTTCAATTTTGTAAGTATCTCCATTATTTCTTTTCCCATTTTACTATCAAGATTACCCGTAGGCTCATCTGCAAGAATGACTTTCGGACCACCAATCAATGCACGGGCGATAGCAACTCTTTGACATTGTCCCCCAGACAACTGCGAAGGGAAATGCTTCTGTCTATAAGTCAAACCAACACGCTCGATAATCTCTAACGCTCTTTTTTTATTTTCTGATGGAGAACTTCCTTTACGGTATAACATAGGTAACAACACGTTATCCAACACGTTCAAAGAAGGTATTAAATTAAAACTCTGAAATATAAAGCCTAGTTTAAGATTGCGTACTAAAGCCATGTCTTTATCTGCCATTCTGTCCGTCCGAACTCCATCTATAATCACACTTCCACTCGTTGCGGTATCCAACAATCCCATAATATTCAGCATGGTACTTTTTCCACATCCAGAAGGCCCCATAATAGCAGTAAACTCACCAGCCTCTATTGTCAGATTTATATTTTCCAATGCGTGAGTTTCAATTTCTTCCGTGTAAAACGTTTTATTTATATTATCTAAGGTAATCATATCATTATATTATTACATGTTAAACATCATTATTCCCGCATCGCATCAACCGGATTTAATCGAGATACTCTATAAGCCGGATACCATGCACTAAACATCGAAAATAAAATCATAATTAAAAAGGTGATTACAAAAGCTATAGCATGAACTATTGTCCATTCATAAACAAAAAGAGCAAGTACAATACCCGGCAATGATGCAAATATTGTCAAGATCAAATTTTCCCAAAATACAAGAAATAACAAGTCACATTTTGTAGATCCTACAACCAACCGTGTAGCAAACTCAATTTTCCTTTTTTTCGAATTTAATAAAGATAAACCCAAGGTTCCAATAAAAGTAAAGAATAACAAAAATAAAGTAGGAATAACCTGCATAGCAATATCAGACACAACATCCGACATGGAACTCTTTTTTAAATCTTCCATATCAAAATACATTAAAATCGCATTCGTATTTAAAGACAAACGTTGAAATTCATAATTAAATTTATTAAAAAACTCACTTTTATACCCAGGCTTAATTTTAGCACAGCACTCTCGAAAATATAATAAATTAAATAAAACTCCTTTTCCAACAATTATCGAAGGAGGTGAAATTGAAAAAACTTCCTGTTTTACACCAGCAATCACGCCAATCACTGTAAACGTGTGTTTCATATTTAATTTCCGACCAACAGCCTTTTCCCATCCCAACTTATCTACCAATTGACGGGTAAGAATAGCAGGATAAGTACCATCTTCCAACTTTTCCGAAGTAAACCAAGATCCCTCTTCTAACGAAGGATTGAACACTTGCTCGGTTTCCTTATCCGCCGTCTTTATAACAGCTAAAACTGTTTTCCCATCAATTTTAACAGAATCTGATATTTGGGCATAATCACTATCCATCCTCATATAAGGAGTAAAACCAAAACTTTCCGTTATCGCTTCAACAAAAGGTTCTCCACGCAAATTATCCAGAATAACATCCATGGATTTTGCGATATTTTGTTGTTCTTTTAGATCCAAATTTCGTCCATTATTTTTTAGCATATATCCAATAACAACCCGATTTTCTGTATCCAAAAGTCCTGGTTCTGTGTATTTTTTTACTGCATCGAATATAGATATGACACTAACCAATAATATAATAAATACCAGTATCTGTTCTACCAAGAGACCGGAATACTTTTTACGTTCATTCCAAAGTATTTTAAATATATGTTTAATCATCTCGAACCACCTTTTAATGTTTCTGCAATATTTTTTTTAGCTACAATATAAGCAGGAATTCCTCCCGATAAAAGGGTAAAGACCAAAGCAAGAGGAAAAACACCACATAATATAACTCTATAATCCAAATATTCGATCAAAGCAACTTCTCCCCCAACACCCTTATCAAAGAACAGAGAACTAAACCAATTAGCAACCGGAAATGTTAAACATATACCTAACAATGTTCCAATAATGACTAATATAAAGATTTCCGTGATCATTTGCATAAAAGAGTCCATAATACGAGCTCCTAATGCTCGTTTCAGAGCGATCTCCTTCGTGTAATTATTCACATTAGCGATATTAAGAGTAACAATATTAATAGCAGGAATCATCAATAATAACACAATAGCTATCGGTATCCCGTATGAATAAAAATCATTACCCAACTT
>ERZ773243.3159-NODE-3159-length-12248-cov-10.931108_pt1 | contig 12248 bp, 8 predicted proteins | sample MGYA00580520_ERZ773243 | MGnify/ENA primary metagenome ERZ773243 (study PRJEB29015, sample SAMEA2737747) | human gut metagenome | biome: human gut; feature: human-associated habitat; material: faeces | place: China | collected 2012 ... | reverse complement strand
ATGCGCGCAGCGGCCTGCAAGGAATAAAAAATGCGTCCAGCTTTCGCTGGACGCATTTTTTAGGTTTTATAGTCCGTTGGTGTAACGATACAGGAACGTCACGGCCTCGGCGCGGTTGCAGGAAGCATACGGGGAGAACGTCGTGGCGCTGGTGCCGGTGGTGATACCCTTACCGACGGCCCAGAGGATGGCCTTGTAGTAGCTCGCCTCGCTCGTGGCGCCCACATCCTTGAACGGATTGGAGTAGTAGCCGCTGGGCTGGCCCGCGTAGCGGTACAGGAAGGTCACGATCTGGGCACGGGTGCAGACCTGATCGGGGGAGAACGCCGTGGTGCTGGTGCCGGAGGTGATGCCCTTCTGGCTGGCCCACAGGATGGCCTTGTAGTAGCTCGAGTGCGTGACGGCGTTGACATCACGGAACGGGTTGCGGGTGGTGGTCGGCTCCGGGCTGCCGGCGGCGCGCCACAGGAACGTCACGATCTCGGCGCGGGTGCAGGACTTGTACGGGGAGAAGGTGGTGCTGGACGTGCCGTTGGTGATGTTCTTGCCGACGGCCCACTTGACGGAGTTGTAGAAGTAGTCGGTGGTCTTGACATCGATGAAGTTCATCGTCTGGCCGATCTTGATGGCCACGGTGCCGGTGAGCTGGCGGGTGCCGGTGCCGGTCGTGCCGTAGCGGGCGTAGATGGTGAACGGGATGTAGACGGTCTCGCCGGTCTTGGCGTAGCGGCTGGCGAGGAACGCGACGTCGCTGAGCGCATTCTGGCTGGCGGTGGCGCTGTAGTAGAACTTGTCAGTCGTCTTGACGGAGCCGCCGTAGTTGTAGCCGCTGTAGTAGGTGTAGAGCGAGCCCTCGTTGACGGCGGAGACGGCGCTCTGGTCAAAGGTCACGTAGTCGATGGTGTAGTTGCTGCTGTAGCCCTTGGTGGAGTGCAGGTAGCTGAGGAAGTCGCTCTCGTCGAAGCGGACGCTGTCGCCCTGAGAGACGGTGTACTTGATGTCCTCGCGCACGAGGTTGACGACGACGCTGCCGGAGTAGCTCACGGTCGTGCCGCGGCTCGTGGAGGAGCTGGAATAGCGGGTCGCGTACAGGGTGAAGTTCAGCGTGATGGTCTTCGCGGTGGTCTTGTCGTTGGGGACAAACGTCACGCTATCGAGGTTGGTGACCTTGGTGCGGGTGTTGAACGCGCCGGAGGAATTGCTGGTGGACATGGCGGTGCCGCCATAGTACAGCGTGCCCTGCGCGGTGGTGGGCAGGGAGAAAGACACATAATCGAAGGTGACATAGGGATAGGACTTGCTCTTGCTGGCGTCGCCGCGGGCCTCAGCGACCTTGTTCATGAAGTCGTTGAAGTCGCTCTGCGCGAACTGGACGGTCTCACCGGCCACGCCGTTGTAGTTGATGTTGTAGTTCTTCTGGTAGACGCTGATGGTGCCGCAGTAGAGCTTATTGTCGGTGCCCTGCGTCACGACATACAGCGTGCACTTGCCATTGATGAAGTTGGTGTCGGTCAGGGAATAGAGATTGGCGGTGGCAGTGGTGGGATAGTATTTCTGGGTGCTGCCGTTGTTCCAGTCGACAGGCTCGGTGTTCACACCGGCAACATAGTAATACCTTGCGCCGGAGGGAACCTGAACGTAATAGCGATAGGTGTTGCCGTAAGCCGCGACCGGCTCGGGATACTGGTCGGCATAGGTGGTCGAGCTGGGCGTTACGGGAACGTTAAACGTAACGCTGTAGGTCTTGGGAACGTTAGAATTGGCAACGCGGGTGGTCACGGTGGCGGTGAACTTTGCAGTGCCGATGCCGCTGAGGTTTGCCTTGAAGTAAAGATAGCCGGAGCCGCCGGTGGGATAGTTGTACGAAGCATTGCTCGTGCCGACACCGTAGGCAGCGGTAGAGGCGACCTGAGTGACGCCGCTGAGGGAATAGACGGTCTCGTAGGTGTAGGCGGTGCTGTAGGTCTTGTTGATGGCGGCCTGCGCGGCGTTGACAAGATCACTGTAGCTGTAGTTCACAGAAGTGCCGTTCTGAACAGCACTGAGGGTCGCCTCGATCAGGGCGCCGGTAACGGGGATGTTCTGCACATAGTCCTTGCCCTTATAGGTCGCCTTTGCGGTGACGGTGGTAGAGCCGCTTGCTCTGAGCGTTACCGTCGGCGCGGCGGTCGTCTGGTTCGTCACAGTTGCGATGTTGAGGTTGGCGGAAACAAAGGAGTAGGTCGGGACGACCAGGCTGGCGGAAGATGAGGTATCCACAAAGCTCGCCGCCAAAGTCGCGGTCTGACCGATCTGCGTCAGCGTAACGCTTGCGGGGACGACAGTGAAGGTATAGGTATCGGGAAGGCTCTTGACCGTGATGTGGCCACTCGTCTTAGCGAGCTTATCGCCCTCGCTTGCCTTGCAGTAAACAGAGTAATTGGTCGCGGTCGCAACGTTTGCGGGGACCGTCCAGACGAGGGACTTGCCCGTGCCGATCGGAACCTCGGCAGCCTCGCCGATCTTGTAGAACCACGCATAGGTGGCAGCGTTGCTGAGACCGGTGGAGGTGGCGGTGAGCGTGGTCTTGCCGCCGGAGATGACCTCAGTAAGGCTTGCCGCTGCGGTCACGGTGGGGGTGGTGGCGTTGACCGTCACATCAGCCGTCAGCGCGGAATCCTTGACGCGCACGGTCAGCTTTCCGCCCGCGTAAGTGGGCTTCTTGCCCTCGGCATCATCGATCACATAGCCGGTTGCGGCGGCAGACCACTTGTTGTCGGCGGAGGCGATGGTTTCTTTATCAAGAAGGGAGATGTTGACCGTGCCGTTCGTCACAGAATAGGTTCTGTTGTTGAAGGTGACGGTGGTGATGTCGCTCGGGAGAAGCTTGTCAGCGATAGAGACATTGCTTTTAACGACCTTAGTCGTAGATCTGGTGATTTCCTGCCCTTCGATCGTCACCTTGTACTCGATCGTTAAGGTGCAGGAGACTTCTACATTTTCCGCCTTGTTGGAGGCGGTCAGCGTTCCTGTCGTGGCACCCGTGCCGGCAGCGCCGGAAAAACCGGGAGTGCTCCAACTATAACCGATCACGTTTACATCGGTGGCAGTTACGCCATTATCCGTGACGGTGGGGGCGGTTGCGGTAACGGTGAATGTGGTCGAGTCGCCTCTTGCAAGGGAGGACGCCGACGTGGTGATGGCGTATGTGCCGCCAACCTCGACACCTTCCGCCCTTGCAGGCACGACGACGAGGCTCAGGACCAACGTCAGAGCCAATAGCAAGGAGAGAAATTTTTTCATGTGATCTTCATCCTTTCGTGTTTGTTGTTGTCGGCTCCGCGCGCACAGAGCCTTTCTCATACATGGCATTTTACCATGCCGCGGGAAATAAGGGAACAGGAAAATGGAAAATTCATAAATTCTTTATCTTCCCTCTTCGCCCAGTTTCCCTTTGCTTCCTTAATTAGACGCAAGAAACGTCTGTTTTGTTTCACGAAACCCGAAAATTTCCCAAAATTTTTTTACGCCGCGAAAAAACGCACATACACGAACACCCCCAGAGCGATCTGCGCAAGTAAGATCGTGGGAATGCCGAACTTGAAGTACCAGTGCCGCGTTTTGTGGTGAAAGACCCTCATTGCGAAAAGAGCACCCGCGCTGCCGAGCAGCAGCGCGAGTGCAAATAAGGTCTTTTCCGGTACGCGCCGCGCGCCCTGAATTTTGGCGCGGCGCTTGTCTGCGCCGTAGACGCAGAACGTCAGAATATTGATCGCGGCGAGATAGATGACAAAGTATCTCACTTTTCGAGCTTGCTGAGCTCCACGGCCGCCGCCGCGCCGAGGCGGGCGTTGTTGAACACGAGCTGGATGTTGGAATCCAGGCTGTCGCCGCCGGTGAGGTCCTTGATCTTGGCGAGCAGATACGGCGTCGTGGCCTTGCCGTGGATGCCGTCCTTCTTCGCGTCCTCGACGGCCTCGGCAATGGCCTTGTCGATGACTTCCTTGTCCATGGAGTACTCTTCGGGAATCGGGTTCGTGACGAGTAAGCCGCCGCGCAGACCCAGCTCGCGCTTGACGTGAAACGCCTTGGCCAGCTGCTCGGGCGTGTCGAGCTCGTAGTCGACGCCAAAGCCGGACTTGCGCGTGTAGAACGCAGGCAGCTCGCTCGTGCCGTAGCCGATGACGGTCACGCCGTGGGTCTCGAGATATTCGAGCGTCAGACCGAGGTCGAGGATGGACTTCGCGCCCGCGCACACGACCATGACGGAGGTGTTGGCCAGCTCTTCAAGGTCAGCGGAGATGTCGAACGTCTCCTGCGCGCCGCGGTGCACGCCGCCGATGCCGCCGGTGGCGAACACGCGGATGCCCGCCATGTCGGCGATCATCATCGTGGTGGTGACGGTGCACGCGCCGTCCTTGCCCTGCGCGACGAGCACGGGCAGGTCGCGGCGGGAAGCCTTCGGGATGCCCGCGCCGGTGCGGCCGAGGTAGTCGATCTCTTCCTTGGAAAGGCCCGCCTTCAGGCGTCCGCCGATGATGGCGATGGTCGCGGGCACGGCGCCCGCGTCGCGAATGATCTGCTCGACCTTGAGCGCGGTCTCCACGTTCTGGGGATAGGGCATGCCGTGGGAAATGATGGTGGATTCGAGCGCCACGACGGGCTTACCGGCGGCAAGGGCCTCGGCAACCTCGGGGGCGATATCCAGATACTTGTTCATAGTTAAAAATCCTCCTGTAAAGTAATAGGTGAAAGTTTCACGTTTACCTTTTGAGGTAAGGTTGTATGATAACATACAACTTGTCAAAAGTCAATACAAAGCGGGGCTTGAATTTGCACGGGAAGTGGCATATAATACCTCTATTATCCCGTGAAAACCCACAAAAGGAAGGAAAATTATTATGGAACGAGTGAGAATTGCCGCGCTCTTCGCCGACAAAGAGCAGTACGGCGGCGCAAGCGTCACCGTATGCGGCTGGGCGAAGACCATCCGCGATATGAAGACCTTCGGATTCATCGAGCTGAACGACGGCTCGTGCTTCCGCAATTTGCAGGTCGTGATGGATGCGAATTCTCTTTCTAATTATAAGGAGATCGCCGCGCAGAACGTGGGCGCCGCGCTCATCGTGCGCGGCACCGTCGTGCTGACGCCCGAGGCCAAGCAGCCGCTCGAAGTCAAGGCAACAGAGATCGAGATCGAGGGCGTGTCCTCCCCCGACTATCCCCTGCAGAAAAAGCGCCACAGCGTCGAATATCTGCGCACCATTCAGCATCTGCGCCCGCGCACGAACCTCTTCTCCGCGGCTTTCCGTGTGAGAAGCGCGGCGGCCTACGCCGTGCACGAGTTCTTCCAGAGCCGCGGCTTCGTCTATGTCAACACCCCCATCATTACCGGCAGCGACTGCGAGGGCGCGGGCGAGATGTTCCAGGTGACGACGCTGGACCTTGAGAACCCGCCGAGAACGCCCGACGGCAAGGTCGATTACAGCAAGGACTTTTTCGGCAAGAAGACGAGCCTGACCGTCTCCGGCCAGCTCAACGCCGAGAACTTCGCTATGGCGTTCGGCGACGTTTACACCTTCGGCCCCACGTTCCGCGCCGAGAATTCCAACACCGCGCGCCACGCCGCCGAGTTCTGGATGATCGAGCCGGAGATGGCGTTCTGCGACCTCGACGGCGACCTTGAGGTCATGGAGGCGATGGTCAAGCATATCATTCGCCGCGTGATGGAGCGCTGCCCGGACGATCTCGCGTTTTTCAACAGCTTTGTCGACAAGGGTTTGCTGGAGCGTCTCCAGCACGTCGAGAGTTCCGACTTTGGCCGCGTGACGTATACCGAGGCCGTCAAGCTCTTAAAGGAGAGCGGCCAGAAGTTCGACTACCCCGTCGAGTGGGGCATCGACCTTCAAACCGAGCACGAGCGTTACCTGACCGAGCAGATCTTCAAGCGCCCCGTGTTCGTCACGGACTATCCGCAGGAGATCAAGGCGTTCTATATGCGCCTCAACGACGACGGCAAGACCGTCGCCGCGGCGGACTGCCTCGTTCCAGGCATCGGCGAGATCATCGGCGGCAGCCAGCGCGAGGAGCGCATCGAGCTGCTCGAAAAGCGCATCCGCGAGCTCGGCATGAATCCCGAGGACTACTGGTGGTACTGCGACCTGCGCCGCTACGGCTCCTGCCGTCACGCGGGCTTCGGCCTTGGCTTCGAGCGCATGGTGATGTATTTAACGGGCATCGGCAACATCCGCGACGTGGAGCTGCATCCCCGCACCGTGGGCAACGCAGACTTTTAATTCTTCAAAAAACAAGGGACACGGAAACCGTGTCCCTTGTTTTTTGAGAATTACACTCCGCTTCGTGCCTTGCCGCCCAAAGGGCGGCTTCGACACGCGCGGAGCGAGAAGAGTTTTTGGCACGCGCATGTCGCGCCAAAAAACGATTCGAAATCATTTCGCGTCTGCGGATGCGAAAAGCTGTGACGCTTTCATTATTTGTGGTAAATAGTTACAAATGGGAACAAAAGCGCCAAAGGTGTAGTCAAAAGAAGTGAAGTCTGCTATAATGACCGCGCAGTTTTGAGAGAGGAGATTTTGACATGAAACACTTTTTTGCACTGCTGCTCAGCGCGCTGATGGTGCTGTCGCTGCTGACCGCCTGCGGCGATAAGACGACGCCGTCCGACGGCGACGATCAGACCGTCACGGACGAGAATGGCAGCGACACCGACAACAATACTGACGATACAACTGACCCCTACGACGCCGTGCGCAGCTACTGGTCCGAGGACCAGCTCACGCAGGCCTGGGGGCCGGATCAGGTGGTGGAGCACCTCTTTTTCCACCCGATCATTGCCTACCCGCAGTGGGCCTTCCACGACTGCAATGCCAGTCAGGACCAGCGCTACGGCCTCGACGACTGGATGGTGACAGTCGACGAATACAACAAAATTTTGCAGTCCGTGTACGACAAGGGCTACATCTTAGTCGCGATGGAGGATGTCTGGAGCGAGGTGACGGACGAGTCCGGCACGCACATGGTGCGAAACACCCTGATGCTGCCAGAGGGCAAAAAGCCGCTCATCATCAGCTTTGACGACGTAAACTACTACCCCTACATGCTCGACGAAGGCTTCACGAGCAAGCTCGTCGTCGGCGAGGACGGCGAGATCTGGGCGCAGTGCACCGATCCGTACACAAATGAGACCTTTTTGACCAAGGAACTCGACGCAACGCCCATTCTCGACCAGTTTGTCTACGAGCACCCCGACTTTTCGCTGAACGGCGCGAAGGCCATCTTCTCGCTGACGGGCTATCAGGGTATTTTAGGCTACCGCACGCAGGATGACCGCGACATCGCGGCAGATTCGCCCGACCGCCCCGCGTTCGATGCCTACCGCGCGAGCGAGATCGAGGCGGTCAAGCCCGTCATCGAGCGGCTCAAGGAAACGGGTTGGACGTTCGGCAGCCACACCTGGGGCCACATCCGCCTCGACACCAAACCGCTCCAGACCGTCATCAACGACACCGAGCGCTGGGCGGACGAGGTCGGCTCGCTCGTCGGCCCCACGCAGATTTTGTTCTATCCGCACGGCGGCCGTCCCGACGGCGATGACTGGCACCAGACCGGCGAGCGCTTCAAGTACCTGCAAAGCCAGGGCTTCCGCATCTTCGCGAGCGTCGGCACCAGCTCGTTCAGCTACGTCAAGGACGACATTTCCGCCGTCATCTGCGACCGTCTGCATCCGGACGGCACCACGCTGCGCCACTCGCGCAGCCGCTATCTGCAATTCTATAACGCCGAGGACATCATGGATACGCAAGTCCGTCCTGATCTCGGCGTAGACTGGTGAGGAGGCGTTTTTATGGCAACGTTAGAAGAACTCAAGGCGAAGGCCGTCGCCATGCTGGACATGGCGTATGTGCCGTATTCCCACTTTCCCGTGGGCGCGGCGCTCGAATGCGAGGACGGCGCGGTCTTCACCGGCTGCAACATCGAAAATTCGAGCTACGGCCTGACGAACTGCGCCGAGCGCACCGCGGCGTTTAAGGCCGTGAGCGAGGGGCATCGGCGCTTCAAGCGCATCGTCATCGCTGGGCGCAGCGACGACTACTGCTACCCCTGCGGTGCGTGCCGTCAGGTGCTCTACGAGTTCGGGCCCGACATGGAGGTCGTGTGCCTGAACAAGGACAACGAGGAAAAGCACCTGCACATCAAAGAGCTGCTCCCCTACGGCTTCGACCAGACGTGGCTTGCAATCGACAAGAAATAACGAAAAAAGAGAGCGGCGCTGCCGCTCTCTTTTTTGTTCGCTTCAGTTGCTGCCGGAGGAAGAGGCTTCGATCGTCAGCGTGCCGCTCATCGTTTCGATCGTAAGCTCGCTCATCTCGCCGCCCTCGAGCGCGGGCACGGTGTAGTGCGTTTCGCGGTCGCCGCAGGCGATGAGCGCTCCTTCGCGCTCGGTGAGCGCGGAGCGGAACGCGCCGCTTTTCGTTTCATAGTCGAGAGTAAAACCGTCCTGCGCGGGAAGGGTCAGATAGATGCTGCCGCTCTCCGTTTCGGCATCAAGGCGCAGCGCACGCTCGGTAGCCAAAATCAGGTTGCCGCTGACGCTTTCGAAGTCCAGCGCGCCGAGCGCGCCGGCGATATCCACCTTGCCGCTCGCGGTTTCGATCTCGGCATTTTCCGCTTCGCCTGCAAGCTCGATCGCGCCGGAGAGTGTCGAAATATCGACCCTTGCCCACGTGCCGTCCACCACGCCCACGCTGCCGCTCACCGTCTCGATCTCGACCGCGGGGCAGCTTGCGCACATCACGCGTGCGTCGCCGCCGACGGTCGAAAGGTCGATCTTCTGCGCATCGGCGCTCACATAGGCGTAGGCGTCCGTCGTTTCGACCTCGATCTTCTCAAAGTGACCGGCGTTGACCAGCTCCGCCGGAAGTCCCACGTCGAGATACTTTTCCCCATCGTAGCTGCCGCGGTAGGCATCGCCGAGGAAGCGGATGCGCAGCGTGTCGCCGTCGATCGCGCAGACCATCTTCTCGCTCTCGGCGAGCGGCGCGGTGGATTCCTCCTTCACGCTGATCTGCGCGCTCTGCTCGGCGGCATAGATGTTCACGCCGCCGCTGCGCCACGAGATGTCGATCTTGCGGATGTCTTGGCTCTCGCCGATGCTGAGCACCGCGCCCGGGTGGAGCTCTTCGCTCCCCTCCGCCTGCGTGCAGAAGGTGTAGGTCGCGCTGCTGCCGTCCCAGAGCGCGTCGACGGCGAAAATGCCGTCGCTTTGCGGCAGTTCTGCGCGGAATGTGCCGTTATCCTGCCGCTGGGCGGTCACGGTCTCGGACGGCAGGCCGGTGCTGCCCCAGGCGTCGGACGGCCAGCAGCGGAGACTGACGGAATCGGGCGAATTATCGCCGAAATCGAGCGTTACGGTGTAGAAATAGGCGGCCGACACTGCAAAGGGCATTTCCAGTACAGGCGTGATGTCGCGGGAGGTTTCGTCCAGCGGGTGCGCGCCGCAGGCAATGACGGTCATGCTCTGTAGGCCCTGGGGGTAGGTCCAGTCGTAGCTGCTGCTTTTGAGGGTGACGCTGCAAGCGTTTGCGCCTGTCACCGTCAGTGTTGGCGGGGTTTGGCGCGCGGCCTCGTCTGCGCTTTTTTCGCCGCAGGCGGTCAGGGAGAGCAGGAGCGCGAGCGGGAGCAGAAGGGAAAGGAGCTTCTTCATCGTTCGTTCCTCATTTCTTTCGGATACTTCTATAGACGTATGATAGCCGAAAAAGTTCCCGCGCACAACGGGGATCGTTGCACAAAACGCGGCAATTTGTTGTATCGTGAATTCTAATACCGGAGGCGGTACAGCTTTTTGCCGCGTTGTGTGCAACGCTGCTTCATGATACGGCGTATCATGAAAAGGCAAATCATGCATCAGTGTTCCCGCGTTTGCAGGGGGGTGTGGGCTGCCTTTTCCAACATTATATTTTGGGGGAAAGCGCATGAACAAGACGACAAATTTCGACCTGCCGCAGTGGGTCAAGGAGGACCCGATCAAAATGCAGGACTTCAACGCCGCGTTTGCGAGCATCGACGCGGCGCTCAAGGCGGAGACCGACGCGCGCAGCGAGGCCGACGGCACGGCGGCGGAGCGCATCACGGCATTGGCGCAGACGATCGCAAACGGTAAAATCTGCCGCATCAAATACGGCAGCTACGCCGGCAATGGTCTGAGCGGCGCGGAAAATCCCAACAAGATCGACTGCGGCTTTTACCCGCTGCTTGTGATGGTGAGCGAGCAGAGCGACACGCAGCACTGGGCGCTGCGCGGCGTCAGCGGGTTTTACAACTCGAATAACCGGGGCAACGCGGCGATATGGGACAACAGCAGCGTAAGCTGGTTCTGCCAGCAGGAAGAGGATCAGTATTTCGCCCCGCCCGCCATTCAGTTCAATGAGGCGGGCAAAACATATCATTATGTGGTGCTCGGCTGTGACGCGGACTGAGACGCAGAAAAACAAAAAACAGCCCCCGGCTCAAAAGAGCCGGGGGCTGAAACTCTATTCAGAGATTTTTTGCGCTTACGTCAATGATTAGTTGGCGTAGTAAGCGTTGAGAACACCAGAATCAGTGAGCTTGCCAACAGTGCTGTCGATGGTGAGGGTGATGGAGTCGGGACCGAAAGCGGTGAGCTTGGCGGTAGAGACGCCGAACTCAGTAGCAGCACCATTAAGGGTGATGGTGTAGGTGCCATCAATGGGATTCTTAACAGTCTTGGCGTAGGACTGGAGAACATCACCGGTGTCCTTATTCACGATGTTCAGGGTGTAGGTGTAAGAGGTAGCGAGAGGATCGGGGTTGGTGGAGGTGTCGACCTTGTTCACAGCGTAAACCTGGAGCGCCAGACGGTTGAGGGTGGCGGAGGTGCCAGCGGGATCAGCGTTGTAAACAACGATGACGTTCTGCGTGGTGACATCGCCGAGAGCCAGAGGCATCTTGGTCAGGCCGTCAACGCCGTTGCCGGAAACCGTGTAGAACTTGTCGCCAGTGATGGTGCCATCGACATAGTCGGTGTAGACAGAGTTCTTGTAGGTGTCCTTGTCAGCGCCCACGATGGAGTCGACCTTAACGGTGTAACCGGCGTAGGCAGCAGCCATGGGATAGCCGGTGAAGGCGGTGATGGCAGCGGTGGTGGAGGACTCAGTGCCGATCGCAGCGATGGCGACATAATCCTTGACGTAGTTGTTGCTCAGAGCGACCTTGAAGAGACCGCCGGCGACCTTATTGGTAGCCTGGGTTCTGAGGGCGTTGAGCAGGGTGAGGACGATAGCGTCGTCCTTGGAGCCGTAGATGTTGCCCTTCACGCCGTCAACGTAGCCGGGGATGGTGTAGACACCGGTCTTGGCGTCATAGGAGACCTGCTCGTTGGCATAGTAGAAGAGGCTGGTGACCTTGGCGGCAACGGGATCGGCGATGACGTAGACGTAATCGGCGACCTTATCACCGTTCAGATCGACGAAGTCGACCTCAGCCTGAGCATAGTTGTCGATGTTGCCGAGACCAACGATGGACTTGAAGGTGTAGGGATTGGTAGTGTTGTTGCGGACCAGGAAGACGGTGGCATCGTCAACGATCAGGTTTTTGCCGTTGTACTGGGTGTTCTTGCTGACGAACAGGTTCTCGTTGAAGAACTTGGCGTCAACACCGGTAGCGACTTCGACAGCGGCGAGAGTGCCGTTTGCCTGGGTGGTGAACTGGAAGAGGTGGCCGTTCAGGATACCGTTGACATCACAGACAGCGTTGGTGTTGATGTAGGAGTCAACGTAGAAGTAGTCACCATCAACCTTCATGACCTTGTTCTGGATGCCGGTGCTGTGGGTGACCTTACCGGTCGCAATCTTGGGGGCCACAACGCCGGAAGCAGTATCGTCGAAGTAGGTCATCTTGCTCAGGTCGACCACAGCGGTGGTGCCGTCCATGTAGGTGACATTCGCCTTAGCAACGCCGGAACCGTCCGCAGCGTTGCCAGCCCACCAGATGGAGTTGATGACGCCGTAGCTGGTAGCGGCAGCGATCTCAACGTTACCGATGAGGTTGTTGTACTGATCGAAGAACCAGGTGAACTTGTTGGTGCTGGCCACCGCGTTGTCGAAGTAGAACTTGGCAGCATCGTCATAGACAGTGCCCTCGACGTTGTGCTGCTGAGCGTTCCAGTAGATCACGCTCTGAGCGCCGTCAACAGAAGTGGCCTTGGAAACGATCTCGCCGTACTTGTCAGC
>ERZ773243.3154-NODE-3154-length-12268-cov-7.206092_pt1 | contig 12268 bp, 9 predicted proteins | sample MGYA00580520_ERZ773243 | MGnify/ENA primary metagenome ERZ773243 (study PRJEB29015, sample SAMEA2737747) | human gut metagenome | biome: human gut; feature: human-associated habitat; material: faeces | place: China | collected 2012 ... | reverse complement strand
CGGGTCGAAGACGGCACCACGATTTCGGACTTTGACCCTGAGGAAGCAAAGCGCAAGGCCAGCCTGTCGGCGTCGGTCGTCCCCGTGGAGTACGAGGGCATCAAGTACAACTTCATTGATGCACCGGGCCTGTTCGATTTTGAGGCCGGTGAGTATGAGGGCATCCGGGCTGCGGAGAGTGTGCTGGTGTGCGTCTCCGGCCGCAGCGGCGTGACCGTTGGTGCCGAGAAGGCTTTCCAGCTGGCCCGCAAGAACGGCAAGGCCACCATGGTCTTTGTTTCCAAGTGCGACCTGGAAAACGCGAACTACTTCAAGATTCTGGAAGACATGAAGATCCGCTTCGGCTCCACGATCTGCCCCTGCGTCGTCCCGGCCAAGCTCGACGACGGCACCCCGGTGTACATCAATCTGTTCAGCCAGAAGGCCTTCAAGTATGAGGGCGGCAAACAGATTCAGGTGGATCTGCCCGACATCGGCCACCGCTTCCAGGGCCTGATCGAGGCCATGAGTGAGGCCATCGCCGAGACCGACGATGAACTGATGGAGAAATTCTTCGGCGGTGAGCCTTTCACCACCGAGGAGATCGTCGAGGGAATGCGCAAGGGCGTCAAGGACGGCCTCATCACCCCCGTCTTCTGCGGCAGCGCGGTCAACCAGCAGGCGCTGGATATGCTGCTGTTCAACATGCACAAGCTGCTGCCCAGCCCGGAGCACGAGGCCTGCACCCTGGCCGAGGACGCCAGCGGCGAGCCCGTGGAGCTCCACTGCACCGAGGCAGAGCCCACCGCCGCCTATGTGTTCAAAACCGTGGCCGACCCGTTCGTGGGCAAACTGAGCTACCTGCGGGTGGTCAGCGGCAAGGTGACCGCCGGTGAGCCGCTGGTCAATGCCCGCACCGGCGAGCCGGAAAAGATCGGCAAGCCCCTCACCGTCATCGGCAAGAAGCAGGTGGACGCCGACGGCATCGGTGCCGGTGACATCGGTGCCGTGGCCAAGCTGGTGACCGCCAGGACCGGCGACACCCTGTGCGACGCTTCCCGCGTGGTGAAGCTGCCCGCCCCCGTGTTCCCGCAGCCCAGCCTGTTCATGGCCGTCACCGTGGCCAAGAAGGGCGACGAGGGCAAGATCAGCAGCGCGCTGGCCCGCCTGATGGAAGAGGACCCCACCCTGAGCTACCAGAACAACGCCGAGACCCATCAGCAGGTGATCGGCGGCCTAGGCGAGCAGCACCTGGACGTGGTCAAGGCCAAGCTGAAGAACAAGTTCGGCGTGGAGATCGGCCTGGAAGCTCCCCGCATCGCCTATCGTGAATCCATCCGCAAGGCCTGCCAGAAGCAGGGCCGCCACAAGAAGCAGACCGGCGGCCACGGCCAGTTCGGTGACGTCATCATCAACTTTGAGCCTTGCGACAGCGAGCAGGTGGTGTTTGAGGAAAAGGTGTTCGGCGGTAGCGTGCCCAAGAACTTCTTCCCCGCCGTGGAAAAGGGCGTGCGCCTGGCAGCTGAAAAGGGCGTGCTGGCCGGTTACCCCGTGGTGGGCCTGAAGGCCACCCTGCTGGACGGCAGCTACCACCCCGTGGACAGCTCCGAGATGGCCTTTATCATGGCCGCCAAGCTGGCCTACAAGGCCGCCATGCCGGAGGCCGGGCCGGTCATTCTGGAGCCCATCCACACCCTGAAGGCCCATGTTCCCAACGACAACACCGGTGACATCATGGGCGATGTGACCAAGCGCCGCGGCCGCGTGCTGGGCATGGAGCCCGACGAGGACGGCCTGCAGACCATCATCGCCGAAGTGCCGCTGGCTGAGCTGGCCAACTTTACCACCTTCATCCGGCAGACTACGCAGGGCCGCGGCTGGTTCACCACCGAGTTTGCCCGCTACGAGATCCTGCCCGAAATGCTGGTGCCCGCCGTGGTGGAGCAGGCCAAGAAGCTGGGCAACCTGGATGAGAGCGCCGACGACTGAGCCGCTTTCTGACCGTTCCTGAATAACGACATTCCCGCAAGCCCCGTTGACACCTTTCCCTCTGTCGGCGGGGCTTTTTGCTGCGGGTGCGGTTTGTGCCGCCTCTTGACAAGCGCCACAAAAATCCCGTCTGAAGCAGTTCAGACGGGATTTTTTCTTGCACATTTTACGTTTTGGAAACGGAGATCAACCCTTCAGGGGCACAAAGCCCACCAGGTCCTTGATGACCTCGCCGGCAATGATCAGCCCTGCCACCGAGGGCACAAAGGCATTGGAGCCCGGCGTTGACCGACGGGGAGCCCCCGGACGCTGGGCATCTGCCGGGCAGGGTGCTTCCGGTGCCATGTCCTCGGTCAGGGGCGTCATGGCAGGCTCCCGGGAGTACACCACCTTCAGGTGCTTGATCTTGCGCTTGCGGCACTCGGTGCGCATCACCTTGGCCAGCGGGCAGACCGAGGTCTTGTAGATGTCGGTCACCTCAAAGCGGGTGGGGTCCATCTTGTTGCCGGCGCCCATGGAGCAGATGATGGGCACCCCGGCTTCCTTGCACTTCATCACCAGAGCCAGCTTGCCGGTGACGGTGTCGATGGCGTCCACCACATAGTCGAACTGGGAGAAGTCGAAGCTGTCCTGGGTCTCCGGGCCGAAGAAGGTCTTGTAGGTAGTGACCTTGATGTCCGGGTCAATGTCGTGGACGCGCTCCTCGGCCACATCCACCTTGAATTTGCCCACGGTCTTGCGGGTGGCAATGATCTGGCGGTTGAGGTTGGTCAGGCAGACCTTATCATCGTCGATGAGGTCCAGTGCGCCCACACCGCTGCGGGCCAGTGCCTCCACCGTGTAGCCGCCCACACCGCCGATGCCGAACACGGCCACACGGGAATTGTGCAGCTTTTCCATTGCCTCTGCGCCCAGCAGCAGCTGGGTGCGGGAATACTGATCTTGCATTGCGTTTTGTCTCCTTGTTACTTTTCCACTCTCGTAATGATGCCGCCGCCCAGCACCACATCCCCCTGATACAGCACCACCGACTGGCCGGGCGTGGGGGCGCGCTGGGGCTGCTCGAACTCCAGCCGGAAGCCGTTTTCCGCCGGGTAAACGGTGGCGGCCTGCTCGGTCTGGTGGTAGCGGGTGCGGGCCGTGACCCGCAGCGGTCCGGTCAGCTCCGGGATGGCGATCCAGTTCACATCCTCCGCATAGACGATGCGGTCGAACAAAGCACTCTCCGGGCCGACGGTGACCGTGTTGGCCTGCATATCCTTGCCGCAAACGTACACCGGGGCCCCCAGTGCCAGCCCAAGGCCCTTGCGCTGGCCCAGCGTGTAACGCACCGCACCGTTGTGGGTGCCCACCACCTTGCCGCTCTCGTCCAGAAAATCACCGGCGGGGTAGTGCTTGCCGGTAAAGCCCTCCATAAAGCGGGCATAGTCGCCGTCGGGCACAAAGCAGATGTCCTGGCTGTCGTGTTTGCGGGCATTGATGAAATGATGCTGCTCGGCGATGGCACGCACCTCGGTCTTGTGCAGGGCCCCCAGCGGCAGGCGCACATGAGCCAATTGCTGCTGGGTGAGGTTGTACAGCACATAGCTCTGATCCTTGCCCTCATCCAGCCCCTTTTTGAGCAGCCAGCGGCCGGTGTCCGGGTCCTGTTCCACCCGGGCATAGTGGCCGGTGACCACATATTCCATGCCGTGGGCCTGCGCCCAGTTCAACAGATGGTTGAACTTCATGTATTTATTACAATCAATGCAGGGGTTTGGGGTGCCGCCGGCCTCATACACCCGGACAAACTTCTCGATGATCTGTTCCCGGAAGTCGGCGGTGAAGTCCAGCACCTCGTAAGGGATATCCAGGGCAAAGGCCACCTCGGCGGCGTCCTCGATGTCCTTTTCCGAGCAGCAGGTGTGGAAACCGGACTGCCCCAGCATCTCGTTGTGGGTCAGGCGCATGGTGATGCCGGTGCAGTCGTACCCGTCCCGCTGCATCAGCCAGGCAGCCACCGAGCTGTCCACGCCGCCGCTCATGGCAATGAGGGCGCGCGGGGGCCGGGGCGCAGAGTTCTGTGTGGTCATAGCTTCTCCTTTGGCGTGTTCAACACACTAAAATAGTAGTATAATAGTAACGCGGCAAAAACCAGTTGTCAAGACGCAGAAATTTGCCCTGCGGCGTCCAGCAGGCGCTGCCGCTCGTTAGGCAGCTGCCCCCGGACAACGGCATCCAGCAGGGCTTCCAGCGTCCTGCGCAGGCCGGGCCCTGCCGGGATGCCCGCCGCCATCAGGTCGCGGCCGTTCACGGCCAGCTGGCTGACCCGGCAGCACACGCCGTCGGCGTCCAGCTGTGCGGCCAATTCTGCCTGCGCGGCAAAATCAGCCGCCCGTTCCGGCTCCATAGCAGCGCCCAGCGCCGCCAGCCGCTGCACGGTGTGCAGGTCGTACCGGCCCAGCAGTTTCCGGATGCGGATGGCCGTATCGGGGGCAGCGGGAGCTTGTCCGAGGCCCGTCCGGGAGTTTCTCTGAGGACCGTCCGGAGGGTGGGACCCTGCTGCCGCAGGCAGTAGGGCGGGGGATGGAATGCCCTGCAACGGCAACGACCGCCGCCTGCGGCGGAAACAGGGAGTTGCTGTTGGGGCCGCGGCCAGCAGAGTGCGAGGCCCATTTATGGGCTGAAGCAGTCGCTGGGAGCCGCAACCCGCTGTCGTGTCCGAAGAGAAAGCTCCCGGATGGACCTCTCTCACCAGCACCGCCGTCTGCTCGATGCAGGCGTTGGAGCAGCGCAGGCGCTTCAGGGCCTTGCGGGTGCCGTCCTCGCCAAGGCTCATCAGCAATGCGGCCCACCGCACGGGCAGGTCCTCCGTGCCCGCCGGGCAGGCATCCACCACCGGCTTTGCGGCCTGCAATGCCGGGGCAGAAAGCTCCGGAATAATAACTTTTAGTATTTTTTCATCAAGATATGCCGCCGGGGCGGGTGCTGCCAGCAATTTAGACAGCTCTTCTTCGATCCGTTCCACCGACACGCAGTCCAGATGGGCACACAGTGCCCGGGCCGCCTGCCCGGTGGGCGGGTCGATGGCAAAGCCGAACCGCGCCGCGAACCGGTACAGCCGCAGGATGCGCAGGGCATCCTCTTCAAAGCGGGTGGCGGGGTCGCCCACGGCCCGCAGGATGCCCTGCTGCAGGTCCTGCTGCCCTCCAAAGGGGTCGATGAGCCCCTCGGCATCGTTGTAGGCCATGGCATTGATGGTAAAGTCCCGCCGGGCCAGGTCCTGCCGCACATCCGGCACAAAGTGTACCTCGTCCGGGTGGCGGCCGTCGGTATAGGCCCCCTCGGTGCGGAAGGTAGTGGTCTCGTACAGCTGGCCGCCGTATTTGATGGTCACGGTGCCGTGCTGCAGCCCGGTGGGGATGCACTGCCCCTCCCCGAACAATGCCAGCACCTGCTCCGGCCGGGCACTGGTGCAAAGGTCCCAGTCCTGCGGGGTGCGCCCCAGCAGACTGTCCCGCACGCAGCCGCCCACCGCGTAGGCCGCATATCCGGCCCCGTGCAGCCGGGCCAGCAGAGCCGCCGCACCGGCGTCCAATCGGATGTTTTGCATGGGTCACGCCTCCTCGTACTGCAGGGTGATCTGCATCCCGTCTGCGCCGCACACTGCCGCCGGGAAGATGCTCTGCGCCTGGGGCAGATCTGCTTCCGGGTCGGTGATCATGGGGGAATAGTGGGTCAGCCAGAGGCGATGCGCCCCGGCGCGGGCCGCCAACGCGGCGCTCTGCCCAAAGGTGCTGTGCCCCCACTGAGCTGCCTGGGCTTCCTGTTCCGGAAGCGCATAGGTGGCATCGCAAATCAGCAGGTCAGCGCCCTGTGCGGCCTGCTCCAGCGCGGCGCAGGGGGCCGTGTCGCCGGAGAATACTATGCTCAGCCCCCGGCGCGGCGCGCCCAGCACCTCCGCCGGGGCCACGGTGCGGCCTTTCACGAGAACGCTCTGCCCCTGCTGCAGAAGTTTCCATTGCTGCACCGGCACCCCCAGCGCCCGGGCCCGGGCCGGGTCGAACCGGCCTGCCCGGGGCAGCTTCAACCGATAACCCACGCTGGGCACCCGGTGCCGGGTGGCAAAGGGACGCAGCACAGCACCCGCCGGCCAGCCCTCCGACAGCGCATCCAGTGCCAGCGGCCCGTCTGCTTCCTGCAGACGCACGGCATAGGGCAGCGGCCCGGTGAGGGCACGCACGGCGCTCCAGATGCCGGCAAGCCCTTTCGGTCCCACCAGCAGCAGCGGCCGGGTGCGGCCCTGGGCCCCCAGTGTCTGCAGCAGACCCGGCAGGCCGAAGATGTGGTCGCCGTGATAATGGGTCAGACAGACGGTGTCCGCACGCATCAGGTTGACCCCGGCACGGCGGGCCGCCGCCTGGGTGCCCTCGCCGCAGTCGAACAGCAGGCCGTGGCCGCCGCAGGCTGCAAAGGCCGCACTGAGGGCGCGGTCCGGCAGCGGCATGGTGGCCGCCGTGCCCAGTAAGGTGATCGTCAGCATAAAAACTCCTTTGGATGAATGGTTCTTCTTTTATCTTACCACAGCGGCCCCGCCTGCACAATCGTCTGCGGCCCTGCATAGGATGGGCAAATGCAAAAAAGGAGGCGCAGACCATGCGATACCGGCCCGGAGCACACCGTTCCTTCCGCCCACGGCACCGGCACTGGCTGCGCGGGCTGATGCTGGCCGTGCTGGTACTGGCGGTGCTGTTTCTGTTGTACAGCTGCGCCGTGCAGCGGCTGATCTATTCTTCCCGCGGGACAATGATCTTTCTGCCGGAACGGCCGCTGCTCTGAACAGCAAAAGAGGGACGACTGCCGTCGTCCCTCTGGGGTGGGTCACATCAGTAATTGATCTTCTTCAGCTCAAAGTAGCTCTGGGGGTGTGCGCACACCGGGCACTTGAGCGGAGCCGACTTGCCGATGAAGGTGTAGCCGCAGTTCCGGCACTGCCACAGCTGCTGCTCTTCGCGGGCGAACACCTTCTGGTTCTTCAGGTTCTCGGCCAGGGCGCGGTAGCGCTCCTCGTGCTCCTTCTCGATCTGTGCCACCATGGTGAACAGGGCTGCGATCTGGTTGAAGCCCTCTTCCTTGGCCTCCTTGGCCATGCGGGGGTACATCTCGGTCCACTCGTCGTGCTCGCCGCCGGCGGCCATGTCCAGGCAGGTGAGCGTGTCGGGGATGGCACCGCCGCACAGCAGCTTGAACCAGATCTTGGCATGCTCCTTCTCGTTGCCGGCGGTCTCCTCAAAGATGGCAGCCAGCTGCTCATAGCCTTCCTTCTTGGCCATGCTGGCAAAGTAGGTGTACTTGTTGCGTGCCTGGCTCTCGCCTGCAAAAGCTTCCCACAGGTTTTTCTCGGTCTTGGTACCCTTGAGTTCCATACTCTCTTCTCCTTTTGTTATTCGGTGTCTGTATCGGCAGCCCCACTGCAGGGCTTCAGGTCCTTGTCTCTGAACAGAGTATACCACAAACGGTGAAGAAAATCAAGAATCATTCCTATTTATTTTGAGAATTATTTTCAGTTATGCTGTTTCAGAGCGCACACGGCGATGCTCAGGGCGCTCCATGCCGCCTGATACATCAGCACATAGGTCACCGGCAGCTGCCAGATGCTGCAGGCGCTGGTGAGCAGCACCGCAATGGCCACCGAGAACAGCACCGACACCATCTGCACCGTGGTGGCCGTGGTCTCGGCGTTCTGGGCCTTGTCGGCTGCGCGCAGGCCGCCGGTCAGGCTGGCAAAGCCTTTCTGATGGTACATGCAGCAGGGCGCATCCTCGGCCGGGGCGGCCTCGAGGGCGGCGCACTGCTCCTGATCCAGCAGGGTGACCATGCCCTCCGGCAGGCGGTAGGCCTCGGTGATGTGCTTTGCGGTCAGGCTGGGGTCCAGACTGGTGACCAGCAGACGGATGTTCTCCTGCTGCAGGGCGGCAAGGCTGCGGGCGATGTTGCGGCCGCCCACATAGCGGATCACGAACATGGCATGCACGTTGCCGGACACCGCCAGATACAGGATCTGCAGCTCCCCGTTTTTGGAGTGCTGGTTCTCGTAGTCCTCGTCCGGCAGGGCCACGCCCTCCTGCTCCAGGAAACGGCGGGTGCCGATCTGGATGTGGTTGTTGTCGCACCAGGCGGCAAAGCCCAGCCCGCGGTGGATCTCCAGATCCTTGACCGGGAACAGGATGTCGGTGCGGTCCTCAATGATCTGACGGAACAGCCCCTGCAGAGTACCGCCGCTCTGGTTGAGCACGCTGGCCGCGTACAGGATGGCGCGGTCGATGCGGCCGCCCTTGAAGATGCGGATATCCTCCAGCACCACGCTGTCGGCGGCAAACAGGTCCTCGGCATCCACCTGAAGGGTGTCGATGCCGCCCAGTTCCTGAATGGCCGCCCAGCCGGGCACCACGGCCCCCACGGCACCGGCGGTACGCTGCAGGCGCAGCGCGGACATGCCGGCGATGAGGGTGGAGGACAGGGGTGCGCCCATGCACAGCACCGCCGTCAGGGCGGCGGCGGCCAGCTTCACGTCACGGCCTACCACCAGACACAGCAGGGCGCTGAGCAGGGCCACGCCCAGCAGGATGTACCCGTTCTTCTGTGCACGGCGTTCCCCGGCGCGCTCGTCCAGGCTCTGTGCCACAAAGCCTTCGTCCGCCGTCCGGGGGCGGCTCAGCAGCACCCAGGGGTCCTTCTGTTCCAGATCCCTTGCCAGTGCCCGGATCAGGTCCTTGTCCCGGGTGCGATACGCACCCTGCAGGTCGGTGGCTTCGCCCAGCAGTTCATAGCCGCCGCGCACGGCAGACAGCATCACCCGGCTGCCCAGCAGCGCCAGGAACAGCCCCAGGGCTGCAACGCCGGTGAGGATGGACAGGCCCTCGGTGGTGCGGTAGGAGTTGGCCGTGAGCAGGGCCGTGACGGCCTGCAGCAGCGCCGCCACAGCGGCCAGTGCGGGCATCGTCTCTGCCGAGGGACGGCCCCGCAGGCCGTTCAAGCCGTCGCGCAGGACCGGGAAGCTCACCACCAGGCTGGCGGCATACAGCAGCAGATTGGCGGCGTAGAAGGCCGCCGGGGCGGCATCCGGGTCCAGTGCGGCCAGCGGCGGCAGCAGCCGGTCGGCCACCAGGCCCACATGCAGCAGCACCACGGCCAGGATCCCGGCCAGTACACAGCGCAGGGTAAGCTCTGCACTCATGCGGCGCAGCTTCTCGCCCACGTTCTCGGGGGCTTCGTCCTCCGCCGGCAGGGCGTCCTCCGCCTCGGTTTTCAGCTCCGTCTCTCCGGCACGTTCCGCTTCGGCAGTGTCTGCGGCGGGCGCAGCCACCGGCGTTTCGGTCGGTTCCGTCTCCGGAGCGTCCAGCGGTTCCAGCGGCAGGCTCATGGTATCTTCGTCCGGTTTGGTTTCCGGCTCTGCCTCGGGGGCTTTCACCGGCGCGGCGGGAGATGTTTTCTCCAGGGCTGCCGGTTCTTCCGGGACTTCCAGCTTTTTCTCGTCATCGGCGTCGCCGAACATCCGGAACACCGATTTCTTTTCCGGCAGCGGCTTGTCGGCTGCAAACACCATGGTGGGCCGGGGCGGCTCCGGAGCCTTTTCCGGGGTCTCCGGCTCTTCCGGGTCATCCAGCGGCACATCCACGCTGCAGATGGGCTCCAGCGTTTCCTCCACCGGCTTCGGTTTTGCAGCCATGCCGTTCAGCATGTCCTTGAGCTGCTGCATCTCCTGCTGCTCCTGCTGTTCCTGCGGCAGCAGCACGTCCGGGGCGTTCTTGGGGTTCTGTGCAGCCTTCTTCCGGGGCTTTTCCGGCTGCGGAGCCGGGGCGGCAGGAGCCTTGGGCAGCTCCGGCTTGTTCTCCGGGGCAGGCTGCGGGGCCGGTCTGTCCGGCACGGCAGGTTTTTCCGGGGCAGCAGGCACTTCGGCTTTGGGCTGGGGGAAATCCGTGCCCGGGTCTGCGGTGCGCAGGGTCAGGTCCAGATCCAGCGGTTCCTCCCCGTCGGGCTTTGCCAGGGCATCTGCGCCCAGCAGCACCTCACCGGTAGGCAGTTCCAGGTCCGTCCCGGCCTGCGGAGCCTGCTTCGGTTTTGCATGGCCGAACAGCCGCCCGAACAGCCCCTTTTGCTCTTCCGCTGTTTCTTCCTCCCGGCGCACCATCTCGGCCGGGATATCTGCCACGGTGGTGGTGAAGAAATCGCGGAATTTCTCATCGCTTGCGGCGGCACTCTTGTGTTGATTTTTTTCCTTAGGCATCCTTGTTCCTCCCGTTCTTCAGATTGGGGTTACGGATCACGCCTGTCACGCATTCTGTGCTGCGCGCTGCGACTGGATCTCGTACAGGATAATGCCGGCCGCCACCGAGACGTTGTAGCTGTCCACACCGGTGCCCTGTGCGGCCATGTCCAGCCGCACCACACCGTCGCACAACTTCTTGACCAGCTGCGACACGCCGCTGCCCTCACTGCCCAGCACCAGCGCGATGGGGCCGGTGAGGTTGTTCTTGCGCAGGGGCACGCCGTCCATGTCGGCACAGTACACGAACACGCCCTGCTCCTTGAGGCGGCGGATCGTCTCGCCGATGTTGGCCACGCGGGCCACCGGCAGCCGCTCAGCGGCACCTGCGCTGGACTTGATGACCGTGGGAGTGACCGATGCGCCGCCCCGCTTGGGGATCACGATGCCGTGGGCACCGCACAGCAGAGCGCTGCGCATCACGGCACCCAGGTTGTGGGGGTCCTCAATGCCATCGCTCAGCACCAGGAACGGCGGCTCGCCCTTGGCTTTGGCCGCCGCCAGCAGGTCCTCCACGGTGGCATACGCGATCTCGCTGGCAAAGGCGGCCACACCCTGATGGCTCTCGGTGCCGGTCATCAGGCGCAGCTTGTTGGGGTTCACCCGCTTCACGGCTGCCCCGGCCTCCTTGGCCAGTGCGGTATAGTAGGCCGCCACGGCGGGGGCCATGCTCTCCGAAATGAGCACCGTATCCACGCCGGAACCGCTCTTCAGCAGCTCGGTCACCGGATTCTTTCCGTAGACCAGGCTCTCATTCCGGGTCTGCTCTTCCGGTGCACGGCGCGGGCGGCGGGGCTGATTATTCTCTTCCATTCTGTGTTCTCCTTCCGTTTCTATCGGAACGATGCAGCGCATGTTCCCCAGGGCGCGCCGCACCGCTTGCGCAGGCAGCCAGCCCGACGATTTTATCAGATGATAATCCAAGGTAAAGTATAGCATAAGCTGACCGGGTTTGCCAGCAAATTGCCGCTTTTTTGTCGGCTCGACCGGATTTTTTCGCAGCTTGCCAGCGCCCCGGCCCGGTTTTGCAGAATTGTCCCTTGCTGCTGCGCCTTCTGCCCCTGCCGGGACCTGCCGTTTTGCCGGTCCGAAAAGTTTTCCACAAAAGAGGGCTATACATTCCGTAGAAGGACCCGATTTTTTCCACATGTTGAAAACCCGGTGGAGAAAGTTCAAAAGTCCTGCTGCAAAGCCTGTTTTCCCTGTGAAATTTAACATTCTCCACTGAGTTTTCCACAATCTGGTTCGACATTCCCCCGCAGGGTGCATACAATTTGTAATTTTCAAGTCGGAAATATGACAATTTTTTGATGCAGAACCACGCACCTTTTGCAATTTTCTCCAATATCAAATTGACGAATGTGGATTTGTGTTGAAAATTCCACGGTTTCTCCCATCCCGGGGACATTCTGCAAAAGTGGTGCAGAACCTTCAAAATTGTTGCAGATTCCCGCATTTCGGACCCTTTCCGCCTGCAAATGCCGCATTCCGCCCGGCGTTTGAAGAGAAAAACTGCCTGTTTGGATTGATTTTAAGCAGGGTTTGGGGTATACTAGTTTTGTAGGTTTGTTAAGCCGTGCACAATGCGGCGCGGCATGACCGAAAACCCCGATCATATTTGGAGGTAATGAATAATGTTGGTAAATGCAACCGAGATGCTGCTCAAAGCACGCGATGGCCACTACGGTGTGCCTCAGTTCAACATCAATAACCTGGAGTGGACCAAGGCAGTCCTGACCGCCTGCGAGGAAATGAAGAGCCCCGTCATTCTGGGCGTTTCCGAGGGCGCCGGCAAGTACATGACCGGCTTCAAGACCGTCGCTGCCATGGTCAGCGCTATGGTCGATTCCATGGGCATCACCGTTCCCGTTGCCCTGCACCTGGACCACGGCACCTATGAGGGCTGCAAGGCCTGCATCGAGGCCGGCTTCTCTTCCATCATGTTCGACGGCAGCCACTACTCCATCGAGGAGAACGTGGAAAAGACCAAGGAGC
>ERZ773243.3136-NODE-3136-length-12306-cov-19.799853_pt1 | contig 12306 bp, 16 predicted proteins | sample MGYA00580520_ERZ773243 | MGnify/ENA primary metagenome ERZ773243 (study PRJEB29015, sample SAMEA2737747) | human gut metagenome | biome: human gut; feature: human-associated habitat; material: faeces | place: China | collected 2012 ... | reverse complement strand
TGTTTGTCAGACTTAAATATACAAAATAATTCGGTGATTACCAACTTTTAAAGATACTTTCTTATCCCGAACTCACGTAGAATTACATTTGTACGTATATTCTCAATGTAGTATGCCCGTGCATGGCTGATGCCTTTAATGACAATGATTATGAAAAACACTTCTCTTTTAAATTTGGTTTACGTTGTAGTGGCTTTGTTTTTTGTGGGATGTAGCTCCGTTTCCAAAGAAACATATCCGCGGTATGCGGATTTTCCGGAAGTCAGGACGCTGCCGCAGACGGAAGCAGTCTCTTGTGATAGCGTTTACCTGCGCTATCCCTATCGTGTGGCACTGAAAGACGGTCTTGCAGTCATACTGGACTTGCATCCGGAGGAGTGCTTCCTCCACGCATTTACCTATCCGGATTGGAAGCATGTCACCTCATTCGGCAAGCGGGGAGAAGGTCCTGATGATATTCTTTCGGCCGAGCGTGTAAGGATATGCTCTCCCGACTCCGTTTGGGTTCTAGACTCCAACCGCAGGCAGATAACACGCTGGCGCATATCAAATGGCAATGCAGAACGTGTGGAAGAGATAAATCTGGACGAACGGCTCATACGTACTCTGGACTTCTGCAAGACTGACGAGGGATTTCTGGTAACAGACTATACCGGCAATTACCGTTATCATGTACTTGACCAGTGTGGAAAAATCATGCAAAGTGTTGGCCATGTACCGAGTGAAAAGAGTATTGATGATTCGGATAAAGTAGCCTTAGCGCAAGCATGGCGCAGTTTTATGGACTACAATCCCAAAAACGGAATACTGGCAATGGTTACCCAGCTTGGAGAAGTCATAGAGATATTCAATCTGAAAACCGGAGAACATAGAGCCTATTATGGTCCTGGAGGTGAGCCAGTGTTTTCCATATTTGCTAGTGAAGCTATGCCAAAAGGTATTAAAGGCTTTAATGATGTTGTGGTTTCAGATTCATGTATATATGCTATTTTTGATGGTATCTTGTTCAAAGACCGTATCAGTGCATATCGTTCCGGCAAAAAACAGCCTGAGGGTGGAAAATATATCCATGTATTTGGCTTGGACGGTAAACAGCAGGAACGGATTGATCTTGCTTATTCAGCCTTTAGTCTGTTTATATCTGGAGGAAGTCTGTTGACCACAAGTACGGATACAGATATTCCCTTATATGTCTATTAATGAAATGTCAACTGGTATCCCATTCCTCTGACGGCCTTTATGTTTATGTCCAAATCAGTTAAGTCTTTTCTCAATTCTTTGATTGAATGATAAATTCTGTCTTTAAATTCCGGTAATTCATTTTTCAATCCGTAAGAGTTATATATATATCGTTATGTCTTAAAAAGAAAGACTCGCTTTTTAAGAACATTCTAAAGAACTTCAATGACTCACCTTTGAGCATAATCGTTTTCTCTCCTTTTTTGATGATACAGTTCTTTTCATCCCAAAGTATATCCTTATTTATTATTATCCATTTTATATTGTCAGTAGTTCTGGCCTTCGCTTCAACGGGAGTGGCAGTTTCTTCTGTTTGCTCCTTCCTGTACTTTTTTATAAAAATAAATACAGTTGGTCCTGTAATACTCAATACTATCAATATGTATAATGTGGTACTTCCGATAAGTACATGTAAAGGTATATATACGTATGCCCTTAATGTGATATCATTTTCTTTTTTATAGTCTTTTCTGTATATTACCTCATGTATAATTTTTATTCCTTTTGCAACTTTTGTTTCAATGTTGTTTGTAGCTTTACCATTATATGTACAACTGATGGAAGAAGTCAAGTTCAACCCTTGCTTTTTAATTTCTTCACAGAAAATGCTGTCGAGTCTGTGTCTGCAAGAGTCTTCCATTGTAAGGATAGTTTGAGTTGCCCAGTCTATTTTTTCCCCTGCTGAAATTGAATCAGGTGAGTATTTAGGATCATATTTGATGTAGACCTTGGAGATAAGTGATTTTTTTTCTTTTTCAATAGCCGAGATAAACGCAATATTGCTCCTGTCTTTTATGCTCCGTTTGTTTATCATAGCAGCGTAGAATGCAATTCCTAGCATAAAAAACATATAGATAATAGTCAATCCTATAATCTTAATCTTTTGTTTTTTCATTTTGTTTGTATCTTGAAACTGAGAAAAAACTGAGAAATTGCATGTTAAGTGTCTGTTTTATAGGTATATAAGGAAATGTCAGATTCCTCTCAGTTTTATATGTTGTTATTTTAATTACATTTGTTGCAAAAATATAAAAAATAATCAAATGAAAAAAGTTGTGATAAAATTATCAGTATTAGTGATTTTGCTTCTGGCTGGAATATTTTGTTTCTATAGTTCCAACAGTGGAAATGATTCTCTCAAAATCAATGCGCTTTCCATTCATAATATAGAGGCGCTCGCATCTGATGAGAATATAAATTATATTTGTATAGGCAATGGTGACATTGATTGTCATGGTATGAAAGTAAAACTTAAGGTAGAAGGTTTGAATTTTAATTATTAATAGATAGAATTATAGGCTTATAAATGAGAAAGGTCGTTTTTATCTTATTTTCTTCTTTATTCCTTTTTTCTTGCTCAGATGATAAGAAACATGATATTGAAGTATTGGTCAAGGAATGGAATAACAAGGAAATTCGCTTCCCCGAAAATCCTGTATTTATGCGCTACGTAACAGATACGGTTCCATACAAGATTCCCAAAACCGATTACAAGGTAGTGGTTTTTGTCGATTCTGTGGGCTGTATCAGTTGCAAGCTTCAGTTGCCAAAATGGAAGGAATTCATACATGAGGTGGATTCGCTTAGTGACGGAAATGTCCCGTTTGTATTCTTCTTCCAAACAAAGGATGTACGTGAACTGAGATACATCTTGAGACGAGACAATTTCCCGTATCCTGTATGTATAGACACGGAAGACAGTTTCTATAAGCTGAACCGATTTCCCGGGGAAATGATGTTCCAGACATTTCTGGTTGACTCTGAAAACCGTGTGAAGGTGATAGGAAACCCAATTCACAACCTGTCCGTAAAGGACCTTTACCTGAAGGAAATAGCGGGAATTGAAGCAGTTTCACTGCCGGTCACCACAATTCAGGCAGATTCTGCGGAATATCACTATGGCGTGGTAGGTGAAAACATGACGGCAAGCAGGAAGATTATCCTGAAGAATACCGGAAAGGAAGTGTTCCATATAAAAGGAACAACAACATCATGCGACTGCATGACTGTGGAATACGACTGGGATGAGATTCCACCCGGAGGAAAAGCTGCGATGACGGTTGAATACAAGGCAGAAGAACCGGGTGATTTCTGGCGAACCATAACAATATACGGAAATGTTCCGGGCAAGTCCGTTACGCTGGATTTCTGGGGAAGCGTCAGAGAGTGAGAGATAAAAAAGAGTGGAGACATGAAACCTAATGTCTACCAAACGTTTGTATTCATATCCCACTCCATGTTAAACCCGTCCAATCGAAGAAAGGAGGTGTTACCGATGCAAAGGTAATTATTATTTTGAAGCATTACAAATCGGGGATTTGTAGCTTCGTAGCGAGATTAAAAGTTTTTAGATTAGCAACAATAAAAAGAAATTTATGAGTAAAAATATTATTAGAGCTGCATTCGTTGCTGGTTATTGTGTATATACATCACAGCAGGAAACAGAAATGTCTGATTTGGCTATGGCTAATGTGGAAGCGTTGGCAAGTGGAGAAGTGATTGTTGGACCATGGTATTGTGCCGGTAGTGGTTATTGTTATGATCCTGATACTCATATGCTGTTTGATGGAACAAAATATAATTTCTAAATAAATGTAGTAACGGAATACCAGGAGTTCATATAGGAATTTTCAAGTATTCCGTTATTTCTAAATTGATTTGATTAATGTGCAAATATATTTTAAATATACTACTTTTAGTATGTTTTGTTTCTTGTAAGTCTGACAAGGGAAAAGACATGCCTGAAATAGACTTGCGTCATTCTGTGGTGCTTGATGAAAACCAACTGTTGCTGGGCAAAGTAAAAGACCTGTCGTGGAAGAATGATTCGGTGCTTGTTATCGTAGATTCGAATCAGGATGGTTTTCTTCACTTTGTACATCTTTCCGACAAGAAGGTATCCGAATATGGCAAAATCGGGCAAGGGCCGGATGAGTTTCTACTTGTTGGTGATGTTTGTTCTGATATGAATAACCGCTTGATTCTGTTTGATGTGAGCAAGAAGGAATGTTTTATGATGCAGCATGGAGATGAGGGAAGGTTATTCTATTCTTTGTTTTCTTTAGCAGACTCTTTGATTTGCTTTGAGATGCTGCCGGTACAGCACAATCGTTACGTTGCAACCGGATTGCATAAGCACAATCGTTTTATCCTGTTGGATGGCAATGGAAAGAAGATTGGAGATTTTGGAGAATATCCTTATCGGGATGAAGAAGAGAGACAGGTCGGTGGATTTGTACTAGGTGATGTGTATCAGGGTAGACTGGCAGCTAATCCTAGCTGTAACCGTTTCGTGCAGGCCATATACAAAGCCAAAATTCTGACTTTTTATGAACAGTCCGGTGAACACTGGAATCTCGTCAAAGAAATTCAGGAATCGTTTCCACAATATAAATATAATAGTCCGGCTATAGAAACAGACACCCCTGTAGGCTATTTGGATGTGTGTGCCACTGAAAAGTATGTATATGTGCTTTATTCCGGGAAAAATTATCGGGATGACAAGGATGCGGCATTCAGCGGTCATGTGATAGAAGTTTACGGATGGGACGGTACGCTACAAAAACGCTATAAGTCGGATGTGCCATTGAAAGTTATCGAGGCATCAAAAGATGATTGTAGTTTGTTTGCAATAGCCAATCATCCGGATCCCGTTCTGGTTCGGTTTTCTTTGTCTGGAGAGTAGTAGGAAGAAACATTGATTGCTCGTTTAGAAAATTAAAATAGCGCACATTTAATTCAGTCAATCGATTTCTCGGATATGCTGGTTTCGGAACATCGGGGCTATGAAACAACACTTGCCAACATATTAGAGGGGATTACCTAAATTATTTCTTAATTTTTTGTGCTTGGATTATAATGATAGTTTTTTGGACGATTTTTCTATTGATTTCAGATAGAACGGAGTACATTTGTGGATGTGAAAAATCAATTATAAAATCGGCTTTCGTAGCCGCATGTATTGCAGTAGCAGGTTATGCTGCTTATCACTCACAGCATGATATGGAATTGTCGGAACTGGCAATGGAGAATGTGGAAGCATTGGCTGGAGGAGAGACTAGTACTTCATGGACTTGTACGGGCTATTGGGGAGATTGCGATGCGTATTGTGGAACTTGTGGAACAAAAATTAGTGGTGATGGTGAACTTACTGGAAAACATTCTTGTAATTAACAAGTTATAAATTGTATGTGCCGGTTCTATGAATTAAACAATTTCAAATTCTAAGAATTGGCACATTTTAAGAAATATATTATTCTTATGTTGAGGGAGACTGTTTATATATTGTGGGCAACATTTTTTTGTGGAATTATATCTTGTACAAGTCATAATAAAGGATATACAGATACAATTTCGTGTAACACTATTAAATTAAAATCTCAAGTATTAAATGATAGTTTTATTTTTGCAAAGCCCGATAAGTTATTTTTATATGACTCAATACTTATAGTATCTGATGTGAGGTTGGGGAATAATTTGTTTTATGTCTTTAATACATCTGATGGGCGCTTTTTAAAGAGTGGTGGAATGAAAGGTGAAGGTCCCGGAGAAGTTATTATACCGGATAATTCTCATTTGAGAAATGATGGGATATTGTCATATTGGGACATAAATAAAAGTAAGCTGGTTCAGTATAATGTAAAGCATTTGCTGTGCGATAGTGCTTATGTAATAGAAATTCCTTTGGAAAGAACTCGGATATCATATAATTCTTTGCTTGATGTCATAGATCTTAATGGCACTTTTATTTATAACGGAAATACAGAGCGTCATTTAGGTATTTATTCAAGTACAAACTATGTTGATGCGCCACAACTTCCCAACATCCCATCGATGGAATTATGTAGGGCAATAATGAATCGGGGCTATTGGGAGGCATCTCCAGACGGACATAAGTTGGTGCGTATAACTTATATAGGTGGCATTGTTCAGTGTTATGGAATTTATGGAAATGCGATAAAAGAGGAATGGTCTAAATTGTTTTTTCCACCAGTTTATAAAATTGTAGATGGTGCTGTTCCTGTATGGATTACTTGGAAACAAGAGTCACAAATTGGATTTGAGAACCTTTATGTAACCAATAGATATATTTATTTATTGCTCAATGGTAAAACAGCTAGAGACAAGCCCTTTTCAAATGAAGTGCTGGTTATGGATTGGAATGGTACTATTGTAAATAAATACCAATTGAATTGTTTTGTAAAATCAATTGCTGTTGATGAAAAAAATGAAATAATGTATGCAATAACTTGTGGATTGGATGAAGATGCTAAAATAGTGTCTTTTAATTTGAATAAGTAGATGTTCATAATTGGTTTATATCATAAGGTTTTGATACCTTTGCCTCATAAAATTCAAATATGCACTTATGGGCAAAATCAAATCAATCATATTAAAGGATTCCGAACGCTTGGCGTTGGAAACGGGTTTCCGACAGGGACACAGAAGGTTTGTCGCTTCGCAGTTAAAAGTTGAAAGAGTTTTAATGTAAAACAATTAAAAAAAAGAAAATCATGAAAAAGAAATTTTTAAAATACGGATCTGTAGCTGCCTTTGCTTTGGTCGCTGGCTATAGTGTATATGCTTCACAGCAGAAAGTCGGATTGTCTGAACTGGCAATGGAGAACGTGGAAGCGTTGGCTTATTCAGTTGAAGATGGTAATGGCAATGTAATGTATCATTGTAATGGTTCTGGAACTTGTTCTTATGAACTAGGCACTGCTTTACCTGGAAAGAGAAGCTAAAATACAATCAAAATATTTTAATATTAATGAAAATATCTTTTTATAGTTTGTTTTTGGGGCTAGTACTCTCCTCGTGTTCCGGTTCTTTTGCCTCCATGTGTGATTTATTTCCCGAATCCCCCAATGTGGAGGTACATAAACTATCTTTCGATGTGGATAGCATACGAAAGCCGATTGATATGTATTATGTTGATGGGAAGCTTTTTTTGATAGATATGTATTCATCTCCGCTAGTTACGGCTTTCGACTGGAAAACGGGGAAATACATTGGTCGATTTGCCGATAGAGGGCAAGGGCCTCATGAATATTTGTGGTTCTCGGCAGCCAGTTCATTTGGTGGAAAGTTAGGGCTGTATGATGAGAATAAGAAGGAATTTGCTTGGTTTTTTTATGAGAAGGATACGGTTCGTTGTTCGAACATTGGATTTGCACATTCAGACAAGATGTTCCCATTCAAGGTTATAGCTTTGTCTGACGAATATTTTGTTGCGACTGGTCTCATTGAAGAAAACAAGCATTTTGTTATATACAACAAGGAGGGACAGAAAGTAAGTGTTTTTGGAGATTATCCTAAGGATGATTATAGGACGGATTGCAGTTATCAGGAAAATGCCTTTGCCTATCAACCTGCGGGTATGGTGTATAATGCGAAAGAAAAAGTGTTCGCTGTAGGGGAGAGGGACGGACAAATAGCCTTGTTCTATGATATGAGTGACATGGCTCACCCTAGATTGTTGAGACAGCATGTGGTTTCGCATCCTCAGTTCGTGAATAATTCCACGAGCACCTCTTCTTCTGTCTTGTTTCTGAGAGAGAATGTGAACGGTTTTTTCGGTATGGCTGTAACGGATAAGTATTGTGTAGGACTTTTCAGTGGAAAACAATCTCCGGAAAAAGATACTTACATAATCGGAGGAGACAAACTACTGCTCTTTGACTGGAAGGGCAATCCGCTGAAAATGATTACTTTGTCACAGGAATACAGTATGATTACGGCTAGTGAAAAGCAGCTTATTTTATTGGGAACCGACCCGGTAACCTCTGATTATGTAATTAATACCATTGATATTTGTGATTTATAGGAATATGAAATTGAGTTTGTTTTTGGGTTTGCTGTCGTTGTGCTTCGGGGGAACCCTTTATGCGCAACAAGTGGAAAAGAATTCGGATAAAGTTGAAATTGAGTATCAGTGTGATTCGATAACTAATTCGACGCTAGTTACTGTCATTGATAACAAAATTTATGTACATGCCCCGGATAAGAATCCTTTGTCTTTGATTTCTCCAGAGAAAATAGAGTCTGTCCGAATCACTGACAGGTGCAAACTAGTAGAGCCTTATAAGAAACTGAAAGGCCTGAAGATTATTTTAGTTACGCTTAAAAAGTAAGAATATGAACGTTAAAACTTTTTTTAAGACAAACAGCAAACATAATATCAGTAAAAATGCCTACTTTAGGATTTCCAAATCTTCATTTAAGAAATGATTTATAAAGGGGAATTGATTCTGACAGATGAAGCAACAAATCACCGATTTGTTGCTTCATCTGTGAAGAAACGAAAGAAAGTCAACAAAGAAAATTTAAAGTAAAATGAAATTTAAAGTAAAATATAATGTTATTCAAATATCCCGAGAAAGAGCCATACAAATTACTTTATGCCGACAAGAATATAATAGAGTCAATCGGTAATCTTGTCTGCATGAAGGATGGTTGCCTCGTTTTTGGAAAGCCTGGTAAAATATTAAAATTCAGGATTAAATGAAGTGAAATTTAGTGCATGTTTCTATATAAAGAGGAATTGGAATGGAATCAAGATATTCAATACTGCGTATTTACGTAAAGATGATTTTTGGGGCCCTATGCGTTTCGTGTGCTTTGTGCAGCTGCTCGGACAATGGGGAAAGGCGGATGGAGAAGGCACTCGAAATGGCGGGGACAAACCGCGCGGAACTGGAAAAGGTGATTGAACACTACAGGGGTGACAGCTTGAAGCTGCGTGCGGCAAGGTTCCTCATAGAAAACATGGCAGGATGCTATGGATACAACAGGAAATATGTAACGGAGAATCTGAGTAATGTCTATAATGCTTATGATTCTATAAACCGGATTTTCGGGTACAAAATAAACAAAGAGTGGGGTAAGTCCATAAACAGGCTATCTGAACACTCTTATATTTTCATGCCTGCCACAGATATGACGGCTGATTTGAATTCTATCAGTGGAGAATATATCATAAATGAGATAGACAGGTCTTTTGAATCCTGGAGAAGGAATGTTCATTCATCCGGATGTTCCTTTGATGAGTTTCTGGAATATGTACTGCCTTACAGAAGACTGAACGGACTGGTGGCTGACGGTGCACGAGATGCTTTCTATAACAGGCATAAGGGATTGTTCTATGCAAGGAAAGATAAAAAATGGCTGGAGGAAACCGATTCATTGCTTCATGAGTACAGGTCCCTTGTACATTCGCAGTTCTTCGGAACACGCATCCCTATGTTTGACGCATCTACTTTCGAACGCTTGAAAAGAGGACTGTGCATTCACCGCTGCTGGTATAATTCACTTCTGCTTTCTTCAGTAGGGATGCCTGTTGCAGTCGATATTGTTCCGGCATGGGGGAACCGTAATAATTCACATACATGGAATGTTATTGTAATGGATGGAGAATCGTATGCCTTCGAGGCTTTCTGGGATGACGACAGGTGGAAATACAAACGTATATACAATAACATGTCTTCAGACTCTCTGTGGGGAAGATTCAGACTGCCAAAAGTGTATCGGTATACCTACTCCAACCATCCCGAAGGTCCTGTAACTGACAGAAAGGTAAACCGTGAAGATATACCGCCCCTGTTCCGTAATATAAAGAAGAAGGATGTGTCGCACGAATATTTTGAAACGCATGATGTGGAAGTGGAACTGACAGCACCGATACCAGAGGGGGCAAGGTATGTCTATCTTGCTGTATTCGGATATCAGAGATGGAATCCGGTGCAGTGGGGGAAAATTGATGATGGAGGAAAAGTGATATTCAGGGGGATGGGGAAGGATATGGTATATCTGCCGGTATATTACATGGACGGAAGAGTGACTCCGGCATCAGAACCGTTCCTGCTGGACAGCAGGGGGAAGTTAGTTGTTCTGAATGACAACGGAGAAAGGGGGAAGGTATATCTTAGGAATATAACAGGAGAACCTGTGCATGACAAGAACCTTCCGTATCTGAACTCCTTGCGGAATGCACGTTTCGTGGGAATAGACAATGGAAATGAGAAAGACCTTTGTATTATGTCGGGATATCTGAATGTGGAAATGAACAGGTATGACGTGGAGACACAATCGTCCTACAGGTATGTACGGATGTATCTTCCCTCGGATACGATTGCTGCAGGAGAAATATCGTTTTATACTTCTGAAGGACGGATTTCTTCCGTGAAAGTCACAAGCGATGTTAGTCCGGTTTCTGTATATGAAAGCCAGCGGAATCTTACGGACGGTATTGAAGCTACGGCTTGCAGATGCCGGACTACGGAAGGATATATTGATTTTGACCTGGGGGATAACCACCACATTACTGGCATAGGGGTCTATCCTTATCTGAAATCTCAGATATCAGAGGAAAGGAATTATTGTCTTTATTATTGGGACAAAGAATGGAAACCCGTGGAAGCGAAGAGAGGAACAGAATATGGATGGCTGGATTTTGGGAATGTACCGGTAAACTGCCTCATGATGCTGAAGGACAAAGCATGGACAGGTGCTTCTGCCGAGCGTCCGTTTATATATAGGAATGGAGAGATTTGTTGGAAATGAATAAAGATGATATCATGAGAAGATGGTTTGATATAATAACGAACATTGCATTTGTGTGTACATGTTTTTTCTTATTGTGGATTTTAGCACAAGTATTTGTGTTTGCATCCTTCCGGATACCAAGTGACTCTATGTCACCGAAGCTCCGAGAGGGCGATTTTGTTTTGGTGTGGAAACCTGTCGTTGGGGCACGGTTGTTCAACCTGAACAAATCTCTCAATTTAGAACAGACAGACATTTACCGCTTACCGGGATTCAGGAAGATAAAGCGCAACGATGTGGTTGTGTTCAATTTCCCGCATCCAAACGACTGGAGCCGTATAGAGATGCACATAATGAAGTATTACATCAAGCGTTGTATCGGGTTACCTGGAGATACGGTATCCATAAGGAAGGGGATGTTCAAAGTGGATGGTGTAGACATACCTTTGGGGAATGTAGCCTCACAGAGGCGCATAGGACTGATGCGTCCTGAGGATTTTCCTGAGGGTGTTTACAGGAGCTTCCCATATGACTCGCTGCTGGACTGGAACATAAAGGAGTTCGGACCTCTGTTTGTTCCCGGAGAGGGAGATGTGGTGAAGATGAACCGTACGGGTGGAGTATTGTACCGCAAGCTCATAGAATGGGAACAAGGGAAGAAGATGTATGTAAAGGGAGATACAGTACTGCTGAACGACAGTGTGATAACTTCTTACCAGTTCCGTAAGAACTATTATTTCGTGGCAGGAGACCGAGGGGAGAATTCACAGGATTCACGTTACTGGGGGCTACTTCCGGAGGAGTATATCGTGGGAGTAGCTTCGAGGATATGGAAATCGGAGGACAGCTATACGGGTGATATTTGCTGGGACAGGGTATGGAAGAAGATTGAATAAAAAGGAATATGGAACTTTTTTTTAAGTGAACTATGCATACTATGAATGTTGAACTAAGGAAATGGTTATGCAGAGTTATGCCGTGGTTTGTAGGTGTACTGCTTGCGGTACTTGTAGGTGGAACTGTGCTGGTGACAGACGGAAGTATTCCATCCGACCTGCAGGGAACGCAGTGGATGTGGCTTTCTGCCGTGATGACTATTGCATTACCTTTGTGGCTTGCCGGATATATTGTGAATCCACAGCGGACTGTCCGTATTGTGTCGGAGACAGTGCAATGGGTACTGATGGGATTCGGAGCAGTGGAAGCTCTGCATGGCTTGGGGCAGATTGCAGGTATATATCCGTCAAACCATTCGCTTTTTGTCCTTACGGGAACATTCTATAACCCGGGGCCCTATTCAGGCTATCTGGCAGCAGTTCTTCCGATAGCCCTGTACAGGATGTTAGTATTGAGCGGAAAGAAAGACCGCCTTTCGGTTGTGCAGTATTATCTCTCGATGTGTGTACTGTTGCTGATATGCTGTGTACTTCCGGCGGGCATGAGCCGTGCGGCATGGTTTGCTTCCCTGCTTTCGTGCGGATATGTGGTTCTCAGGGTTTACCGTGTGAAAGTAAAATCGTTTGT
>ERZ773243.3128-NODE-3128-length-12328-cov-5.548521_pt1 | contig 12328 bp, 5 predicted proteins | sample MGYA00580520_ERZ773243 | MGnify/ENA primary metagenome ERZ773243 (study PRJEB29015, sample SAMEA2737747) | human gut metagenome | biome: human gut; feature: human-associated habitat; material: faeces | place: China | collected 2012 ... | reverse complement strand
TATTTTGAATGTCCGCAAAATCCGTCCTACATCAGAAGGACGCCAAGGCACATCAAGGTGGTGCAGTGCGATAAGTCTGTCCTGCACATTGGTTCCGGCTCCCATCTTCTGTGTGGAACCAAGTAAAAAACGGACCTGTCCGCTTCTTACTTTTCCGAACAGCTCCGCTTTCCTAAGCTCCGTATTTGCTTCATGTATAAATGCTATTTCTTCCGGCGGGACACCCTTTTCTATCAGCTTGTTTCGGATGTCCTCATAAACATTAAATGTACCATCTCCTTTCGGTGTTGACAGGTCACAGAAAATAAGCTGCGTTGATTTCTGCTCCTTTGTCTGCTCCCATATTTCAAATGCCTTTTCCACACAAGTGCTTGCCTTTGAATTTTCATCATCCGGCAGCATATCATTGATAAGCCTCTGGTCTAATGCCAGCTTTCTTCCGTCATTGGTAATCTTTAGCATATTGTCCTCATAAGGCTGTACCTGTCTGTCACGCACGGCTTCTGCCCTTTCTGCCAAAGATGCCACCATGTCCTTTTGATATTCACTTGGCTTTAGCACCACATTTTCATACTCTGCTTCCGGCACAGGAAGTTTTAACATATCCGGTGTCTGAATGTCCGCACTCTCCTTGAAAAGTGCAATCAGCTCCGGCAGATTGAAAAACTTCGCAAATCTTGTCTTTGCCCGGTATCCGGTTCCCTCCGGTGCAAGTTCTATGGCGGTCTGTGTTTCCCCAAAAGAAGCCGCCCACGCATCGAAATGTCCCAGTCCCAGCTTCTGAAGCGTACCATACTGGAGATAACGCATATTCGTATAAAGCTCCGTCATGCTGTTGGAAATTGGCGTTCCGGTCGCAAAAGTTACACCCTTGCCGCCCGTGATTTCATCAAGATACTGGCACTTGGCAAACATATCAGATGACTTCTGTGCTTCTGTCTGTGCGATGCCTGCCACATTCCTCATTTTCGTATAAAGGAACAGGTTCTTGTAATTGTGGCTCTCATCCACAAACAGCCTGTCTACACCCAACTGCTCAAAAGTCACGACATTATCCTTACGGCTCTGGTCATTTAACTTGTCAAGCCGCACCTGCAATGCTTTCCTCGATTTTTCCATCTGCTTAATGGTATAACGCTCCCCGTTGTCTCTTTTTGCCTGATCAATAGCAAGCTCAATCTCATCAATCTGTTTTTCGATTGTGGCTGCCTGTCTCTCCTGTGATAACGGGATTTTTTCAAACTGACTATGCCCGATAATAACGGCATCATAATCACCTGTTGCAATACGGGAACAAAATTTCTTACGGTTGGCGGGTTCAAAATCCTTTTTCGTTGCCGCAAGGATATTTGCTCCTGGATATAACCGTAAGAAATCACTTGCCCATTGTTCAGTCAGGTGGTTCGGCACCACGAATAATGACTTTTGGCATAGCCCCAGACGCTTGCTTTCCATTGCCGCCGCTGTCATTTCAAAGGTCTTTCCGGCACCAACGCAGTGTGCAAGCAGGGTATTATCCCCATACAGCACATGGGCAACCGCATTTTTCTGATGCGGCTTTAATTCAATATCCGGTGTCATGCCCGGAAATTTCAGATGCGAACCGTCATATTCTCTTGGTCTGGTGGAATTGAAAAGCTCATTATATTTTGCCACAAGTGTCTGCCTGCGCTCCGGATCACGGAATACCCAGTCCTTAAATGCTTCCCTTATCGCTTCCTGCTTCTGGCTTGCAATCATGGTTTCCTTTTTATTAAGAACTCTTTTTTCCTTTCCATCTTCCTCAATGGTATCATAAACTCTTGTGTCTTTCAGATTTAAGGAATCTTCCAGTATCTTATAGGCATTTACCCGGCTTGTACCATAGGTCATGTTGACAAGCGTATTTCCAAAATCAGCGTTTTTCCCTTTAATGTTCCACTCTCCGGTCACACCCGAAAACTGCACCCCAATCGTATCTCTGCGGAATAAATGCTCCGGTGTCTGGAACGTATCACGCATGAAATCATTGATATATTTTGGATCAATCCATGTGGCACCAATACGCACCTCAATCTCCGATGCGTCCAGCTCCCTCGGCTGTACCTGCGTAAGAGCCTGCACATTTGGAGCATATTCCGGATGATTTTCTGCATAGGTTGCTGCAATGGCAAGTTTCTCACGCACATTTCCGCTGAGATACTGGTCTGCTGTCTCCCAGACATCGGTAAGCGGGTTCTGGAAAATAACACCACGAAGCTCCTCAATCAGCGTATCCTTGTCCTTTTCAGTCAGCTCTGCCATATAATCAAGGTCAATTTTAGCTTTCTCTGCTAAAGATACTGCCAATGCTTCACTTGCAGTATCCACACTTGTGACCACCTCTGCCCTTTTAATGGTACGCTTCGTGAACATATCCGCTTTGCCCTTGAAATTGCCCTCATCATCAAGTTTTTCCAAAGAACACAACAGGCAATAACTGCTGTCCTGATTAAAGGCTCTCTTATTCGCCTGCGAATTGATCAGACCATATTTTTTCGAGAAAGAATCGTATAATGTGTTTAATTCCGCCTGTTTTCCCTTGATTGCCGCATCGGAATATTCCTCAAGCTGCATATCAATCAGCTCCTGCGTACAGTTACGGATTGCCACCATTCCCTTGATACGTTCTTTTGCGGTGTCTGATACTTCTACAGGCTTCATGACAGAATTTTCACGGTAATACACTTCATTCTCAACTACGGTATAGCTGAAATTTTTAACGGACGGATCAGCCGGAATACTCTGCCTGCTCATGTCATCCGCAAGCTCCTCATCCAGATCAATCGTATCAATCTGTCCTGTAATATTTTCAAGTGCTTTTGCTAACTGCTCCGCAAAAGGTCTGCTGTCATCTGCCCTGCAGGTGCTTTCCATGCCATAAGGACCGGATACCATTTCCATCTTTCCTACGATCTGCTCCGGATGCTGTGCAAAGTAAGCGTTCATTGCAATGCCATCTGCATCCTCTCCCAGATGTACCCAGTCCGGCTCACGCTCCACCATGCGGTCACGCTTCTGGAAAAATAAAATATCCGAAGTGACCTCGGTTCCTGCATTTGCCTTAAATGCGGTATTCGGAAGTCTCACCGCACCTAGCAGGTCTGCACGCTGTGCAAAGTATCTTCTGACCTCCGGACTTGCCTTGTCCATAGTTCCCTTACTTGTGATAAAAGCAACCACACCACCGGAACGCACCTTATCCAACGTCTTTGCAAAGAAATAATCATGGATCAGGAAATTGTTTTTATCATACTGCTTATCTGCCACTTTATACTGACCAAAAGGCACATTTCCGATTGCCACATCAAAGAAATCATTCGGATAATCGGTCTTTTCAAAGCCTTTGATCTGCACATCTGCCTGCGGATAAAGCTGCTTTGCAATGCGTCCGGTAATGCTGTCCAGCTCTACTCCGTAAAGCCTGCTCTCTTTCATGGAATCCGGCATCATACCGAAAAAGTTGCCGATACCCATGGAAGGCTCCAGTACATTTCCTTTGGAAAATCCCATTTTCTCCAATGTTTCATACATCTGACGGATAATGACCGGACTTGTGTAATGGGCATTCAAGGTACTCTCCCTTGCCATGCGGTACTCCTCCTGCGATAGCAGTTCCCTTAACTGGTGATATTCTGCTGACCAGTTTGATTTGCTCTCGTCAAACGCATCGGCAAGACCACCCCAGCCGACATACTGGGATAAAATCTGCTGTTCTTCCGGTGTAGCATAACGGTTTTCGCCCTCAATCTGCTCCAACAACTTAATTGCCGCAACATTTCTCTGGAATTTTTCTTTTGGAGAGCCTTCACCCAATCGGTCATCGCTGATATGGAAATTGACAGCGTTGCTTTTATCCGGTGCAGCCACAGATCTTTCCTGTACAGTCTTATTCTCCTCTGCCGAAGGTGTAAGCGGCTCCCAGGCTCCGGTAAGCACCTGTGACAGCATTTCCTCTGTCTGCCGGTCTGCTTCACCATTCTCCAGACGCTCACGGGCAGCCTTCGTATCTATGTTGTCCAGTTCATCTTCAGTCTGTTCCCTTTCATCAGAGAACTCCGTCTCTGCTTCCCTGCCACTTTCTGCAAGCTCATTGCCCCAGTCCATTGCTTCCTGCAAAGTCGAAAATGTCTCCAATGCCGGACGGGTGGTGTCTGCCGTATCATAAATAGCATATCCGTCCACTTCCTTATCAATCCAAAGGAATACTCCCTCTGATAAGGTGGCACTCCACTGTGTCGGATTTCCATATTCATCATCTGCATCATGTACCACATGCCATGATAATTTCTGCGATTCCTCTTGTGAAAATTCTTGTTGTGGCTCAGTTTCATCCGGCTCAGCGATACCATCCGTCCCATCAAAGCGTGAAAACACTTCTGCTTCGTGCCTGTCAATATCTTCCTCTGCCAAAGCATTGATATAATCATCTTCTACCTCGCCACGCTCCGGCTTATGGTCGTATTCAAAGGATTTCCCATTGACCTGTGCATAATAAAAACTGCTGTCCTCAATGTCATTTCCAAGCAGATATTTCTCTTTTTCACTGCCCCACTCATCAACCAGAACACACTCATATCCATCAATCGTGATCTTTTGCTGTGCTTCCTTTTCTTTTTCCCGAATCACATTGATATATCTTCTCGCCTGATTGGTAAATCCGTCCAGCACTGCCGGATGTGAGCTTAGAATCAGATCGTTGTTCTCCCACTCATTTTCCGCAACAATGTCCTTTGCCCAGTCCTTATTGTTCCGTGAAAAACGACCATCATAATCAAAATGCGTAACCGTATTTGCAAGAACAAATTCCACACAGTCAATGCCATATTTATCTATGATCTCATCTGCGGTATTCCTCGGAAGAACAAAACCATTGAATTTCTCAGCAATCAGTGCATCAATGTCTTTCTTACACTCTAACCGCTGTCCATGCTCCAGACGAGAAAGCTCACGCTGTCTTGCTTTTTCTGCCTGTTCTTCCTTGTAAGCCTTATAGTTTTCCTTTCCCTGTGGAGATAAGTATTTATCCTCATGGATCAGCTCCCTAAGCCGTTTTTCCACAACATTCCAGTTCAGAAGCACTTTTGCATACGGATTGCCATAACTGCCTTTCTCCAGACGGATACCTTTTCCATCATGTTCATTATGGGAATCATCATTACCCGGCAGTCCGCCGGAACCACCACCAATGCCATATTCTTTTTTCAGAAAGGCTACCGCTTCCTTCTGGTCATGTCCTTCCATGAAATACTCATAGATGCGGAAAGCTCCATGCTCATAGCCGCTTCCCCTGCCAAGTGCATAGTCAATTTCATCCTGTGTGATAAAATCTTCCTGTGCTACCTCCACCGCATCCGGCAATGGAAATTCCAGTCTCTCCCTGTCAAGGTCTGCTATCTCCGATAACAGATATTCCGGTGATTTCACATGCCGCCATTTTAATTCGGCTTCACCCGATGCAAGACGTTCCGCCGCATCTTCCAAAATATTTTTAAGCTGTTCCCTGCCCTCATGGGTAGAAAGAAGTTCCATGAGTTTTGCTTCACTCTCCGGATAGTTTCCGGCTTTTAATCCAAGTTCTTCCGGTGTCTCATCCATGCCATCCCGAAGAAAGAAAAATATCTGATTAGCAACACGGTTCCGCTCCTGCGTATCCACGAAAAATGCTTCACTCGCACTCATATAAGTACCATTTTCGATCATAGAACGGATATGGTTCTCTACCTCTTCCCAACTCATAGTAACAAGTGGTGTTTCCTTTGCCTGTGTTCCATAGCAGACACTCATACCATGCTCATCGAACCACACTGATATGGGATTTCCATTGATTTCAAAACCTTTTCCGGTCTGTCCGTACTCATTTTTCAGAAAATCCACCATCTGCTCGGCATTTCTGCCCTCTGTGTACTTTGCAAAGATACGCTTTCTGCTGTGCTGTTTTCCTCCGCCACTGCGAAGAATGGTTTCAAGCTCATTCTGTGGCAAAGAAAAAGCAGCGGGCATGGTATATTTCATACTTGCTTCCGCTGCTGCGACTGTTCCGACCTGCTCCTCAAAAGAAGGAAACAGGCTGAGTTGTGTAAAGGTGGGTTCCGGTGCTTCTCCCCGGAGAAGATCATCTGTGTCTGTTACAGACTGTAAACCAGTTCTCCCAGAACCACTTCCTCTGCTCGGTTTCGAATGCTGTTCATCTTCGCTACCCAGAGCATCTGATCGGCTTCCTTGAGTTGTTCGGTCACTCCCTCGGTTGCCGCCATCTGGCTTATCAGCTTCTCCATTCTCTCCTCTGCCTGCTTCTGCATCGTCAGCAGGTGTTCTTTCAATGTTCCTTTCAGAAGAAACGCTGAGTACACGCCCCTGTGGTTCTCCTTCAGATAAGTCTCCCTCATCATTCCGTACTTCGTTACCGTTCCCTCCGGCTGAATGTCCGCCTGTAATGTCGGGATCAGATAATCCCCGTTCTTTTCGTATGTCAGATTCATCGCTATTGCCCCTTTCTACGCTGTTTTGGTTGCTGTCTATCTGTTCTTCATGTCTGCTCTCGCTTTCACGCTTTAACGCATTGTAGTCTATTTTAGAAGTATTTGCAAGTCCTTTCTGCGTTAAATTTTCTGTTTGTTCCTGTTCGTGGCTTCTGCTATATGCCCTTATGGTTCTTCCAATCTCTAAAAGTACCGGTTTTGCAAGCTCATTGGCTGCATCTCCAAGTACTGCAAGGGTGTCCATGGAATTAAATTCGTGAATAAAATCAAAAGCAAACTCCGAACCATATTCCTGCATATCTGCACCACAGGCAGATAAAAGTGTAAAGGAAATGCTGTCCGATAATGTCTCCCTCAAGCGGATACCGACATTCTGCTCGTCCAGTCCTTCTAAAAAACTGCCCTCGATCATGTACTGCAAATCCGGCAGCAATTCCTCATAATAATCTGCCGCAATCCTCTCAGCTATCTCCATAAGTCTTTCTTCAAACAGCTTCTTATCATCGGTAGCACCATAAGTCTGCTCCAGACGCTTAATTACATCTTCCTTATGTTCCTCATGTAATTCCCAGAGTTCCGGATACCGTCCGATTCTCCTTGCCGCATGGACATCTGAAACATCAAATACATATTTCAGACGCTTTCCATGTGCATCATCCTCGTCCAAAAGTGCGATACCTTTTGCCCCTTTGTTTACCCAGCAGTGCATACGCTCATTCCACAGCTCTATGGAAGCACACGCTGTTGCGTCCGGTCTTTGTGCATAGATTAAAAGCTGTTCCCGGAACGGATACTTGTATAATCTCGCCGCTGTAGTAAGGTATTTCATCCATTCCTCACGATTTTTGACAACCTCGGCTGCTGTCTCCTTTGCCAGAGCCGATATAAAATCATATTTTCTCACGCAGTTCTCCTTCCTGTCATAGATACGACAAAAAGGCAGCCACATACACTACATGACTGCCTTTCCCTTACTTCCCGTTACCTTCCTATTCTGTTGTCCCAAAGCTGAAAGTCTTACTCTCAGCCGCTTTCTTAGGCGTAAACCTTGCCTTAACTTCCGCAACCCTCCCCTCTAACGCCTGAAACATCACATCTACCTGTTCCTGTGTATATTCGTAGGAACCTCGATTTGCAAGATTTTCCAGTCTGCCAATGGCATCCACCGCCTTATTCATGCGGTACTCGCCAATACGGATAAACTTCTCCGCCTTTGTCTCATTTTCCTTTGCTGCAGGCTCACCCTGCATTTCCTCTGTAGTCATTGTTACATTTGTTTCTTCCATGTGATTCTCCGTAAACGTCAAATCCTGCGCCTCCCCTTAAATTTAACGCCGCTTTTATGAGCGGCGTGGTTTCCGGCATTCCTCGGGAAGCTCCTCTGCCCAGGGCATCAGCTGATCTAGTTTTGCCGGATCTATATTTCCTTTTTCGTCACAATACTTAGGCAGCTCCGTGAGGATATGCCTGAAGTAGTAGTACGGGCGCAGATTGTTCAGCTTTGCTGTTTCTGAAATACTGTAAACAAGAGCGCTGGCTCCGGCACCTTTTGCTGTGTTATGGAACATCCAGTTCTTCTTGCCGATACAGAAAGTCCGGATAGCCCGTTCGGAAGCGGAGTTATCGATTGGGATATCCCCATCGGTCAGAAATACCTTTAAATAGTTTTCCTGATGGATGACGAAATTTAGTCCCTGTCCGGTCCTGGATTTCGGAGGCACCGTACATTCTGCAGCCTGTTGTTTTGCCCACGCAAAGAAATCCTCAACCAGCGGCTTTATCCTTGTCTGCCGCTGTGTAAGGCGATCCGTTGCCGGAAGTTCTTTCAGTTCGGTATCGATCCGGTAGAATTCTGCAATCTTTTGTAATGCCTGGTATGCCACGGAACTTTTTACTGCCCCGGGATCCTTTTTATCCGCTGCCTTTACGGCATCTGCAAAGGCTCTTCTTGCATGTGCCCAACAGTTTGCGTTTGTCACTCCCGGCAGTTTTTTGTCCAGCAGATGATACTGCTCCAGACTGTCCGTGACCAGAACTCCTTTGTAGTTCCGGTAAAACTCCAGCGGCTTTTCGTGATCCCTGCCTTTCTGGTATTCGTAGATCACCACAGGACGTTCCTTATAGAACTCCCCGGAACGGTGTACCCACATGTAGCATTTACTGTTCGGACGGTCACTGTCACCGATCACCTGTGTCGGTGTTTCGTCCGACTGTGTCACCGGTAGGGACAGCAGTTCCTGCTTCATACGATCCACAAACGGTGCAAAATATTTCTCAGCACACCGGATGATCCAGTTCGACATGGTCTGTCTGGAGATATTTACACCATTCCGCTGAAACTCCTGCTCGACCCTGTGCAGTGCAGAGGAGTTCACATATTTTACATTCAGAATGGATGCAAGCAGGGAAGGAGTAACGATGCTTCCACGCAGAAGATCCTTGGGGCGTTTTCCACGTAAGAATTCGTCCTGATGATCTCCGCCGGTTCCCACGTAGACTTCCACGGTATGGACTTCCACCGTCCAGGATTCCGGCTCATGGCGCAGTCTTTTGTAGGTTTCATCCTTCATTCTGCGCCAGTTGCCTGCACCATAAAACGTATCCAGTTCTTCTGTGGATACCTGATAAGGAGGAAGGATCTCTTCCGGGAAATCTTTCAGATCCGTTTCCCGCTGCCCTTTTTTCTTATGGTTACGTCGGGATGGAAGTACTTCCTCCGCAGCAGGCTCCGGGACAGACAGATTGCAGCAGTTTTCTGCCTCATCAAAGAAGGACAGCTGACCATCTATGGAATCCAGTGTTTCTGTATGTTTTCCGAAACGATAGCTGTTCGCTATGCGTACCTGTTCGATCAGCCGCTCGATGTTCTCATTCAGGGTATCCAGTTGTCCCTGCATCATAAGAACGATGGTGATCAGTTCTTCCCTGCTGCAGTTATTCAGTTCTTCCAATGTATGTCTGTCTGCCATTGTCCTGCTCCTTAAACTGTTTTCATTATACCAGAAAACACAAAGGATTGCGAACCGGCAACCCCGCAGGTTTCGTCATTCTGCCTATGCCTGTAAGGCGGTGTGATGGTCATAGAGCCAGGGAAATATAAAGTTTTCAAGGCGCTGAAATTTTATCCGGATCCTCCTGTGGATACGTCACAGACCATGAAACAGCGTTCAGAGAGGCTGTAACACCGGGAATGGATCTGACCGGATAACAGGCATAAAAAATCTATGTTTTGCACAAAGATCAGGTGGGCTTTTGCGGTGTTACTTCCCTGACTTTGGGGTTCAGGGGATTCAGCCCCATCATAAGATAACGGAACTGTTCCTCTGTAAGGTCTGCGGCCTCTTCGCTGGTTCTAGGCCAGGACAGGGAACCTGCCTCCAGCCGTTTGTAGAGCTGAAGAAAACCGTCTCCCATCCATAGAAGTCCCTTGATGCGGTCGGACCGTCTGCCACAGAATAGGAATAAAGTTCCCTTTTCAAAAGGATTCTGATGGTATCTGCCTCCGATGATCATGGACAGCCCATCGATCCCTTTGCGCAGATCCACATATCCGCAGGCAATCACGACTCTGCGGATACCGGCAGCATCTTCAAGCATGAAGCACCTCCTGCAGCAGCCTGCAAAGCAGGGACTCTGAAATATCGTTTGATAATTCCAGCGTCAGGCGGCCAGATCTGATTACAGCAACCGGAGTCATTGTTGCAGGGACGGTTGGCACTGGTGCTATGTCCAGAGCAGTTTTTACCGGGATTTCTACAAAAGAGAGGGCAGACGGGTTGGTGTCTTCCTGGAGTCCCTCCTGTTCACAGACTTCCCGGCGGATCTTTCGGAGCCAGTAATAATAAGATTTTTCAGAAATATCGTTTTCAACAAGCCACTGCTTTGCCGTAGTGCCTGCCGGTCTGTCCTGGCACTGTCGAATGATGTTTATCCAGTTCGACCTGCGGACAGTGTGAGTTAATTGATCCATGCGCTTTAGCCTCCTCTAAAAAACTAATAGTTTTTTCGTGTCATTTAGAGTGTGGCACAAAAAGACTAATTAGCCAAGGCGCAGGATTTGACGTTTACCCTACAGAACGGATCGATCATTACATGACGGAGGAAGAGCTCATTGCAGAGTTTGGCAAAAATGGATGGAAGCAGCTTCCGGATGCCATATCCCGCAGATACCGGTTCATTCCTGCCAAAGTGGAAGTAGAGGAACACCATATCGGAGTCTATTCTGACAAGAAAGATGACCACATGGTAAAGGCAAAGCATCCCAAAGGACTGCTTCATGGAAGCCCTGTGTCACCCACACTTGCGGCGGCCATTATGAACGGCAAATATGTCAATGCAGTTCCTTTGTATCGTCTGGAGCAGGAGTTCAAACGCTATGGTCTGGCCATTACCAGACAGAACATGGCGAACTGGATGATCCGGCTGGGTGAGGAATACCTTTCTGTTCTGTATGACTATCTTCACCGGAAGTTGTATGATTACCATGTCATTCAGGCGGATGAGACACCGGTGCTTGTAAACCATGACGGACGACCGGCAGGATCCAAGAGCTATATGTGGGTGTACCGTTCCGGATATATGTATCCGGAAGAACAGATCGTCCTGTATGAGTACCAGCGAACCAGAAATGCCTCGCATCCCCGGGAATTCCTGAAAGATTTTTCCGGTATCTGTGTCACAGATGGCTATCAGGTCTATCATACCCTGGAAAAAGAGAAGGAAGACCTGACGATTGCAGGCTGCTGGGTACATGGGCGCCGGAGATTCGAGGAAGCCCTTGCCACCATACCGGCTGAGGGGAAAAAAGAATCCGTTGCCTATCTGGTAATGAAGCAGATCCAGGCGATCTACCGGGAGGAAGGAAAACTCAAAGAACTTTCATCAAAAGAAAGACTTGTTCAGCGTCAGGTGGTTGTAAAACCACTGGTAGATGCTTTATTTGTGTACCTGAAACAGAAAAGAGAACAGATCGTGGTAAAAGGAAAGCTGGAAGCAGCATTTACCTACCTTCTGAATCAGGAAAAATATCTCCGGGTATTCCTTCAGGACGGAGATGTTCCAATGGACAATAATGCATCGGAACGGGCTATCCGGGGATTCTGGATCGGAAAGAAGAACTGGGAAGTCATTGATACCATAAACGGAGCAAAGACTTCAGCTGTGATCTACAGCATTGCAGAGACTGCAAAAGCTAACAATTTAAAACCATACGAGTACTTTGAACATTTGCTGACAGTGATTCCGGAACATATGGAAGACACAGATCGCAGTTTTCTGGAGGATCTGCTTCCCTGGTCACCAAAGCTACCTGAAAATATCCGAAAATAAATTTACTATAAGCCGCAAAAGCGGCTTATGGTTGTCAAGGTACTCGCTATGGAGCGTTTACGGAGCATTGGGGAGAAGACGTAGATTTTATACTTCATCTTTCAGACGAAATAAAAAATCATTGGGAAAAAGAGAAAACTTGGCATGAAAATTATCATAAGGAAGTAAGAAAGCACATTCAAGAAAAACAGATAAAAAATCAAAAGGAGGTAGGACATTTCTAGTTGGATAACAGGGAGTATCCTTGGATGTTAATAGAATCTACACTTGCATGTCAGTTTACGGTAGTGATGCTGAATCTGAACTAAGATGTCCCTCAAGACAAGTTAGATGTAAAGATTATTGACTTGCGCTGATTTCAAGGAAGAGATTTATCGTATTATCATCGGTAGCTCTAATATCACAAGTGCTGCTTTAACGAAAAATAAGGAGTGGAATACCAAAAATGTTTCCACAGAGCAGGGCGAAATTGTGATGGAGATCGTAAAAGAATTTCACCA
>ERZ773243.3119-NODE-3119-length-12374-cov-5.568147_pt1 | contig 12374 bp, 7 predicted proteins | sample MGYA00580520_ERZ773243 | MGnify/ENA primary metagenome ERZ773243 (study PRJEB29015, sample SAMEA2737747) | human gut metagenome | biome: human gut; feature: human-associated habitat; material: faeces | place: China | collected 2012 ... | reverse complement strand
CATAACATTAATGGTTCTTGTTTTAAACTAATAATCAGATTTCCAAACTAATCAGCCTCCCCCTTCAGAATCTCTTCAGTTTTATCCTGACCGGTATAAAAATCTATATTTGCAAAATAACACAAATATTTCCAGAAATAAAGCGTCAGGAACATTCGCACATCACGATCTGTTTTAAAATCACTGCAAAAATGATCCGTGTTCCTGGCAATTTCCCAAAATATCATAACCGAAGAAACTCCTCCTGTCGCATTTTCCGCTTTGACATACGCTTTCAAGGCCGGATGAATGGCCGGTTCCAATTCTCTTTGCCAATATGTGAAGCCATCCAACCGTTTCTTAAACGGCAATATTATATACTCAACCTGAGCTTTCATATACGCATATTGTAGTGAATCGGCAACAAGGCTAAGAGAGCCACCATGCTCCTGCTGATTCTTGGATGCTTGTTGATAAGCATCAGACTGACGATATTCTGACGGAGAAACACCATCCGGAACAAACAGCGTGCAAGAATCATTCAGAATAGCTCCATCAACAAAATAGGAATGAAGTAAACCACCCGCAATCCCTATGTTTTCATTTACCACCCAGCATTTCATGAATTACATCTTCTCTTTTATTACTAAGTTTATCCATCACCCCTTTCGTAAGTTGCCTTACAGATGGAGTGAGGATTTTGGGATACTCCTTTTCGATTTCATCCAAAGAATAATTCTTGTTATCCCTCAAAAAGAGTACGAATACATAATTCATCAGGTCTGCTTCAGTTGGCTTCTCTTTCAAGCGTTTTTCAAAAAGAGAGGCAGCTTGTTTGTAAGCATCCATAGCCAGACTCTTTTTAGCATTCTCTTCCAGCATCATTCCCTTACCTAAAATATAGTAAGGATCATCCGGGGAGAATTTCTCCATTTGCAACATGGTTTGCAGTGCTTTCTCCTTCTGTCCCAACGCCATTAAGTATTTAACTTTATTTGCATACGCCAGTTTGTATGAAGGCTCCAAAGCTATCGCCTCATCCGAAAGATGAATTGCTTTATTTAAAGAATCGGAATCATTAAAGAAACCCGCAGTTTTCACAGATTGGTTATTCTTCTCAACTGCTTTGGGAGAAATCTGAGCTATCGCAAAACTCGTGCTCGTGCATAAAAGCAAAATAATAAGTGTTCTCATAATTCTATTTATTATCATTGATTAGATTTTGTTTGATGTGATACACAAAGAACGACAAAAAAAAATGGAAACGCGAACATTTTCTATTCAAAAAATGATAAAATCTATTCAACAATAAAAATAAGGCTGCTTTTCTCATTCAGTACAAACGAATTTTGATAAAAAGAATTATCAACATGAAACAGCAATCCGATTAGTATTTATAGAGTAATGAACAGTTTCTTTCTTAGATTGAACGTTTTTTTTCCTTCTTTATTCATCGAAACCGCTATCTTTGTAGTAGTTCACATGATACTAAAATAGCACGGAGAAAGTGCTGAACATAAAAATCATACAATAAAATAGACAACTAAAAATAGACAGCACTCATATGAAAAACAAACCGTTATTATTTTTACTCTCAGTATGCGGACTTTTAGCAATATCTGCACGTGGAGAAAATCCACCCGCTAAAGTGATATTCGAACAGTACATGAATCAAGCTCAAACTTTTGCCGATAACTATCCGCGTGAAAAAGCATATCTGCATTTTGACAATACAAGTTATTATGTGGGCGACACGATATGGTTCAAAGCATATGTCACTCTTGCCGAAAAACAAGTTTTCAGCTCAATCAGCCGTCCTTTGTATGTGGAACTGGTGGATCAGGCAGGGCACGTTACTGATAAACAGATCATTAAACTATCACAAGGAGAAGGCAACGGGCAGTTTGTACTCCCCCAGTCAATGCTATCCGGTTATTACGAAGTACGTGCTTACACCCGCTGGATGCTTGCATTCAGTGATCCGCAGTACTTTTCACGTACTCTCCCTATCTATCAGCTTTCTCATAGCGATCAGTTGGAGCGTAGCATCAGCACATACGAATTGAGTCCTTCGATGGAGAAAAGGCCGGAAGAAACAAGAGAGAAGCTGAGTCTGCGTTTCTTTCCGGAAGGAGGACAGTTAGTCGAAGGGGTAACTTCGCAGGTTGCTTTCAAAGCAGAAAGCAAAAATGAAGGAAACCTTCAATTATCAGGAACACTTTATACCAAAGAGGGGCAAGAAATCACCTCTTTTGAAACTTTACACGATGGAATGGGAGCTTTTGAGTATACGCCTTCTGCTCTGCCGGCAATCGCTAAAGTAAACTTTCAAGGAAAGAAGTACGAATTTACCCTCCCTAAAGCATTGCCAAACGGGTATGTTCTGAAAGTAGACAACAATGCAGGGGCTATTTCTGTGACGGTATCATGTAATGCAGCGACCCCGCAGGATACATTAGCTGTTTTTATAAGCCATCAGGGACGTCCCCATGCCTATCAGCTCATCCACTGTCAGGCAAATGAGCCTCAGCAATTTACTGTATTGTCGCGCAAATTACCGGCAGGAGTCTTACAAATCAGTCTGCTCAATCGTGCCGGAAATACTTTATGCGACCGCTTTATCTTTGCTTCTCCACGGGCTCCTTTACAAATCTCGCCCAAAGGTTTAAAAGAGATTTACGCTCCTTATGCTCCCATCCGCTGCGAACTGCAGTTGAACAACGCCATAGGAGAACCGATGCCCGGCAAATTATCAGTCAGTATCCGTGACGCCGTCCGCTCTGATTATATGGAATATGATAACAATATCTTCACCGACCTCCTGCTTACATCGGACTTGAAAGGCTACATTCATCAACCCGGCTACTACTTCACAGAGAGTTCTCTCCGGAAACAGAAGGAACTGGATATACTGTTAATGGTACACGGATGGCGTAAATATGATATGACACAACAGATCGGTATCAGCCCATTCACCCCACTTCAGTTGCCAGAAAGCCAACTGGTACTTTATGGACAAGTCAAATCTACGATTCTCAAAAACAAGCTGAAGGATATAGCTCTCAGCGTAATGGTGAAGAGAGATGCAGAGATTATTACCGGTCAGACCGTTACGGATGAGAACGGACATTTCAGCATTCCGCTGGAAGATTTCGAGGGATCAATGGAAGCTGTGATCCAGACTCGCAAAGTGGGAAAAGAACGAAATAAGGACGCTTCTATTCTCATCGACCGGCATTTCTCGCCTGCTACGCGTGCATACGGTTACAGAGAGTTGCACCCGGAGTGGAGCAACATTGCCCACTGGCAACAGGAAGCTGAAAAATTCGACTCTTTATATATGGATTCCATCCGTCGGGTAGACGGGCTTTATCTTTTGGACGAAGTTGAAATCAAAAGTAAGCGGCGCCGTCAAAGTACGAATATGGCGACTAAAATTAATGAGCAAAGTATTGATGCCTACTATGATATACGCCAGGCTGTCGATCAGCTTCGCGACAATGGCAAAGTTGTCACCACTATCCCGGAGGTGATGGAAAAATTAAATCCACTCTTTTACTGGGACCGTTCCAATGATAACTGTACTTACCGCCAGAAACCGATCTGTTATATTATGGATAACAAAATTCTATCGTCAACAGAAGTAAACATGATGCTGACTGAAATAGACGGTTTGGCTTCTATTATCATCAGTAAAGGCACAGGAGGAGTAGATGATGAAATTATCCAGAATACCAAAATGTCTAATTCCAATGATGTAGATGTATCGGAACTGGACAAATATAGTATTTTCTACCTCATTCCATTGCCCAGACATGATGTTCTGAATAAACACGAGACTGCGGCTCTTGGTACCCGGCAGACTGTTATGCAGGGATATACACCGGCATTGGAGTATTATTCTCCTGCTTATATAGATAAAGAATTATACATGGATAAAGCAGACAAAAGACGAACTCTTTACTGGAATCCGACTGTGCAGACGGATGAAAATGGAAAGGCAGTGATCGAATGTTACAATAATCAGTATTCCACGCCATTGATTATTCAAGCTGAGACACTGAGTAATGACGGGAAGCTAGGGAGCGTGACGTATTCTACAGTTGCAGAAACGAAATAGTATGCTTTAGGATATTTGACAATAAACGGCACACAATCAGTCCTAAAATAACTTTTCAAAATAAGAGAAGAGGGTGAATTCAATAACTTGAACTTCACCCTCTTCTTGAATCATTAGATTAGCGATTAATAGAAACTACCATTCAATTGCTTGATCTTCGTCTGGAATCTGAGTATTGATATCACGTGATAATGTCAATGTACCTTTTACATGATAGCGAATGATGGTACCTTCCACTGGTATATAATTGAAATAATAATCAACATTATTAATTATTACATAACGGTGTTCCAGATAAGGCTTCGCGTCATCCATTGATGAAGAAATACGAAATGAAGGAGTCACGTCCTTGTTTAATTCAAATCCAATCTCTTCTGCATTATCACAGGAAATAGTAACCGAACCATTCGTCTCACCATTAAAAGCAAATTTGATTTTATACTTTCTACGGTCTGTATAATCCTCATCTACTATTCCTGCATACGTAAAAATAGTCTGTTCATCTATCACATACCCTCTTATTGACGATTTTGTGATAGATTCTGCTGTTTCTATCGGTTTACCATCTCCATCATATCCCGTCACCACCTTGTTGGTTATTCCTGTACCAGAATAATCGCCAGAGTAATCATTAAATGGGAAGATTCTCAATATCGCCTTAGCATAGTCTTTACGTGGATGAGCTACGTAGTTGTAAGACGCGTCGTCTACAATCTGCAATGGGAGTACCCATTTTTCTGACATATCAATGTTGCGAAAATCAAATTTAAGATCCAGTAAACCTTTATTTTCTCCTGCTTTTATCTGTAGAGATTCTGGATATGAAGCGTATGCCAATCCTTCTGCTCCCATATCCTCATAATATAGTTCTGTACGTGTAGCGTAACGAGCGTAATTCAAAATATTCAATGTATCAGCATCATGTGCTACGTGTACAGTGACATTACTTGGATTATCGGTAGAACCACTAACAAGTATCGGTAACTGATAATTGGACCTCCCTTCTCCTCCTTCTGCATAATTTCCTTCTGCATCATGGCGGCTATAAGGTACATATATATTCGTCACTCCCTTACTATCCAGTTGTGAACTGAAAGAAATGTAGTGCTCATATTGTTCATCTTCCCATTCCGAATTGCAGGAAGTTCCCAACATTGTCATTGCAGCCAAAGCTGCCAAAGTATATATTTTCTTCATATATAAGTCTTTATGTTTAGAATTAATCATACATTGTCCATCCTGGGTTCTGTGTTAAACGTGAATTACGTTTCAACTCACTATGTTTGATAGGCCATAACCATAGCTTTTCCGAGAAAGTAGACGGGAGATTGTAAACAGGAATTGCCGAATGGAATTCGTCTCTCTTAGCTTCACCAACAAAGACATTACAACCGTATATTTGCAGAGATTCTTCTACTGGCGCATCTTTCCAACGGCGAATGTCAAAGTAACGTTTTCCTTCGCCCATTAACTCTATCATACGTTCACGTTTTAATGCTTTACGCATATCATCAACCCCACTCTGCAGATAAAATTCGTCTGGATAGTCAGGCAACCCGGCACGAATACGTACCGGATGAATACCTCTTTCCATTTGTTCTTTATCACGGCTGATAGTGTAGGTTGTCGCCTCATTCCAAGAAGGTATATTGTATGTTCCAGTCAACTCATTCAATGCTTCAGCATAAAGCAGTAGAATATCCGCATAGCGAATTGCTGTTTCAGCTTTCGCAACATAATTGCCTGGATAGTCGTTTGGATGAACAAACTTTTTGATTCCTATACCTGTACGCAAGTAGAAACCGTCATTACGATAACCATCGGAACTTCCAAAGTAGTACCAAACTTGTTGATTTACATCGGCAGGTTTGCTTTCAGTCTGGCTCAAATAATACCAGGTACAGCCATTATAAGCAACAGAAGCATAGAATCGTGGTTCGCGTTCTACATATTGCAAAGAAACATTCATCCCAGTTTTGGCCTGATCGTTATCTCCTTTCTTCGGATCATATTTCCAACCTAATTCCGGATATTTATTATCCTTCAAGTCTTGCAAATCAGTAAATCCGGTTCTACGTTCACGAGTATCTACAATACCTTGATAATTAGCTACTCCTTGATACATAGAGTTCATACCCGGCTCATTACTACCATTATTCATATAATATGCATCCAGCATTTTCTGTGTCATACCATGACAGTTCCAGCCGCCATCATCTTTGGGCATCTGATGAAGTACCAACATATCTATATTTGTTGCCCCGCGTGTAAATATCAGTTCTTTATTGTTTGCAGGTAATATAGTACCATCAAAGATAGTACGATATGATCTGAGCGGGTCAATATTTGTCCATCCTTTTGGCCAGGGTTGATTGGAAAACTCGCCATCAGCCGGTGGAGTAACAGTCGGACGTTCAGAAGGTCCATTATCAGATGTGGATTTATTTACAATATTCAACTCATAAACATCTAAATCGATGACATCACGGCAAGCGGCAGCAGCTTTTGCCCATTTTTCTTCACTATATTCGGAAGAAAGCAAACGACGCCCTTCATCATCTACCAATTGCTGCGCATATTCATCATTATTTCCATTAGCAAACGGACTAGCTGCAAAAATCAGTGCATAAGCACGAACTGCCAATGCAGCTCCACGAGTAGGTCGGCCTATAGCATAATTATCAGTACGACGATCATATTGTAACTCTTTAGTAGCCTGTACCATTTCGTCACTGATATATTGTGCCACTTCTTCGTATGAGCTACGTGGAGTAGCTATTTGATCATAACTTTGAGTATAATCCACTCCTTCGTCCGGCATAATAGGCACTGGACCATAACGACGTAAGAGCAACCAGTAATAGTAAGCACGAACAAAACGAGCCTGCCCCTTATAATCTAGTATTTCCCAATCAGCCATCTCTTGACACCGGTCAACATTATGGATAAATACTGATGCTTGGAAAATTCCTTTATAACATGCCCCCCATGCCCCAACATTATAAGTATTCTCATCATATTCTCCTAACTTGAACATATTATATGACAATTCATTCTTTGTTGCATCGATTGTCTTATCGCGGTCACCATAATACATATCGTCTGAAAAACAAAACGAATTCTCACTTGGTCCTTTAGTCGTCACCTCATAGTTTTCATTTTTTATAAATGAAAAAGCATAAGCTAACCATTCTTCCACATGATCCTTACTTTCGAAAGTTTTCTCCAGTGTCAGACGATCCTTAAAATATTTCTCCGAATTCAGGTAATCAGAGCAAGAAGAAATTACTCCCATCCCTAATACGGTTAATAATAATATATAAATCTTCTTTATCATAATCTCTTAGTATTTTTATAAGTTAACAGATAAACCCATAGTAACTGATTTTGTTAGCGGATAGGCTTCACCCCGCGGATTGCCAGTTTCCGGGTCCCATGTTTTGAACTTAGACCATGTAATCAGGTTTGATCCTGCAATATAGATACGAATATTATTGAAGTGCAGTTTATTGACTATGCTTTTTGGCAAAGTATAACCGATATCCAGATTCTTCAAACGAATATATCGACCATCACGCATCCAATAAGTAGAGGTTTGTTGGTTGTTTTTATTTTCCCCATAAGTTAAACGCGGATATGTTGCATTGGGGTTCTCATTAGCATGCAATCCCAGTTTGGCAGCAGTCTCTGAATCTACCCAACGATCACTTATCATATCTTTAAAGATATTTCCCCAGTCACTTTCGCTGAATGCATATACACACTTACCATAAATAGGGAAAGTGGATTTACCGGCACCTTGGAAGTGAACATTTACATCAATTCCTTTCCATGCGAAAGATGCCCCTATACCATATACTAAGTTTGGAGTGGTAGTAGCGCCAATAGCAACTTTATCATTATCGTTTACAACACCATCACCATTTACATCTTTATATTTGATATCTCCAGGCTGCACTGTACCAAACTCTTGTTTCGGGCTGGTACGAATATCATCGTAATCAGCAAACAATCCTTCAGCTATCAATCCTTTAACTTGATCTACACGATACCCTTTTTGATATAAATAAGAATAGACTTGATTCTCTTCATCCTTTTCGAGCACTTCATTCTTACTATAAGTTATATTCCCACGAATAGTCATATCCACCTCACCCAGTTTCTGCTTAAGAGCAAAATTGCCATCGAAACCTTGAGATTTCACTTCACCTACATTCGCTTTAGGTTTGCTCTCAAGACCTGTAATGTCAGGCAAGAACGCACGTGTTAAAAAAATACCTGTACGTTTTTCGTGGAAATAGTCAACTGTCGCTGTAAATTTGTCATTAAACAAAGAAAGATCAATCCCCAGGTCATCCTTAGTCGCAACTTCCCAAGTAATGCCATTAGAAGCCATCTGTGTGTAATGAGTTCCTATGAATGATTTTCCATAATCACCAAATCCCCAGTTATATACATAATTAGGCTTGCCTTTGCTGTTATATCCTGTAGTGGCTATAGTATATAAGTATGGGAAACGGTTGTTATCCCCAATATTATCATTACCTACCTTACCATGAGAATAACGTATTTTAAACATATTCATCCACTTCAAGTTATTCTTAACAAATGACTCTTCGGCAACGTTCCATGCAAGAGAAAAAGCCGGGAAGAAACCGAATTGATTTCCTGGTGCAAAATTTTCCGATCCGGTATAACCAAAATTAAAATCAACAAAGTAACGATAGTTCCAGTTATAAGTAAATCGTCCTGCTAACCCTTGATTACGTTTTGATACTCCATTCTTAATATCCGTACCAATGTCTACTGTCCGCTTCTCACTATCTTGTGTGTAACGGAAAGTAACTCCTCCATGATGATTTCCGAAAGCACGTTCCCAGCTTAACAGTAAATCAAGGAATTCACGACGTTTGCCAGAGCTACCACTTGATTGTGTCATGTCATATGCGGAGAACATTTTCTCATAAATAATCTCTCCCGTTTCTTGTCTACGTCCGTTCGCTTTATACAAATCTGGTTGACGATGACGATTAATCCAGTTACTGTTGTCTGTATCATAGCCAAAACGTCCTACAAACTTCAATCCCTTGGTAATGAAATCAAAATTTTGTTCTAATGTAACATTAGTTTGTACATTATTCTGCCAATCTTCATTGTATCCAGTTTGCGTAGATGCAACCCAGGGATTAAGTTTGTTTACGTTATCCCGGTGGGAAATAGGCGCATATCCATTGGAATAGTATACAGGCGTTGCAATAGGATTGTATCCGAAAAGCATGCCCCATAACATCTCGTTATCAGCCAGTCCTGGACTATTACGTTTGGCTAATGAACCTGCTATACCTAGTTTCAATAAAGTCGATTTGGTGATATCTATATCAACATTCATACGATAATTCCACTTTTTATAGTTGGCATTTGTATCGTAATCATCACGTAACGTTTGGTCTGTGTTATACATACCTTGATCTTCCGTATAACTTGCAGAAACAAAATAACGAGCAGTGTTACCACCACCATTCATGTTCAAGTTAGCGCGATAACTCCATGCTCCGTTTTTTAGGATCAAATCCATCCAGTCCACATTCGGATAGAAATCCGGATCCATTTGTGTACGAAATAACTCTAATTCTTCCGGTTGATAGGCCATTCCTAAATTGCGAGTCACTAATGCTTCGTTCATCAGACTGGCATACGAAAGACCGTCTACAAATTCCGGAGTGATAGTACGCGTATTATAAGAAGTTTCTACCTTGGCATCAATATTGATTTTTCCAGCTTTACCACGTTTTGTTGTAATCAATACTACACCATTTGCACCTTTAGAACCATAAATAGCAGTAGCTGACGCATCTTTCAATACTGTGAATGATTCGATGTCTTCAATGTTAAGTTCATCCAAACTGCTACGTTCAAAGCCATCCACCAGAATATAAGCACTTGAACTAGCTCCAAAAGTAGAAATACCACGTATCCAAAACTCAGAAGTACTTTTTCCCGGTTGTCCGGAAGTTTGTCGGGCAATAATACCCGGAACATTACCGGCCAAAGCGTTAGACATATTGGAAGTAGGGAAACGTTTTAAATCTCCCACATTCACATTGGTTACAGCTCCCGTCACTGTCAGTTTTTTCTGTGCCCCCATACCAGTTACCACAACCTCATCCAGTACACTAGCCTCTGATTCTTTCATCTTTACATTAACAGTATGCTGTTCTTTTACAAGTACTTCCACATCATCATATCCGATGTATGAGAAGACTAGTCGATGATAAGGTTCCATCTTTATAGAAAAATTACCATTGATATCCGTAATGGTTCCCAAACCTGCTACATCCTTTACAGTGATATTAACACCAATCATCGGCTCATCTTGTGTGTCGGTAACCGTACCAGTCACGGTAATTGTTTGTTGTGCAGAAATCGTCAATGGGACAACCAGCATCAACAAAAAAATGGCTAAATATTTTTTCATAATCTGATAAATGTGTTTATTCGTTAGATTCCACTGTTGATTCATCTTCCGGTATATTCTCGTCACCGGCTACATTCTCTTCTTGCTCCATTGAAATAGTGCGAATAGTATGTCCCACCTGATCATGTACATAAAACATCTCTTTCACATCATCATAAACAAGTCCACTTACATCACGGAAACGAGCCACTTCTCGTAGGTCACCATCATCAGTTCCCCATTGGTTTCCGTCAGCTAAGGAAGTTGACGCTCCTCGTCCCGCATAGGTCGATACGATACCTTCTGGAGTTACTTTACGTACACAGAAGTTTAATCGATCTACAAAATAGAAATCATACTCTTCTTCACCAGTATAATCCGGATTTTTCACAAATACTCCTTGACAAGGATTATTCATACGTGCCTCAGTTCCTACATCATCCCTATAACCTGACTGTTTATATCCCCCGACAAAATTATACGGGGTAATAAATTCCTTTTTTATCTCGTCATAGTCGGAACGCATGAAATAATGATTGTTAATCACACCAAAATAAGCATACTTTCCAGTAGGATGAATGAAAATCTGAAATTCCCAACTTGGGTCAGCAATAGTGAATAACTGCTTAAAAGTATTAGGATTGTTCTTTACTATAGGATCCCAACTTCCACCATTCTTAATAGTTTTAAAGTAATCAACCAAGTCTAAACGAAATACTTGTCCCTTTTCATAACTATTAAAATACAATTCTCCGTTGATTGGATGAATAGTAGCTCCATTACATTGTTTGTAAGCAGCTATCAATTGTATATCAGATCTATCATCGAATGTACCATCCGCATTACGTTTAATAATATATACACTAGGACTTTCATCTCCCTTACCATCATAATCAATAGCTACAATCATATATTCTGCCTCATCAGCATATCCTTCTATCTTCTTATTGAAAGCAATGCTTCGTATACGATTAGTAGGTATAGTATTGATATTCAAAGGAGAAGAAAGCATACGATTTTTTAAATCGATCAACTGTATAGCTTTATGTCCATCGTAACAAATATACAAATGATCCTTATTCAACGGATCAAAAGCTAATCGTCCGTTATCGCTAAAGCCACAGCATTTGACACCTTCCGGTCCATCAAATGGTCCGTCTCTCCAACCTTGATCATCACGATTATTGCGATAGCCACAAAGCGTACCTACAACCATCTTTTTCTCATAGCTAAAAGTAGTACTCGCAGTCGTTGTTACTGCATTCTCTCCTTCTCCTACAGTGATTTCAATTTCACCACTAAAAGCTCCTGAAGGAACAAAACAGTAAACATAAGTACTTTTTACATTAATAACAATAGCATCTTTGCCACCAATCTTCACTTTTACCTTCGAAACATCTGTTCCGAAATTTTCACCATAAATCAATAGTTTCTGATAGGCTCCTCCTTCTTTCGGAGTAAAATCAGAAATTGCTACAGGTTTTGATGGATCAAAGGCTCCAGTCTCTACATTGTCATCGTCCTTACAACTACAAATGCAAATCGTGAATAATGCCAGCAATATCCACCGCCATTCCTTCAATACTTTTTTCATTTTACATTTCATGTTTTTCATTCTAGTTAATAATAAATGTATAGTTAATTAAACATTTCATCGAGTTTTGTCCATTAACACTTGCATCCAGTATCCTCCAATAACCGAACGCGCTTTAAACCCAACCCATTCACCACTGTCTGTGTGATGCCAATCACTGATAGGTACCCGCGAAGTAGTTTCATTGATATATTTATAGAGTGGATCTATGAATTTCTTGAAAGTTT
>ERZ773243.3111-NODE-3111-length-12390-cov-6.916741_pt1 | contig 12390 bp, 8 predicted proteins | sample MGYA00580520_ERZ773243 | MGnify/ENA primary metagenome ERZ773243 (study PRJEB29015, sample SAMEA2737747) | human gut metagenome | biome: human gut; feature: human-associated habitat; material: faeces | place: China | collected 2012 ... | reverse complement strand
TCGCCGAGACCCACCAGACCCTGATCCTGAACGGCCTGCGCACCCGGGTGCGCATTGAGAGCGACTCCAAGCTGCTGTCCGGCCGGGATGTGGTCATCAGCTGTATGCTGGGCGCCGAGGAGTTCGGCTTCGGCACTACCCTGCTGATGGCCGAGGGCTGTGTGATGATGCGTGTGTGCAATCTGGACACCTGTCCCATGGGCATCTGCACCCAGAACCCCGAGCTGCGCAAGAACTTCAAGGGCAAGCCGGAGTACATCATCAACTACCTCACCTTTGTGGCAGAGGAGCTGCGGGAGTACATGGCAAAGCTGGGCGTGCGCACCGTGGACGAGCTGGTGGGCCGCACCGATCTGCTGCGGGTCAAGCCCGCTGCCCCGGGCAGCCGCGCCGCAAAGCTGGATCTGGACTGCATCCTGCACAACCCCGCCATTGCAAACAGCAACGTCCACTTTATCAAGGAGGACAGCTACGACTTCCATCTGGAAAACACGCTGGACATGAAGGTGCTGATGAAGAAGTTCAAGCTGGGCAGCAAGGCTCCCCAGAGCGTCAGCCTGAATGTTTCCAACGTGGATCGCGCCTTTGGTGCCATCTTTGGCAGCGAGATCACCCGTAAATACGGCAACGACCTGCCGGACGATGTGTACACCGTGCACTGCAACGGTGCAGGCGGCCAGAGTTTTGGTGCCTTTATCCCCAATGGTCTGACGCTGGAGCTGGTGGGTGACTGCAACGACTACATGGGCAAGGGCCTTTCTGGCGGCAAGATCATCGTGCGCCCGCCGCAGGGCATCGACTTCAAGCCCGAGGAGAACATCATCACCGGCAACGTGGCGCTGTACGGCGCTACCAGCGGCCAGGCGTTCATCTCTGGCGTGGCCGGCGAGCGCTTCTGCGTGCGCAACAGCGGCGCGACCGCCGTTGTGGAGGGCGTGGGCGACCACGGCTGTGAGTACATGACCGGCGGCACCGTGGTGGTGCTGGGACAGACCGGCAAGAACTTTGCAGCCGGTATGACCGGCGGCATTGCCTATGTGCTGGACGAAAACTGGGACTTCTACCAGCGGGTGAACAAGGAGACCGTCAGCCTGGAGCCGGTGGAGCACAAGTACGATGTTGCCACCCTGAAGAAGCTGATCCGCGCCCATGTGGAGGCCACCGGCTCTCCGCGCGGCAAGGAAATTCTGGACAATTTCAGTGCGTTCCTGCCCAAATTCAAAAAGGTGCTGCCTTACGATTACGACCGCATGCTGCGGGTCATCGCCTCGGTAGAGGAGCGTGGTCTGGACGGCGAGCAGGCACAGATCGAAGCATTCTATGCAGTGCAGAAGCATAAGTAAGGAGGGGCAGCAGCATGGGTAAGACAACAGGATTTATGGATTATGCGCGCAAGACCAGCACGGACGTTGCGCCGCTGGAGCGCCTTGAAAATTTTAACGAGTTCCACATCTGGCTCTCGCGGGAGCAGCAGCAGACGCAGGCCGCCCGCTGCATGGACTGCGGCGTGCCCTTCTGTCAGGCGGGCATGATGATCGGCGGCATGGCCTCCGGCTGTCCGCTGAACAACCTCATCCCGGAGTGGAACGATCTGGTGTACCACGGCAAGTGGGAGCTTGCGCTCCACCGCCTGATGGCCACCAACCGCTTCCCGGAGTTTACCAGCCGGGTGTGCCCCGCCCTGTGCGAGGCCGCCTGCACCTGCGGGGATGTGACCGGCAGCAGCGTCACCGTGCGCGAAAACGAGCACGCCATCATCGAGACGGCCTACGCCAAGAACTGGCTGACCGCCACCCCGCCGCCGACCCGCACCGGCAAGAGCGTTGCCGTGGTGGGCAGCGGCCCTGCGGGGCTTTCAGTGGCCGAGTACCTGAACAAGCGCGGCCACGCCGTCACGGTGTTTGAACGCGCCGACCGCGTGGGAGGCCTTTTGATGTACGGCATCCCCAACATGAAGCTGGACAAGGCAGTCATCGAGCGCCGGGTCAAGCTGATGCAGGCCGAAGGTGTTGTGTTCCGCACCGGCATGGATGTGGGCGGTGCCGTGCCCGCCGAGCAGCTGCTGGCAGATTTTGATGCCGTAGTGCTGTGCTGCGGCGCAAAAAAGCCCCGCGACCTGAACGTGCCCGGCCGGGACGCCAAGGGCGTGCACTTTGCCGTGGACTACCTGACCAGCGTGACCAAGAGCCTGCTGGACTCGGGTTTTGCAGACGGCAAGGCCATCAACGCAGCCGGTAAAAACGTACTGGTCATCGGCGGCGGCGACACCGGCAACGACTGTCAGGGCACTGCCCTGCGGCAGGGCTGCACCGACCTGATGGCGCTGGAAATGATGCCGCAGCCCCCTGTCGAGCGCACCGCCGCAAACCCGTGGCCGGAGTGGCCCCGGGTGCTGAAGGTGGACTACGGCCAGACCGAGTGCATTGCCAAGTTCGGCAAGGACCCGCGTGTGTACCAGACTACTGTCAAGGAGTTTTTGAAGGATGAGGCCGGCAACCTGACCGGTGCCGTCATCAGCTGCCTGAAGCCGGAGCGCGACCCCGAGACCGGCCGCACCAGCATGGTGCCCACCGGCAAGGAATTTACCTACGACTGCCAGCTGGCGTTTATCGCCGCAGGCTTTACCGGCTGCGAAAACTACACAGCCGATGCCTTTGGGGTGGAGCTGACCGCCCGGGGCAATGTAGCCGACCACAGCTTTAAGACCAACGTGGACAAGGTTTTCGTCTGTGGCGATATGCGCCGCGGCCAGAGCCTTGTGGTGTGGGGTCTGCGCGAGGGCCGCGATTGCGCCGCCGAGGTGGACCGCTGCCTGATGGGCTACTCGAACCTTTAATTTGCCATTCTCTTTCCTATCCTAAACAAGCAGAAGCGGGAGCCCGTTCAAGGCTCCCGCTTCTGCTTTTGTTGTATGCTGCTTAATCGGTATCGTATTCCGGCTCTGTGCTGCCCTCCGGGGGCGTTTCCGGGGTAGTGGGCTCGGTAGCGGCAGGCTCCTCCGGGGTGGCAGTGATCTGCACACTGGGGTCTGCGGCGATATACACGGTGATCACAGTGCCCACCGTGACCATGGCGCCCTCTTCCTCGCTGGCAGAGACCACACAGCCCGTAGCGTAGGAGCCATCGTTCACTACCATAAAGCAGCTGGCCACAAGCCCCCGGCTGCTCAGGATCTCAATAGCCTTATCCTGCGATGCCCCGATGATCTTGGGCATCTCCACCTTCTCCGGGCCCTGACTGACCACGATCTGGATCACCTCGCCGTTCTCCATCACCTCGCCGGCCTCCGGCTCCTGCCGGATGATCTGCCCGGAAGGCACGGTATCGCTGTACTCCAGCACCGCCCGGAACAGGTACATACTGGTGTACTCGCGGTTATTCTTGATCTGCTCGTAATCGATGCCCACAAAGTTGGGCACAAGGTTCTGGGGCTTCATTTCCTCGCTGCTGGCAGCTTCCGAGCTCGGCTCCGAAGAGGGAGTTTGTTCCTCCTTGCTGCTCACGATGCCCCACAGGGTGAGCAAGATCAGAACGGAAAGCAGGATCAGGATGCCCGCCAGCAGCCCTTTCAAACTGAGCAGGTGTTCCCTGCCCTGCCCGCTCTGCTCTGTCCGCGCCGGATGCATCGGGGTCTCCGGCTTCATGGTGCGGGTCAGCTCGGCGGTATATTCCTTGGAAGAAAGCGCCTGATACAGCTGCGGCACGGTCTGGATGCGCTCCATGACCTTGAGCCGCAGCCCCAGCTGCAATACATCGGAAACATAGGCCGGTACGGCAGGCTCTACGGTGCGTGCCCGGGGGTTAGAGTCCGACACCACACGCTGGGCAGCGGGCATGGGTGCCTGCCCGCACACCATGCGGTAAAAGACGGCGGCAAGGCTGTATTCGTCGGTGTAGCGCCCCTCAAACTCGGCGGTGGTGTACTGCTCCGGCGCGGAGTAACCCTCGTACAGCTGCTCGTGCAGACCGCTGCCTGCGGTGCGCAGACCCACGGTGGCGTACCCGGCCAGACGACAGCGGCCATCCGCCATCACCCGGATATTCTCCGGGCAGATGCCGCGGTGCACCAGCCCTGCCTTGTGCATGGCCGCCACGCCCTCAAACACCGGGCGCAGCATGGCGCAGGCCTCCTCTGCCTGCACCGGAGCGGGACGATTTTCCAGCCACTGCTCCAGCGGGGTGCCGCCCAGGTTTTCCAACACCGCATACACGGTGTTGTTGGCTTCCACCACATCCAGCACAGCCTCCAGACCGCTGGCGGGGGTAATGCGCTGGATGGCGCGGTACAGATCTGCAAAGTCCATGCGGGTGGTCTTGAACAGTACCTCGCTCCCCTGCTTGGGGCGCAGGACGCAGTCCGCACCCCGCTCCGCAGAAAGGGTGACGGGCAGGTACTCTTTGATGGTCACCCGGAAAGCACCCAGATTCTCCACGCCGCTGTACAGCACGCCCTCGCCGTCCAGACTGCGCATCTCGCCCACAGTGTAGCGCCCGGCCAGCACCGTGCCCACCGGCAGGCAGCCCGCCGGGTTGCATCCCTCTAAGATCTTCCCACAATGGGGGCAGACGGTCGCCGCAGGCGGCAGTTCCCCCATGCAGAACGGACACAGGCGTTTTTGCTCCATAGTGTTCTCTCCCCTTCCAAGCTTCTATACACTTTATTGTATCATAGTGTTCCCCGCCGTGCAAGCTGTCCGCATTTTGGTGCAAAAGCAAAAAAGACCGGGGCCCGCAGCCCAAAGGGCTGACAGGCTCCGGTCTTAAAGATGCAAGGGGTTTCCCTTATGCTGCGCTTAGTGGATGAACACAGGGCCCAGCGGGTTTGCAATGGGACTTACATAGCCGCCCAGCAGCTTGGGGATAGCAAGGCTGATGTCGGGGATGTAGGTCAGCAGCAGCAGTGCAATGAACATGCACAGGTAGAACGGCAGGGTTGCCTTGACTACCTTCTCCATGGGACGCTTTGCAACGGCAGAGCCGATGAACAGAACGGAGCCAACGGGAGGAGTCAGCAGACCGATGCCGCAGTTCAGAACCACGATGATACCGAACTGGATGGGATCGATGCCGATGGAGGTGGCGATGGGCAGCAGGATGGGGGTAGCGATCAAGATGATGGGAGCCATATCCATGATCATGCCCAGCACCAGCAGGATCAGGTCGATGAGCAGTGCAATGATGTAGGGGTTATCGGTGAGGTCGGTGATGGCGGTTGCTGCCAGATCAGGCACATGCAGCATGGTCAGGCAGTTGCCGAACACTGCAGAGGTAGCGATCAGGATCAGCACGATGGACAGAGTGTTCACGCACTCATCCAGTGCATGCCAGACGCCCTTCCAGTCCAGACCCTTGTAGACGAACACCGACACGAACAGAGAGTAGACAACTGCAATAGCTGCAGACTCGGTAGCGGTGAACACACCGCCAACAACGCCGAACACAACGATAATAACAGCGGCCAGTGCCCAGATGGAAGTGCCCAGCTGCTTAACAAAGGCCTTGATGCTGAACGGAGAGCCCTTGGGGTAATTCTCCTTGACCGAGATGATGTAGGAACCGATCATCAGGACGATGGCCAGCAGAGCACCGGGCAGATAACCTGCCAGGAACAGGCTGCCGACCGAGATGCCGCCGGCAGTGGTGGCATAAATGACCATGTTGTGGCTCGGAGGAACCAGCAGACCCTCGCAGGAGGAGGTGATGGTAACAGCAGTGGAGAAGTCGGCATCGTAGCCCTGATCGACCATCATGGGGATCATGATGGAGCCGATGGAAGCGGTATCTGCAGATGCAGAACCGGAAATACCGCCGAAGAAGTAGGAAGCAACGATGTTGACCATTGCCATGCCGCCGCGCATCCAGCCCACGCAGGCATCAGCCAGAGCGATCAGCTTTTCAGAAATGCCGCCGGAGCCCATGAGCACACCCATGGTGATGAAGAACGGCACGGCCATCAGGCTGAAGGAAGAGATGCCCTTGACCATCAGACGGCAGACATCGGTCAGTGCCTGACCCTGCACCATCATGCACAGCACGCTGGAAAGACCAACGGCGTATGCAATGGGGAAACGCAGGAAGATCATTACAAAGAAGCTGACAAGAAGGACAATGATTGCCAGTGTCTGAACTGTCATATTACACTTCCTCCTTTACAAAAATGCTCTTGATGTGGTTGTACAGTGCCTCGATCTCGAAGATGATCATGGCAACACCGGCCAGCGGCACCGGGAAGTACATCCAGAAGCGGCTCAGCCAAGGCATGGAAACATAGAAGCCACGGCCGCCCAGCGTGGTGGCGTAGTTCCAGCCGACCGCCATCATCACCACACCAAGGATCATCACGGCCACGTCAGACAGGATGTCCAGCGCCTTGACCACTTTCTTGGGCAGGTACATATCAAAGGCAGTCATGCGGATGTGTGCGCCGCGGCGGATGGCCAGCGCAGCGCTCAGCACAGCCATGTAGCTCATGCAGGTCAAAACGACCTCCTCAGACCAGGAGGGGTCCGGAATAAAGGGGACGTAACGGCCAATGACCGACATCGTGGTAATGAGGATATCTGCGATCAGCAGGATCTTGCAGATGAACAGAACCACCTTGTAGGTAAAGTCGTACGCCGGTCTGATCTTATCCAGAGTGGTAAAGATTTTCGGCATAGAAATTCCTCCATATAAAAACCCGGCGAAGCCTGCGGGCGTATTCCCGTGGGCCCCCGCCGGGCAATGTACTACTTAGATTGGATGGAAAACCAGCTTATGCCTTCATGTCCAGCAGCTTCTGGTACAGCTCAGCCTGATCAGAGGTGTTGTCCTTGATGACCTTAGCGCAAGCTTCCTGCCAGGGAGTCTTGTCGTCCACATCCACAACGTTGCAGCCGGAGGAGCGCAGCTCTTCCAGAACCTTGTTCTCAGCGGTCTCAGACAGATCAGCGTTGAACTTCTGGGTGTCGGCAGCAGCAGCCATAACAGCAGCCTGCTGGTTAGCGGTCAGCTTGCCCCATGCGTTGTCGGTGATAACAGCCTGCACAGCGCCCAGAGTGTGGCCGTCCAAGATCAGGTTGTTAGCAACCTCGGGGAAAGCGTTGGACTTGTAGTTTGCGATGGGCTGCTCAGCGCCATCCACAACGCCGGTCTGCAGTGCGCTGTACAGCTCGCCGAAAGCAACGACGGTGGGGTTAGCGCCCAGACCCTCGACCATGCCGTTCATAACAGGGTCGTTGGACACACGCAGCTTCATGCCCTTCAGGTCGCCGATAGCAGCAACGGGCTTGACGGTGAAGAAGTGACGGAAGCCCTCCTCGCCGTAGAACAGGCCGCGAACGGGCAGGCCCAGCTCCTGGGGCTCGTTCAGGAACTCAGGAGCCAGATCGCTGTTGGCAAAGTTCCAGAAGTGAGCGCGGTTGTTGAAGGTGAAGGGGATGGACAGGAGCTTAGACTTGTTGCAGCCGTAGCTGGTCAGAGCGAAAGCAGAGATACGGCTGATATCAATGGAGGTAGAGCCGCCCAGAATAGCATCCAGAACGTCGTTCTCAGAGCCCAGAACACCGGAAGCCTGCACATCAACGACCACAGAACCGCCGCTCAGCTCCTCGACCTTCTCCTTGAAGTGAGTACCGGTCTGGCCAACGATGGTATCCAGCGGGTTGACCTCGGCGTAGACCAGAGTCACCTTGGGATCGTTTGCAGCAGCAGTAGCATCACCAGCAGCAGAAGCTGCGGTGGAAGAAGCTGCGGTAGAGGTGGAAGCAGCAGCAGAATTGCTGGAGCCACCACATGCGGTCAGAGCCAGAGCAGCGGCGGAAACACCGGCTGCTGCCAGAAAGCTGCGACGAGTGATCTTTTTCATAATAAATCGTCCTCCTTAAATCTCCCGAACAGCACGGTCTGCACAGGACCCGCATGCCGTTCATTTACTGTACACACTTTAGCAAATTTTTTTAAACGAAACAAGGGCTTTCAAAAAATGTCCTGCTTTTTGAAAGAATGTCAGAATTTCTTTTGTGAAAAATGCCAAGTGCTTTACTTTTTGTTTGTGCACCTTCGCCTAACAGATGGATACATTTCTGTATTCCAGATAGAAGCAAAGCGCTGGATGCCCTTCCCTTTGGGGTTCAGAGCACACAGCGCTTTGCCGGTTCTTTATTCTGTTTTCCTGATTTCTTTGCCCATCTTTTCCGGGCTTTGCTGTGGGGCTTATGCCTGCCGGATGCGGGCGATCAATTCGCCCTGCTGGGCAAACCGATCATACATCGGCTGCACAGCAGCACGGAACCTTGCCTTTTCTTCTTCGTCCAGCTCTGTCACCTCAATGCCTGCTGCACGCAGATCACTTTCCGATTCCGCCTCCTGCTGCGCCCAGAGCCTGCGCTCCACCTTGGCGCTCTCCCGGGCACACAGGCGGATGATCTCCGGGTAGCGCTCGTCCAGTGCGGCCAGCTTTTCCATCACAGCAGGGCTTGCAAGCTGCACCTCCGGCACGCGGGTATGCTCATCCTTTAAAAAGTAAGGTGCCACCTCGTAGTGACCCATGGCTTCGTAGCTGGGCCAGTTGTTCTCTGCGCCATCGATCTCACCGTTGTGCAGGGCGGCATACACCTTGCTGTACACTACCTTTACCGGCTTTGCGCCGAGGTCGGTGATCATTTCGCTCATCATGTCCGATTCCTGCACGCGGATGGTCAGGCCCTGCAGATCTGCAAGGCCTGTCACCTTCTGCCGGGTGTAGATGCTGCGCACACCGGCATCGAACCATGACAGTCCCGTCAGCTCCAGCGACTCCAGCGTGGAGAGGAACTCGTCGCCGATGGTCCCATCCAGCACGCGCCACATCTGGTCGGCATCGGTGTAAAGATACGGCAGCTGCAATACGCTCAGCGCCGGCTCGTACTCTGCCAGCTGGCTGAGGGACACGCGGGAGAAGTCAATGCCGCCAAACTGCATCTGCTGGATCACGCTCTGCTCCGCGCCCAGCTCTCCCCCGCTGTACACCAGCACTTTCACGCGGCCATCGGTGCGCTGGGCCACAAGATCCGCAAAGGCCAGCGCCGCCTGCGTAGTAGGATAATCCTCCGGCTGGTTCTCCGCATAGCGCAGGATCAGTTCCGCCCCCTGCTCGTCCTGCACCGGCTGATGGCCGCAGCCCGCCACCGGCAGTGCCAGCACGGCTGCGCCAAACAGGGCGGTCAGCATCTGGCGGCGGGTCACAGTCGGGCCTCCCGTGCAGCCTTGGCCGCTTCCCTGCGGTACTGGGTGGGGGTCATGCCGGTGCGTTTTTTAAAGGTGCGGGCAAAATAGCTGGAATCCTCGTAGCCCACCATGGAAGCTACCTCTGCTGCCGAACGGAACGGGTCGGTGAGCAGCTCCTTGGCAGCGTTGATACGCAGCTCGGTCAGGCAGTCCAGAAAGTTCATCTTCTGATACTTCTTGAACTGTGCCGAGAGATACGCCGGGCTGATATGCAGGATCTCGCTCACACTGTCCAGCGAGAGGTCGAACATATAGTTATCCTCCATATACTTGCGCACATGGGCCATGACCAGTGCATTGCGGTCGTTCTCCCCTGCTTCGGCGGCTTCATCCTCCGGGTCAGCTTCCGGCTCCGGTTCCACCGGAGCCAGCTCTGCAAGGCGGCGGCCCGCCTCGATCTGACGGATGGCCTTACGGATGGAAGCTTCCACTTCGTCCGGGTTCACCGGCTTGAGCAGATAATCGCAGGCACCCAGATGCATGGCCTCGTGGGCGTACTGGAACAGACTGTAGGCCGTAACAAAGATCACCTTGCACTCCGGGCGCTGTTCCAGCACGGCGCGGGCTGCATCCAGACCGTTCATACCGGGCATCTCAATGTCCATCAGGATCAGGTCTGCGCCCCACAGCACCGCCGTATCCGCTGCCTTGCGGCCGTTCTCGGCAGTCTCGATGGTCACTTCGTGCTCAAAGCGGCGGGCCACGATGTCCGCCAGCGTTTCCCGTTCCAGTGCTTCATCATCCGCGATCAACAGACGAATCATTCCTCAAACTCCTCCTCATTCTCCACCAATGGCAGATACAGCACCACCGCCGTACCGCGTCCCGGATGGGACCGTATCACAAAGCGGCTGTTCCGATCCAGCAGACGCAGGCGGGCCGCAACATTATAAATGCCGATATGCTCCCAGCGCTCACCGGGCTGGCTGAGCGCCCCGCGCAGCTGTCGTAATTGATCCAGCTGGATGCCCACGCCGTTATCCACCACGCGGATGCACAGCAGTCCCTTCTCCCGCAGAGGGTTCACGCGGATGCGCACCACACCGCCCTCCTCTTTGGGGCAGATGCCGTGCTTGAAGGCATTTTCCACGATGGGCTGTAAAATAAAGGACGGAACCATGGTCTCGGTAAGATCCAGCGAATCGGAAATGCGCCACTCCATACGCACCCGCTCACCAAAGCGGACATGGTAGATGGAGTAATATTCATCCACGATGCGCACCTCACGGGAGAGCGGCACCTGTTCATCGTTGCTCATCAGGCTGTAGCGCAGCAGGTGCGAAAGCGCCATGATGAGCGCCTGCGTACGGTAGGCCGTCTCGGTACCGGCGGTCTGCTGGATCACATTCAGGGTGTTGAACAGAAAGTGCGGGTCGATCTGGCTGCGCAGCTGCTGCAGCCGGCTGCGCTCCATGCGGTTCTGCAGCTCCAGTGCTTCAGTCTTCTGGCGGTGCAGCTCCCGCTCGATCTCGTTTTTCTCCTGCAGGGTGGTCACCTGCTGGGCCATGGAGTGCTTCATGATGTTGAAGGACTCGGCCAGCTGAGCGATCTCCGGCTGCTTGGGCAGCGGGATGTCCGGGGTGTCGAACTCACTTTTGCCAATGGCGCGGGAGGCAGCGATCATCTGCTGCACCGGCGTGAGCAGACGCATGACCATCAAACCGGTAACGCAGCCCAGCGCCACGCACAGCGCCACCACCACCGTCTGCAGCATGGTGATGCGCTCGTTCAGGGCCGAGATGGTGGTGTAGGTGGTCTGGGAATCCTGAATGGCGGTTTCCAGCAATTGCAGGGTGTACTGGCTCAGGTAATCGCCGCAGGGCACCACCTTTGCATAATACAGCTGGGAAGCTGCGGCATCGTTGCCGCTGAGCAGGTCGTTTTCCAGCTCATCCAGCAGGCCGGTGTAGGTCTGATAGACCGTATCCACTGCGCCGTAGAGCACCCGCTGCTCATCGCTGACGCTTTCCAGACTGTTCAGGCTGGTACCGATGCGCCAGAGCCATGCGTTGCAGGTGGAAGATGCCGACTGCAGCCGGTCAATGATCTCCTCCGGCTCGCTGTTCTCCCAGCGGTAGTTCTCCAGCACGGAAATAGAGCTTTCCACACCGCCCTGAAAGCGGCTGATGGCGTTGAAGCAGCCCATCTGCGCGTCCTGTACTGCCTGCACTGCTCTGGACTGGTAGCCATTGAGCGTGAGCTGCATGGCAAAGGCCGCAAAAAATGCTGCCAGACACAAGCCCATGCGCTGCTTGAGGGTGATCTGCCGCTTGCGGTGCTGCAAAGCCTGCCGCCTCCTTTCGTTTGGTAACGATTTATTGTACCACGCTTTGGGCCGGATTGGCAAGGTTTGCATGTTTTTCTCTTGCCTAAACCGCGCAATTGTGGTACGATGCCTGTAAATACAAAGGAGGCGACTTTATGTCCCAGACCATCTCCGTTTCCACCACCATGGGTGAGCAGGGCTTCCGCGATTTTGCCGTGTTCGATGCATTCCATCACCGCAAAGCATGGCTGCGTCCCGCTGTTTTTGCCGCCATCATGCTGGCTTTTGCCGCCGTCTGCCTTTCGCAGCTGGGCAAGCGCCCGGGTGCCGGGCTGCTGGCTGCTGTGCTTGCCATTGTGGGCATCGGCCTGCCGGTGAGCTACTTTTACTCGTTCTTCCGCAGCGTTTCCCGGCAGATCAAACAGATGCACCTGCCGCGTGCCTTCTACCGTGTGGAGCTGGCCGACACCGGCATTGCTGTGTGGATGTACGGCCAGCAGGACAAGCCCGAACCCACCAGCCGCCACGCATGGGACAGCTTTTACTGCGCCTACCGCACGGACAATGCGGTGTACCTCTACGTAGAAAAAGAGAAAGCTTACTTACTGAACGACCGCATGGAAGTGGTGTGGAAGTTTTTGGCCGGCATCCTGCCCAAAGAAAAGCTGCACGACTGCAGAAAAGGTTAAGCCCAAAAAATATGCACACGCAAAAAAAGAACTGCTGACATTTCGTTCAGCAGTTCTTTTCTTTTATAAAGACCCACGCTGCGGCAAAGCAAAGCGCAGCGCGGGTGCGAAGATAGCTTATGTTATTGCGTCAGCCGATCAGCGGGCCAGCGTATACTTGTGCAGGGTCTTGCGCACAGCGCCGGGGCC
>ERZ773243.3110-NODE-3110-length-12391-cov-13.557879_pt1 | contig 12391 bp, 10 predicted proteins | sample MGYA00580520_ERZ773243 | MGnify/ENA primary metagenome ERZ773243 (study PRJEB29015, sample SAMEA2737747) | human gut metagenome | biome: human gut; feature: human-associated habitat; material: faeces | place: China | collected 2012 ... | reverse complement strand
TCATGGAGCTGTTCTTCCACAACCCCGGCATCGCGCTGGTGCGGGAAAAGATCCTGAAGGGCGTGTGGGGTGAGAACTACTTCGGCGATGTGAAGATCGTGGATGTGAACATCCGCCGTCTGCGGATGAAGGTAGAGGATGAGCCCAGCCACCCCACCCACATTATGACAGTGTGGGGCTACGGCTACCGGTGGGAGGAGTAAAGAAAAAACTCTCAGTTGCGCTGTGCTCGACAGCTCTCCCAATAGGAGAGCCAGGATTACTGACAGAAAGGAGGAAAAGCAATGCGCAGTGGTATTACCCACCGCTGGCTGCGGGGAAGCCTGTTCCTGACCGTGCTGCTGGTGCTGCTGGTGGAGAGCATGTTCGTGTACAACTTCAGCCGCAGCTACTACAACAGCGTCCAGCAGACCATGATGCGGCGTTTTTCCTCCATCAACGGTCAGCTGAAAATGTACACCGGCGACACGGCCCAGAAGACCGCGGCCAACCGCAGTGTGGCCCTGCGCCGGATGGTGGAGCAGTTTGCGGATAAAGACAAATATGAGTTCATGCTGCTGGACGGCTACGGCGGCGTGATCGCCTCGTCCAGCGGCACAGGTGCGGACGGCATCGTTGTGCAGGACGACTTTAACAAGGCGCAGGATGCCCCGGACGGCGTGGGTGTGGCCATCTACCGCACCGCCAGCGGGGAAACGGTCATGGCTGTGTGCAGTCTGGTGCCCTATGCGGCCGAGGACGTGGCTGCCATGCGCCTTGTCACCAGCCTGACGCTGGTGCAGGCGCAGCTGAAGAGCGTTTTCATCGTCAGTCTGATCGTGGTGGCGGCCATTCTGGGCTTTACAGTGGCCTCCGGCCTGTACTTTGTGCGGGGCATCGTGGTGCCGCTGGGGCAGGTGGAGCGGATCGCTGCCAGCATCGCCCGGGGAGAGCTGGATGTCCGCCTGCCCGTGACCGGGGACGAGCGGGACGAGGTGGACCGCCTGCGCGGCACCATCAATCAGATGGCCGAGGGGCTGGAAGAGACGGAGAAGATGAAGAACGAATTCATCAGCTCGGTTTCCCATGAGCTGCGCACGCCGCTCACCTCCATCCGGGGCTGGGTGGAGACCCTGCGCACCCTGGATGACCCCACCGATGAGAACTACCGCAAGGGGCTGGAGATCATCAACAACGAGACCGCCCGCCTGTACAACATGGTGGAGGAGCTGCTGGATTTCAGCCGCCTGCAGAATGGCCGCCTGAAAATGGAGTGCCGCCCCCTGGACCTTGTGGCTGAGCTGACGGACGCTGTCCTTTTCTGTGAAGCGCGCATCCAGCGGGAGGGGCTTCTGCTGGCCTATGCGGAGCCGGAGGAGATGATCCCGGTCTACGCCGACCCCGACCGCCTGCGGCAGGTGTTCATCAACATTCTGGACAATGCCATCAAGTATTCGGCCCCCGGCGGACGCATCACGGTCAAGATCTGGCAGGGCGAGTACAAAGCCTTCATCGAGATCATCGATCAGGGCCGCGGCATCCCGCCGGAGGATCTGGAAAACGTCAAGACCAAGTTTTACAAGGGCAGCAACTCGGTGCGGGGCAGCGGCATCGGCCTTGCGCTGGTGGATTCCATTATGACCGCACTGGACGGCACCATGGACCTCAAGAGCACGCTGGGCCGGGGCACAGTGGTCACCCTGGGCCTGCCGATCTACAAACGATAAGAGATTGTCCATATTTATCTGGTAAGATAGAGGGGCAGTTTTTACGATAGAGAGGGGCCGCAGCGCCCCATAGGAGAGCCAATGAATCAACCGAACAAGGAACGCTTCAAGACGAGTGTGGGCGGGCAGGCCCTGATGGAGGGCATTATGATGCGGGGCCCGAAAAACATCTGCTGTGCTGTCCGCAAGCCCGATGGCACCATTGAGACCAAGGTCGAGCCCACCCCTGCTCACGGCGTGTGGACGAAGATCCCGCTGGTGCGGGGAGCCATCTCGATGATCGAAAGCCTGATCATGGGATACAAGTATATGATGTACTCGGCACAGGTGAGCATGGGGGATGACTACGATCCCGCCGAAGAGGAGTCCGCCTTTGAAAAATGGGTGGGTGACCATCTGGGCAAAAAGGCCGAAGATATCCTGCTGGCGGCGGCTGCCGTGATCGGCGGGCTGTTTGCCATCCTGCTCTTTACCGTTCTGCCCACGGTGCTGGTGGGGGGCCTGAACCATCTGGTGCCGCTGGGCCGCTGGGCCAAGGTGGTGCTGGAGGCGGTGCTCAAGGTCGCCATCTTCCTGACTTACATGGCCGCTATCTCCCGGATGAAGGAGATCCACCGGGTGTTCGAGTACCACGGAGCCGAGCACAAGACCATTGCCTGCTACGAGGCCGGAGACCCGCTCACGGTGGAGAATGTCCGCAAATATACCCGCTTCCACCCCCGGTGCGGCACCAGCTTTTTGATTTTGGTGGTCATCGTCAGCGTGTTCCTGTACAGCGTGCTGCCCTGGTCCAGCACCAGCCTGCGGGTGGTGTTCAAGCTGCTGCTCCTGCCGCTGGTCATGGGCATCAGCTACGAGCTGCTCAAGTGGTGCGGCCGGTCGGACAACATCGCCACCCGCATCATCCGTCAGCCCGGCATCTGGGTGCAGCATCTGACCGTGTTTGAGCCGGACGACAGCATGATCGAGGTGGCCATTGCCGCCGTCACGCCGGTCCTGCCCGAGGACCCGGAGGACGGCAGATGGTAACCGCAGGGATGCTGCCCCGGGCAGCAGTCCGGGAGGTGGAGGCACGCCTGCGCGCCGCAGGCTGCCCCGATGCAGATTTTGACGCGGCCGAGCTCTTCCGGCTGGCAGCGGGCGGGGATGTCCGCCTTGCTGATGCTCCGCTGAGTGCAGAGCAGGCAGAGCGGCTGGAAGCCCTGACGGCCCGCCGCGCGGCCCGGGAGCCTTTGCAATACCTTTGCGGCAGCTGGCCCTTCCTTGACTTTGAGCTGGCTGTCGGCCCCGGCGTGCTCTGCCCCCGGGCCGATACTGAGGTGGTGGCCGAAGCCGCTGCCGGAATGCTGGCTGAGGTGGAGGCACCCCGGGTGCTCGACCTCTGCGCCGGCACAGGCTGTTTGGGGCTGGGCGTGAAGCGCTTCTGCCCGGCGGCACAGGTCACAAGTCTGGAGAAGAGCCCTGCGGCATACCGCTATCTGGAACAGAACGCCCATCTCTCCCCGGTACTGACCATCACCCCGGTGCAGGGAGATCTGTTCACCTACTGGCAGACCCTGCCGGAGGGGCAGCTGGACCTCATTGTGTCGAACCCGCCCTACCTGACCGCCGCCGAGATGGGCGCGCTGCAGCCCGAGGTGGCGCAGGAGCCTGCCATGGCGCTGGAAGCGGGGGAGGATGGGCTGGTATTTTACCGCGCCATTGCGGAACACTACCAGAAAGCTCTGCGCCCCGGCGGTGCCCTTGCCCTGGAGATCGGCTGGCAGCAGCGGGAAGCCGTGACGGCTCTGCTTGCCGCCAACGGGTGGACGGACATTGTATGCAGAAAAGACTTTGGCGGCAATGACCGCTGTGTGATGGCGAGAAAACGGTAAAAATATCTACAACTTCCTGTTGTAATATCTGTAAAGTGTGTTATACTAGTACCGAAAGAATTGGAATGCCCGCGCCTGCGTTTGGCCGCACCGCGCCGGGAACAGATGACAAAGGAGCATGACACTATGGCAAAAAATCAGAACAACAACGTTGCCCCGGCGACCCAGAAGACCGATCCCGGTGCCAAGAAGGATGCGCTGGCCACGGCACTGGCCCAGATCGAAAAGCAGTTCGGCAAGGGCGCTGTGATGAAGCTGGGCGACAACGCCGCCATGCAGGTGGATGCCATCTCGACCGGCAGCATCGGCCTGGATCTGGCACTGGGCGTGGGCGGCGTGCCCCGGGGCCGCATCATTGAGGTGTACGGCCCTGAATCCAGTGGTAAGACCACGCTGGCCCTGCATGTTCTGGCCGAAGCCCAGAAGAAGGGCGGCGATGTTGCCTTCATCGACGTGGAGCACGCGCTGGACCCTGTGTATGCCGAGGCGCTGGGTGTGGACATCAACAACCTGCTGGTCAGCCAGCCCGATACCGGTGAGCAGGCCATGGAGATCTGCGAGGCGCTGGTGCGCTCCGGTGCCATTGATGCCATCGTTGTGGACTCTGTTGCCGCCATGGTGCCCCGCGCTGAGATCGAGGGCGAGATGGGCGACAGCCATGTGGGCCTGCAGGCCCGCCTGATGAGCCAGGCCATGCGCAAGCTGACCAGCGTCATCGGCAAGACCAACACCGTCTGCATCTTCATCAACCAGCTGCGTGAAAAGGTCGGCGTGGTCTACGGCAACCCCGAGGTCACCACCGGCGGCCGCGCCCTGAAGTATTATTCCTCTGTCCGCATCGATATCCGCCGCGTGGAGGGCCTGAAGGATTCTTCCGGCCAGTTCATCGGCAACCACACCCGCGCCAAGATCGTCAAGAACAAGGTGGCTCCTCCGTTCCGTGAGGCTGAGTTCGACATCATGTTCGGCGAGGGCATCTCCAAGATGAGTGAGCTCATCGATCTGGGTGTCAAGCTGGGCATCGTCCAGAAGAGCGGCGCATGGTTCAACTACGGCGATATCCGCCTGGGTCAGGGCCGCGACAACGCCAAGCAGTTCCTGCGTGATAACCCCGAGATCGCCAACGATATCGAGGGTCAGGTGCGCGCCAATGCCGACAAGCTCTATGCCACCCGCCGCCCGGGGGGCAAGGCTGCTGCCGCCCCTGCAGAGGGGGAACCGGCAGCTCCTGCTACAGCAAAGGAGCCGGTGGTTAAGGCTCCCGCCCGCAGCAGCGAGAGTGAGCTGGATATCATGGTGGAAGAGTAAATGGCCTTTTACAGCCGTGCCCGCCGCCCGCTGGCCGAAGAGGAAAAGTCCACCGATGCCGCCAAGGCCCGCACCCGGGCTATGGAGCTGCTGGCCGGGCAGGAGCTTTCCTCGGGCCAGCTGTATGAGCGGCTGAACCGCCGCTATACCCAGCAGACCAGTGCCGCCGTGGTGGCAGAGATGGTGCAGCGGGAGTATATCAACGATGCCCGCTATGCCGAGACCCGTGCCCACGCCCTGCTGGCGGCAAAAAAGAGCCGCCGCGCCGCTGCCCGGAATCTGCGGCAGAAGGGGCTGGCCGCAGGCGAGATCCAGCAGGCGCTGGATGCTGTTTACACCCCCGATGACTCCGGCGAGGACCCGGAGCTGGAAGCCGCCGCCGCTCTGGTGGAAGGGCATTACCGCAAAAAGCTGGAAGCGGGCCGCAGGGATCTGGTCATTGCGGCCCTGCAGCGGCGGGGATTTTCGTATTCCGTCATTAAAGAAGCCATTCGCAGGGTGGAGGAGGGGGAATAACCCTCTCAGTCAAAGCCTGCGGCTTTGCCAGCTCCCCCGAAGGGGGAGCTTTTCCGGAGCAAATCGTAAAAAATCAAAAGCATCCCTCAAAAGAGAAAGAGAGTATCATCCCTTATGAAAATTGCATGTATTTCCCTTGGCTGCCCCAAGAACCAGGTCGATCTGGACGTGATGGTGCACATCCTGCTTTCGGCTGGTCACGAGACGGTGGCCGACCTGGGTGAAGCCGATGTTATTCTGGTCAACACCTGCGGCTTTATCGAGAGCGCCAAGACCGAGGCCATTGAGAACATTCTGGAGGCCTGCGCCTACAAGCAGCAGAACCCGGAGCTGAAGGTCATCGTCACCGGCTGCCTGGCCGAGCGTTACCGCAGCCAGATCGAGGAGGAGATCCCCGAGGTGGACGCTGTGGTGGGCTGTGCCTCCAACAAGGCCATTGATACCATCGTGGCCCGCCTGTTCCAGGGCGAGAACCATCTGGAAAGCTACGGTGCCAAAAAGGACTTCCCGCTGGGCGGCAAGCGTGTCATCGGCACGCCTGCCCACTATGCGTACTTAAAGATCGCAGAGGGCTGCAACAACCGCTGCCACTACTGCGCCATCCCCGGTATCCGCGGCCCGCTGCACAGCCGTGATCTGGCCGACTGCGTGGCCGAGGCCCGCTGGCTGGCCGGTGAGGGCGTGAAGGAGCTGATCGTGGTGGCCCAGGACCCCACCGCCTATGGCGAGGACTGGGGCAAGCCCGGCAGCATCTGTGAGCTGCTGGACAAGCTGAACAAGGTGCCGGGCCTTGAGTGGATCCGCATCATGTACGCCTACCCGGAGCGCATCACCGATGACTTTATTGCCGCCATGAAGCGGAACGAGAAGGTGGTGCCTTACCTCGACCTGCCCATCCAGCACTGCAACGATACCATCCTCAAAAATATGAACCGCCGCTCCACCCGTGCGGAGCTGCTGGAGGTCATCGGCAAGCTGCGCCGGGAGATTCCCGGCATCACCCTGCGCACCACCCTGATCGCGGGCTTCCCCGGCGAGACCGAGGAGCAGTTCGAGGACCTGTGCAACTTTGTCAAGGAGGTCAGATTTGACCGTCTGGGCTGCTTTGCCTATTCTGCCGAGGAGAACACTGTGGCCGCAAAGATGGACGGCCAGATCGATCAGGAGACCAAGGACCGGCGCGCAGAGCTGGTGATGCAGATCCAGACCGGCATCATGGCCCAGAAACAGGCCGAAAAGGTGGGCCAGACCGTCCGTGTGCTCTGTGACGGCATCGACGAGGAGAGCGGCCTGTACCTCTGCCGCACCACCGGCGATGCCCCAGAGGTGGACGGCAATGTCTGCGTTTCCAGCGAGGAGCCGCTCTACCCCGGCCAGTTCTATGATGTGCTGGTGGAGGACAGTGACCTTTACGATCTGTACGGAACGGTTGCAAAATAACAAATTGGAGGAATCTATATGAATCTGCCCAATAAGCTCACCCTGACCCGCATCATTCTGGTGCCGGTGTTCATGGTCTTCGTTTCCCTGACCCAGATCGGCACGGAAGATTTCAACCCTACCTGGTATCTGGTGGCAGGCATCGTCTTTGCCGCGGCCAGCTTTACTGATTTTCTGGACGGCCATCTGGCCCGCAAGTGGAACATGGTCACCGACTTTGGCAAGTTTGCCGACCCGCTGGCCGACAAGCTGCTGACCACTGTGGCCTTCATCTACATGATGCGGGACGGCGTGTGCAGCCCCGTGGTGCTGTGCATCATCCTGGCCCGTGAGTTCGCGGTTTCCGGCCTGCGCATGGTGGCGGCCGGTGCCAAGGACGGCAAGGTGATCGCTGCCAACATGTGGGGCAAGGTCAAGACCGTGCTGCAGATGCTGAGCATCATCTTCTACTTCTTCGGCACGGCACTGTGCTGGAACGGCACGCTGGAAAGCATCACGGTGGTGGTGCTGGTGTCCATCCTGCTGTGCTGGCTGGTGGCCATCGTCACGGCTGTGTCCGGCATCAAGTACCTGTGGGACAACCGCAGCTTCATCAACACTGCAAAATAAAAATGTGGAAAACCCTCTCCCGCCCCCGGCAAAGGCCGGAAGGGGGAGGGCTTTTTTTGTTTACCGAGAGGAAATTTTTATGAGAAAATTCCTGGATACCTGCCGCAGGCTGCTGTCTATCGCCCTGAACCTTTTTGTGCTGTGTGCAGAACCCATCGCCCTGCCCCTGAGCTGGGAGATGGGCCAGGCCCAGATCTTTACCTTCTACACCGAGGACTCCAACATCTTTGCGGCGGTGGTGTGCGCCATGGTGGCGGTGTGCCAGCTGTGGTGCATCTTCACCGGCGGAGAGCTGCCCCGCTGGCTCAAGCGGCTCAAGTTCATGGCCACCAGCTGCCTGCTGCTCACCTTCCTGACGGTGGTGTTCGTGCTGGCCCCCATGAACGGCGAGGGCGGGCTGTACATGCTGCTGTGCACCAGCAGCATGCTGTACCACCACCTGCTCAACCCCATGGCGGCGCTCCTCTCCTACCTGCTGCTGGAGCGGGAACCTCACCTGCCGCGCAGCGATGTGCGCTGGGCGCTGCTGCCCACGCTGGCATATGCGGCGGTCATCCTGCCGCTGAACATCCTGCGGGTCATCGTGGGGCCGTACCCCTTCTTTGAGGTGTACCACCAGCCGGTGTATGTTTCCGTCCTGTGGGCCGTGGGCCTGCTGGGGGTGAACTACCTGTATGCCTGGCTGCTGTGGCGTTTGGGCGGCGGCAGGCCCCGCAGCGCACGCTGACCGCAAAAAAGCAGCTGTACCGCTTGGTACAGCTGCTTTTTTCAGGTACAGGAGTTGAGGGATCAGGCATTGATCTCCGGGAAGCCCTCCAGCTTGGAGGTGCAGTGCGGGCAGCGCACAGCCTTGATGGGGATCTCGGTCTGGCAGTAGGGGCACACCTTGGTGGTGGGCTCTGCCGGTGCGGCGGGAGCTGCCGGTTTCTTGTGCAGGCCGTTGATGAACTTGATCACCACAAACAGCACAAAGGCCACGATGAGGAAGTTGATGACCGAGTTGACGAATTCGCCGATCTTGATGCTGGAACCGCCCAGGCTGATCACGACATCCGAGAAATCTGCCTTGAAGAACAGGCCGATCAGCGGGTTGATGACGTCATCCACCAGAGCCGTGACGATGGCCGTGAACGCACCGCCGATGACCACGCCGACTGCCATATCCAGCACATTGCCGCGCATGGCAAAGGCCTTGAATTCCTCAAAGAATTTCTTGATCCCCTTGATCTCTTTTTCTGGCATAAAACAACCGCTCCTTTTCAAATTCTCCCTGTGTGTGCGGGAAATTTTCTTTGCCTTTATCATACTGGATTTGCAGGCATTTTGCAAGGGCTGCGGGGCAGGTTCGGCAGGGTGCAAAAAAGCGGGGCCTGCCAGCGCAGGCCCCGCTTGATGCATGAGGGAAAAATCAGAACTTGAACAGGTTCACAATGCGCTGCCACAGGCGGGTGAACACATTGCCTTCCTTCACAGTCTCGGTCTCGGCGGCGGTGGTGTCCGCAGCAGCCACGGTCTCAGCGGTCTTGTACACAAACTTCACGCTGCCGTCGGCACCGTCCGGTGCACCGGCAAAGCTGTTGTAGCCTTCCAGACGGTCGGCCATGGCATCCAGCACAGTCTTGAGGTCGTGCAGCTGGTCAGCGTCCAGAGCGCCGGTCAGCTTGGAGATGCCCTCATCGTTGAACTGGTTCAGGCCGTCGTTCAGCTGCACGGTGCCGTCACTCAGCTGGCCTGCGCCGTTGTTCAGGGTGTTCACGCCATCGTACAGGGTCTGGGTGCCGGCGGCCAGCTGGGCGCTGCCGTCCTTGGCAGAGTGGGCACCGTCCGCAGCGGACTGCACACCGGCGGTGTACTGGTTCACACTGGAGACGAACACCTGGATCTGGGACAGGCTGGTCTTGAGGGCGGCGACATCGGCCATATCCTGGCTGTTCTTCACCTGATACACCAGTTCTTCGTGGGCGGTGTTCTTGGCGTCCTCGCTGGTCAGCAGCTGGACCAGACCGGTGATCATGGAGGGGTCATAGCTCTGCATCCGTTTCAGAGCAGCTTCCAGGTCATGGTTGGTCTTGGTGGCAGCCAGGTACAGGGCCAGATCCAGCTCGCTGTCCTTGAAACTGGGCTCCTGCTCCCACACGGTGCGCACGATCTTGCGGCGGCCGGCGGCCAGGGTCTTGTCGTTCATGGTCAGGATGTTGTCGATGACGGAGGCGTAGTCGCTCCAGGTCATGTCGTTGTCGATCAGGCCGCCCTCTTTCAGGGTCTTGTTGGCGGAAGCCAGCACGCCGTCAGCCACCTGCTGTGCAGCGGAATTCAGAGCGGCGTTGTTGGAGGTCAGGGTGTCCAGACCGTCGGTCAGCTGGCCCAGACCATTGTCCAGAGCGGCTGCACCGCTGTTCAGGGTGTTGGCACCGTCCAGCAGGGCCAGCACACCGTCGGCCAGCTGGGCCGTGCCGTCCACCAGCTGGGAAGCGCCGTCCATCAGCTGGCTCATGGCGTCGTTCAGCTGGGTCATACCGTCGGTCAGCTCATTGATGCTGCTCAGGTCAAAGACCTTGTCGGTGCCCAGAGCCTCGGTGCTGGTGGCGCAGGCCACCATGATCTGCGGGCAGGTCAGCTCGGTCACATCGGCTTCTACGGTCACGGTGTCCTGCAGGTAATCCTCGATGCTGTTCACTTCATCGGGCAGCAGGCCGGACAGGGAGTCCTTGACGCCGGGCAGGGTGACAAAGGCGGCTACATTGCTCTTGGCGGCGCTCTCCACCACGCCGTGCTCTGCGGTCACGTTGGAGGCATCGCTGCCCAGGATCACGCCCACGGCGGTGATCAGCGGAGTGACGATGCTGCGGGTCTGGCCGTTCACCTCCACGGTGCCGGTCTCGTTGTTCTTCAGGCTCACGGTCACGGTCAGGTGGCCGCTCTTGCCGATCAGGTCCTCCAGGGCGGCTTCCTGGCCGTTCAGGGCGTAGGTGACCTTCACATCCATGGGCAGAGTCTTGTCGGTGCTGCCCTTGTAGTACACGTCGGTGTCATCGGTGTTCCACACCAGCTCGTCGCCGTTCTGGGTGAACTCGGCGCTGCTCTCGGTGTTCTGAATGTCGGTCAGGGTGGACTTGTCGGTCACGGAGGACAGGCCGCCTGCGTTGTACAGGTGCTCGCTGACGGTGGTGCTCTTGAGGGAGCCGTCGCCGTTCATCACAGCGTACACGGTCTCATCTTTGGAAAAGCTGCTGCTGCCGGCGGCAAAAGCAGGCACAGCGCAGCTGGCGGCGAGGGTCAGGGCCAGCGCCGCACTGGCGATACGAAGCGATTTTTTCATGGCAGATTACTCCTTTTCGGATTTCTTGGCGTTGGCGGATTCCGGCACCATCCACTTGAGGGTGGTGTGGCGGATGATCCAGTCGCACAGCATCAGGGCTGCGGGCAGCATCACCAGAATGACCACCATGCTGATCAGTGCGCCGCGGGAGATCAGCAGGCAGATGCTCTTCAGCAGCTCCATCTTACTGATGGCGGCCACGCCGACGGTGGCGGCAAAGAAGGTCAGGCCGCTGGTCAGGATGGACTGGCTGCAATGTTCCAGAGACTGCTGGGCGGCTTCCTTCGGGGTGCGGCCAAAGACGCGCTCCTCGTGGTAACGGGTGGTCATCAGGATGGAGTAGTCCACGGTAGCGCCCAGCTGGATGGTGCCGATGACGATGCTGGCGATAAAGGGCAGCTGCGTACCGGTAAAGTACGGGATGCCCATGTTGATGGCGATAGCGGCTTCGATGCTGGCAACCAGCAGCACCGGGATGGAGATGCTCTTGAAGGAGATGGCGATGATGACCAGCACGGCCATGATCGACCAGACGTTGACGTTCTTGAAGTCCACGTCTGCCACCTCGATCAGGTCTTTGGTCATGGCACCTTCACCGGTGATGACGCCCTCAGGGTCTACGTTTTTGATCAGGCCGATCATCTTGTCCAGCTGGCTGTTGATGGCATCCGTGCCGGTCTTGTAGGAGCTGTTGGCCAAAATCAGCTTGTAGCCGCCGGACTGCAGGATCTCCATCACGCTGTCGGGCAGCAGCTCGGTGTCAAAGCCGGGACCGGTAATGGAATCCAAACTTACCACCTGTGTGATACCATCCACGTCCTTCAACTCGTCACACAGGTCGGACACCTGCGTAGCGGTCAGGTCGTCATGCACCAGAATGAAGTGGCTGGTGGTCATGCCGAAGTCCTCGCCCAGCTTGTTGGTGCCCACGATGCCGGTCAGGTCTTGGGGCAGGGAGTCGAACAGGGTGTAGTACACGCTGGTCTTGTTCTGCGCAATGGCAAAGGGGATAAGGATGAGGATAAAGACGGCCACGATGGGCACGGAATGCTTGGAAACAAAGTAGCTCAGCTTGGTCAGCCGGGGGATAACGGTGCGGTGCTTGTATTTTTCTACCCACTTATCAAAGGTAAGGATCAAAGAGGGCAGAATGACCACGGTGCAGATGACGCCCAGTGCCACGCCCTTTGCCATGACAAGGCCGATATCGCGGCCCAGCGTCAGGCGCATGGCGCACAGTGCAAGGAAGCCTGCAATGGTGGTCAGGCTGGAAGCGGAGATGGAGGTCATGGTCTTGCAGATAGCGCTGACCATGGCTTCTTCATTGGTGGAGCGCAGCTCCTTTTCTTCCTCATAGCGGTGCAGCAGGAAGATGGAGAAGTCCATCGTAACGCCCAGCTGCAGCACAGTGGCAAGCGCCTCGGTGATGTAGCTGATCTGCCCCAGAAAGATGTTGGTGCCGAAGTTGTACGCGATGGGGAACAGCAGACCCAGCATGAACAGCAGCGGGGTGAGGGTGCTTTCCAGCGAGAGGAACAGCACCAGCAGGCTGGCACCCACGGCGATCAGGATGTACATGGGCATTTCCTGATTGACCAGTGCCTTGGTGTCCTGCAGGA
>ERZ773243.3108-NODE-3108-length-12394-cov-12.420618_pt1 | contig 12394 bp, 9 predicted proteins | sample MGYA00580520_ERZ773243 | MGnify/ENA primary metagenome ERZ773243 (study PRJEB29015, sample SAMEA2737747) | human gut metagenome | biome: human gut; feature: human-associated habitat; material: faeces | place: China | collected 2012 ... | reverse complement strand
GCGGCGTTGCCCTTATCGGCCTTACCCTTGTCCCGCTGCTCTCCGGCCTGTTCAGCTAACCGATTCTGAAATACACCGCCGCGCCGTCCCCTGACCGGGGGCGGCGCGGGAAAGGAGGTGCTGCCTTTTGATTATTGATTGGCTGGAGGAATGGTTTAAGGGCGTTCTGATCGACGGAATCATCGGCAACCTGTCGGGGCTGTTCGATACGGTGAATACAAAGGTGGGCGAAATCGCCGCTGATGTCGGAGCGACGCCGCAGGGCTGGAACTCCGGCATTTTCAATATGATCCACAACCTGTCCGAATCCGTCATCATCCCGATTGCGGGTGCAATTCTCGCATTTGTAATGACCTACGAGCTGATCCAGATGGTGACAGAGAAAAACAATCTGCACGACATTGACACCTTTATGTTCTTCAAATGGGTATTCAAAACCTACGCGGCTGTTCTGATTGTCACGAACACTTGGAATATCGTCATGGGCGTTTTTGACGCGGCGCAGCAGGTCGTCAATCAGAGCGCAGGCGTGATAATCGGCAATACCAGCATTGACATAGATTCCCTTGTGGGCGATCTGCAAACGTCGCTGGAAGCTATGAGCCTTGGCGGACTGATTGGACTGTGGTTTCAATCCCTGTTTGTCGGGCTGACGATGAACATTCTTTCCATCTGCATTATGCTGGTGGTCTACGGGAGAATGATTGAAATATATCTTGTGACCTCGCTGGGCCCCATCCCGCTTGCTACCATGACAAACGGAGAATGGCGCAATGTCGGGCAAAATTACCTGAAATCTCTGCTGGCGCTGGGCTTTCAGGCATTTTTGATTATGGTGGTCGTGGGCATCTACTCGGTCTTGATCCAGAGCGTTTCCGCGACGGGCGACGTGTCCGGCGCAATCTGGCTGGCAATGGGCTATACGGTGCTGCTGTGCTTCTGCCTGTTCAAAACGAGCAGTATGGCAAAGGCCGTGTTCAGCGCCCATTGACGGAGGGCTTGCCTATCGGAACGTACAACATCATTTACGCAGACCCGCCGTGGCGCTATGAGCAGAGAAAGGTGCAGGGCGCGGCAGAAAATCACTATCCCACCATGAGCATTGACGAGCTTTGCGCCCTGCCCGTGCCGGAGCTGGCGGCGAAAGACTGCGCCCTGTTCCTCTGGGCGACTTTTCCGCAGCTTCCCGAAGCCCTGCGGTTGATCCACGCATGGGGCTTTCGCTATAAAACCGTGGCGTTTGTCTGGCTCAAACGCAACCGCAAAAGTCCGTCATGGTTTTACGGCATGGGCTACTGGACGCGCAGCAATGCGGAAATCTGCCTGCTGGCGACCAGGGGCAAACCCAAACGGCAGTCGGCAGGCGTACATCAGTTTATTATCAGCCCTATTGAGCAGCATAGTAAAAAGCCGGATGAAGCGCGGGACAAGATTCTTGCGCTCATGGGCGATCTGCCCCGCGTGGAGTTGTTCGCCCGGCAGAAAACGCCGGGCTGGGACGCATGGGGCAATGAAATTGCAAGCGATATTACGCTTGCGGAAAGGAGTTAGCGCATGGCCTATGTAAACGTGCCAAAAGATTTGACGAAAATCAAATCCAAGGTGCTTTTCAATTTAACAAAGCGGCAGCTTATTTGTTTTGGGCTGGCGGCGCTCATGGGAGTGCCGCTTTTCTTTTTGCTCAAAGGCAGCATCGGGACGACGGCTGCGGCAATGGTGATGATCGTTGTCATGCTCCCCGGTTTTCTGTTTGGGGTGTATGAGAAGAACGGGCAGCCCCTTGAAGTGGTGGGGCGGCAAATCATAGAAACCTGCTTTCTGCGCCCCAAGGAGCGCCCCTATCAGACCGTCAACGCATACGACGCCCTTGTGTGTCAATATCAAATGGAACAGGAGGTAAAGGCGATTGTCGAAAAGAGCAGACAGCGCGGAAGCAAAAAGCATGGCGGACAAGCCCAAGCTCACCCGCGCCGAAAGAAAACAGATTGAAGCCGTCATTCGTAAATATCGTGGTGACGGCAAGCCCCATACCGCGCAGGACACGATACCCTATCAGATCATGTACCCGGACGGCATCTGCTATCTCGGAAACAGGCGCTATTCGCAGAGCATTGAGTTTTTTGACATCAACTATTTGCTCGCGCAGCCTGACGATCAGACGGCTATTTTTGAATATCTCTGCGATCTGTATAACTATTTGGATTCTTCCATCCATGTGCAGTTCACCTATCCCAACCGTAAGTCCGACCGGGAACAGCTTGCTCGGAGCTTTGAAATGCCGCCCTGCAATGACGGTTTAGATCCGATCCGGCAGGAGCAGACGGACATTCTCAAGCGGCAGCTTGCCCGCGGCAACAACGGCAGCGTGAAAACCAAATACATTACCTATACCATTGAAGCCGATAACCTCAAGGCGGCACGGGCAAGGCTGTCGCGTATCTCGCTGGATATTCAGGGCTACTTCAAAATCATGGGTGCGGTGTCCCGTGTGCTGGACGGCAAGGAGCGCTTGGAGGTGCTGCACGGCATCATGCACCCGGATGGAGAACGCTTCAACTTTGACTGGAAGTGGCTTGCCGCTGGCGGGCTTTCCACCAAGGACTTTACCGCGCCGTCCTCCTTTGCGTTCAAGAATAGCCGTATGTTCCAGATGGGCGGCAAGCTCTGCGCTGCAAGTTTTTTGCAGATCATTACGCCGGAGCTGACCGACCGCATACTGACCGATTTTCTTGATACGGACAGTAGCCTTGTCGTCAATGTCCATATTCAGGCATTGGAGCAGACAGAAGCCGTAAAAATGGTGAAGCGCAAAATCACCGACCTCGATGCAATGAAGATTCAGGAGCAGAAAAAGGCTGTCCGGGACGGCTACGATATGGATATTCTGCCGTCCGACCTTGCTACCTACGGTGGTGCGGCGAAAAAGCTGCTGCAAGATCTCCAAAGCCGCAACGAGCGGTATTTTCTGCTGACGTTTCTTGTTCTGAACTACGGAGATACCAAACGCAAGCTGGAAAACGATGTGTTCCGTACAGCAGGCGTAGCGCAAAAGCACAACTGCACCCTGACGCGGCTGGACTTCCAGCAGGAGCGCGGTCTTGTGTCCTCGCTGCCGCTGGGGGAAAATCAAATCCATATCACGCGGGGCATGACGACCTCGGCCGTGGCAATCATCGTTCCCTTTGTGACGCAGGAGCTATTTCAAGGCGGCGATTCCCTCTACTACGGGCTAAACGCCAAGTCCGGCAACATGATTATGCTTGACCGCAAAAATGCACGTTCGCCCAACGGCCTTGTATTCGGCACACCGGGCGGCGGCAAGTCATTCTCCTGCAAGCGGGAAATGATCGGTGTGCTGCTGAAAACCCACGATCATGTGCTGGTATGTGACCCGGAGGGCGAGTATGCGCCGCTGGTAAAGCTGCTGCATGGGCAGATTATCAAGCTCTCTCCCACCAGCCGCGACTACCTGAATCCGCTGGACATCAACCTGAACTATTCCGAGGACGAAAACCCGCTGGCGCTCAAATCCGATTTTGTCCTGTCCCTCTGTGAGCTGATTATGGGCGGCAAGACCGGGCTGGAAGCCATCGAGCGCACCGTAATTGACCGTGCTGTGCAGCGTATCTATCAGCCCTACTTTGCAGACCCGCGCCCAGAGAATATGCCGATCCTCTCCGACCTCCACGCCGCGCTGACGGCGCAGCATTTGCCGGAAGCCGACCGTGTGGCACAGGCGCTTGATCTGTATGTGTCGGGATCGCTCAATTTCTTTAACAACCGAACGACGGTTGACATTGACAACCGCTTTGTCTGCTTTGACATCAAGGAGCTGCCGAAGAACCTGAAAAAGCCGGGTATGCTGGTGATTCAGGATCAGGTTTGGAATCGTGTCACCCGCAACCGCAACACAGGCGTATCGACGTGGTATTACGCAGACGAATTTCACTTGTTACTGAAAGAGCCGCAAACCGCAGCATACAGCGCGGAGATATGGAAGCGTTTCAGGAAATGGGGCGGTGTGCCGACAGGTGCGACGCAGAACGTCAAGGATCTGCTGTCCAGCCCGGAAATCGAAAATATTCTGGAAAATTCAGACTTCATCTGTATGCTCAACCAAGCGGCGGGCGACCGCAAAATTCTTGCCGAACGTCTGAACATCTCGCCGGAGCAGCTAAAGTTCGTCACCAACTCCCCACCCGGCGAGGGACTGCTGTTCTTTGAAAATGTGATCCTGCCCTTTGCAGATAAGTTCCCACGGGACACCGAGCTTTACCGCATCATGTCCACCAAGCCGAGCGAGGTGAACGGCGTATGACGATGGAGCTTGATACCATTCTTTGCGGCGACAGTCTGAATGTGCTGAAAGCCCTGCCGGAGAGCAGCGTCCATTGCTGCGTGACCTCGCCGCCCTACTACGGGCTGCGGGATTACGGCATGGACGCACAGATCGGGCGGGAAGCCACGCCGGAGGAATACATTTCGCGGCTGACAGCGGTATTCCGCGAGGTGCGCCGGGTGCTGCGCCCGGATGGAACCTTGTGGGTAAATATTGCGGACAGCTATTGCGGCACAGGCAGCAAGGGCGATACCCGCGACCCCAAATATCCGCAGGGACGCAACGGGCAGAATATTTCTCTCTGCCAAGCGGTGCGGGGCTGCAAGCAAAAGGACATGATCGGGATTCCGTGGATGCTGGCCTTTGCGCTCCGCGCCGACGGCTGGTATCTGCGTAATGACGTGATCTGGGCAAAGGGAAACCCTATGCCGGAGAGTACCAAAGACCGCTGCACCCGCAGCCATGAGCATATTTTCATGCTAACCAAGAGCAGGCGTTATTTCTATGACTGGCTTGCCATTGCCGAACCCATTGCCCCCACGACCGCCCTGCGCAAAAAGGCAGGGCGCGGCGTGGGCAAGTATTCCTCACCCGTTCCGGGACAGCCGCAGACACAGAATATCAATAAGCCGAGGAAAAAAGGCAGTATTACCGACGACATGATCTCACCCGTCCGGGCAAAGCGCGATGTGTGGTTTATCAACACTGTGCCTTACAAGGGCGGGCATTTTGCCGCTTATCCGCCCCTGCTGGCGGAAACCTGTATTCTGGCGGGCTGTCCCAAGGGCGGCATTGTCCTTGATCCATTCATGGGCAGCGGCACAACGGGGCTTGCGGCGAAGCGGCACGGCAGGCATTACATCGGCATTGAACTGAACACGGAGTTTTGTTCCCTTGCACGGGAACGGATCGGAGGTGATACCCATTGAAAGAATTTAAGCCCCGCGATAAGCTCACCCAGCGTATGACCCGCGATGGCGCGGTGCTGGACAATCAGACCACGGGTGCAGAAATCCATATTTCCGAGCGCGACGCGGAAAAGCAGCTTTCCCCGGATAGGCAGCCTGTCCAGATGGGAAAACGCGACGCACCTATGAATCCGGCAGAGGATGCCCCCAAGCACGGGCGGCAGCTTCGCCCGCAGGAGCAAAAAGAGCCGGAAAAGGAGCAGCCCAAACCGCAGCAGCCAAGCGCCGAGCCATTTCAGCCGCAGGGCGGCAGCCCCGTTTCCAATATCCCGCAGGACATTCCGACTTCCGCTGCGCCGGGCGGTACAGCGGAAAAGTTCTTTGACCGTGCGGCCGCAGAGCATGACGCACACAAGGCACGGCAGACGGCGCGGATGTCCCGCGATGCGGCGCAGCAGCGGTATTCTGCATCCCGTTTGCAATTTTCCGAGGAAGAACGCGCTGCGCCGGAGCTGCACAAGCATATCCACCGTGCGGAAAAGGCCGCCGACAAGCTGGATGCGGCACAGGCAGCGATCCCCAAGAAACGGGTGCTGCGCAAGGAGCGTGTCTTTGATGAAGCCAGCGGCACAGCCAAGGCCAAGCTGCGCTTTGATACCGTGGATAAGTCCCCGCCCAAGCTGAAACCGAATCCGTTAGGTCGTCCGCTGCGGGAGGTCGCAGTACAGGCGCACGGAAAAATCCATGAGGTCGAGCATGAAAACGTCGGCGTGGAAAGCGGGCATAAAGCCGAAGAACTTGCCGAGCATGGCGCAGGCGGTGCAATTCGCTGGGAGCGCCGTCACCGCAAGCTGAAACCCTACCGCGCTGCGGAAAAGGCCGAGCACAAAGCGGTAAATGCCAATGCAGAATACCACTATCAAAAGGTGCTGCATGATAACCCTGAAATGCTCTCCGGCAATCCGCTCAACCGCTTTTTCCAGAAGCAGCGTCTAAAGCGTGAATATGCCAAGGCTGCGCGAACGGCAAAGGCTGCGGGCAGCACCGCGCAGGCAACCGCCAAAGGTGCCGAAAAAACCGCAGAAGCCACCGCGACGGCAGCGAAAAAAGCGGCAGAAAAGGCAAAGGAAGCAGCGGAGTTCGTTGCCCGCCATTGGAAAGGTGTGCTGGTCGTTCTGGCTGGTTTCCTGCTGATTGTCATGCTGATCGGCGGGCTGCAATCCTGCTCTGCGCTGGTGGGCGCGGCTGGCGGAGGTGTGGCTGCATCCAGCTATCAGTCGGAGGACGCGGACATTCTCGCCGCCGAAGCCGCCTACTGTGCGCTGGAAGCCGAGCTGCAAGAATATCTCGACACCTATGAACGCACCCATGATTACGACGAATACCACTATGACCTTGACGAGATCAAGCACGATCCCTATGTTCTGGCATCGATCCTCTCCGCGCTGCATGACGGCGCATGGACGGCAAGCGAGGTACAAGGGACGCTGCAAATGCTATTTGAGAAGCAATACATTCTCACAGAAACCGTCGTAACCGAGGTGCGCTACCGCACCGTTACCCGGACAGACAGCGAGGGCAATGAGTACGAGGTAGAAGTTCCGTATAACTATTACATCTGCACTGTTGAGCTGGAAAACTTCGATCTCTCGCATATCCCTGTCTATATCATGGACGAAGAAACGCTGTCCAAGTATGCGCTGTATATGTCGGTGCTGGGCAACAAGCCGGAGCTGTTCGGAGATAGCGAGTATATCCCCAAGTACATCACGAACCGCCCGGAGGAATATGAGATCCCGCCCTCTGCAATGGAGGACGAAACCTTTGCCGCCGTTATCACAGAAGCAGAAAAGTATTTGGGGTACCCCTATGTGTGGGGCGGCAGCAGCCCGTCCACCTCCTTTGACTGCTCCGGCTTCGTGAGTTGGGTGCTGACAAACAGCGGCGTGTGCAATACGGGCAGGCTGGGCGCACAGGGGCTTTACAACATTTCCACCCCTGTTTCCAGCCCGCAGCCGGGCGACCTTGTGTTTTTCGTCGGAACATACGATACACCGGGCGTTAGCCATGTGGGAATCTACGTCGGCAATTCCATGATGATCCATTGCGGAGATCCGATCTCCTATTCCAACCTGAACAGCAGCTATTGGCAGGCGCATTTCTACGCCTACGCCAGGCCGCCGTACAACTAAGGAGGTCGGCTATGCTGACGCTGATCCCTGTTTCTCTTGCGCAGGCGAACGAGTTTGTGCGGCAGCATCACCGCCACCACAAGCCCGTCGCCGGACACAAGTTTTCCATTGGCTGTTCTGAAAATGGGCGGCTTTGCGCCGTTGCCATTGTGGGACGGCCTGTGAGCCGCTATTTGGACGACGGCTTTACGCTGGAGGTCAACCGCCTATGCAGCGATGGCACGAAGAACGCTTGCAGCATCCTCTATGCGGCAGCGGCACGGGCTGCGCGGGCGATGGGCTACCGCAAAATCATTACCTACACCTTAGACACCGAAAGCGGCGCGAGCTTACGCGCCACAGGCTGGACGAACGCCGGACTTGCGGGCGGCAAGGCGTGGACAGGCAGCCGCCGTCCTGCCCAGCCGCTCTATCCGGCACAAATGAAATACCGCTACGAAAAGCGGTTGAATGAAAGGAGCTGCTAACCTATGGCTATGAGCAAAATTGACCGCATTGACCGTGAGATTGAAAAGACCCGCGGCAAAATCACCGAGTACCAAAACAGGCTGAAAGAGCTGGAAGCCCAGCGCACCGAGCAGGAAAACTTTGAAATCGTCAATCTTGTCCGCTCTATGTGCATGAGCCGCGATGAGCTGATGAATTTCCTGCGCGGCGGCGGCAACGACGCGCCGCCCGTGGAAACCGCCTATCACGAACAGGAGGACATGACCGATGACGAGGAATAAGCATTTTCGCTCTGTATTCGCCGCGCTGCTCTGCGCGGTGCTGTGCATGACGGCCTTTGCCACCGTCGCGTATGCGGACGGCGGCGACTACTACGATGACGAGCTGCCGCCTGAAACGTGGCAGGAGGAAACGCAGCCGGAGGACAACACGATTGTCCCCGGCACTCCGTTCACCGAGGACGGCATCGCTGCGACCCGCGATCTTCTCTATGATAAACACACCAATAAGCAGTTTATCACCGTGGAAACCCGAAATGGGCATACGCTGTATATCGTCATTGACTACGATAAGCTGCTGGACGAGGAAGAAGAACGCTATCAGACATATTTCTTAAATCCCGTGGACGAAGCCGATCTGATGGCACTGTTGGAGGACGACAGCCAGAATACGCCCGTTGTCTGCTCCTGTACCGAAAAATGCACCGCTGGCAAAGTCAATACGAACTGTGCCATCTGCAAAACGGATATGACGAATTGCGCCGGAAAGGAAGCGACGCCGGATGAAACGGAACAGCCAGACGAGCCGACGCCGGAGAAGAAAAACAATATGGGCGGCATCCTTATCCTTGTACTGTTCCTTGCTGCGGGTGGCGGCGGTGCGCTGTGGTACTTCAAGCTGCGCAAGCCGAAATCCAGCATCAAGGGCGGCGACGAGCTGGACGAGTTCGATTTTGACGAGGATGACGAAGCCGAAGAATACGGGGATTATGAGGACGCAGACAGCGCCAGCGATCCCGATGAACAGGAGAATGAAGAATGAGCGTTTTGATTATTTGTGAAAAGCCCTCTGTGGCAAAGACTGTTGCCCTTGCGTTGGGCGCTATGGAGCAAAAAGACGGGTATCTTTCCGGCGACGGGCTGCTGGTGTCATGGTGCATCGGGCATCTTATCAGCATGGCAGACGCGGGCAGCTATGACGAGCGATACAAAAAGTGGCGCTATGAGGATCTTCCTATTCTGCCGCAGGCATGGAAATATGCCCCTACTCCCGGCAAGGAAAAGCAGCTTGCCGTTCTGAAAGAGCTGCTGCACCGCAGCGACGTTTCCGAGGTGGTGAACGGTTGCGACGCCGGGCGCGAGGGTGAGCTGATTTTCCGCTTTGTCTATGAGCAGGCCGGATGCACGAAGCCCTTTTCCCGCCTTTGGATTTCCTCAATGGAGGATAGCGCCATCCGCGAGGGCTTTGCCGGACGCAGAGCCGGAACGGAATACGATGCGCTGTATCAATCGGCGCTGTGCCGTGCGCGGGCGGACTGGCTTGTGGGCATCAATGCGACGCGGCTTTTCTCCGTGCTGTACCATAAGACCCTGAATGTGGGACGGGTGCTGTCGCCTACGCTGAACCTGCTGGTGGAGCGTGACGGAAAAATTACGATGTTCCACAAGGAGAAATACCACATCGTACATATCGGCTGCGGCGGCGTGGACGCGGAAAGTGAACGCATTTCCGACGCTGCCGCTGCGGATGCGCTGAGAACGGCTTGCGAAGCGTCGCAGGCCGTTTGCGTTTCTCTCAAAAAAGAGAAGAAAACCGCGCTGCCGCCGAAGCTATTTGACCTCACCTGCTTGCAGAGGGAAGCCAACCGCGTTTACGGCTTTACCGCCAAGCAGACCCTTGACTATGCGCAAAGCCTGTATGAAAAGCGTTTTCTGACCTATCCCCGTACTGACAGCAATTATCTCACCGAGGATATGGCGCAGACGGCAACCGACCTTGTTGCGGCGCTGCTGCCTGTGCTTCCCTTTATGCAGGGCGCGGAGCTTACGCCGGAGATTGGGCGCGTCATCAACAGCGCCAAGGTTTCCGACCACCACGCGATTATCCCTACGGCTGCTTTTGCTGGCAACGGCTTTGACAGACTGCCGGAGAGCGAAAAGAAGTTGATGTCCCTTGTCTGCTGCAAGCTGCTGTGCGCCGTTGCAGCGCCGCAGGAGTATGAAACCGTTACGGCGGCCTTTGACTGCGGCGGCAAGCCGTTCACCGCCAAGGGCAAAACGATTCTGATTGCGGGCTGGAAAGACATTGACGCCCGTTTCCGCGCCACGCTCAAAGCAAAGCCGGACGAGGACAGCGCAGAGGATGTGGCGCTGCCGGAGCTTTCCGAGGGGCAGATTTTTGAAACGGTCACGGCTTCTGTTTCCGAGCATTATACCACGCCGCCCAAGCCCTACACCGAAGATATATGCTGTGAAAGGGGGATAAGAAATCACCCATAGAAAGGAGCGTTCCCATGAAACCCAAGAAATTAGGCAACGGTAAAATCACCGCCCTTTATGAGAGATTGAGCCGTGACGATGACCTCACAGGTGATAGTAACAGCATTATCAATCAAAAGAAAATGCTGGAGGACTATGCGAAAGCCAACGGTTTTACGAATTGCGTCCACTTCACAGATGATGGTTGGTCTGGTGGAAGTTTTGACCGCCCAAGTTGGAAGCGCATGATTGAGGGCATTGGAAAAGGCGAAATCGCTGCTGTCCTTGTTAAAGATTTGAGCCGCGTCGGTAGAGATTATTTACAGGTGGGCTTTTACACCGAAGTGATGTTCAGAGAGAAAGGTGTGCGGTTTGTTGCCATTACCAACGGAGTAGATAGCGACAAACGGGAAAGCAGCGAGTTTGCACCCTTTTTGAACATTATGAACGAATGGTATATTCGTGATTGCAGCCGTAAGATAACCTCTGTTTTACGGGCAAGAGGTATGTCCGGCAAGCACACAAGCAACCACTGTATCTACGGTTACAAGAAAGACCCCAACGACAAAGACCATTGGATTATCGACGAGGAAGCTGCCGAAGTAGTACGCCGGATTTATCGCATGGCCATTGAGGGAAAAGGCCCGTATGAAATTGCCCGCATATTGGCAACGGAAAAGGTTGAGCGCCCCTCTTACTATCTTGCACAGCGCGGTATGGGAAACCATCAATCAAACTACAATGCCGCAGACCCCTACACATGGCGCGGCGGTACAGTTGCCGACATACTCTCCAAGCAGGAATATATGGGGCATACGGTAAACTTTCGGACTTATAAGGAGAGCTATAAAGATAAGCGCGTCAAAATGACCCCCAAAGAGGATTTAGTCATTTTTGAGAACACACAAGAAGCTATCATCGACAAGGAAACATGGGAACGCGTACAAACTCTACGGAAAACCATTCGCCGGACAGACAGCATAGGAAAGGCCAATCCACTAACCGGCTTGATGTTTTGCGCGGATTGCGGTGCAAAGATGTATAACCACAGGGGCAAGGCCGGAAACGCGCGTGACTGGGCGGGCAGACCCAACGGGAAAAAGCGTCCGGATCGTGACGAGTACAACTGTTCCCGTTATGATTTGGGCAACCAGCATTATGATAAATACTGCACGACGCACCTTATTCGTACTGCTGTTGTAAACGAGCTTTTGTTGGAAGCCATCAAGGGCGTTTGTGACTATGCGTTGAACAATGAAGCTGAGTTTATGGCACAGGTCTGCTCCGCTTCCGAGGACAGGCAGGAAAAAGCTGCAAGATCCATTCGCCAGCGGAAGCAGCGCAACGAGAAGCGTACCGATGAACTGACCCGCCTAATCCGAAAGCTCTATGAGGACAATGTAAGTGGCCGACTTTCCGATACCCTTTTTGAACAAATGCTCAGAGATTTCGAGGCCGAGCTAAGCGATTTGACAGAAATCGTTTCCCAAGACCAACAGGAACTTGAACGCATAAGCAGGGAAACCATCAACGCCGAAAAGTTTCTTTCCCTTGTCAGAAAATATACAGACTTTTCCGAGTTGACCCCTGCCATGATAAATGAGTTTGTAGAAAAAATCCTCGTCCACCAAGCCCAGGGCAAAGGAGCAAGCAGAATACAGGAAATTGAAATTTTCTTTAATTTTGTTGGTAAGGTGGACATCCCTCACAAGGAAGTGGAACTGACCGAGGAAGAAAAGGCCGCGTTAGCGGAACAGGAACGCCGCCGAGCGAAAAAAGCAGAGTACAATCGACGCTATATGGAAAAGAAACGCAGGCAATGGAAAGAGCAGCAGGAGCAGGAGCAAGCCGAGCAACTGCCCCTTGCCGCCGAACAGAAAGGAGAACACATAGCATGAGCTAATCTATGTTTGACGGTCAAGAGCCGGAAAAAACAGAAATCCTGCGATAACAGCCGCCCCGACGAACCATTCCCCGTCCGGGCGGTTTCTATTTGAAAATCCTCATTTTCCCCAAGTCAAGAGCCGGGAA
>ERZ773243.3107-NODE-3107-length-12395-cov-2.195300_pt1 | contig 12395 bp, 13 predicted proteins | sample MGYA00580520_ERZ773243 | MGnify/ENA primary metagenome ERZ773243 (study PRJEB29015, sample SAMEA2737747) | human gut metagenome | biome: human gut; feature: human-associated habitat; material: faeces | place: China | collected 2012 ... | reverse complement strand
GAAGAGGCCGACCTTACCGCCCTTAGCGAACGGGCAAATCAAGTCAATCACCTTAATACCGGTTTCGAGCAAGTCCACAGACGGGCTCAATTCGTCAAACTTAGGCGCAGCTTGGTGAATCGTACGACGTTCGTCTTCACCGATCGGGCCGCAGTTGTCAATCGGGCGACCCAACACGTCCATAATGCGACCCAAGGTCTTCGGGCCGACAGGCACCGAAATACCGGCGCCGGTACTACGAACCTTCATGCCGCGTTGCAAACCTTCAGAGGCGCCCATGGCAATGGTACGAACCACGCCGTCGCCCAATTGTTGCTGCACTTCAAAGGTCAAACCTTCTTCGGCAAGAGTGTTCTTTTCATCCTTTTCTAAGATAAGGGCATCGTATACTTTGGGCATTTGGTCGCGCGGGAACTCAATGTCCACCACAGCGCCAATGACCTGAACGATCTGTCCGATACTCATGGGATATCCTCTTTAAGACACGGCGGCAGCACCACCTTCGATTTCAGTAATTTCCTTCGTGATGGCCGCTTGACGGGTCTTGTTATAAACCAATTGCAGATCACCGATAAGCTTCTTGGCGTTGTCGCTGGCGGCCTTCATAGCAACCATACGAGCACTTTGTTCAGAAGCCATGTTTTCTGCAACGGCTTGGTAAATTAAAGCTTCGATGTAGCGCTTTAACAGCACATCGAGAACCGTGGCGTCACTGGGTTCGTAGAGATAATCCCACGAATAATCCCGACGTTTTTCGCCAATCATCTCAAGTCGATCACTCGACAAGGGCAAAAGCTGTTCAATGACAGGTTCTTGCTTCATAGCATTCACAAAACGTGAATAGGCAAGATAAACCTTGTCCAACTTTCCGGCGCTGTATTGTTCAAGTTGAACATTGATCGCACCAATCAATTTTTCCAATTGCGGACGATCACCCAACTGTACGGCATGCGAGAGCAAATCCACTCCGGCATGCTGCATAAAACCAAGGCCCTTATTACCGATAGCCGTACCCTCAACGGTTACGCCTTCAGCCTTCCAATCCTTGATCTTATTGAGCACCATACGTTGAATATTGGTGTTCAAAGCACCGGCCAAACCTTTGTCCGTCGTCACCATGATCAGACCAACTTTCGCAGCAGTAGTGGGATGCGGACGCAAGAAAGGATGCTTGTAGCTCGTCGTCGCCGTGGCCAAATGAGCCACGATATTACGGATGCTTTCTCCGTAAGGACGAGCCGCATGCATGCGATCCTGCGCTTTGCGCATCTTCGATGCCGCTACCATTTCCATCGCCTTAGTGATCTTGCGCGTATTTTGTACGCTCTTGATCTTGGCGCGAATTTCCTTGGTACTAGGCATGTGGTCCCCTTAGGTGTTTATCGACTTCCAATTAGTAGGTGCCGTTTTTCTTAAATTCATTCACCGCAGCCAAAAGAAGTTCTTTGTCTTCAGCGACCAATTCCTTCTTTTCTTCGATGCGTTGAACCAAATCAGCGTGGTGGTTGACCACAAATTCACGGCAAGCCTTTTCAAAGCGCAGTGCATCCTTAGCGTCGACATCGTCATAAATGCCTTGTTCCACGCAGAAGAGCACCAAAGCTTCTTCCCAAACCTGTAACGGTTGATATTGCGGTTGCTTCATCAGTTCGGTCACAACCTTACCGCGATCCAATTGCTTACGAGTTGCTTCGTCCAAGTCAGAGGCAAACTGAGCAAAAGCAGCCAATTCACGATACTGAGCCAAAGCCAAGCGAACACCGCCGCCCAACTTCTTAATAATCTTCGTTTGAGCTGCACCACCCACACGGGACACAGAGATACCCGGGTTGATAGCAGGACGGATACCGGCGTTGAAAAGGTCGGTTTCCAAGAAGATCTGACCGTCAGTAATAGAAATCACATTGGTCGGCACGAAAGCGGTCACGTCACCGGCTTGCGTTTCAATGATCGGCAATGCGGTCATAGAACCCGTCTTACCTTTGACAGCACCCTTGGTGAAACGTTCCACGTAATCAGCATTCACACGAGCCGCACGTTCGAGCAAGCGGCTGTGCAAGTAGAAAACGTCACCAGGATAAGCTTCACGTCCCGGCGGACGACGCAACAGCAAGGAGATTTGGCGATATGCCCAAGCTTGCTTGGTCAAGTCGTCATAAACGATCAAAGAATCTTGGCCACGGTCGCGGAAGTATTCACCCATCGTAGCACCAGCGTACGGGGCGATGTACTGCAACGCAGCAGATTCAGAGGCAGAGGCAGCCACAACAATCGTGTAGTCCATTGCACCGTGTTCTTCTAACTTACGAACAACGTTTGCAATAGTGGAAGCCTTTTGACCGATTGCGACGTAAACGCAAATCAGATCTTTGCCCTTTTGGTTAATAATCGTGTCCAAGGCCACAGCGGTCTTACCCGTTTGACGGTCACCAATGATCAATTCACGTTGACCACGACCGATCGGCACCATGGCGTCAATGGACTTCAAACCGGTTTGAACCGGTTGAGAAACGGATTGACGATCAATAACACCAGGAGCCACTTTTTCGACCACGTCATATTCGTCCGTGTCGATCGGGCCCTTGCCATCGATCGGTTGACCCAAAGCATTGACCACACGGCCAATCAACTTCGGACCAACAGGCACAGAGAGAATGCGGCCCGTCGTCTTAACGATGTCGCCTTCACTAATGTGCTCATAACTACCAAGAATAACCGCACCCACAGAATCACGTTCAAGGTTCAAAGCCAAACCGTACGTGCTGTTGGGGAATTCCAACATTTCGCCTTGCATCACGTCAGAAAGACCGTGAACACGGCAAATACCGTCGGTCACAGAGACCACGGTACCTTGGGTGCGAAGATCAGCGGAGACCCCAAGGCCTTCGATACGCTTTTTCAGCAGATCGCTGATTTCACTAGGATTGAGTTGCATGTCTTACAGCTCCGAAATTTATGCGGTGAGTGCCTCTTGCATTTGAGCAAGTCGCGTCTGAATCGATCCGTCCAAAACTCTGTCGCCAACGCGCACGCGAACACCACCGATCAAAGCTTCATTGATCGTGACTACCGGCGTGAGCTTCAAGCCAGGGAAACGTTTTCCAAGGCCAGCAACTAAGTCATCTATTTCCGCTTGCGTCATAGGCATAGCGGATTCAATATAGGCGTCTGCAACGCCTTCGGATTGATTTTTAAGTTCGCGGAATTGACGTGCGATTTCCGGCACGGCTTCCAAGCGACCGTTCTCAACGACCACCTTCAAAAGATTGGCGGCCTCTTCGGGCAATTGTGTTTGTCCGAGACCGGCAATGATGAGATCGTAGATTTGTTCCGAACTCAGTTTAGGATCTCCGATCACAGAAACTAATTCGGGTGTGGTCACCACTTGGGCAATACCATCCAGAACAGCAGCCAAATCGGCAGCTTCTTCGGGTCCCTTATTGGCGTCTTGCAAAGCCAAAAGCATTGCATGCGCATAGGGACGGGCAATCGTCGAAAGTTCAGCCATAATTAAAGCTTAGCCTTCAATTGTTCAAGCATTTGAGCGTGAACTTTAGTGTCAACTTCGCGACGAAGGATTTGCTCGGCACCGGCAACAGCCAAGCGAGCGACTTCTTCACGCAACTGTTCGCGCAAACGTTCGGCTTCTTGAGCCACTTCAGCCTTAGCAGCTTCGATGATACGATCGGCTTCAACTTGGGCCTGAGCTTTTGCTTCTTCAACAATAGCCTGACCGCGCTTTTCACCGTCATTCATGATCGCCAAAGCTTGAGCACGGGCTTCAGCCTTAATCGCTTGACCTTCCTTTTGGGCTTCCGCTAAGGCCATTTCACCTTTGTCGGCAGCTGCCAAACCTTCGTCAATCTTCTTTTGCCGTTCTTCGATTGCTCGAATAAGCGGCGGCCAAATGTACTTCATGGTGACCCAAGCACCGAAGAAGAACACGGCCATCTGTACAAACAGAGAAGCGTTGATGTTCATTATTTGAACCCCGTTAAGTCAGTTCGCAGGCCCACCTACTTTGTGAGTGCTCACTGACGTCGTTAATAAAAGAAACTAAAAAGCTTTTATTAGCCGACGAACGGATTGGCAAAAGCGAACATCATGGCGATACCAACACCGATCAAGAAGGCGGCGTCGATAAGACCAGCTAACAAGAACATCTTGGTTTGCAAGGCATTCATCAATTCAGGTTGACGGGCAGCGGCTTCGAGGTACTTGGAACCCATGATACCGATACCGATGATGAGGCCAGCAGCCAAGGCAACAAAAGCGACGTTGGTCATTGCAAAACTCCTTAATCCTTAAAAATGGAGTAAAAGTTAATAAAAAGAAAAAGTTAAGTTAAAAGCTAGTGTTAGTGACCTTCATGAGCTTGACCGATGTAAACCAAGGTCAACATCATCATGATGAAGGCTTGTAAGATAACAATCAACACGTGGAAGAGCCACCAGCAGATCCCTGCCACAGCGTGTCCGAATACACCGAAGATGCTCAGGCCGTCAAAACCGACCCAGAGACTGCCCAACAGTGCAATCAAGAAGAACAACAATTCCCCTGCATACATATTACCGAACAACCGCATGCCCAAAGAGACGCACTTGGCCAAATATTCGATGATATTTAATGCGAAGTTAAACGGCCAGAGCAAAGGATAGTTACCGAACGGAGCAACGAAAAGTTCGCGGCTAAATCCGCCGACACCTTTGATCTTAATGCCGTAATAAATCATGAGGAACAGCACGCCCACAGAAATACCCATCGTGCCGTTTAAATCGGCAGTGGGCAGCGGACGCAAATAATGAATACCTAACCAACCGGCAATCGTCGGCAGTAAATCTACCGGGATCAAGTCGATGGCATTCATCAAAACCACCCAGACAAACACCGTCAATGCCAACGGAGCGATAAACGTACGATCGCCGTGGACAATGGACTTAGCCTGTTCATTCACAAATTCGACGAGCATTTCAACGGCACATTGCCATTTACCGGGCACGCCAGATGCAGCCTTCTTTGCTCCTTTGTACATCAAATAGAGCGCACAAGCCATCATCAAAATGGAAAAAACAATGGTATCCATGTTGAGCACAGAGAAGTCAATAATAGATGACTGCTCAGTGGTCGACAGGTGATGAAGGTGGTGAGTAATATACTCGGTAGCGGTGAGAGCTTCAGCTGCCATGTTTATTCTCGGGTTAGAAGTCCCAAAAAGGAACAATTTAAGACCACAATGACCGAAGCGATCATTGCGGGCCAAATCAAGTCCTCATACAACATCACAATCAAGCACAACAACAGCGCAATTGCGATGATCTTAACGAACTCGCCAATAAAGAAGAAAAGCGGAGAATATGAAGGACTTAACTTAACGAAGACACTCAAATTCAACGCAAATAACGCATTCGGCACCAAACAAGCTAAGCCCGCCAGGAACGCCGAAAGAGCTGCACTCTCCCCTCCGAGCAGAGCGGAAACTACAGCAACTCCAATAGTGGCAACGATTTGCAGAAGTACTATTTTCTTCATAAAAGTCAGTAGATACCCTACAAACCATTATTCTGCGCGAATTATACGATAGGTAACCTATAGAAACAAGGGTTTACACCAAGGTTTTAACGGTGTAAACCCTTAATCCTATCGGACATTTTTCAGAACGTTTTAATCGAACGATCCAAAATGAGAAATGATCCCGTCAAATTGATCTAAGTTAGAGAATTAATAAGTTTCCCCTTACCCTTCTGATTCGACTGAATCTTCACCGTTGCACCCAAATAATCAGAAAGATCCTCTTCTAAGCGAAGAGTGTCAGCATCCTTGCGAACTTTCTTAACCTCTTTCCCCTTTTTCTGTTTTCTCTGAGCCATATCAGCCACAAGTGTTTCAACTTGTCTGACAGATAAACCCTTTTTAATAATTTCCTGAGCGATAGCTACTTGCATAGCCGGTTCAAGACTGAGTAAAGCTCTCGCATGTCCCATGGATATTTCATTGGCCATTAAGTGATCCTGAACAGGTTTGGCCAAATTCAATAGTCTAAGTAAGTTAGTGGTCGCCGTACGACTTCTTCCAATTGCTTGAGAAGCCGTTTCATGAGTCATATGGAATTCATCGAGCAGTCGTTGGATGCCTGCCGCCTCTTCCAAGGGATTGAGATCTTCTCTTTGAATATTTTCAATAAGAGCCCACGCCAGTGCTTTCTCATTTGAAATTTTTCGGATAAGTACGGGGACTTTTTTCAATCCAGCCATTTTTGAAGCTTGATAGCGTCTTTCACCGGCAATAATCTCATAACGATTTTTACCAATCGGCCGCACGAGAATTGGAGAAATTAAACCTTGCTCACGGATAGACTGAGCGAGTTCCTCCAAAGAGTTTTTATCCATCTTCGTGCGAGGCTGATACTCACCCGGTTGGATTTTTTCAATTTCCAATTCCCCGGCCGCATCACCCTTGGCATCAGAAATGGTAATCACCACTTCGTCTTTCTTACCAAGCAAAGCATCGAGCCCTTTGCCCAGACCACTTCTTTTTTTCACAACCATTCTATTTCTCCTTGCTTTGCTTCTTATACTTCCTTGCTTTGCTTCTTATACTTTTTCATTCGTTTTAGAAATTCAGCACCAAATTCCTGATAAGCCTTTGCCCCTTTGCTGGATTTATCATACAAAACCCCCGGCAGACCATAACTCGGAGCTTCAGCCAAACGAACATTACGTGGTATGACTGTTTTGAATACTTTGTCACCAAAATATTCCTTCAATTGCTCACTGACTTGCTGCTGCAAAGTCACACGCGGGTCAAACATCACCCGCAATAAACCAATCAAGGTCAAATCAGGATTTTTTGCCGCTTGAATTCTTCTGACAGACCCAATCAAATCCGTTAACCCTTCCATTGCAAAGTACTCACACTGCATAGGAACAATTACACCACGGGCCGAACACAAGGCATTAATTGTGAGCATGGACAAGGAAGGAGGACAGTCAATAATTACAAAATCGTAATTTCTATCCTGTTCCTTCAGAATGTTCTTAAGCCTTTCATCGCGATCTTCTAGTTGTACCAACTCAACTTCTGCACCAGCCAATTCGCGATTCGCCGGCAAAATATCATATCCAGCGTCTTCAGAATGAACAACAACTTGCTCAAATGTTGCTTGACCAAATAAGAGTGGATAAACCGTCTCGGTAATGGAATCCTTACTTACTCCACTACCGGTAGTTGCATTTCCTTGAGGATCCAAATCAATTAAAAGGACCTTTTGTTTTAATTTAGCCAAGGCAGCAGAAAGATTGACAGCTGTAGTTGTTTTTCCTACACCACCTTTCTGATTAGCTACACAGAATGTTAAAGCCATTTATAGACCCTTATGCTTTCGGCATGGCTAACCACAATTCGGTAAAACCTTGCCAGAGAATTGATATACCAATACACAGAAGAATGAAAGCAAACACTCGAGACAAAGCGTCCGCACCGGTTGCTCCAACGGCCTGACTTACCCTATCACAGTACCTATAACATACGTAGACCGTTAAAAGAGTAGCTATAGTTGCTAACAAACAACCTACCAAATTCGCCGTTCCATGACCGATCATACCTGTACCAATCGCCGTTGATACAGCAATCATCCCTGGCCCCATGGTTAGAGGCAACGTAATAGGATAAAAGGCCATTGAAAGTAATTTTTTTCTAGATTTTGGAGGTTCAATGGATGTATTTTCCGTATCATCATGAGTTGCTTCATTTAAGGCTTTCCAACCTGCAGAAATCAAAACTAAGCCACCCCCTACTCGCAAAACACCCATTGAAATACCGAAGAAACTCAGTATTAAATGTCCAGCAAAAAGACTCACTAACATAATGATCATCGAATAAAAAACTATTCGATTAACCATCATTTTTCTCGTTTCGTCATCAATATTAGGTGTAAGGGCCAAAAAGAACATTGCCCCACCAAAAGGATTTAGAACTGGAATAAATGATGCGAAAGCAAACAAAAAAGTGCTGATAACTTGATCAAACACCACAAACCTCTTTCCAATGGACAAAAAGTCAGATCAAGTTGCATTGTTACATAACAAACAAAAAAAATCTCGTTTTTAAGAAGTTATTCCCAAAAATAAAAAAAATCTTTTTTACTTGTTTCACATGAAACATATCAACATTAATATTATTTTATATATTTACCTTATTTGCTTATTTATTGGGCAATTTACATTTAACACATTCATCTAAAATAATTAGCCATCTATTTGATATATAGACTATTTTTTCATTTTTGCTTAATTTCTATGCAATATATACTTATACAAAACCTAATTGCAACGTAAATTATTCATTCCTTACTATAACAATATTGCGATTTTCATTTAAGAAAGGAACTTTTACTTCCTGTACCATGATTGAAACAACATTTTTTATCTCTTTTAATTCAGCCTCAGGCTTCTGACCTTTTAACGCTAACCAATATCCATCTTCTTTTAATAAATGTTTTGAGAGATCGATGAAATTTTTAAGAGAGGAAAAAGCTCTGGAAGAAATTACATCAAAAGGTGGATGTTTTAAATTTTCGACTCTTTCATGAAAAACTTGTACATTGGTTAGTTTTAAACTTAAAGTCACTTGTCTCAAAAAAGCAGCCTTTTTCCCCACCGTTTCAACCATTGAGACTCTACAATTCGGCAGCATAATAGCAATGGGAATAGCTGGTAAACCTCCGCCAGAGCCCACATCAAGCATAGAACCGTTTGGAGCTAAATAGTTTTTAAATACGTTTACGACGGATAAAGAATCGAGAATATGATGCGTTAGCACATCATCTTTATCCGTAATCGCTGTTAGGTTGTACGTTTTATTCCACTTGAATAAAAGCTCAGAATACTTATCCAACATCTGAAGCTGCTTTTCAGATGCAGATAAATTTAATTCCTTAATCCCCTCTTGTAATCTTTTTTGATCTAAAAAAAACATCATTTCACCAATTATTCCATCCATTTCCGGGATTTAATAAAAATGAGAAGCAAGCTTATGGCCGCCGGTGTTACTCCACTAATCCGGCCAGCCTGACCTATTGTTTCGGGACGATGAGCTTTCAGTTTTTGCCGAACTTCAAAAGACAAACCTTTGACCTTATCGTAATCAAAATTAGAGGGAATCTTTGTCGTTTCATGTTCCAGAAGTTTAGATACTTCTTCTTTTTGTCTGTTAATGTACCCGGAATATTTTGCTGTAATTTCAATCTGCTCGACTTCAGACTGACTCAGATTTATATCACTGGAGATCAATTCACCATCATTTTTTCTTAGAGTTTTAAGTGTTTCATGTGAAACATTCGGACGAGATAACAAATTAAATAACGAATACTCTCGTTCTAACTTAGTACCCAATACTCGTACAGACTCTTCCTCACTAATCAAAGAGGGATACACCCAGGTACTTCTCAAACGTTGCAATTCTTTTTCAATGGCTTCTTTTTTTCTATTAAAAAAATCCCATCTCACATCATCAACAAGACCCAGATTTCGGCCGATTTGAGTTAACCTTTCATCCGCATTATCTTCTCGTAAACTCAATCTATACTCTGCTCTTGAAGTGAACATACGATACGGTTCTGTGACCCCTTTTGTAATAAGATCATCAACCATAACACCAAGATAAGCTTGATCTCTTCTAGGTACCCAAGGTTCCATGTCTTTAACTTGCAAGGCAGCATTTAAACCCGCTAAAAGTCCCTGAGCAGCGGCTTCTTCATAGCCTGTTGTGCCATTAATTTGTCCAGCAAAAAACAGACCCTCGATACTTTTTGTTTCTAAACTCGTTTTTAGTTCTCTGGGATCATAGTAATCATATTCAATTGCATAAGCAGGACGAATAAAATGTGCGTTTTCCAAACCTGGAATTGTGTGCATAAAAGCAATTTGAACGTCAAACGGTAGACTCGAAGAAATTCCATTCGGGTAATACACATGGGTATTTAAACCTTCCGGCTCCAAGAACACATGATGCGAATCTTTACTTGCAAAACGCACGACCTTATCTTCAATAGACGGACAATACCGCGGACCAATGCCCTCGATTATTCCAGAGAACATGGGTGAGCGATCAAGATTCGCACGAATAATTTCATGCGTTTTAACATTAGTATTAGTGATCCAACACGGAACTTGCTCAGGATGAGTTTTTTGAGGTTCCAACAAAGAGAAACTAGGAATAGGATCAAAATCCCCCAACTGTTTTTCACAACGAGAAAAATCAATTGTTCGCCCATCTATTCGAGCTGGCGTACCTGTCTTTAATCGTCCTTTAGGAAGACCTAAATCAATTAATCGCTGAGCTAATTTAATACTGGCCGGATCACCAACTCTACCAGCCGGATAATGTTCAAGACCAATATGAATTAACCCATGCAAAAATGTTCCAGCCGTTATGACCACAGCTTTCGAATAAAAACGAACATTCGTTTGAGTAACGACTCCTACAGCCCTACCATTTTCAACAATTAAATCATCTACACCCTGTTGATAGACCCATAAATTTTCCTGCTTCTCAATAGTCTTTCTCATTGCAACCCGATATAACTCTCGGTCAATTTGCGCTCTAGTAGCTCTAACGGCAGGACCTTTTGAACTATTTAAAACTCGAAATTGAATCCCCGATTCATCTGTCACCTGAGCCATGGCTCCACCCATAGCATCTACTTCTTTTACCAAGTGACTTTTTCCAATCCCACCAATTGATGGATTACAAGACAGTTGCCCAATCGTCTCTACATTATGGGTCAACAACAAGGTTTTGCAACCCATTCTTGCTGATGCGAGACATGCCTCAGCTCCCGCATGACCACATCCAACAACAATTACATCAAATCGAACCGGATAATCCATTTTTTCCTCGTTTCACGTGAAACAGATTATTATTGATCTATAATTTATTTAATAAAATCAATTACTTACCAATACAAAATCTACTAAAAATCATTCCCAATAAATCATCAGGGGTAGTTTCACCAAGAATAAATCCTAACGATTCATTACAAAGACGTAATTCCTCAGCCAGTAAATCTAATGGGGGATTTTCAAGATTGACAAATTGATTGGCTAATTTTAAGTGTTCATAAGCATCTTTAAGCGCTTCTAAATGGCGTTCTCTCGCTAAAAATGTCGATTCAGGTTTATTTTCCCAACCAACAAGAGTTAGTAATTTTTGTTTTAATTCAGGAATGCCTTCACCCGTTTTGGCAGAAATACCGATCCACTCCCCTTTCCAATTAATTTCGTCATTTAAATCACACTTATTGAAAACCTGCAGAACCGGAACACCAGCCGAAACCCTCTGCATCACTTGTTTTAATATTTTTTGCCCTTCTTCATCGGAATTTTCATTTGTCGCATCAATTAAATGCAACACAATATCAGCGCCTTCTACGGCTTGTAGGGTTCTCTCAATACCGATTGATTCAACTTTATCGGTCGTTTCACGCACGCCAGCCGTATCAACTAGTCTTAAAGCCACCCCTTCAATTGAAATCTGATTCTCAATTTTGTCCCTAGTGGTACCCGCTACATCGGTCACAATAGCCACATCCGAACCACTCAACTGATTCATAAGGCTCGATTTTCCTACATTGGGACTGCCCACCAAAACCACCGTTACCCCCTCTCGCAGGATGGAGCCTTGCTGTGACTGGTGCATAAGCTCCTCAAACTCTTTTGTAATAGTCAAAAGACGTTCACGAGCCTGTGTACTTTGGATAAAGTCAATTTCTTCCTCTGGAAAATCCAAAATAGCCTCAATTAAGGCCCTAAGTTCAATAACTTTATCCCCCACCTTATGAATACAAGACGAAAAAGCTCCGCTTAATGAACGAGACGCTGCCCGAGCTGCCCCCTCTGTTGTGGCGTCAATCAAATCAGCAACAGCTTCGGCCTGTGATAAATCAATTCGCCCGTTTAAAAATGCTCTTTTTGTAAATTCGCCAGGCTCTGCTAAACGTAATCCTTTGCTTTTACCGACACGTAAAATCTCTTGAAGAAGTAACTTCAAAATGACAGGGCCACCATGAGCTTGTAGCTCTAATACGGACTCTCCAGTGTAAGACTTAGGCGCAGGAAAATATAAGGCCAACCCTTCATCAATCTGGTTTCCATTGCGATCTTTAAACGGACGGTAATGAGCATATCTAGCTTTAAAATGCTCTGAAGGACCAAAAAAATCTTTGATAAAGCCCTCAATAAAGCTATCATCTGCTGATAGTCTCACAATGCCAACACCACCTCTTCCGGAAGCGGTAGCAATTGCAACAATAGGATCTTTGTCAGAATAAATTGGCATATAAACCTCTGAAAATAAGGCTAATTATCGCACCGTACTGTTCGTCTTTATCAACTCAATGA
>ERZ773243.3099-NODE-3099-length-12426-cov-23.905990_pt1 | contig 12426 bp, 7 predicted proteins | sample MGYA00580520_ERZ773243 | MGnify/ENA primary metagenome ERZ773243 (study PRJEB29015, sample SAMEA2737747) | human gut metagenome | biome: human gut; feature: human-associated habitat; material: faeces | place: China | collected 2012 ... | reverse complement strand
CACTTTTCCAGGGTGTTCGGAGGAATTTTTAATTCCTGTAGCTAAGATATGAAATATTTATCACATTGACAATCAATTTATTATTGATTTTAAACCTATTTCGCGACTGTCCCTAAGGTACTCCTCATCGCAGATACGGACTGAAGGGGAAATCGGTTGGTCCCGGTTTAGAACACTTCTTCGTACACTTCCTTCGCCACCGTCACACAATCTCCTTCGGCTGCTGCCGGATAAGGCTTCTTGTCGAGTGTCCACGGTTCTTCCAAGGTATAGAAGTCCATCTGGGTGGCCGGGCCACCAGCCAACTGACGCGACAGCTGGTCAAAGAAGACCTTCCAACGCAGGGCGTAGAAGTCCTTCAGCAGACCGCTCCATTCCTTATGGGCATAATCGCGCAAGCCACCCTGTTCGGCAGCCGTACGGTTTCCCCAGGTAGTCACCTGCACACGGGCATTCCACTCGTACAAGTCTTTTTCTTCCGGTGTGTTACCCAAGGCACGGGCACGGGCAATCCAAGCTCCTACCTTGAATTCGGGACGCGTAGCCAGCAACTTGTCCTGCAGGTCAATCAAATGCAGGAAGCGTTCGCTGGCCAACTGGAACAGCGGTTCATCACCGGCCCGATAAGCAGCTGAAACAGCCTTCTGCAACAAACGACCTTTCTCGGCCACCGCCTGACGAAGGACATCCACCAAATCGTACTCGAAATTGTTGTTGCCTCGGTATTTTTCGGCTACCGACACCATCAACCGGGCGGCTTCCATCACCTCCTTCGGCTGGTAATAATCCTTCATTTCCGACCACGAAGACACCTCGTAGACATCCAGTCCCGGACGAGCACAGAACACCGATTCATGGGTACCCTGCTGCACCAGTTCCTTCGGGCTGTTGTAGATGCCGGCACCCAGCAACTGCCAAGCCTGTTTCAGAGCCTCGTCCTTCACCCCATAACGGGCAAAGACATAGTTGTCGAGCCAAGCCTCGCGGGTGAAGCGTTCGGCACGCCAGGGCAGTTCCATCACCAGTTCATACATCATCGGATTGTTTTCGATGCCTTCGGGCGTCATGCCCACTCCTTTCAGGGTCTTGCCTGCCTTCGCATCGGCCTTGGCATCGTAGTAACCGTCAATCAGAATATCCATCTTGCCGTGAAGTCCCACATTGCCGCCAAAGTTCAGCAGCATGCAATACGCCCAATCGTGTTGACCATAGCCATCCTTGCGACACCATTCCGACCAGGTTGCCCCCCATTGCGGACGACATTCACTGCACAAGTCGAGCACCAGCAGATCGCCGGCTTCCAGGTTCTCGATCATCTGCGGACGCGGATTGACCTGCCAGGCCTGGATGACCCATACCGACTTCGGATTAGCCTTCTTCATCGACTTCATAATGGCCTTGCCGGCTGCGTCCAGGTTCACGCCCTGCGTATTCCCCCCTTCGTGGAAGGGGTCAATGGCATAGAAATTGGCCTTGCCATACAACCGGGTCAGTTCTTTATAGTAGAGTGCAGAAATCTCCCCAAAGCGATCGTCCTCGGGCTGCAGGAAAGCCGGACGACGATAACTGCACCACAAGCCCGGGTCGGATACGTTCAAGCCGAGCTTCTCCTTGGCATTATGAGGAACCATGCCGCAATAACCCGGCAACACCGGTTCGATGCCGTATTCGCGCATACGTTTCACTATCTTCTTCTGCAAGGCTTCCTGACGGACATACCAACTGTCGGGATTCGGTCCGCCCCAACCTTCCATGTTGTTCATCAGCCACCAGGCCGTAAAGGCCGGACCCGCCACAAACTCATTCACTTCGTCGCGGGTGTAGCCCAACTTCAGCAGCACGTTGCGCCATACCGATTCGGTACCGGTTAAAGCCAACGACAAGTTCACGCCATGCATCGCCATCCAGTCGATTTCCTGTTCCCAACGCTCCCAGTCCCAAAAGGCCATGGAATACGAGAAGGTACAATAGTTCAGATCGTATCGGTAAGGAATCGTCGTTTCGCGACGTTCCTTCTTGGTGACGGCCGGCAGCACGTCGGGCAACTGGACCTTCATTCCGTTCCAAGTCAGGTGAACGCCGGCATAATACTTCAAATACCAGTTGATGCCCGTAGCAATACTGACATCGTTATTGCCACGCACCACCACCTTGTCACCCTTTTGGTCGAGTTCGAAGAAGTCGACCGCCGACTTTTGGGTCTCGATGATAAACTTGCGCGAGGCACCCGGGTCGATTCGTTCCAGCAGACCGCGGATGGGAGAAGCTGCCTGCATGCCCACAGCGAAGCAAAGCAGTCCAAACAAAGCAATTAAATGTTTCATATAAATGGATATTAAAGGGTTAACGATAACAGTTATCTCCGAAAGCCCAACCCAGAAAATTGGATGGAAGAGCTTTCCGTTCGCCATTGAATGAGACCGTAAAGGCACCTTTCAGGTTGCCATGCAAATGAGTCATTTGCTTTTCACTCGCCTTGACCCGCAAATGATTTCCCTGACGAGTCACTTGACAGTTGTAACCGACCACCGTACCATCGTTACGTTCCACAATAAATGCATTGGTTAGCATGGCTTCGCCCATACACTTGAAAAGTTCATGGACATCATTATCTTGTGTATTCACAGTCTGCCAATCACTGACCATGTTCACATACTGCTCACCAATGACAAACTCACGAGTCTCGTACAACTCCGGATGAGGGTTGCCGAAACTCAACGAATCGGCAGTCACATGAGTATCTGCGCTACAAGCCTGCTTTACTTGCAAATAAGGATCTACTACAAAAGCCCAACGTAAATCGCCTGTCCGATAGTCAATCAGATTGGAAAATGCCCCCATCGCATTGTAAGTTTCCTGCAACCAACGTTCATCACCGGTCAACAAATAAGCATAATAAGTAGCATAAGCGCGCCAACCACTCCAACCATGGGGCGAATTGAACATATTTGGCAACATCTGCACATCGTACTGAGCCTCCCAATAGCGCATCGTTCCCCCCCGACGGCGGGCATCGGGCACACGCAATTGGGCCAAACAATCATGGCTGTTCAGAATTTGCAGCATTGCCTCCGTATAGTGTTTACGTTCAGCCTCATCTGGCTGCATCAAAGCCAACATACCAATCTGCAAGGCTGAACAAGAGATCATTCCATCCTCGAAGGTCAGTTCACCTTCGGTTTCAAAGTCTCCCTGGGAAGCAACCAGCTGATCGATGGCCCTTTTGGCCGAAGCATAATGCCGATCGCCTGCAGCCTTCCATTCAGACTGCTTTTTGCCCAACTTCCATTCGGCCAAAGTCAGTTCCAACATACTTTTAGCCACATAGATGACACTGGTGTACACGATGTGATGGTTCACGTAAGCCCCGTCGGCACGCTGCCATGTATTCATCAGCCAATCGGCCAATCGGGAAGCATTTTTCAAGTCGGCTTCGTCACCATAGGCTTCGTACTTGTCGACCAGCAAACCGATGGTACCCGATGTATTCTGGATACGTGATGCAAAATACTTGGGTTCCATTTTGTCTGCATCATGCAACAGATTGAACAAATAATCAAAACGAGAGCGCAAAGCCTCATCCAACGATTTCTTGGGAAAAAACTTGGCAGCCAAGAACGAAGAATGGAAACCATACCAACTTTCGATATGAGAAGTGGCTTTCTGATGATATTTCAATGCAGCTGCGCGTGCCTGTTCTAAGGTCCACTGCCAAGAAGCATGGGCCGAAAGAATGCCTTGTACTTCCCGTCCATCCGCCTTCACCGTCACGGAATACAATCCTACTTGCGGCAATTTGCAGGCTATTTGATAACGATCCCCTCCCATTGACTGAACGGTAGCATTCATCGGCTTTCCCTGGCCATCGGTGATTTGCACCTGAGGATGGGCAGCCAACACCTCGAACGTAGCTGTTTGTCCCGGTTCATACACCGTCTGTGCCATCTGAATCATCGGAAAGCCAGCCACTTCATGTACTGTTTCTTCAAAATCCGCCAAAGAATCCACCTCCACCAAAGCGATGGTCCAGCTTTTTTGTTCTCCTTGCTTCAGATTCCACAAATTCTGAGGACAATGTGCGGGCAAAGGCAGGGCATTCATCAAATCCAAATTCAATGATTCAATACGATGACCCATAAACCAATGTGGAGACGGGTCCTGGTAACCCAGATTATAGTCCACACTCCACGATGCGATAGGCTGCGGCGAAACCACAGCCAACACCTTGCCTGAAGGAGTCTGCAGATACCCGTAGAAATGAGTTTTTTCATTCATCATCAACGTTGGGAAATACTTGCCAAACCAAGCTGGATATTGGTCCATATACGTATCAATACCCAATCTCAAACCTGCTTTCACCGGTTGAAAAGGGACAGGACTCTGGTTGTCGAGCGTCACCTGAAAAGCCGGTTGTCCCTTCCACTCGCGGTAGGTCAACCGACATTCCACTCCTGCAATAGATGCCCGAAACGAGCGATGTCCGTCCGGTATCCACGAAGCCACATGTTCTCCCTGCCCCAAATCGGCATAAAAACTGGGGCCGGCATTTTTCATTTGTTGGAAAAAGGGCACCGTATCACGCACTGCACCTTTAAAGATTAATTGTTCCAATGTCCCTTGAGAAGAGATATGTCCTTCCCAGGAGTTGCTTTTCCAAAGGGTAGTCTGCGCAGTCGCACTGAAGCTCAAGGCGCAGGATCCTAGGATAAATACTATATTTTTCAACATATTACCTACTGCTTAATAATAAAATCACAAAAGACTTCTATAACTTGACATAAATTTCCTTCCGCTTTAAATACCAGCCTACCATCCATACCATTCCTGTAAAACAGCAAGCATATAAAAAGGAAGCGATGGTAGGATTATCTACCCAGATAACCAGCTGGGTATACCAATGTGTATGCAAGCTGCTCCCTAACAGCGGTAAATAATCGGCTAAGATATAAATCAATTCACTAAAAACATAACAAAACAACGGATTTACCCCCCAAACCGTCAAGAAATCCACGTGCTTCCACTTTTGGGTGACATCGATAAACCACAGGAACACTGCCAACAACAAAGCTGAAAATCCACAGGTCACTCCGACAAAAGTAGGTGACCATACCTTCTTGTTCAACGGACAGATGTCCTGCAACAAGAACCCGGCCAGCAATGCCAAAGTACCGTACAGAAACAATCGATTCAGACGTTCCGACAAGGTTCCTTTGCCCAGACACAAGCCCCCAAACCAGAATCCTATCAACACATGTGCAACGGAAGGTATCGTACTTAGCACACCTTCCGGGTCCATCCCATGGTCATTAATCATGCGTTCCATACCCAATACAGCAACATCTACTTTCGACAGAATATTCTCCGGACCATAAACAAAGCCATTCCCTGCCAGCAAAAGGAGAAAATAAGCCAATAAAATGAACAAAGCCAACGGAAGCAAACGTTCATAACGAATCTGAGTCACCAGCAATGCACCCATGCCATAACATAAGGCTAAACGTTGCAAAACCCCCAGAATACGTACATGTCCTAAAGCATTCACAGCCAATGCCCACGCATGACCTGCTGTTTCAGGCTGTTGCAAAGCTTCACGAAATGCTCCTAGAAAAGTGGCAGTTCCGTAAATCAACGTCCCAACCAAAAACAGTATTACCGTACGACGGACGATTTTAACAAACAAAGGACGAGTAAGCTGAAAAGAGAACTTACGCAGTGAAATATACATGGATATTCCCATCATGAACAGGAACAAGGGAAAGATGACATCAGCCAAACTAATCCCGTTCCAAGGCATATGAGCCAAAGGTGGATACACATACGACCAACTACCTGCACTGTTTACCAGAATCATACAACCGACGGTCAGCCCACGAAGAGCATCCAAAGCCACCAAACGTTGTTTCATAGTCAAAAAGATAAAAAGAATCTACAAAAGAAGAAAAAGGACTGCCGAAAAATATTCCCGACAGCCCTTATCCAATTTGATATTAATAGCCAGGATTCTGAGCAACCTTACCCTTGCTCTCATCAATAACACTTTGAGGCAGAGGCATGAGATTCATGTAGTCCTGTGCCGTAGGTGACTTCTTATACTTACGAGCATATTCAATATAACGACCATAACGAATCAAATCAGAACGACGTACACCCTCGAACCAAAGTTCATGACCTCGTTCCGTCAATACCGCTTCTAGGAAAGCATCAGCACCTGCAAAGTCACTAAACTTATAAGACGGCAGCCCGGCGCGTGTATGTACCTGGTTCAATAGGTCAACTGCTTCCGTTGTCACCGCATTTCCCTGACGTACGATAGCTTCTGCAAGCAAAGTCAAAACATCAGCATAACGGTATACAATCCAGTCTACCTGGCTCGATTCTCCTGTTGCATCAGGATCTTCTCCGTATTTAACAGGCAAAGCGCCCTTTAACAAAACAGATCCAGGATTCTGTTCATTATATCGGGTACCATCTGCATCTACGAAATCTCCTACAAGCACTTCCAAGCGTTTATCGGCAGGATCAAAAGTGTGATAGAAGTCCCAAATCACACGATATCCACCCCATTTTTGTATATTAGGATTTTGAGTAGGGTATTCACTCGACAAAACATGAGCCAACCACATTTGCTGATTTACACTTCTACTACACACACAAGCCCAAATAGATTCACAATTCCCCTCATTTTCTAATGTGAAAATATCTTTATAGTTATTCATCAAACCATAATCGTATTCCGGTTTCATCAACTCACGACCACATTCAACAGCTTTTTCCCAATTCTTTTCGTGCATGTACAACTTCATTAACACCGTGTAGGCCAACCCTCTAGTAAAACGGCCATATTCTGTATCAGACACTTTATAAGTTGCTGGTAGAGTAGAGACAGCAGCCTTCAAATCATCTTCAATAAATTTAACCATATCTTCCTGTGATAATCGAGGAGCCACCTCATCAGTCAGAGGATTGTTCAATAATTCAGAAGAAGCTACTTGTATCGGACCATACATATCATAAAGAACATAAGCTAACCATCCACGTCCACAATGCAATTCAGCCATCAAACGATTCTTGACATCTTCCTTCATGGGTACATTTGCAATTCGTTCCATTGTCAAAGTCATCTTACTAATACTACTTATATAATTTTTATATAAGCTAGTGACACCACTGGAATTAGATGTAAAATTCATTAATACCATATCTGGCCAAACAGGGTCATTCCACTGACAATCGCCTATATCCGTGCTCATATCACCTATAACATGAACACCACCTTGAGCGGAAGTAAATAATCCACTATACCAACTAGAACGGAAAGGGGCATAAGCAGCTGAAGTCACTAAGGATTTAGCATCCTCTTCATTCGTCGGGAAAATGCTAGGGTTTATAACATTGTACATCTCAGACTCTAAATTAGTACAAGATGGACTAAGTGCAGAAGTGGCTAAAACCACTGAAAATATAGAAAGAATCTTTTTCATTTCATTCATTGATTAAGAGTGATTAAAATGTTATATCCAATCCCAAACTAAAGCTTCTTACATTAGGATATGCCCAAACGGAATTATCGGTTTCTAGGTCAAGACCATCGTACGGAGTAATGGTAAACGGATTATTGACATCCGCATAGATACGGACACTTGACAAAGCCTTCTTTACCGGTATAGTATAACCTAACGTAATGTTACGGCAACGTACGAACCAACTCTTCTGCAGGTAATAGTCGCCAATGCCCCAAGTACTAGCCTTATCCTGGAAGAATCCTGGACGAGTAGCTGTCGGATTATCGTGAGTCCATACTTCTGCAGCACTAGTTGGCATATTATAACCACGGTACATATTCACAATACCCGTCATACCATCAGCACCTGTCAGCCACAAATCTTTATAAGAGCCTGAGTTAAGCACATCGAACTGACCATAAAATAGATATTGAAATCAAAGTTCTTATAACGCAGGGTATTGTTCAAACCCATGAGATAACCCGGGTCTGAGCAACCGTAAATAACTTTGTCTGCATCATTCAGTTTGCCATCAGGCTGACCCGATTTCAAAGGAATCCCATGCTTATCCACCTTCACCGAACCATCTTCATTGTACACATAACCATTAATATCTTTAATTTTCACCTGGCCCGGCAATGAACCCGGCATCCAATCTACCTTTTCTCCCGGCTGGATTAATCCATCCGATAAGTAACCATGCATATAACGAATAGGAGCATTATATTGAGAATAAGCAGACGGTTTCCAGCTAGCATCACGAGTGTTCCACTTGTCACGATAGAAGGAGAAAGTAAAATCAGTGTTCCAACTGAAATCCTTCGTACTGAAATTGGTAGTATTGATAGTCAATTCAAAACCCTGACTTTGTGTCTTACCAATATTGGCTGCAATAGAGCTCACTTCGTGGAAGCTCAATAACTCACGTGTACTTAACAAATCGGATACTACCTTACGAAAGTATTCTGCTGTCACATTTAATCTATTATCAAAAAAACCTAAGTCCAAACCAAAATTCCATTCTGTAGTAGTTTCCCATTTTAAATCCGGATTTCCCATCTGACTTAAATAAACACCAACGGACTCGGTTCCACCAAATTCATTATTATTACCCGTTTGATAATAACTAATTGCCTTATTTCCGATATTCGAGTTACCCGTTTGGCCAAAGCTTACACGTAGCTTACCATTAGAAAGTATGGAGGTCAACGGCTTCATGAATTCTTCTTCCGTAAATCTCCAACCCAAAGCTACCGATGGGAAATACCCCCAACGGTTATTCTTGGCAAAATTTGAAGCACCATCAGCACGCAAAGTAGCTGTCAACAGATAACGATCTTTATAAGAGTAGTTCACTCGCCCAAAGAATGATGCTATTTCATCCTTCGATGCAGAAGAGCCAACTGAAGGTTTTGGATAAGCACCAGCACCAAGATTGTTATGCAAGAAACCATCAATAAGAAATTGGCTATTGCCTGCGTAAAGCGATTCATCGGTAAATCGTTGGAAAGAATATCCCAACAATGCACCAAAGTTATGTTCACCCCAGCGCTTCTGATAGTTAGCTGTCAATTCCAACAGATAATCTGACTTGTCATATTGAGCAACATCTGCCTGTCCACCGGTCTTCTGACCATACAGCGTGGTTTTAGGCATATAAACACTACGTTTTTGATAATTGCGATCAATACCAAAGTTACCCTTCAGCGTCAAATCCTTAAACGGTTTCACTTCCACAAAAGCTGTAGCCAGCAATCTTTCTTTTTTAGTTTTGTCTGTAATTTCCAACAATGAAACCGGATTAGGCAAGAAAGCTGCTTGAGAGTTTAATGCATAATCTCCATTTTTATCCTTCACTGGAAGCAATGGGCTAAATTGAGCTGAAGCTACCATGATACTAGCACTTTCATTCTGTCCAGATCCCAAAGGTACATTATCTGTTTCATTTCTCGACATCGTCAAGTTTACACCTACATTTACGTAGTTGTTAATTTTCTGTTCCAAGTTCATACGACCTGTATAACGGTTCATATCGTTATTCTTCACTACTCCCTTCTGCTGGAAGAAGTTGCCCGAAATCAAATACTTTGTCATTTCGGTTCCACCCGTTACTGAAATATTATGCTGAGTCTGAAATCCTGTACGGGTAATTTCATCAAACCAATCCGTATTGTGTTCCGGCGCATTGATTTGTCCATCCGTATAATAGGGTTTATAAGGAGTTGAAGCTTCGCTTTCACTTTTACCACCATAGATACCGATACCGTTGGCACGCATCCATTCTTCCTTTGCATAACGATTCGACTGAATCATAAAGTCGCGTGCATTCAGCATTTCATACTTGTTGGCCAAAGTCTGTACAGAGGCTGTACCCGAATAAGTCACTTTCGGTGCACCCAGTTTACCTTTCTTAGTTGTAATGATAATCACACCATTACCGGCACGGGCACCATAGATAGCCGTCGAGCTGGCATCCTTCAAGACTTCGATGGATTCGATATCATTGGGGTTGATAGAGGCCAAAATATTGTCGGAACTACCGGCATCATACTTACCTGTCTTCACGGCATCATCCGAAGTCGGGTTTACGGGGAAACCATCGATAATAATCAACGGATCGTTACCGGCATTTACAGAAGCGGCCCCACGGATACGGAAATTTGATCCACTACCCGGCTGAGCACTGACCATATTTACCTGCAAACCGGCAGCTTTACCCGCCAAAGCGTGGCTGATACTGGAAACTGTACCCACAGGAGCATCATCCATCTTCACGGAAGCTACAGCACCAGTCAAGTCTTTCTTCTTCATAGTACCATAACCTACTACCACCACTTCTTCCAATAATTCTGTATCTTCCTTCAAGGTAATTGCCACCGCTTGGCCGGCTTTCGCCTTTAGCACCATTGTTTGATAACCTACATAAGAAATTTCCAACTGTGCATTGTTAGCTACACTCAATGTAAAGTTACCATCGAAATCTGTTACTGTACCATTGGTCGTGCCTTTTTCCAATACTGTCGCTCCAATGATTGGTTCGCCATTAGCGTCAACCACCTTACCCTTGACTTGCTTAGCCTGCTGTTGGGCCGATTTTACGGATTCGGTAGACAACACAATTTTCTTGTCCATCACGGAGTAGGTCACATTCGTACCTGCAAATACTGTTTCCAGCACCTCGAACACATTGCCATTAGCAGTAGACACCGATACTCGACGATTTAGGTCTACATGATTGTTATTATAGAAAAAATCGTAACCGGTCTTCGCTTTAATTTGTTCCAAGATTGCACCAACCGTCTGGTTAGTGGCATAAATACTGATTGAAGTCTTCTGAGCAAATGTATCGGCAGCATGAGCCCAGCCCATAGAGCACGCTAAAAATAAAGTACATAGTCTCATAACCAAAGGGATTCTAATAAATGATAGCCATAATGACTTTAGCATCCAATAAAATTGGAATCTAAAATGTTTTTTCATAATTTTGTAAGGACTGTAATGAATAAGATTAGATTTAAACTTGTCACTAAACAAGTTTACATTTGCATTTTTCGTGCGAGAGATATGCCAATATCTTTCGCACATTTTTCGATTTAAGGAGCGTTCTGTTGTCTCATAGTTTCTCTTTCAATTTTAAGGTTTTACAATTATCTTCCAACTAAAAAATCTCAATGTATTGTTTTTCATCGCTCATGTCTTCACTGTCCACATAACGCCAATTGATGTGAGATGACACTCGAAAGAATTCCAGAATACGTTCCAATCGCTGGTTTGAGAAGGTTCCGGTAAATGAATTATCCACCAAGTGAGGATTACGAATGATAAACTCCACCGCAAAACGTTTTCCCAACATGTGAAGAATTTCCTTCATCGGTGTATTGTCAAATACTAACTTCCCATCTTTCCAAGCCAACTCAGATGCACAGGAAGTACGATACACCTGTACTTGATGACTCTCTGATTCATACACCAGTTTCTGGCAAGGTTTCAGCTGGAATTTATGGCTCTTACCTGTCTTGCTTCTATAGAAGAAGCCTACACTGCCATCCAGTAAAGTGGCAGAAACAAAAGCCTCATCATCGTATGCCTCTACATTGAAACGGGTGCCATAAACCTCTATCTGGGATTCGTGAGGCATGTTCACGACAAATCGCTTTTCGGTATCCTTTGCCACCTCAAAATAAACTTCCCCACTCATTTCCACCTGACGAGCCTTTCCCTCAAAACGGGAAGGATAGCGCAGCATTGATTCCGAATTCAAATGAACAACTGTTTGATCGGGCAATACCAACGAAGTGGTCATGCCTGGATTGGTACGAACCACCATCCACTGAACAGGATCCGATTGTCGTCCCAATTGCTGATACAAGAAAAATGTGCCCATCAGCAACGGAAGGACCAGGATGGCTGCCACACGCTGGGTCCACTTCCACCATGATACACGCTTCCCATCGATGCGTCTATGTACGCTCTTTAGGGCTGCCTCCACATCCACCTGTTTATTGATTTGTGCCAGGTCAGCTGCCAAATGAAGGACATGCATTTGGTTTAAGGCAGTCTGGTGAGCCTCATCTTCTGCTAGCCAAGCTTCCACTTCCCGGCTTTCTGCTTCGGTAGTCAATCCTTCACAAAAACGAGGAAGCAAGGATTCTATATATTCTGAATCATTTCTTTCCATATTCCAAATTCGCTTTATTAAAAGACAGAGCAAAACAAAAAAATACTAAACAGAACTGTTTTTTTTTTTGCACTTATTCTTTTTACAACTGTTTATCAACAACTCAATACTTCGGTAAATTTTTACCGAAAAATTTAAAGTTAAACAATAGACATTATATAGATTAATTTGTTATATGACTCATTTTGTGACTGATTCTGAAGTTGTGTAATCCACAAGCAATAAGAATCACCATATCTTCGAAAC
>ERZ773243.3094-NODE-3094-length-12447-cov-18.336346_pt1 | contig 12447 bp, 20 predicted proteins | sample MGYA00580520_ERZ773243 | MGnify/ENA primary metagenome ERZ773243 (study PRJEB29015, sample SAMEA2737747) | human gut metagenome | biome: human gut; feature: human-associated habitat; material: faeces | place: China | collected 2012 ... | reverse complement strand
TAAAAAGGGTTGACCTAAATTTTGAATTTATTAAACTAAACTTTGTGTGTTAAACATCATTTACAAATACCACCGTTTCTCCTTAATCTGCCATTCTTGCCAGTAAATTGACTTTTATGCCAAATAGTTGCAATTCTTGTCATTAATGTGTATTATATTAGTTGTAAACAAAAATATGCAATCAAAAAATTAAAGAAATGAGGTAATTGTTTATGAGTAAAGCAGGTGCAATTTTAATCACATTTTCCTTGGTGGTTTAGGTGTACACAGATTTTTGACAGGTAAAATCGGTACAGGCGTAATTTGGCTTCTTACAGGTGGTGCTTGCGGTATTGGCTGGCTTGTTGACCTTATTATGGTTATTGCCGGTAAATATACTGACAAAGACGGTAATGTATGGGGTACAAACTGATCTTATACATAATGAAAGGGGTTACTAATGGCTTTATGTGTTAAGATCAACAACATAAAAGCCAACAATTCCTATTCTATTGAAAGTTTTTACAAAGCAATTAAAGACAAGCATTTTTCAGCCGGTGCTCCGTCACTGACTAAATACGGTGCCGCAAGTGTTATAACATTCCCTGCAATTGACAGTCAAAACCAAGTATGGATTATGAAAAATGGTTTATCTACCAAGTCGCATAAATTTTCCATACAGAAATCATATGAGGCAGGTCTTGATAATATCGAAAAAATCACTTATCCCGACTCTGAAAATCATAATTCTTTCGGCTTTGATTCGATTATTAACGACAATGCAAAGAAATGCGAACATCTTGTTGACATCACTGCAAAAGAGCTTTTAAAACTTAATCTTTAAAACCGACAGGTACAATCAATTTCCGATTGTACCTGTTCTTTTTATGGTTTTATTCTAAATGTTGGGGTAACAATAATAATAATCTGATTTATGTAACTGTTTTACTGTTATGCGGTGTTGACCAAAACATTGCTATATAATAGAATATAATAGTAAAAATATACATATAGGATTGGCTTATTTTGACATTTTTCTGCATTATATAAATTGTAATCACGACAGTGTTATGTTAAAATATGTAAAATGATACAAATGGAGGTTTATTATTATGAAAATAAGAACAATTATAATTACAGCGGTACTTACTTTATCTATGGTTGCGGGCATGGCAGGATGTGCAGGCGGAAACGGCTCTGTTTCAGATACAAGTTCAGTTTCTCAGGTTTCGCAGGAAAACGGTTCGGGTTATTCAGATGACAATGACACCAAGGTTTTACAGATGCTTGATAAGGTTACGCTCAACGGAAAACCAGTTGTTCTTCCATTTAAATTGAGTGATTTAGGGGAAGGATATAGTTTTGATAAAAATGATGTTAGTGTTTACGAAAAAGACGGAAACACATATGCCTATACTGATTTGTTATATAATAACAAAATGATTACAACAGTATCTTTGTTTGAGTATGCTGAAGGTCAAAAAACTGAAGATTTCATTGTTGATATGATATCATATTCTTATCTTGACGATGAAAGTGTAAGTGAAATAATTAAGGTTGATGATATATCAGGTAAAAATAAAAAAGAAGATGTATTAAGTAAATTTGGAGAACCTACAAACAGAGAAACTCTTGATACAGGAAGTGAAATAATAACTTATGAAACGAACAATAATGATAACTCATATGTTGAATTCTGGTTTACCAAAGATAATATCATTAGTACAATAATGATTAAAAACATTTAATTAATTGGAGAATTATATGGATAACAATTTTGTTTTTGATACAACCAAATTTGTTTTAGATGAAGTAAAAAAAGAGGCTTTAAAAACTGCAATAGAGGAGCTTGCGGCTTTGTCAATAAAAGTGTGTAAGTTTTTTTAGAAAATAGATAATTGATGTTTTTGTACGCCTTTGGAGTGGAGCGGAGCGCAACGAAAAAGGCGTACAAAACGGCGTCAGATTAAGTGCTCGTATTTTTCAATACGGGCGGTACCCCATAAAATTCTGTGTAAATAATAATCCTTCAAGCAATAACAAAACAGCGGATTGCGGTGTAATCAGGCTTTCTGATTTGCCCCGTGTTAACTTTTATTTCCTGTCTGTGGAATGTTATGCACGCTTTGCGTGCATAACATTTTGCGGACAGGAAATTCTATTCTCAGGGGCAAATCAAGCCAGTATTCTGTCCTCAAATATTATCGATAACTGGCTCAAAACTATGTCCCAGTTTCGACATCTTTGTGTCCAGCGTTCGACAATCTTTTGCGACGCTAAATACAACATTTTGCGCAGGCTGTCATCATTCGTGAATGACGGCTTGGTCTTCGTAATCTGCTTGAACTGACGGTTCAAGCCTTCGATAATATTCGTTATATATATTATCTTCCGAACCTCGGGCGGATATGCGAAGAAGGTGGAGAGAATATCCCCATTTTCTTCCCAACTTTTAACGCAGGACGGATAGGTTTTGCCCCACTTATCCTTGAACAAAATCAGGTTGTTCATAGCTTCTTCCTCGCTGATTGCCTGATACACTTTCTTGAGGTCAACCATCAGCTCTTTGATGTGTTTGTAGCTTACGAATCTTGTGCTTGAGCGTATCTGATGAATGATACAACGCTGAATTTGTGCATTTGGAAAAGCCGCTTCAATAGCTTGTCTGAAACCTGTCAGACCGTCCACGCAGAACAGAAATACAACTTTTTTTATTCATAACTATAGACCTCTTGATATGTAAACTTTGTTTCATTGCATCTCCTTTAATTAAGTTTACTGTTGTTACAGTCCTGTTTCAGAGGAACTATATCTTTTTTAAGTAAGAAGAAGGGCGTACAATATTACAGATTTTATTTAAAATAATGCTAATTAATATCGGTACAAATAGACCAAATATAAGATATACAAAAGCCCACTGTTGCAAACCGTTTGGGAGATAGTAGTACCATATACTTGATTTAAATGATGCAATATTAAAGTCACCAAACAATGAGCCTGAAGTAATGCAGCTTAATCCGTAGAATACAAATTTTAGGCACATAAAGCCTACAAGCTGATTTACCATAATTCCGTATGTGTTGTCAGCTATAAGCCTTACAAGCTTGCTGTTTCCTATGGCAGGTACAAGCAATCTTGAAACTCTCAACCAAAATGCAATTGCTGTGATTGACGAGATATACGGAATTACAAAACCGTTGTTGAAATTAGTGAACGATGACGGCGTGTACTCCAAATTTTCGCAAAAAGTTAAAAGTATCAGCTGTACAGCAAATATAATTGCAAAGTACGCAACATTATTGAGAGTGTCTTTCTTTTCAAGCACAGCTTTATAAAAGCGACCGAATTCATAACACGGCAGGAAAAACATTGTTCTGCCAAAAAGTTTCACTATACCGTTAATTGCAGTCGGATTTTCTATTGCAGTGTTAATTCCTATCATTCCGATTGCGAGATACACTATCAAAACTATAAATTCATTGTCAAGATGAATCAGTTTCAAAAATTTTCTGAACAGCACATTTATTATACAAACCAAAAACAGCGGATACACAAACCATGAACCAAGGTTATATTGAAAAGCCTCACCGTCAACAAACGGCATAACAAAAAGATTGTATAAATCAGGCTTTGCACCTATAGTAAATCCAAGCAAACCGAGAAATGCAACCATACCACCGTAAAATATATTCCACAGATATGCAGGAATAAGAAGCCGCTTTGTTCGTTTCCATATGTATTTTCCGATATTTTCTTCATAATCGGTTTTGTAAAAATATCCCGATATAAATACAAACAGTGCCAAATTATACGAATACGGCGGAAATCAGTTATAAGCAAGTTCCATTCCGCCATGATAACAATGTCCGGAAACTATAATGATAATTCCGATTGCCGACAAAAGTTTGAATTGCAAATTCACCCCTCCGTCAGTATTAACGCTACGCAAATTTCTACCCTTTTCCAAAATTCAACTCTCCTTAATTTTTGATTTATATTAAATATTACTGCTTATTTTTCCCTTTTACTTAGAGCGTATCTGAAACCAGAAACGGAGTAACAAATATGCTCTACAAATATTTTACCGAAAAGCTCTTAGGATTGCAAGATGTTGATATAGAAAAAGTTGAAGAAATTGATAATTCAATCCATATTAACTGCCGATTAAACAGAAAACCTCATAAATGCCCCTGTTGCGGTAAATTAACTGATAAGGTTCACGATTATCGTGAACAGCCTATAAAGGATATTCCTGCCTTTGGCAAGCACATCTTTATTCATCTTTATAAGCGTCGATATCGTTGCTCCTGTGGCAAGCGTTTCCGTAACCGTATTTTACCTATGTCTTCTCACCAAATGCAAAAACAAGCGATAGCTTGATTTACTATCGCTTGTTCAGTTCAATTCTTCTTTTTCGGGTTTACCCCAACTATTGACATAGAGCCTTTCTTCTTTTTCGGATTTACCCCAACTATTGACATAGAGCCCTATAATAGTAATTTAGACAAACTTTTAGATAACAAAAAAACAGAGCAGCTATAAAAACTACTCTGTTATGGCTCCCCCAACTGGGCTCGAACCAGTGACATCATGATTAACAGTTTCATTATTCTTAGGAGTAAATAAATATGCAGCATAGAATTTTATTAGCTTTTAGAAAAAGGTTAAAAAACAGGGGATATACTGAAATATCAATTTATCAAAGTAAATTTCATCCTCAAAACTATATTGTAAGGGCTAGAGAACCTCTTTCTAATCAATTTATTACTTGTGAATATCCCTTATTAAAATTCAATGAATTAATGCGGTAGTTTACCAACCAATAAGTAAACTTTTAGCGCTTAAAGTTTACCTACCAGTAAGTAAACAATTAACAGTTTGAATTTGCTAAAATAGTTTGTAACTGTTCTTCAACGGTGCCTTTTCCTTTACATCTTATCAAAGGTATATTAATCTGTTCAAAAAGTTTGTTTTTAAATTCGTCTTTTTCGTTGCTGTGGCTGTTATCGTCAAGCTCTATTGCAACTACAATTTTCAAAGTTTCTTTATCAAGCAATAAAAAATCAATATGCTTTGACCGGATTTTTGCAAAATACTTCATATAGTCCGATTTACTTGTCACTTCCACAAAGTCAGCAAGCCGAACCTTTGCAAGCGGTATCAAGTTTCTTTCTTCTGAAATTTTCTGTAACTGCTTATAAAAGTAAAATTCATTCTTCGTAAACAGATATTTTTTTCTGTAGAAACTATAGTCTGAAAAGCTGATTTCTTCTTTCTGCTCTAGTGCTCCGGTGGAGTTAAGCGTTTCATCAGCGCCGTTACTATTACTGTTATGTGGTTTTTCGTTCGTTTTTTTATTTCTTACTATCTGCGAAGCAACTTCCAATACTATTATTATAATTCCTATAACTATTAATATTCCCCAGTCCATTCTAACACCTCATTTCATTTCTACTTTTCCGAAGTTGTAATTAATGTTATTTTTTATATTATAATTGGGCTCGGGATTTTTAGTCAAACCAAGTATGTAATCTGTGCTTACATTAAATTTTTTTGCATAATTAATAAGCATTTCTAACGAAATTTGTCGTGTACCTCTTTCATATTGAGAAATTGTTATTTGATTCACATTAAATTCTTTAGCTAATTGTGATTGTGTTAAGTCAGCATCCTCTCTTAGAGCTTTTATAATTTCGTTACATTTCATAAAAAAACCTCGTAATATTTTATAAAATATCAGTTATATTTTATCACTAATAAATTAATTCTATTGACAAATAATTCAATTTGAACTATAATATAATAAAATAGTTCATTATGAACTGTAATTTTAGAAGGGTACATAAAAAATGGATAAAGAATACTTAATACAGCTACTTCGTCACCTTTGGTGCTTAAACCAGAACCAAAAAAATGGTATTCCGTGTTGTACAATTAGAATTAACGATTTCATTGTTGAATACACAAATTATCAAATTTCAGACGGATTCTTAATTTTAAAATTTGAAGATATCTTAATCGGATTTATTGATATTAATGATATTTATGAAATAAAATAAACACTCGGTTTATGCGACATAAAAAAGACACAAATAAGAGTAATTCTCCCTGTACGCTTGCAAAGGAGTATGTAACACTGATAAGTTTTTAAGTTACTTAATGTCAAGTCTTTCCGAGTGCCCTTATAAAATTTATTCAAAATTTATTCAGGAAAGGAGACAGGAATATGGCAAATGTTAAAAAAATAGTTGGCTACAGAATCGGAGATTTTCGCACCGAAGACGGCAACGACATTCACTTCATCAATCTTTTTTGCATTTCTCCTGCGGACGGTGTTGTTGGGTTACAGTCTGAAAAATTTAAAGTCGATTCTGATGAAGTCCTTGAAGGTATAGAATTCGGTCAATTCGCAGAACTCTATTTCAACGATAAACAAAAAGTTGTTTTAATTCAACCTTTAAGACCTTCCGATGAGGTACTTTCAATGTTTCACGAATTGCCTGTAGAAAATATAATTGAGGAGGACTAAATAATGAGTTTAATTCTCGGCTTTGGCTGCGGAGTTGGTTTTGCTTATCTTCTTAAAGTGCTGAAAAGCAAGAAAAACAAAGATTTCAAATGCGGTGATGAAGATGTATGTTCAAATTGTAAGTTTCATTCTGTTGTTATTGACTCAATATCAGAGGTAGAAACAAATGGCAACGATTGATGAACTCGGCAACGGTCTTTTTTTACAAGGTTTTCAAGTTTTAATTGGTTTAATAGGTTTAATTGTCGGAATATTAGCCGCTAAGGCATTTAGTTTTTGGAAGTGGTAACAAAATGAATTTTATTCCTCTCTTAATGGAACTTTTTCCTTATGGTTTTGGAATTGGTTTCGCACTTTATACTTGTTTATCACTTTTATCTTTCGGTGTTCGCAAGGCTATTAGTCTTTTGAATATAAAATCTTAAAGAAAGGAGGATAAACGAATGTCAAAAATCAAGTCTTTTTTTAAAAGAAATGGTAAAAAATTCTCAATAGTTGTAGCTTCTGCATTTATGGTTGTTGTTAGCTGCGTTTCCAGTTTTGCAGCAGAAACCGGTGCTGCTGCGGGTTCATCTGATTTACAAAGCAGTTTTTCAACAGCTATATCGAGTATTCAGAGCGATGTTCTCGGTTATATCGCTCTCGCTCTTCCAATCGGTTTAGCAATTTTCGGTGCAATTATTGCAATCAAGAAAGGAATTTCATTTGTTCGTGGTCTGATTGGTCGTTAATTGTTTTTACCTCTTTGCGTTAGGGGCAGGGTTTATAATGCCCTGTCCCTATTGTTTTGTAATTTTTAGCTTTTAGATTGTGAGGCACGCCGTAGGCAGCTTTGCAAGTCTGATGTATCTTTTCTCTGAAAAAAATTTTTAAAAAAAGTTTAGTCTTTACTCGGAAAAAGCAAATGATAAAATGTTTAAGCCGAGTGACTTGAAATTATTTTTAGCTTTTGAGTTGCTCGGCAACGCTGCTAAATCATTTGCTTTTGGAGAGTCAAGACCTCCGCAGGAGCTTTTTTTAAAAAATTTTTTCAGACATAGCAGCTTATTAAACTTTTAAAGGTGTGATTTTATGGCAATTTCACTTTACAGTGGTACTCCGGGCTCATATAAAAGTTATCACGCTACTGCTGACATAGTGCATTGGCTTGGTTCCGGTCGAAATGTTATTTCCAATTATCCGGTTAATGCAAAAAAATACTATAAAAATCGTAAAAATTTAGGTAAGTTTATTTTTCTCCGTAATAGTGATTTTACTATTGATTTCCTTTTGAATTTTGCAAAAGAAAATCATAAACCCGGCAAACTTAAAGCACAAACTCTCATTGTTATTGATGAAGCAAGTATAATGTTTAATGCTCGTCAGTTTGACCGTAAGGACAGAATGGAATGGGTAAATTTTTTTGCGAATCATAGACATTTTAATTTTGATGTAATTTTAATTGCTCAAAATGACAGAATGCTTGACAGGCAAATTAGAGGATTGCTTGAATATGACATTAAACACCGAGCGCTGCGTAATTGGAATTTAGCAATGGCTCTTGTTTCTATAGCTTGTAGAGGTCTTTTCCATTGTGTTGAGTATTGGTATCCTTGTAAAATAAAAACTTCAACGCAGCTTAAGAGATTTAATAAAAAAATTGCTGATTGTTACGATACAATGGCATTGTTTAATTTTACTGATGATAAGAAATCAGATGTACAAAACAAAACTAATTTGAAATCAAGCTTTTTTGGTAAATCGAATATTAAGCTTGATAAATCGAAGATTAAGGAGGCTTTTAACAATGAACAGAGTGTTAAAGTATCTGAAAAAACATAAAATCGGTAAAAGGTTGTTGTCATTGTTATTATGTCTATTAACTGTTGTTTGTTTTGGTGGTATTCTTGAACCGTTGCAGGCTCACGCTGTCGCCGGAGTTGATGACGCTATTTTTTTTATAGTCGCTTTTTTAATATGCTGCGGGATGACTTTTGCTTCAACTTCCGCCGCAACGAACGCAGCACAACAGTTTTATGCACAAGCTCCGCCGAGTGTTCAAGAGATTATTGACTACCAAGCTGAGCAATTACAAAAAGATACTGCTTTGCCCTTCGGTGTTCTTGCTGTTTTAAAATCTGACTGGAAAGCGTTAATAGATGAGTTTATGGCTCAGTTTCCTCAGTATTGTAATATTGATTTAGATTATACATCATTAGTTAAAAACCAACTTACAGAGGACACACTTTTTAAATCACTTGTTGCTGGTACTACAGTAAGTATTTCAACTCCTTGGACTCTTGATACTAATATTTTTATTCAAACATCTGCTAATACTACTTTAAGTATCTATGGTATGGATACACTTAGAAAAGTTGTTGGCTCTGATTTATATAATCAAATATCTAATTATAATTCAAATTTTAAAAAAATGAATAATACTCATTTTGCTGTTTTTAATGTTCCGGCACTTGATTTTACTGTTATTTTAATAATTGGATTTAATTCTTCTAATAGTTCAGTTATTAGTAAATTAGCATATTTTAATAGTAATTCAGATGTTTACATTAACGGTTTTCCTGTTTCTGGTATTGGTACTTATTCGATCGCTCTTTATAAAAATGAGATTTGTAATTATACTTTTGATAGTGTTTCTCGTTCTTATACTTTAACTGCTCCAACTTACGGCAATATAGTTTCTCGCTGGATTGCTGATGATGTAATAAGTAGCAATGATAATCTTATTGATTGTGATGATTTATGTTTGCCAATTAATAAAATATCTCAACTTCTGCTTGGTGAAGATGTGTTTGATGTTGGCATTGACTCATCACACATTCCGGGCATTGATTCTTTTCCCTCAACAGCTGATGATTTAACAGATGTATTAACTTATCCTGATTCAATCGGTATAAGCGTACCTCGTGATTTATCAGACACTATTACTAAAACCGCTGAGGACATCAGAACAGTCGATAAAGACAAAACAGACACTAAAGACGATACAAAAGATGATACAAGTGATAATCCTAATACAAAACCTAAAAAGCCGTCAATTCCTTCTATGTCTTTACCAGAAATATTATTTAAAGAAAAATTCCCATTTTGTTTACCTTGGGACATTTATAATTTATTTGTTGGCTTACAAGCTGAAGCCGAAGCACCTCGTTTTGTAATGCCGTTTAAATTTGAAAGACTTGGAATTGATGAGGAAATAGTAATTGATTTTTCAGATTATGAAGAACAAATAAAAATTATACGATTTTTCACCGGAGCAATGTTCGTTCTTGCTCTTGTTATGATTTCAAGAAAAATTATAGGAGCGCAGTAATATGAATATTTTTGGAGAGATTTGGAATTGGCTTTGTGATACTTTATACGAAATGCTTAAAAGTATTATCGACCTTTTACCGGACAGTCCTTTTAAGTTGCTTGATAATACTCCAATACAGCCATATTTAAAATATATAAATTGGGTTATTCCGTTAGATTTTATTGTGGACACGCTTTCATTGTGGCTCATAGCAGTTGCTGGCTATTATACTTATAGCGTTATATTAAGAGCCTTGAAAACGGTTGATTAAATATTGGCTATGGGGTGGCGGTTTTTTCCGCCGGGGTCCCCATAGCCAAGAAAATCAAAAGTTTTTTTCGGAGAGCAATCTCCGTTAGGGGGGCACGCTAATAGCCCCCCTCTACATACAATCCAATCATATTATCAAAGAGAGGTATTTTTATGATGTTTAATGTTTATGAGGTTTACACTTGGGATGATGTTTCTTACACAAAATTAGCTTCATTTGAGAAGAAAGAGGATGCTGAAAAAGAAGCTGCAAGATTAAATGCAGAAAGACGCTCACACAATTACGAACCTGATCCGATTTGTTATTGCGTGAAGTCTGATTTGCAATATGATTTGCTGATGGAGAATTACTGAACTGATAGGGAAAAGGGGTTTTTTTATGGATACAAAAGAAAAAATTATAATTGACTGGTTTTCTGCTACAATTCCTTGTAAATCTTCTGAAACTACAGTGACCGGTATTGTCGAATTGCTCGGATTGTCTGATGTTCCGTGGGAGCGTTCTTATGGTTTCTATGGTTGGCAGTACAGAGAGACATTCTCTAATATTTCTATACATTTTGGCGGAGTTCAGCACGAAGGATTGATAATGCTTGAAATGTCCGGTCAAGGCTGTAGAACATTTGAAACCCTTGGCAATGGCGATTTTCTTTCACTTTTTAAATTTGTTTTTTCTGTTCCGGGTGCAAAAGTAACTCGTATTGATGTTGCTTTTGATGATTTTTCCGGTTATCTCAATCTTGATGAAATAGTCAAAGATACTTTAAATCATAATTTTATCGCTAAAACTCGCAAATGGGGTGTTAATATCTCTGACTCTGGTACTTGTGTAACTCACGGACTGCGTTCCGGCTCTGTTTTTATTCGTATTTATGATAAAGCAGCTGAACGCAATAAACAAGATGAAATTTCTCACTGGGTAAGATGTGAATTGCAGATTAGACAGGATAGAGCTGTTGAATTTGTAAGATTGTTAGTTGAAGAAAATGAAGTTATTGACGATTTATATTTTGCTGTTCTTAATCATTATTTAAGATATGTAAAGATTTCTGAAAGTGACTCTAACAAATGGCGTTCTGAAATTGCGGAACATTGGGAAAACTTTTATAATTATAAAAGTGTTCAGGAAAGGTCTATATATAAAAAGCCGGGTATGGAATATAACGCTGCTAAGCTTCGTTCTACCTATGGTGAGCGTTTTGCAGGTGGAATTTATACATATATACAGCTTTTCGGAGTTAATACACTTCTTGAAGATGTTGATGTCGGAAAAAATAACTTAAATCCAAAATATAAATTACTTCTGCAGGAAGACGCAGCGTATAAAAAAGGCGTTGAAAAATACGGTTTTTATGAACACCCCTCTGTTGTCGGTTTGGATCAATTAGTCGATTGCGAGGTTTTATAAATGACTGTCAATGATGCTTATATAATTTTTATGCAGGAACAAAAATTTAGAGGTAATTCTGAATATACGCTTTCTTACTATGAAAGATGTTTAAAAATGTTTCTTGACTTCTGCGGCTCTGATTTAGATGTCGAAGATTTAGACATTATGATTTTTAAAAGTTATCAATTATATGTTTCTGAAAGCAGAGAAATAAATAAAATATCTGTAAGAACTTATGCAAGAGCAGTTAAAGTGTTTTATCGTTGGCTATACTTTGAGAATTTTATTGATATTGATATTAACAGATTAAATCTAATGAAAGCTAATAAAGATGTTATCGTTCCTCTGTCAGATAACGAAGTTAAGCAGCTCCTTAACCTTTATAGCAATAATTCTGTTATGGGGTGTAGAAATAAAACAATTTTAATGTTAATGCTCGATTGCGGTCTCCGGCTCGGTGAGGTTGTTAATTTAAAAATTCACGATGTCGATTTCAATAATCGTTATTTAGTAATTAACGGAAAAGGCAGTAAACAGCGTGTTGTTCCTTTCGGTTCTTCTTCTCTGAATCAGATAAAATGTTATCTAAATTATCTTAGTAGTTCCTCATCAGCGAGTAGCAGCTTATTTTTAACTCAAAAAAGCACTCCGGTTACACGCAATACAATTAAAATGCTCTTTGCCCGCATTAAGAAAAACAAAGGACTTGAGCGTGTCTATCCTCATTTGCTCCGGCATACTTTCGCAACCAATTTCATTTTTAACGGTGGAAATTTAGAGGTTCTCCGTTTACTTCTCGGTCACAGCACTATTAACATTACACAGATTTACATTCACCTTGCTGCTCAAAAGCATCTTATATCTGATATGCAGCATAGCAACATTGATTTGTTGATGGACGAAAAAAGAGAGCAGATTAAATAATCTACTCTCTTCGTGGCTCCCCCAACTGGGCTCGAACCAGTGACATCATGATTAACAGTCATG
>ERZ773243.3089-NODE-3089-length-12461-cov-3.343382_pt1 | contig 12461 bp, 9 predicted proteins | sample MGYA00580520_ERZ773243 | MGnify/ENA primary metagenome ERZ773243 (study PRJEB29015, sample SAMEA2737747) | human gut metagenome | biome: human gut; feature: human-associated habitat; material: faeces | place: China | collected 2012 ... | reverse complement strand
ATGGCGGCTATGAGATCATCGCAGGCCACCGCCGCCAGCGGGCAAGCGAGCTTGCCGGATTTGCGAATATGCCATGTATAAAAAAGAAACAAGCGACGATTTGCGGCAGGAAGTGATCTTCGACAACTGGGGCCGTACAGTCTGCACCTACACGACCAATACGGACAGCACCGAGGTCCTTGGCAGCTCGGCGGCTTCCTATGTGCAGAACAGTGGAACAAGTCGCAAGAATAATCGCACGCTCGACATAGGTTCATCCGGTATGACAGCAGTCAATCTGCTCATAGACGGCGGTATTGAAAAGAGCACAGATAGCTGGACTTCCTCTTGCAGCGCAAACGCTAGTGCAGCTGCAAGAACTACTATCACAAACGATGAGAACCGCCGTCATGGTACAGGTGGACTAAATCTCTACCTTTCTTCCAGTGCGACAAGCAGCAACTACGCCGGAATTTACCGCAGCGCATCGCTGACCGGTGGGAAGCCCTACACGCTGTCGGCCTATTTTTCCGCCAGTTCCTATATGAACTGGAACAGCGGTGCGAAATTGGAGCTGCTTGTGCAGAACAGCAGCGGCACGACGCTGGAAACGCATTTGCTCACGGACGCCAAGCCAAACGCCGCTATGGAGGACGGCTGGCAGCGCGTCAGCGCAACCTACACACCGACAAAGAGCGGCACCTACCGTTTCCTGTTTAAGCTCAGCGGCTGCAACGGCACGGCTTATCTGGACGACCTGCAATTAGAGCAGGCGGAAGCCGCCTCGACCTATAATCTGCTGCAAAACGGAAGCTTTGAGAACACGCTGTCCGGCAACTGGTCAATCAACGGCATGAGCAAGTCGTCTCTCACTACCACATTAAAGCCCTTTGGTACATCCGGCGTGAAAGTGACTGGAAGTCAGAATGCCATCCGGCGTGCAAGTCAGACTATTACATTGAATTGTTCTTCCGACACGACCTTCCTGCTTTCCGGCTGGGCATTGGCGGAGTATGCTGCGCCGAATTCTGTGCGGGAATATGAGTGGGGAAAACGCTATTTCGGCCTAATCGCAGAGATTATTTACACAGACACAAGCACCGCTGAAACGCAAAGTGTTCCTTTTGAGTGGTCGAGTACGGACTGGCAGTGTTCTGTCGGAACCATCGTGCCAAAGCGAAGCGGCAAAACGGTGAAAAACATCCATATTTACTGCGCCTACGACTACAACTCTGGTACGGCTTGGTTTGATAACATTTCCCTGCGGCAGGAGCCGGTGCAGACCTATCGCTATGACGGGAAGGGCAACGTGACCGCCGCGACGCAGACCGGAACGGGCACGGAGAACGCGCAGTATGATTCCAACGGCGTCGACCTGCTGCAATACACCGCCGCCAACGGCACGAAGTACAGCTATGAGTACAACAATGCCCACGACGTGACCAAGACCACCGTCGGCTCACTGACGGCCACGACGTCCTATAACAAATCCGGCAACACGACCGGCGCGCGGCTGGTCGGCAAGGATTCCAATGGAAATGCCTCCCTTGCCCTGCAAAGCAGCGCGACCCCGACGGCCGACCGCAACCACACGTCCTCCGTCACGGACGCCAATGGCAGCACGACGTCCTATACCTATAACGGTCAGACGGAGCTGCTCGCGACGTCGACGAACGCGGCCGGGCGGCAGACGACCTATGAATACTACCTCAGCAGCGGCCGCGCCAAGAGCACCTACCAGTCCGGCGTTGCGGCGATCGGCTACACCTATTCCGGCGGGCGCCTGTCGCAGCTCGACCGCAAGACCTACCGCAGCGGCGCGGCGCAGCACCAGTATTATAACTTCGCGTATAATGTCTGGGGTCAGACCACCGCGACCAAGGTCGGCAGCCGCACCCTTTCCACCAATACCTATTATAATTACGTCAACGACGACACCGCGCGCGGCGGCAACCTGAAATCCACGACCTACGCCAACGGCGATTCCGTCAGCTATACCTATGACCGGTTTGACAGATTGGTCAGGAAGTCGTATAATAGCGGCAGCTACGTTGCCTATACTTATAACGCGGAAGGCTCTCTTGCACGCTTGAGCTACGGCGATTCGACGGGCGAGCTTGCGAGCTACCGCTTCGAGTACGACTCCCTCGGCCGCCTGATCCGCAGCGCGGAGCTGGACGCCGACGGCGGCACGGTGCAGCGCACGGAGCACATCTACGACGGCTATAACCGCCTGTCGCGGCAGTCGTGGACGCTCGGCGGCAAGACCTACACGGAATATTATTCCTACGACGATGCCACCGACGGCAGCATGACCTCCTTCCGAACAACGGCGGAGCAGACGCTGCATTTCACCTATGATGCGCTGCGGCGGCTGCAAAAGACCACCGTCACGGACGGCAGCGGCACGTTGTTCACCGTCGCGAGGTCTTATTACACGACCGGCGGAAAGGCCACCACCCGGACGGAGTATTTTAACTACCGTATGCCGAACGGCAGCCTGATCGCGGGCGACCGCTACGTCTATGACGCGCTTGGCAACATCACGGAGCTTCAGGAAGCCGAACTGGCCTCCGGCAGCTCGGCGCGCCGCACAAAGGTTCGCTATACCTATGACGGGCAGAACCAGCTCAGGACGGAGACGCGCTATACGTACAGCAGCAATACCGATACGACCGGTACGTCTGTCACGTATACATATAACTACGACACAGCCGGGAACCTCCAAAGCGTGCAGAAAAACGGCGCGACCGTTCAGACCTACACCTATGGCGACTCCCAGTGGCGCGACCTGCTGACCAAGGTCGGCGGCACGACGATCTCCTACGACGCAAGCGGCAACCCCAAAAACTGGTATAACGGGACGACCTACACCGGCCTGACGTGGAAAAACGGGCGGCAGCTCGCGCAGATCACGACCGGCGGCAGGACGTCGGCCTACCGATACGACGCCGACGGCATTCGCACCTATAAAAAGGTGGGCAGCGTCGCGCACGAGTACCGCACGCTGAACGGCAAGGTCGTTTATGAGAAGATCGGCAGCGGCAGCACGGCTAAGATCATGATCTTCTCCTACGATGCACAAGGCCGCCCCTTTGCAGTCAAGTATTCCACCAATAATGGCGGCAGTTACATAACATACTTCTATGCGCTGAACCAGCAGGGCGACGTGGTTAAGATTTTCCGCTCCCTGCCGTCGAGGGACTCCAACGGGAATCTCAATGGCCTGACGGAAGCAGTCTACGCTACTTATACCTACGACGCATGGGGCAATATTCTCTCGCAATCCGGCAGCATGGCCAGCACCAACCCTCTGCGTTATCGCGGCTACTACTACGATTCCGAAACCGGCTTCTATTATTTGCAGTCCCGTTACTACGACCCCGCAACCAGACGGTTTATCAATGCGGATGTCTACAGCAGTACCGATTCCAGCGACGCTGTTTCCTGCAATATGTTCGCGTATTGTGGGAATAACCCCACAAGTCGCAGTGATGAAACCGGCGATTTTTGGAACTTTATTGTTGGCGCCGTTGTCGGTGCTGTTGTAAACGCCGTTTCAACTGCGGTAGATGCTGTAAAAGAAGGCGGATTAGACGCACTTTCAGATGGAAAAACATGGGCGAAGATTGGCGTCTCAGCAGCTGGTGGTTTAGTAAGCGGTGCACTCGCTGCTTCAGGCGTTGGGTTGGGCGCATCAATTCTTGGAAATACTGCAATTTCAATGGCTCAAAATGCCGCGAATCAAGCAATAGATAACGGGGGACTTAAAAGCTTTGATGTTGGCGACATGGTTATTGACGGATTCATAGGCGGTATTTCGGCAATCCCCGGAGGAAAGGGAATGAAAAATACAGTAAAACTTGATACATTGAATAAGAGACTAACTAAAAAGTTATTTTCAGGTTCGGCGCAAGTTGCTAAACAAGGAATAAAATACTATTATTCACAAACTAAAACTTTATATAAAGAGTATCTGATAAAGCCAATTTTGAAGTCTGCGGCTACCGCAAAAATTCTTTCATCCATAACTTAATCGTGAGAGGGCTATTTATGCACATATTTCCATTTGTTGCCTTTTCAGTGCTCTTTTTTGTATTTTACTGCCTTAATTACTGCGTGTTCTCGGTTGCCTTACAGGACGATGTGGAGTTCTGCAAGGGGAAGAAACGCGTAAAAAGCCGAAAGAAACAGAAAGGATTCTGGAAAAAGTTTTTGTTTTTGGACATCAGAAAAGAAGTGATTTTGTGGCATTATCTGCTGTTTTGGGTGAATCTGGGCGCATTTGTAACGGCCTATGCGGCAATGCTCGCCTTTTTCATACATGAGAGCACAATTGTCACGAGCGTATTCTTGACTGCGTGCGCCGTTGTATTCCTGACGCTCGGAGTAGCGTGTTATATAAGATGGCCACTCTATGCCGGAAACATGGTCAGAAATCGGGAAAAATACAAGAGAAAAAGGAAATGACACGTGCTATGAAAGTCAGCGCAAAGAAATGGGCCGGCGCAATTGCCGAAGAGGGGCTGTCAAGCATTACATCTGGTGTTGGCCGTTTCACTGTTAGAGTGATTAAAAGGATGGTTACAAGCATAAAATGAAGAAAAAATTCAAGCCGGATAACCAGATACGATTTTATGCTCGCCCGGGTTGGTATATCCTTTTCATTTCCGATATATGTTTGGCCATATGGGCGGCTCATGGATGCGCAACTGAGGGAGCGTGGCTCGAGGCCGTTATCAGTGCATTCTTCATTCTACTCGGCGTTTGGGGGCTATGGCAAGGCTATCGTGAGTTTTGGGAGCTTTTCTGGGCATCTATTACGATCAGTGAAACGGAGATCGTTTGGAGTTGTCCTCTGCGTCCGACCCATGTGATACAAGTTGACGACTGCATAATCGGCATGGAAAATGAAATTTCGGGATGTAACATGACATACCCGCATATTTACTTCTCGAAGCAGCCATACCCGAGAGAGTTCTCCAACAAAATTCAAAAGATTCCCAATTCGGATAACTTTATTAAGTTCCGGTATCGCGCAGATCTGGCAGATTATCTGGTAGAGCATCTGCCAAAGCAAAAGACGTTTCAGGTTGCTTATTATCGGTAGTGTGAAAAACGGGAGGCAAAAAAGAGACAGCGGAAAAAGAGAAAGTGATTTTGCACACGCCGATTGCAGTGCGATGCTTGCCGGCAAACCGGCATAATCTGCCCCATACTTGATTAACTGCAATATCGTGGCATAAAAAGTTGCTCCCGCGCCGGGTGTGGAGGCGAGGAAGTGCGGCGGATTGCGGCATTTCCGCCGCACCCCCTCTGCACCCGGTTTTTCCAAAGAATGGTCAAGAGGCTAAGTGCTAGCGCCAGCGAACCCCTATTCCGTGCTAGACTGCCCTTGATGCTGCACCATTGCGCTAAATCGTTAAATCGTTAGCGCGTGAAAGTGGCGGCCTCTTTGACGATTGTTGCAGTCTCCAACAATCAACACGCTAAAGCGCTTGCGTGTTGAAGCGCCGACGGCTTTTGTGCGGACAGCTTGCGGCTTCCCCAAGCGACACAGTGCCGTCCCCCGACAGCCAAACACTAGGCTGCTTATGCCAACAAATCAGCACGCTAAATCGCTAAATCATTAAAGATTTGAAGCGGCATTACGATTCCGACAAGGCCGTCCGGCGAGATCATGTCCGTGGACGAGGTCGAGCCGATTGAGGCTGAGGCGGCGGATGAGAACGCTGTCGCGCCGCGAGGCACGCACTTGGCCTCGACGCAGACGGTCACGCACGAGTACCTGACGCAGAGCGGCAAGGTCATGCGCGAGACGGTCAAAACGGACGGCACGGTCACGTTGGTGCTCGATTTCATCTATGACGAGTCGGGCAAGCCGTTCGCCATGATCGACCAACTGGGTGCATTGCCGAAAACGTATTATTACGTCCTGAACCTCCAAGGCAACGTGGTCAAGCTTGTGACGGAATCCGGTGCAGTTGCAGCCTCGTATGAGTATGACGCATGGGGCAAAATCCTTTCAAGCTCCGGCTCCAAGGCAGAAATCAACCCTCTGCGCTACCGTGGGTACTACTACGACACCGAGACAGGGTTCTATTACCTCCAAAGCAGATATTACGACCCGGTAACACATCGGTTCATCAACGCTGACGCACCGGAATACAGTGAAATTGCCGCAGACAGCCTGGATGACACCAATCTGTTCGCTTATTGCAGCAATAATCCGGTAATGCGGGTAGATGAAACGGGAGAGCTTTGCAGTTGGCTGAAAAAGACGATTGCGGCGGTAGCTATTGTGGCCGCAGTTGCGGTTGTTGCGGCAGTCACCGTTGCAACAGCCGGCTCGTGCACGGCGGTTGCGGCAATTGCCGTAGGCGCTGCAAAGGGCGCGGCAATCGGTATGGTCGTCGGTGGAGCTACAGGAGCGGCTCAAGGTGCAATTTCTCATAGGAGAAAAACAGGCAGCTGGAAGGGTGCCGGACAAGCCGCACTGGAAGGCATGGGCGACGGCGCTCTTACCGGCGCAATCACCGGCGCAATACAAGGCGGCATGAGCGGCTATTCCGGTTATTTGAAAAATGGCGCATGCTTTGTTGCCGGAACGACTGTTGCTACCGCAACGGGTCTTGTCGCAATTGAAAAAATCAGAGCGGGGGACCTTGTTTGGGCGTGGGATGAAGAAACCGGGGACGTTGCGCTCAAGCCGGTCGTCGAAACCTATATCAACGAGACGACCGAGCTGACGCACATATTCGTCAAAGGCGAGGAAATTGTTGCTACGCCGACGCACCCGTTCTATTGCCCGGTCAAGGGCTGGACGGATGCGGCGCACCTCCGCGCGGGTGACATTCTCGTCCTTTTCAACGGCGAATATGCCGTCGTTGAAAAGGTGCAGCATGAGCTGCTGGAGAACCCGGTCAAAGTTTATAATTTCCAAGTCCAAGATTACCATACATACTATGTAGCTGAATCCGGCGTTCTAGTACATAATCGTTGTCTACCTGAGAATTCTGTGGCAATGAGCACAGATGATGCTCTGGATACAGCCAGCGACTACCTTGGCCCTAACTATACAGAAGTCGAGAACGGCCGTTATGTATCCTTTGACGGAGATTTGCAGGTGCGCATTGGAAATGCGGATATCTTGGGGCAACATGCAGGGGGACCGCATATAAATCTTGACTGGATTGGCGCAGGAAAATACCGGACCTTTCATATTTTTCTATTAGATTAGGGGAGGCGATATATATGCAATTGGAAGAAATTCAGATCCCTGTCTATTTTGGCGGATTTATCGATGTATTTTGGGACAGCGATGGGATCATCCGCGTGGACACGGAGCGGGATCGCCTGTCCATTTGCGCAAACGGTCCGGCATTAGCGGCTTTGGCAAAGCAGCTGCTGTATTTTTCGTGCAACAATTCCCTTCGTCATGCTCATGTGCATTATGATTCTTTCTTTTGCAAGAACGGCTATGTCGGAGAGCCCCTGATTTTGGAGTTCAGTCCGAGGGAGGAGACCCATGGCTTTGATCTGTATGACGATGATACTGTAACGCTCCGTCTGGATATTCCGTCTGATTGCGAGCCAGATGTGCCCGGCCTGCTGCAGGTATTTCCGGAGGAGTGCCGTATCGTTGGAGACGAAAAGGCCATGCTCTATCTCGCAAAGGCAATGCTGATGTTCCGGGGCAGAGAACAGGGATGCAGCTTGTCGTTTCGTTCCGGCAATGCGCCGCGTGCCGCGCTCTGCCTGACCCGGATATAACCCCCCGTCAGCACGGAAAGGAAAACACGATGAAACTGATCTGGACCAGAGAACTCGATGCACAAAACCCATGGGAACCGGATTTTCACGGCATATTCTCTTATCAGGAATCCGGGATTTCCTTTTATTACAAAGATGAACATTTGGTTCGGTGCGTACACGGACAAATGGATGAGCCCGAAATACTATTCGAAGGGAGGCAGGGAGTATCGCCTCCTCTGCCGCATGATTGGATGATTATAAAACAGGATGACGCGCTTTTTCTGCTGTGCGGAGAACAGATTGCAATCGAATTGAAAACAGGCCGCTCAAAAATTCCGGCTCCTGACAATCTGCAGTCGGAATACCAGCGGCGTAAGCCCTCGCCCGAACATTTTGTGGAGGACTCTTTCGTGTTGAATGAATATCAGGTCCGTCACAAAGGAGAATGGGGGTACATCTGCCAGAAGGACGGACAGGATATCTGGACGTTCGGCGGGCGCGGGTATCTGTACACCGACATGCAGCGCGAGGGCGACAACCTGTATTTCGGGACAGCCGGAGCTGGCGGCTATTTTTACATTCTGAATATCCATACCGGCGTCCCTATCCTCAGCCTGCGGACCGGCGGTACGACCGTGATTCAGCGGCGCGGCTCTCATGCCTATCTCTACACAGGCGTGGGACAAAGAAAATCCCAACTGATCTGCGTCGACCTGATCAGCGGCAGCATTCTGGACGAAATCGAGCTTCCCGGCATCGCGTCGGACAGAAGCGCGCTTGGCATGAGGGAAAATCATGTTTACACGATAACGTTCACATATAAGAAACGTTATGGCGCCGTAAAAGATGCGCTTTACAGCTGTATTGCGCTGGATTAGTCCTGCTTGTTATGTAGTTCTCTGAAACGACGGATTACAGTGAGTAAAGTTTCAGTGCCAATCAAACTGCAAAACGGGACGGTTCCTGCTAAAGATGATACTTTCATCTTTAGCAGGTCCGCCCCTTCGGTAGCCTCGTCCTCTCGACGAACGACTACGCTCCGCGCGGCGGCAACCTGACGCAGACGACCTACGCCAACGGCGTGGCCGTGACCTACAGCTACGACCTCCTCGACCGGCTGGTTGAAAAGTCGTATCACGAGACTGGAAAGCCGGACTTCACCATCCGCTACACCTACAACGCCGAAAGCCAGCTGGCCCGCCTGCGGTACGAGGAGGACGGCGAGACGGTCGGCTCCTACGCCTTTGAGTACGACAGCCTCGGGCGGCTCATCCGCAGCACGGCCATGGATGAAAACGGCTCTGTCACGCAGCGAACGGAGTACCTTTACGATGCGTTTAACCGTCTCTCCGGCCAGAGCTGGACGCTCGGCGCGCAGACCTACTCGGAGCGCTACGCCTACAGCGACGGGGAAAAAGGCGACGGCAGCCTGACGTCCATGACGGCCGCGACGGGCGACAGCCTGAGCTTCGGCTACGACGCCCTCAAGCGGCTGAATCGCGTTACGGTGAAAAACGGAAGCTCCGTGATCCTGAACACGGCTTACGCGTATCGTGACGTGAGCTGGAACCGCGGCAGCGCGCAGGTCGAGTTCCGCAACGTCCGCCTCGGCAGCGACAGCGGCATGCTCCTCGAAGGCAAAAAGTACGTTTACGACGACGTCGGAAACCTGAAGGAAATCCGGGAGAGCACCGGGAAATATAACAAGCTCGTCGAGTATACTTATGATAGCCAGAATCAGTTGACGTCGGAGGCATATTACAAGTCCGGAGAGGCAGAAGCCTATCTCACCTATAATTACACCTACGACACAGCCGGAAACCTGCTGACCGTCTCCCAGAAAAAGGGAAATACCACGACGCTGCTCCAGACCTATACCTACGGCGACGCGCAGTGGCATGACCTCCTGACGGCGGTCAACGGGCAGGCGATCTCCTACGACGCCTCCGGAAACCCGCTGTCCTACGGCGGCTGGAGCTTCGGCTGGCAGAACGGAAGACAGCTGAAAACGGCCTCGAAAACCTCTGACGGGAAGACGGAAACGTTAGAGTATTCCTATGACGCCGACGGCATCCGCACAAGCAAGACCTATACCGTCGAGACGTTCACGCAAGTGCCGGACTATACTGTCACCTTCCAAGCCGACGGCGCGACCGTCAAGACCATGACCGTCGAGGATGGCTACGTTCTCAAGGACAGCGATTACCCCGCCGTTCCGAGCAAAACCGGCTATACCGGCGAGTGGGTGAAGTATACGTCGGCAATTCACAGCAATGTCACGGTGCAGGCAAAGTATACGGCCGTCGTGGCGAAGTATACCGTTACCTTCAAGGCCGACAATACGGTCGTCAAGACCATGACGGTCAAAGACGGTTACACCTTAAAGGCCAGTGACTATCCAACCGTGCCCGCAAAGAGCGGCTATACCGGCGAGTGGGTGAAGTATACCACGGCCATTCACAGCAATGTCACGGTGCAGGCGAAGTATACGGCAGTCGTGACCAGATACACGGTGTTCTTCAAAGCGGACGGCTTTACGGTCAAGGCGATCCAAGTGAACGACGGATATATTTTACAAGACGCGGATTATCCGGAGGTCCCGGCCAAGGTCGGCTGCAATGGCGCATGGGAGAAGCATACTGCTGCGATTCACAGCAATGTAACGATCAATGCAGTCTATTCGCCGATCGCCTCACATTATACGGTCACATTCAAGGCCAATGGGAAGACGCTCAAGACCATGACGGTTGCGGACGGTTATGTCCTGAAGACGAGCGACTATCCGGCGATCCCAAAACGGGCCGGTTACACAGGATCGTGGCCGAAAACAGGCGCGATCCATGCGAACACGACGATCACGGCCGTCTACACGAAAGATAGCGGAATCGTCATTCCAACGCAGCCGACCAGTCCCGGTGAGATCATGTCCGGCAGCGAGGGTGAGCCGGTCGAGGCGGACGTTCCTGCTGAAGATGAAACCATTGCCCCGCAGGGCATCCATGTCACAGGAACACAAACTGTCACGCATGAGTATCTGACCCTGAACGGCAAAGTGGCCCGTGAAACCATTCGGACAAATAATACCTTGACAGCAGTCCTTGATTTCATCTATGATGCATCCGGAAAGCCGTTTGCACTCAAGTATTCGGCGGATGGCACAAGCTTTGAGACGTATTATTACGTTCTCAATCTCCAAGGAGACGTGGTAAAGCTGATTCAGACAAATGGGTACGTTGTTGCGCATTATACTTACGATGCGTGGGGATATATCTTGAATTGCGGCGGCAACCTTGCAGAAGTCAATCCTATCAGATATCGTGGATACTATTATGATAATGAGACGGGATTCTATTACCTGCAAAGCAGATACTATGACCCAGCAAATAGAAGATTTATCAATGCAGATTGCTATACATGTACGAACAACTCCAACGAAATTGCTTGTAACATGTTTACCTACTGTTATAACAATCCAATAATTTATCATGACTCTTGCGGCACAGAACCGGTTGAAACAATTGATATTTATGGAAATGGTTCTGCATACTGTTATGTCTATGAATACAGTTACAGTGGGAATATGTCGGGAATTTTGGGAACATCTAGTAATGTACAGGTTTCTGAAAGCGGAAAACTGTATATATACAAAGGTGTTACGCAAGACTATTTTGAAGACACGAGTAATAAGCCCGACGGATTTCGAGCTGGGATTGACTTTATGGTGGGAGACTACATTTCACAGGCTGATCCCAATATTCAAGTCAGAGATTCGTACCGCTGTACAATGAAATCTCAAATGAAAGCAATTACGTCGATTCTGCTTGAGTATGCGGAGGGCACTGAGTGGAAACGGACGCAGGAATCGCTGATAACGGAGTGGCGAGAGCATAATCGTTATGCTTGGTCTTCTGCGCGTGCGAAACATGTTGATTTCAATAATGCTGAAGAAGGAAAAGGTTTTGGTTACTTCCTTTGGAAAGCAGTCCGAGCTGTTTTTAAGAGTTAACAGGAGGAAATTGAAATGAACAAGAACATTCGAGTATTTGCCTTTCCTGCAGTTGGAATCGTGTTATTCCTAATCATTGCGCTCTTTTGTACGGCGTGCTCCCATACCGAAAGCTATCAGGAAACAACGATGGATTTCTATGCCGCGCATAGGACGGAACTGCAGGCGGCACAAGCAACGCTGCAGGATTTTGCTGAAGCAAACGACGATTCCATGCTGATCCGCCCGGTTGAAGCTCTCGGGAAGGACTATCAGAACGAGGGCGTGTGCGTTAAGCGTGTCAACGAGCTGTATTTTATTTCTCGCAAGGGAGAGTATGCCGCCGAAGTCTACCAATCCATTTATGAAAGCGTACTGCCGTTATTCCGTGATGGCCTTTCCGGCATTGCCGCATCTGGGCATCAAACACAATTCTGCGTTGTGGCGGCACCAGAGCGCGGAGTGGAGGCGTCGCTGATTTGGACGGATGGTGAGCGCGCACCGACGGGATCGTACCCGACAGTGTTAAGGCAGCAGCAGCTGAATCAGGAATGGTATGCAATTGTTGTTTCGGATTAAAATTATTTACAAACATGCTAAAGATGAAACTTTCGCCTTTAGCAGGTCCGCCCCACCCCACAGAAAGGGAGTGCCCCCTTGAACCAAACAAAACTCCTTTTCCCACTGATCTTTATTTCTCTGGAGGACGATAGCAGCATCATCATCCCGCCGCAGCCGACCA
>ERZ773243.3080-NODE-3080-length-12487-cov-3.667230_pt1 | contig 12487 bp, 7 predicted proteins | sample MGYA00580520_ERZ773243 | MGnify/ENA primary metagenome ERZ773243 (study PRJEB29015, sample SAMEA2737747) | human gut metagenome | biome: human gut; feature: human-associated habitat; material: faeces | place: China | collected 2012 ... | reverse complement strand
CTCTTTACAAACCCGGCAAGAATCGTTACAATCAAATCAAATCCGTTTGCGGTGCGCCGGGCCTCACCGGTGCGCCGTGTCTGCCGTGTTTTTTGCGGCTCCGGCGCTGTGCCGGGCCGAGCTTTTTGTGCAGGAGGTTTTTCCTATGAAGATCACGCGCCGTGCCGTTCTTCGCCTTACCGGTGCCGCTGCCGCCTCGCTGGCTTTGTCCAGCTGCAGCGCAAGCGGCACCATTCTGGGCAGCAACTTCTCCGCCTGGCTCCAAAAAACGCTGGGCGGCTCTGCCTCGTCCGCCGCATCCAGCGATGCTGCGTCCGATCTGGTCGTCTCGCCGCTGCCGGAAGGGGAACAGCTGGACCCCGGCTTTGCCGTGACCCCCGCTTACGACGCCGACCCGCTCACCGGCGAGGCCCGGCGCAGCGGCGGGCGCATCGTGGGCGTGATGGTGAACAACATCTCCAACACCTCCCGCCAGAACGCCCGCCCGCAGCGCGGCATCGGTTCGGCGGACGTGCTCATCGAGTGCAAGGTGGAGGGCGGCATCACCCGCTTCTGCGCGGTGTTCCACGACGCCGACGCCATCCCGGAGATCGGCCCGCTGCGCTCCGGCCGCGACCAGTTCCTGCAGCTGCTGATGCCGTATCAGGCGCTGTACTACCACGACGGCGAGAGCGCCGCCTGCACCAAGTTCATCAGCGTGTACGATTACTCCGGCCTGAACATCGGCGGCAAGAGCTACTTCAACACCCCGGTCCACCCACATGTGGCCCACCGCGACAGCCGCGGCCGGGACGTGGCCTACGAGCACACCGAGTTCACCTCCGGCACCGAGATCAAGCAGGCTGCCGCCAACGCAGGCATCGGCCTGGACTACGCCTGCGACACCACCTTCTTCCGCTTTGCGGACTACCGCACCGGCGCCGAGAACGCCATGAAGGGCACCACCTCCGGCAAGAGCGTCAGCATCGTGCACTCGGACCACTACAAGACCAGCTTCAGCTACAACTGGTTCGACCACACCTATAAAATGCAGATGTACAGCCGCATCTCCGGCCAGTTCGAGAAGGCGGTGGACGAGCTCACCGGCAAGCAGCTCAGCTTCGACAACCTGGCCGTCTGCTTTGCGCCCATCGCGGCTTACCCCGGCGACTCCGGCGACGTGCAGCAGGTGAGCTACATCTCCGGCGGCGAGGTCTATTTCTTCAGCCGGGGCGGCATGGTGCGCGGCACCTGGCAGAAGGCCTCGCCCGAGCACCCGCTGCGCCTGTTCGACGAGAGCGGGGCCGAGCTCATCTTCAACCGCGGCAAGACCTACCTTGCCATCGTGGACGACGACGAGTGGTCCAACTTCAGCTATCAGTAAACGAGGAAACGCCATGAAACGCATCTGGACCCGGGCAGCGGCGGCCGCCGCGCTGTGCGCCGTATTGTTGAGCGGCTGTTCCTTTTCGTCGGAGATCCTCTCCGACCATTCCGCGCCCGCCGACCCGCTCACCGGGCAGGCGCTGCAATACCCCGGCGAGCGCGCCGCTGCCGTGGTCATCGACAACGCCCCGGCCAGCACCGTGCAGTGGGGCATCGGCAGCGCATCGGTGGTGCTGGAGGCCCAGACCGAGGCCGACGCTCCCACCAGCCTGTGCCTGGCGTACCCTGCAGTGAGCGCCATGCCCACGGTGGGCCCGGTGACCCTGGGACAAGACCTGTACTGGCGGCTGCTCAGCGGCCAGCAGGTGCTGCCGGTGCAGCGGGGCGCAGGCCAGTTCGCCCGCAACTATCTGGATTACTACAATCTCCGCGCCGTGGACGCGCTGGAGGTGGGGCGCAACGCCTTCACCTGCGACGCCGACTGGAGCAGCGCCCCGCTGTGGCGCACCAGCGGCAAGGCGGTGCTGGGCGTGCTGGACAGCCTGAACCTCTCCAGCCAGCTGGATGAGCTGGCGGCGTCGGCCTCGTCGGCGGTGACGTCCGACAGCACCGGGGCGGACACCGTTCTGCCCACCCTTCCGGCGCTGCTGCCCCAGAAGGCAGAGCCCCGCCTGCCGGAGCCGGACGCCGAGGACGCCGCCGCCGTGCAGGTGCACTTCGGCACCCAGAGCACCACAGCCTTTGCTTACAGCGCCGAAAGCGGCACCTACGGCATGCTGCACGCCGACGGCACCGCCCAGCTGGACGCCAACACCGGCACCCAGGCCCAGTTCGACAACCTGCTCATCCTGTTCAGCTCGTCCACCCTGCGGGACGATGGCCGCACGCTGGATTACGACCTGACCCTTGGCGGCGGCGTGTGGCTCAACGGCGGCCGCCTGTGGCACATCACCTGGACCCAAGGCACCGACTCCACCTTTTTGTTCTACGACTCCGACGGCCGGCAGCTGAGCCTTTGCACCGGCCGCAGCTATCTGGCACTGGTATCCAGCGTCACCGGCGAAGAACTGGCTGTGCAGAGCTCGGCCGGGGAAGAACTGCTGGCACACGCCGCCGCATAACAACGCAAAAAGCCATCTGCGACTTCAACCGTCACAGATGGCTTTTCTTATGTTTTGCGTTCTTTCCGCCCGGGTGTAGGGAACACATTCATGCGTTCCGCTCCCGTCCCGGCAAATGCCGTCTACCTGCGGAGCAGATGAACCCGCTCCCTGCAGAAAACCGGCTGCCTGAGAGGGTTCTTTTACAGGTCCACCACGCTGCCCACCTCGGCGGGGCAGGAGGGCACAGCGCCCAGGGCCACCTCGTCGGTGCCGCGGTGCACCGTGAAGGTCTCGCTGCGGCCTGCAGCAAAGTCCGGGTGCCAGGTCAGCTCCAGTGTCTGCCAGTTTTCCGGCACGGCGCAGAAGCAGTGCACCAGCGCGCCCCTGCCTGCGGCAAGGTTCAGGGTGAACACCGAAGCATCCGCCGCGTTCTCGCCGTAGAGCGGGGCGGCAAAGCTGCCGCAGCGCACGGCGGTGCCGTCGCACACAGCAGAAAAGCCGGTGCCCATGCTGTACAAGTCCGCCAGGGTGCGCACCTCACGGCTCTGCAGGTAGCTGGCGTCCACGGGCAGGGAGGAAGCCGAGAGGTTCTCCACCGAGAGGTACACCAGCACATTGCCCATTTCCGGCGCAGGGGCATAGCCCAGCAGCTCCACAGCGGCCTTGCCGTCCAGCAGGGCAGGCTCGCCCGCAAGACGCGGCTGCTGCGCCGCAGCGGAAACACCGGTGAGCAGGGCAGCGGCAAGGCTGACCGCACCGGAACCGGCACATTTCAGGAATGACCGGCGGGAAATGGACTGGGACATGGGGCTTCCTCCTCAAAAATCGTTCCTTTATACAATAAAGGATTGCGCGGGTTCTGTCAAGGGATGGGCCGGGATTGTAACCGAATCCTTACTCAAAGGCCTCGTTTTCCTCGGTCTCGGCCTGGCCGCGCAGGGTATCGGCGTAGCCGAAGGGCACGATGTCGATGGCCTCCACCAGACGGTCGCGCATCCACAGCTGCACATCGGTCTGCACGGTGTAGCCGCAGCCGGGGTCGGCCATCCACTGCTCGGGGCGGCGGGTGGGCACGGCACGCTGGCTGAGCATGCTCATGATGACGCCGCCGTGGGTCACGCAGGCGGCCTCGGTCACATCCATGCGGATCATATACTCGAACAGCTTCATCAGGCTTTCGGCGCAGCGGGCGTGGAACTGGTCGGTGGGCTCGGCCCCCTCGGGCACATAGCCGGAGCCGGGGGTGATCCACTTTTTGAAGTCCTCGTCGTGCACCAGTTCCTTCACGGGCTTGTTCTCAAACTTGCCGAAGCCCGCCTCCCGCAGGTCGTGGACGGTGAAGGTGTGCTTTGCGTCCGGGAACAGGATGTTCGCCGTTTCCACCGCGCGCAGCAGGGGAGAGGAGAACACGGTGTCCACCTGCGGGTACTCGAACCGCTCCTTCAGCTCGGCCAGCTGGGCACGGCCCTCGTCGCACAGCGGGATGTCGGTGCCGCTGCCGATGTAAAGGCCCTGCAGGTTGCCGGCGGTCATGCCGTGGCGGATGAGATGAAGCTTAAAGGTTTTCATGAAAACACCTCGTATCGTTTGGGGAATGCCCCGCCCGGCAAACTGCGGACAGGCGCTGAATTTTTATTATAGCACAAAAAGAAGGTTTTGAAAACCGGGGTCAGTCGTAGTAGTTGATCTGGACTGTGCTGGGGAAGGCATTCGATGCCACATTACAGTTCTTGCTGATGGTGACGGATTTTAAAGAAGTGCATTCCAAAAATGCTTCTCCCTCAATTTTCTTCACACTTCTGGGGATCGTGATGTTATTCAGTTTTTCACAGCCCCAGAATGCTCTGTGCCAGATTTCTTCCACGCCTTCCTCAAGCGTGACCGTTGTCAGATTGTCATTATAAGTAGCCAAATAACTGTCAACCACTTTTACCCCGTGCGGGACCGTGAGTTCCTTGAATGCCGTAAAGCTCACCGCGCTGGATTCCAATTTTGAAAGTCCAGACGGGAGCTCAAGCGAGGGCAATGTCCAACAGGAATCAAATGCATCATAGCCTATACTGGTAACGCTGTTCGGGATGTTAATCTTCTCCAAATCGTAGCACCCAGTAAAAGCCCCGTCTCCTATACTTGTGATTCCTTCTGCAAGCTCTGCCGAGGCCAGTGATTCACAATCTGAAAATGCATCATTTCCAATCGAGGTGATTCCGTCTTCAACGACCAGCTTTTTGACGCTTGCACTATGTGAATCATGCCAAGGCGCACCCGTGGTAACAATTTTTGTTGTTTCGTTATAGTTCCAGTTGTAATCCTGCATCGCTCCGCTGCCCTTGATGTACAGGGTGCCGTCCTTGTACAGCTCCCAGGTCGCATTTTTTCCGCAGGAGCCGGAGTCGATCAGGTCTGCCGCGTTCTGGGACAGGCTGGAAGCCGTCGTGCTGCTGGCCACGGTACTGGAAGCCGCTGCACTTGCCGCCTGACTGGACGCCGCCTTTTTACCGGAAGCCTGTGCAATGCAGTCTGCAGCAGCCTTCTTGATGGCGTCGCTGGTGAGAGTGGCACCGGTGTAGCCGTCCACATCGGTGCTCTGGCTGCGGATGATCTCGCTCGGCAGTTCTTCTGCGGCCTTGCCGCCCAGCTCTGCCGTCTCGCCGGAAGCGTCCACCCGCACATCGGTGATGGCTTTATCGCTGACGGTCACCGTCACGGTCACATCGCTCAGACAGCCCTCGGCCGTGGCCGTGTAGGTGCCCGCCGTATAGATGGCATCTGCCGTGCTGGCAGCTGCTGTGCTGGATGCACCGCCCCGCCCGGCCAGAGCGAAGCCGCCCACGGCCACCACGGCGGCAACGGCCACGCCGCCGATCGCCAGCGGCAGCTTGCTGCCCTTCTTCTGGGAGACGGCGGGTTCCGCCTGCTGCTGGGCTGCCTGCGCCGCAGCGGCCAGTTCGGCTTCTGCCTTGCGGGCGGCTTCCTCGGCGGCGGCCTGCTCGGCCGCGCGCTTCTCGGCGCGGATGCGGGCCAGCTCCGCTTCCTTTTCTTCAGCGGCCTTGCGGCGGGCGGCTTCCTCCGCTTCCCGCTTGGCCTGCTGCTCCTGACGGCGCTTCTCGGCCTGGGCTTCAAACAGGAAGGTGGTCTTGTCGCTCTCCTGCACGTTCTGCACCGGCTGCACCGGCGCGGCCACGCGCTCGGTGCGGTCCTCCGCCGGGGTCTGCACCGGCACTGCGCCGGGCATCAGCCGCACGGTGCTGTCGTCGGCCGGGGCGGCGGGCTGGGCCGTTTCCACCCGCACGGTCTGGTCCGCTGCGGGCTCCTGCGGCACGGCAGGTGCTGCCGGTTCTGCCGCCGGGGCAGGCTGCGGCATCGGTTTCAGGGTGAGGTCCAGCGCGTCGGCTTCCTCTTTGCTCAGGCCGGAAAGCTCCCGCAGGGAGAACTGCTGTTCCAGCGGGGCGTCATCCCTTGCGTTTTTCAGGCATTCCGGCAGGTCTTTCTCCGCTTTGGCGGGTTTCTCGCTGTCGGCGCGCGTGCTTCCCCACACCGGGCGCTCCGTCTCCCCGTTGGGGTCATTTTCCTCCGGGGCGGCCGCGCCGCTGGTGCTGGGCACGGGCACGGTGTCACCCTCCGGGTAGATCATCTTCGCCTCGCCCTCGGTGTAGAGGATGGCTTCCAGCGCCTGCCGCATCACGGCGGGGCTGTCGTAGCGCTGGGCCGGGTCCGGGGCGCAGGCCTTGAGCACGATCTCGGCCAGGCGGCCGTCGGCGTTGGCCGGGGGCGGCAGGGCTGCACCGGAAAGCCGCTGGGCCTGGGCGCGCTCCCGCTGGGCGGGGGACATGGGCTGCGGGTAGGGCGGGTAAAGCGGCATCCGGTTCGCGTTCAGCAGCTGGTACATCACAAGGCCCAGCGAGTAAATATCCACGTTGCTCGTGTATTTTTCGCCCTTGAACACCTCGGGGGCCATGTAGTTCACGGTGCCTGCGCGGGTGGAAGCACCGGTGGAGGCGCTGGCGATGCGGGCCACGCCGAAATCGCCCAGCTTGAAGTCCTCGGTCTCGGAGATGAAGATATTCGCGGGCTTGATGTCGCGGTGGATGATGTTGTAGCGCTGGCACACTTCCAGTGCGCGGCACAGGTCGATGCCCAGGCGGATGATCTCGCGCCGGGTAAAGCTCTTGTTCTGCTTCAGGTAGCCGGTGATGGGGGTGAGCAGCTCCATGCGGATGAGGATGTCCCAGCCGATGCCGTCCTCGTGGGCGTGGATGGCGTGGTCCTCATAGCTGACGATGTTGCTGTGGCCCTTGAGCTTGCTCATGAGGGCGATCTCGCGGTTGAGGTCCTTGACGTAATCCCGGAAGTAGGTGGACGCACCGTCCCGGTCCATGCCGTCCGAAAGGATCTCCTCCAGCTCGTCGGGCGAGGACGGGATGGTGATGGCCTTCAGCGCGCCGGTGAACACGGTGTCGAACTCGTCACGGCGCTCGATCTCGAACACCTTGCCGTAGCTGCCTGCACCGATATAGCGTTTGATGTACCACGCGCCGAAAAACGGCTCGTAGCGCTTATAGTATTCGTTGTCCATGATGTTCCTCACTTTCACGCGGGCGATTCCCCGCTGTTGATGGCGGGCCGGGGGCTCACCGCGGCCATCCTTCGGCTTCGGGCTGTGGGGGCGGGCCGTCCTGCGCCTTGTCGGCGGCGGGGGCCAGCTTCCGGGCGGGCTGCAGCTTTTTGGGCGCGGTCAGCGGGGCTGACGTTCTGAGCCCGGCGGCAGGGGATGCGCCTTCCGGGGTGCGCGGCTTTTCCTGCCAGCGCAGCAGAAGGACCGTCTCGCCGGGGTCCCTTTCCGGGGCAGGCGCGGGTCCTTCCGCCGGGGGTGCCTCGGCAGGCCGGGGCGGCAGCGGGGCAAGGGTTTTGGCCGGGGCGTGGAAGCCGTGGGCCTTTTTCGGGGCCGGAACGGGCTGTGGGACCGGTGTCTCGGCGGGGCGCGGTCCCTCCCGGGCCGGGGCGGGTGCCGCAGTCAGCGCTTCCAGCGCCTGCCGCATCTGGGCAGGGCTCGCATAGCGGGCCGCAGGGTCCCAGGCGCAGGCCTTGAGCACCACCGCCGCAAGGGCCGGGTCTGCCTGAGCCGGGGGCGGCAGGGGCTCGCCGGAGAACCGCCGGGCGCGGGCGTGCTCCTGCTGGTCCGGCGTGATGTTCTGCGGCGGGGGCGGATAGAAGGGCATCCGGTTCATGTTCAGCAGCTGGTAGAGCACCAGCCCCAGCGAGTAGATGTCCACGCTGCTTGTGTAGCGCCTGCCCTGGAACACCTCCGGGGCCATGTAGTTCACGGTGCCCGCCCGGGTGGAGGCCGCCATGGACGCGCTGGCGATGCGGGCCACGCCGAAATCGCCCAGCTTGAAGCTGCCCTCCCGGGAAAGGAAGATGTTGCCGGGCTTGATGTCCCGGTGGATGATGTTGTTTTTCTGGCACACTTCCAGCGCGCTGCACAGGTCGATGCCCAGGCGGAGGACCTCGGCCCGGGTGAAGATCTTCTGCCGGCGCAGGTCATCGTTGATGGGCCGGAGCAGCTCCATGCGGATGAGGATATCCCACCCGCGGCCGTCTGGGTGGGGGTAGGCCCGGTGGTCCTCATAGCTGACGATGGTGCTGTGGCCCTTGAGCCGCTGCATCAGGGCGATCTCCTTTTTGATGTCATCGACATATTTCTGGAAGTAGTCGGACACGCCTTCCTCGTCCATGCCGCTGGCCAGGATCGCGTCCAGCTCATCCTGCGAGGAAGGGATGGTCAGCGCCTTCATGGCGCTGGTGCTCACGGTGCCCAGGGCGTCGCGGCGCTCGATCTCGAACACCTTGCCGTAGCTGCCCGCGCCGATGAACCGCCCCAGCCTCCACTCGCCGAAAAACGGCTCATAGCGCCGGTAATATTCCTTCTCCATGATGTCTCCTCGTCTTGAAAATAAACGGCCCGCCTTATCCCACGCGGACAAAAAGCAGGCCGTTTGCGCTCAGGCCGATGCGGGATCAGCTGAACATATCAATAATATCCTTCGTCAGCTGCACAACGTTCCAGATATCGTCTGCCGTCCAGGAGCCGCTGTCGTCACCGGAATCGGACGACGCAGAGCTGCTGGCCGGCGGGGTGCTGGCTGCCGGGGCCGAGCTGCCGCCGCCGGAAGAACCGCTGCCCGAGCTGGAGCCGCGGCCGCCCGAGCCGCTGCCCGAGCCGGAGGAAGACGATGCCGCCGGGACCGGGTCCGGCTCCGGCAGGATCTCCATGGCCTGCTCCTCCTGATAGGCGATCTTGCCCACAGCCACGCCGTGGCCGTCCGGGGAAGCATCGTACCAGTAGACGTTGTCGAACTGGACAAAGGCGTACTGGCTGTCGCTGATCTGGCGCACCGTGGTGCGGCTGCCGTTGGCGGCGGTGTAGGTGCCGGACTGGCTGCCGGTGCTGTTGGTGGCCTTGAAGGTCATGGTGCCGTTCTCATAGCCGTCGGCATAGGTGCCGGTGAACTCCAGCGTGGTGCCGTCGGCGGCAGTCTTGCGGTAAGTGCCGGTGCCGTTGGGCAGGTCGTTGGACCACTGGCCGTTGTAGACGCTGTAGTTGCCCGCGAACAGCTGGATGCCTTCGCCGGAGCGCTTGCCGTCCACCACCTGGCCGTAGTACAGGCCGGTGGTGTCCACCAGAACTTCCTTGGCGCCTGCGGGCAGGCTGGACTTGATGGCATCCCACTCGGTGCCGCTGCCCATCAGCCAGCCGTTGACATAGGACAGCACCGCGCCGCCCAGAGAATCGGCATTCGTGAACTGCTGCAGCACCACCTTCAGAGTGTTGTAATCGCCGCTTTCAAACCAGCCGATGACGCTGTTGTAGAGGTCCACCGTCTCCTTCTGCTCTTTCAGATAGGCGGCGGTATCCTCAATGGGCTTGCCGCCCACGGTGAGGCTGGCAAGGGCCGGGAGGGTGCTCAGCACCTGCACCTGGCACTGGTCCACGCTGAGGGTGGTCAGGCCCGTCAGGGCGGTGAGGGGGCTGTAATCCACGATCTGGTTGCCGGAAACATCCAGCTCCTGCAGGCCGGTCAGGCCCTGCAGGAAGGAAAGATCGGTGAGCTGGTTGTTTGCAAGGTTCAGCTTGCGCAGGCCATGCAGGCCGTCCAGGCCGTTGCACTGCTCACTGGTGAGCTGGCAGTTGGTCAGCGCCAGAGTGTCCAGTGCATCCAGGTTCGCCAGCTCGGACACGCCGTCCGGGAAGGTGACGCCGTCGGCGGAGAGCTGTTCCAGCTTTTGCAGGGCGGTGAGCTTCGTGAGCTTGTTCTCATCCAGCGCGGTGCTGCCGCTGCCGGTGATGGTCAGGCTGGTGAGGTTCGGCAGGGAGCACAGGGCGGCCCAGTCTTCGTCTGTGGGGTCCTGCACGGCGAGCTCGGTGGTGTCCTCGATGCTGTAGGAAACACCGCCGATGCTCACATCCTTGCTGACGCTCAGCTTCTTCCAGACGAAGAAGCCGCCAACGGCCAGCAGTGCGGCCAGCACCACCAGCAGGACGATCAGCAGGATAGGGGACTTCTTTTTGCGGGCCGGGGCCTCTGCCACGGGCTCCGGCGGCATGGGCGGCACACCGCCGCCTGCCTCCGGGGCAAAGAAATCGGCTGCGGGGGCCGCCGGGGCGCTCACGCCGATGCTGTAGTCATCGTCCTGCGGCGGGAGGAAGGCCCGCACCGTCTCATCGCCTGCGGGCGCAGCGGGGCCGTTCGGGGCGTAAGCCGCCGTATCATACACAGGGGCGGCAGGCTCCACCGGGGTGAAGACCGTTGCGTCATCCGCAGGGGCGGCAGGCTCCACCGGGGTGAAGACCGTTGCGTCATCCGCAGGAGCGGCAGGCTCCACCGGAGTGAAGACGGTCGCGTCCTCTGCAGGCGCGGCGGGCTCCACCGGGGTGAAGACCGTCGCGTCGTCCGCAGGGGCGGCAGGCGTCACCGGGACGAAGGTCGTTGCATCGTCCGCCGGGGCGGCAGGCTCCACCGGAGTGAAAACGGTCGCGTCCTCTGCAGGGGCAGCAGGCTCCACCGGGATGAAAGTCGTTGCTTCGTCTGCAGGAGCGGCAGGCTCCACCGGGGCAGCGGGTTCCGGGCTGAGGGAAGCCGCCCGGTGGAAGGACTTTGCACCGCTCGTTGCCGGGCTGATGGTGGGGCCGTTGTCCTCCTCCAGCGTTTCATAGGGCTCCGGCGCAGCCGCCGGGGCTTCGACTTCCTCCGGGGCGGCCGGGGCCTCTGCCGGGGCAGGGGCCGGTTCCGGCGCAGCGGAGTGCACCGACGGCGCGCTCCAGAAAGGAGCCGACGAGATGGTCTGGTCGTTGGGGTCGTCCTCCGGCAGGTCCGGCTGGGGAGCGGGGGCGGCTTCCGGGAATTTATGGCCGCAGACTTTGCAGAACTTCTGCTCGTCAAAGTCCGCTTTGGTCCCACATTCGGTACAGAATTTCATCGCAAGTTTTCCTCCGTGTTCAATTCATTCCGGTCAAAACGCAATGTTTACGGCCACAGCTGCACATTCGAGAGAATGAGCACACCGCCATCCTTCAGGTGCAATTCCAGCTTCAGGTAATCTGCGCCGGTAATGTCTGCTGTTACCGTAATCTGGTCGGTCTTCTGGCCGACGACCGGCGAGGTCTGCACCAGCACATCGTCAGCATAGACTTGTACATAGCCGGTGCCATCGGTCGAAATATTCTTGTAAGGCACCAGGTCGAATGTGATCGAAGAATAGTTTTTATAAATTCGGTATTCCGCAGAGTAGTTTTGCCACGAATACCAGTTATCACCCAGAACCGCATAGTTCACCGCGTCGGAGTAATCGTTGCCGAAGGGGTCTTCCGGGGCGGTGGCGTTCCAGTCCCAGCCGCCGTTCAGCACGGACAGGGTGGACAGGGACACCGGCTGCGAGGAGGACACCTGGGTCATCTTTGCAGTCAGGGTGGCGTTGCCGGGCAGCTCCTTCAGGGCGTTGGTCAGCAGGGTGCGGGCCCCGGCGAAGTCCTTGGCGGCGATCTTCTCATCCGCCTGAGCGGCGACGGCGGAGGCGTAGTTCTGGGCATAGAGCGAGAGCTTGACGTTCAGCGAGGAATCGCTGCCCACCAGATCCATCGCGGTCTGGATGGTCTTGTAGGCGTTCAGGTAGTCGCTGGTCTTTTCATACTGTGCTGCCGTCTCGAGGGCTGCGCTCTTGTAGCTCTCGGTGTACTCGGCGGTCTTCTGCAGGAAGTCGGCGTCGCTGCCCAGCAGCTTCTGGGCTTCCTGCACCGTCTCCAGCGCGGACTTGTAGTCCCCGGCGGCGGCGTACTGGGCGGCCTGGTCCAGGGCGTCCTGCTTGTTCTTGGCCGCCAGCGCCTCGGTGTATTCGGTCTGCTTTGCGGTGAGTTCTGCGTCCTCGGGGTACTTGTTCAGGCCGCCGGAAAGGGTGCGCAGGGCGTTGGTGTAGTCGCCTGCGTCGGCGTAGGTGACGGCATCCGCCAGGATGGACTCAATGTCCTGCTTGCGGGCGTTCTCGGCGTTGGCCTCGCTGATGGCACCGCCGATGAGCGGGATGCTCTCGCCGTTGTCCGTCAGCAGCGAGGGCACCACCACGGCCGCTGCCGCGATGAGCAGCACCAAAATCAGCAGCAGGATCCACTTGGCCTTGCCGCCCTTCTTTTTCTTCTTTTCTTTCTTGGCCTTTTTGCCCTTCTTGCCGGTCTCGGGGGCGGGTTCCGGCTGGGGCTGGGGCTGCGGGACCCGCATGGTAGGCTCCGACTGGGGCTGTGCCGCCGGGGCCGGGCCGGGCACGATGCGGGTGGTCTTTTCGTCCGCAGGCTGGGCCGCCGGGCGCGGCTGCGGCTGCGAAGAACGGGTGTTCACGCGGACCCGCGGTGCAGCGGCGGCTGCGGGCTGCGCAGCAGGCTGGGCCGGGCGCGCGGGCTGGGCACCGCTCTGCAGGTTCTGCAATGCGCGCTTCATGACCGCCGCCGAGCGGAAGCGGGCGTCCGGGTT
>ERZ773243.3079-NODE-3079-length-12489-cov-4.271996_pt1 | contig 12489 bp, 10 predicted proteins | sample MGYA00580520_ERZ773243 | MGnify/ENA primary metagenome ERZ773243 (study PRJEB29015, sample SAMEA2737747) | human gut metagenome | biome: human gut; feature: human-associated habitat; material: faeces | place: China | collected 2012 ... | reverse complement strand
GTTGCTTTTGGCGGGGGCATATGAGGATCGAACTCATCCAGGCGGCTGTTCGCCGTCCGCACCGGTTTTGAAGACCGGGAGGCACACCAGCACCTATCTGCTCCCATGTTTTCTTCGATGCTGACCACCGCCGAAGCGGAGCAACGCTCCGGCGGTATGTCAGTCATGAAATTTGAGCTTCAGGCGGCGGCAGTCGCCCTCTCGAACCGTGATCTGCCGTCGGTCGCAGGCTTCTAAAAACAGCAAAGCGTATTTCCGGGTGGTGTCGAAAGCGTCCCGGACCTCTGCCAGCGTGACAGCGCCGTGGTCAGCACACAGCGTCCGCAAGATATCCAGCCCCTCTTGGAACACCTCCCGGTGCCAGCACAGCTCCGGTGACAGCCGTACCAGCTCTCCGCCGGTGAGCAGGCTTTCCAGCACCTGACGAGCCTCCTCCCGGCGCTCCGGAGGAATACTGTCCAGCACCGCTTCGATAGTGTCCGGCTCCGGGCCACCCCGGAGGAAGCGCTCCAACAGCGCGTCCCGGAGGGCGGTTTGCCGCTTGGTGAGCCGAATGGAAAACTCCGCCAGCGCCCAACGGTTTTCGGTGCGTTTCATCCGCCCCTCCGCCCGAAAAACCTCCAAAAGCGCATCGCCCTCAGCGGGAGTGATCTGCCGGAACAGCTTTTGCCGCAGCTCGGCGGCGGGCATTCCGGCGTGAAGGGGGTGCTTTTGGTGGTAGGCGGACAGCAATTCCCGGCAGTGATCCCAGAGGGTGTCCAGCGCCGAGGCCGCCGCGTAGCGGCCTGGCAGCGGCTCCGCCAGCTTTCCCTGATTCAGCAGGTCTGCCAGCAAGGATACAGCAGTACCAGTGTCCAGACCGGAACGCTCCGCTAACTGGCTGCTATCCGGCAGTGAAACACCGAATTCCTCCGCAGCTTGCAGCAGCCGTTGACTGCCGGAGCCCTGTTCCCGGAGAATTAGGTTGTCCAGCACCACCGGGTCATGCCGTTTGTGGCGAAGGGGCCGGGGGTCCAGCACCTTGCCGCCGCCGATGGTCTCCACCGGAGAGTAAAATCGAATGACAAACCGGTCCCCCTGCTTGACGGCCACCGGCTCCGTCAGCCGCAGCTGGGCAAGACAGCTTTCTCCGGGGCGCAGTTCGTCCCGGTCCAGCAGCACCACCTTTGCCAAATGAACGGAGGTCCCGTGGTACAGATGGACCTGGGAGCCGTTCAAAACCGTGCGTTTGGCGTTTCTCAGACACCGGAGCCGCACATCCAGCATCCGGGAAGGCCGGACGCTGCCGGGTTTTACCGCCGCATCCCCCCGGTGGACCTCTGTTTTTTGCAGATTTGTCAAGTTGAGGGCCGCCCGCTGACCGGCGTAGGCGGCGTCCACGCTTTCGCTGTGGACCTGCAAGGTCCGCACCCGGCTTTGCAGCCCGGAGGGAACCAGTTCCACAGCGTCCCCCACCCGGACAGCCCCCTCAGTAAGGGTGCCGGTGACTACGGTGCCGAAGCCGTCCACGGAAAAGACCCGGTCAATGGGAAGCCGGAAGGGTGCCAGCGCGCTTTTTTCCCGCGCCTCCTGTACCAAGCGGTACAGGGCGTCCCGCAGTTCTGGGATTCCCTGACCGGTGACGGCGGAGACTGACAGAATGGGCGCGCCCTCTAAAAAGGTGCCCTCGGTCAGCTCCAACGCCTGTCTCCGAACAAATTCCAACCAGTCATCATCTACCAATTCCGCCTTGGTCAACACCACCAAGCCGCCTTGGACGCCCAAGAGAGACAGAATATCCAGATGCTCTACGGTCTGGGGCATAACGCCTTCGTCCGCGGCGATGACCAGCATGGCAAGGTCAATGCCCCCCGCCCCGGCCAGCATATTTTTGATGAATTTTTCGTGGCCCGGCACATCCACGATCCCTGCTTGCGTGCCGTCCGGCCAGTCCAGTCTGGCAAACCCCGGCTCGATGGTAATGCCCCGGCGCTTTTCCTCCGCCAGGCGGTCCGTATCGGTGCCGGTGAGCGCCTTGACCAGAACGGTTTTGCCGTGATCTACATGGCCCGCCGTGCCGATGATGACGTGTTTCATGAAGCAATCTCCCGAAAAGCCTGAAGGATCTCGTCAAGATCCGCCGGGAACAAAGCCCGCATATCCAGCAGACACCGGTCATGGGCGATGCGGACGATGATGGGGACTGGCCGCTGCCGCAGCTGTGCTTCCAGTGCGGCGGCGCTGTCCCTTGGGGCGACAGCCACGGCGAAGGAGGGCAGCGTCTGGGTGGGGACTGCCCCGCCTCCCACCGGGTTTTCCGTGGAAACCACCTTGGCGGTCACGCCGATCTCTCCCATGCGGCGGCAGAGTGACTCTGCCCGCTGGCGCAGCTCCTCCGGTGTTTGGGCCAGCATGGAGAGCACCGGGATCTCCTGAAGGGCGGTGCCGTCCACATATGCTTGCAGAGTTGCTTCCAAGGCGGCCAGCGTCAGCTTGTCCACCCGCAGGGCGCGGGCCAGAGGGTGACGCTTCAAAAGGTCGATACAGCGCCGCTTGCCCACGATGATCCCCGCTTGGGGACCACCCAGCAGCTTGTCCCCGGAGAAGGATAATACATCCACTCCGGCCTTTACGGACGCTTGAACCGTCGGCTCATCCCGGAGGCCCAAGGGTGCCAGATCTACAAGACAGCCGCTGCCCAAGTCCTCAATGACCGGAATGCTGCGGGAGCGGCCAAGCTCCGCTAAGGCGGCGGGGGACACGCTCTCCGTAAAGCCCACGATGCGGTAATTGCTGGTGTGGACCTTCAAAAGGGCGCGGGTCTGCTCGCTGATGGCATTGGCGTAGTCGGAAAGGCGGGTCTTGTTGGTGGAACCAACCTCCCGGAGCACCGCGCCGCAGGCGGCCATCACGTCCGGCATCCGGAAGGAACCGCCGATCTCCACCAGCTCTCCACGGGAGGTAATGACTTCTCCTCCGGCGGTGAGGGCGGAGAGGATCAGCAGCACCGCCGCCGCGTTGTTGTTTACCACCATGGCGGCCTCCGCCCCGGTGAGGCGGCACAAAAGCGGCTCTACATGGGCGTACCGCTGCCCCCGCTCCCCCGCTGTCAGGTCATATTCCAAGGTGGAGTAGCCCTGAGAGACCTCCCTCGCTGCCGCTAACGCGCGGTCACTCAGGCAGGCCCGGCCCAGATTGGTGTGCAGAACGATCCCGGTGGCATTGATAACGCCCCGGAGGGAGGGCAGGCGGGATGCCCGGCACGACGCGCTGATTTGAGCGCAGAGGGCCTCCGTGGAGGGCAGCTCTGTGACGGTTCCCACCAGAATATCGGCGCGGAGCCGGTCCAGCGTCCGGCGAACCGCCTCCGTCACGGCGGAGTTCCCCGCCTCCGCCGCCAGTGTGTTCAGGGCGGGCAGGCGGAGCAGATCGTCCACCTTTGGAATTTGACGCAGCAGTGTATCCATGAGAACCTCCCTTGGCGATTTACGGCTTTCCCTTATCATACTGGATTTCCAACGGGTTGTAAAGCACCCCGGAAAGCAGAAAAGCGCGCCTCCCGAAGGAGGCGCGCTTGCTCACTTGCTGAGATAGTCTTTCAAAAATTTCACAGCCTCCACATAACCTTGAAACCCCAAGCCTTTATAGGTTTTGACGCAGGCCATGCCAGCGTAGGAGACCTGCCGAAACGGCTCCCGGCTGTCCACATCGGAGATGTGGACCTCCACGGCGGGAATGGCCACGGCCTTCAGTGCATCCAGAATGGCTATGCTGGTGTGAGTGTAGGCGGCGGGGTTGATGATGATGCCGTCATAGACGCCGTAGGCCGCCTGAATGGCGTCCACAATGGTCCCCTCGTGGTTGGACTGGACGAAACCGACCTCGATGCCCTCGGCATCGCAGGCGGCGCGGATGAGGGCCAGCAGGGACTCATAATTCTGGCTGCCGTAGATGGCAGGCTCCCGCAGACCCAGCAGATTCAGATTGGGCCCGTTGATGACCAGAAGCTTCATAGCAGCGCCTCCTTAATGGTTTGTACCGTGACCTCCAGCGCCCCGTCGTTGGACACCGTCACGTCGGCAAAGCGGCGGTACAGCGGCTCCCGGCGGGCGCAAAGCTGAGCGAGGTCTGTGGTTTGGGAAATGGGACGGCCCTCCGTTGGCAGCTTGGCAAGGTCGCGGGTCAGACGGAAAATGGTGCCGTTTTGATGCAGCAGCGGGTAGTTTTCCGCCTGGGTGACGCAGCCGCCGCCGGTGGAAAGGATGATGCCGGAACGCTTGCCCTGCTCCGCCAGAACCTCTGTTTCCAGTTTCCGGAATGTTTCCTCCCCGGACCGGGCGAAGATCTCCGGGATGGACATTCCGGCCCTTTGGGAGATCAATTCGTCAGCCTCCACCACCTCCCGGCCCAGCGCTTTGCCCAGAGCGGCGGCCACGGCGGATTTGCCGCTGCCGGGCATTCCGATGAGGATGATATTCCGCAGCCGGTGGTTCACGGTGCGCTCCACCCGCTCCAAGGCTTCATCGCCGATCACCGTGCCGGTGAACTGCTCGCTGGAGCGCTTGGCCTGAGCCACCAGCATGGAAAGCCCGCCTGCATGGGGAATCCCCAACTTTTCTGCCTGTAATAGCAGAGCGGTCCGTGCCGGGTTATAAACGATGTCCAGCACGCCTTCACATTGAGGGAACAGCCGCAGATCCACCGCCGCCGCGCCGTTATGGGGATACATCCCCACCGGGGTGGTGTTGACGATGATCTGGGCATCGGCGTGGCGGTCCAGATGGTCATAATCGTCCGGACCGCTGCGGGAAATGACGGTAACGTCAGCGCCCAGTTGCTCCAGCGCGGCCTTCACCGTGACGGAGGCCCCGCCGCTGCCCAGCACCAGCGCTTTTTTTCCAGCGGGGTCGATGCCTCTGCGGCGAACCATGTAGAGAAAGCCGAACAGGTCCGTGTTGTCGCCGTACAGCGTGCCGTCAGGCCGACGGACAAGGGTATTGACGCTTTGCAGTTTTGCTGCCGCCTTGGACAGCTCCGCGCAGTAGGGCACCACCGCCTTCTTGTAGGGGATGGTGACGTTCAGGCCGTCCCAGCGGTCGGAGCGCAGAAAGGCATCCAAGTCCGCCTTGGAGACCTCAAAGAGCCGGTAGTCATACTCCCCTAACTCGTGATGGATCATGGGGGAATAGCTGTGGCCCAGCGTTTCCCCCAGCAGTCCGCACCGCAGCATCAGACCACCTCGCTGTAACTGCCCAGATAGGAAAATTCCTCGCACAGAGAGGGCAGCTCACCCATGAGCTGTAAAAATTCCGGGGCGTATACCGGCGTTTCCAGATCAAAGTAGAACATGAATTCAAAATTCCGCTCCGGCATGGGGCGGCTTTCCAGCTTGTTCAGGTTCAGGCCCAGGGCGTAGAACCGGGAGAGCACCCGGCACAGGGAGCCGGGCTCGTGAGGCAGCACCGCCATGAGGCTGGTGCGGTCCGCACCGGGGTAGATCTCCAGATTCTTGGAGATGCAGATGAACCGGGTGAAGTTGCTGCCCTGATCCTGCACCCCGGCCTCTAAGCATTCCAGCCCGTACAGCTTCATGCAGGAGCGGGAGGACAGGGCGGCGGCGTGGCCGTCCCCCTCCGCCACCTTCTGAGCGGCCACGGCGGTATTTTCACAGGGGATGATCTTCACACCGGGAAAGGCCTGCAGATACTGCTCACACTGGCTCAAGGCCTGCTGGTGGGAGTAGATCTCCGTGATGTCGCTCCGCTTGGTGCCGGGCTTCACCAGCAGATTGTGGTCCACCTTCAGCCGTACACTGCGGACGATGCGGAAATCGTGCTTCATCATCAGATCGTAAATGGCATTGACGCTGCCGGCGGTGCTGTTTTCCAGCGGCAGCACACCGTAGCGGCACAATCCCCTTTCGATAGCGGCAAACACCGCCTCAAAGGAAGCGAAGTACATGATGTGAGGCAGCTTGAACAGCTTGTCGCAGGCCAGCTGGGAATAGGCCCCCGCCACACCCTGACAGGCAACGGACACGTTGGAGGGAAACAGGTTTGGCGTCTGGTCAATGGCGGTCTGAATTTCCGTGGTCAGTGGGGATGTGCTCCCCAGCAGCCGTCCCTGATAGCAGCGGCTCAGTTCAAACAGCATGGTGTAGAGAGAGGCGGTGTAATCCCGCATATCCTCCGGGGCCTGTGCCGCTACATCCAGCAGCTTTTCCCGCTCCCGGACAGGGTCCAGCACCGGCAGGCCGTGCTCCTTCTTGTAGGCGGCGATGCCGGCGGCGGTGTTCATCCGCTGGGCAAACAGCTCTACCAGTTGGCGGTCGATCTGGTCGATCCGGGCACGATAATCACTGAGTTCCATAGAGATTCCTCCCTTTAAGACTGGCCCAACAGGGCGTCGTATACGGCGATGGCCGCCGCGGCTTCGATACAGGGAACGGCCCTTGGCACGATGCAAGGGTCATGACGGCCCCGGACCCGGAGAATTTCCGGGGTCAGGGTGTTCAAATTCACGCTTTGCTGCTCCTTGGCAATGGACGGCGTAGGCTTGAACGCTGCCCGGAAGGTCAGGGGCATCCCGTTGGTGATGCCGCCCAAAATGCCGCCGCAGTGATTGGTCATGGTTCTGACCGTGCCGTTTTCCACCACAAAGGGGTCATTATTTTCGCTGCCACGGAGCCGCGCGGCCCCGAAGCCGATGCCGAACTCGATGCCCTTTACGGCGGGGATGCCGAAGACGATGGAGGAAATACGGCCCTCCATGCCGTCAAACAGCGGTCCGCCCAGTCCCACGGGCAGACCCAGCACAGCACATTCCACGATGCCGCCAACGGAGTCACCCTCCGCCTTGGCGGCGGCGATCTCTGCCCGCATGGTCTCCCCTACGGCGTCATCTACCACCGGGAATGGCTTGTCTGCCGTGGAAGCGGTCAGAGGAGTGACATCTTCCACCGAGCCGATGGAGGCGATGCGGCTGATGACTTCAATGCCCTGCTTTTTCAGCAATTGCAGGCAGATGCCACCGGCGATGCACAGGGGGGCTGTCAGCCGCCCGGAAAACGCGCCGCCCCCGGCGAAATCTGCGTGACCGCCGTACTTCACTCCGGCGGTATAGTCCGCGTGGCCGGGGCGGGGCACCACGGAAAGGCCGTCATAGTCCCCGGAGCGGGTGTTGGTGTTGCGGATGATGGCGGTAAGCGGCGCGCCGCAGGTGACGTTCCCCACCAGACCGGAAAGAAATTCCGGCTGGTCCGCCTCCTTCCGAGGGGTGGACCAATCGTTGCGGCCAGGGGCACGGCGGTCCAAAAACGTCTGAAGGGCCGCCATGTCGATGGTCTCCCCGGCAGGCAGACCCTCCAAAATCATGCCGATGGCCGGGGCATGGGACTGGCCGAAGATGGTCAGATGCAGAAATTCTTCGTACCGGCTCACAGGCCCCCTCCTTTCAACGCGTCAAAATCTTCCCAGAAATGGGGGTAGGACTTGGAAACACAGGCCATGCCCTGCACAGTGACCGGGCTTTCGCACAGACAGGCTGCCACGGCGGCGGACATGGCGATCCGATGGTCGCCGCAGGAATCGGCAATGCCGCCCCGCAGACGGCCCGTGCCGTGGATCAAAAGGCCGTTGGGCTGTTCCTCCACACTGCCGCCCAGAGCTGTCAGCAATTGAGCCGTGGTGCGGAGCCGGTCGGATTCCTTCAAACGGAGCCGTCCAGCGTTGAAGATCTGGGTGTCACCCTCCGCCCCGGCAGCAGTGACGCACAGCACCGGGATCAGGTCGGGGATGGGGCCGGCGTCGATGGCCACGCCCTTCAATTCTCCCCGACGAACCGTTACGGAACCGTTCTCCGTGGAAACACGCGCACCCATGGCGGCCAGAATGTTCAAAACGGCCCGGTCCCCCTGAGAGGAGGCCAGATCCAGTCCGTGAACAGTGACGCCCTCCGGGGACAAGGCGCCCATACACAGGAAGAAGGCGGCATTGGACCAGTCTCCTTCGGCGGTGAGACGGTCCGGGAAACGAAGGCGCTGTCCGCCGGGAATGTGCCACATCCCCCCGGTTTTCCGCAGAGAGACGCCGCCCCGGCGGAGGGTGTCCTCCGTCATAGTGACATAAGCGGCGGATTCCAGTCCGCCGGTAACGGTGAGGGCGCTGCCCTCATTCAACAGGGGCAGAGCCATCAGTAAACCGGAAATGTATTGGGAGGACACATCCCCCGGCAGAGAAAACTCACCGGGGCGGAGCCGTCCCCCGCAGTAGAGCAGGTCATGGTTCTGCCGGATGGTCATGCCGTGATCCGTCAGGACCTGATCCAGCGGATGCAAGGGGCGCTGCGGCAGCCGCCCTTCCATGTGGAACACGGCGTCTGCTTCCAAAACGCCGGTCAGCGGCAGAAGAAACCGTAGGGTGGAGCCGCTTTCCTGACAGTGCAGATGACAGGTCCCCTGGGGTTTCTGGGTGATGGGCCGCACCGTCAGGTCCTCACCCCGAAGCCAGATCTCAGCGCCCAGGGCGTTGAGACAGTCCGCGGTGGCGGCAATGTCTCTGGAAATGCCCCGGCAGCGGATCACCGTCTCATTTTGGCTCAGAGCGGCGCAGATCAGCAGCCGGTGGGCCTGAGATTTGGAGGCGGGGATGTGAACGGCTCCGGTACGGAAACCGGGCTGAAGAATTTCGATCATCGCAGACCTCCCGCCTTCAGCCACCCGGCCACCTCGTCGGCCGGGACCGGCTCCACACAGCAATGGCCCACCCGCTCCGGTACGATGAACTTGGTCACATCGTCCGTGCGCTTTTTGTCGGCCTCTGCCGCCGCCAGAATGTCGGTCAGGGAATAGTCGGTCTCTGTGGGGAGGCCATACCGCTCCAAAATGGCCAGCAGCCGGGGCAGCGTCTCCGGGGTGCAAAGCCCTTTTTCCACGGCGGCGCGGGTGATGATGGCCATACCGATGGCGACCCCCTCCCCGTGGAGCAGGGTGAAGCCGCTGCAAGCCTCTACGGCGTGGCCTACGGTGTGGCCCAGATTCAGCAGTGCCCGCTGGCCCCGGTCAAATTCATCACCACGGACCACGTCCCGCTTCATGCCAACACACACGGAGATCACCCGCTCGAACTGCTCCCGCACCGGGGTTTTCTCCAGCTCCCGGAGAAAGTCCTCACTGTAAAGCATGGCGTATTTGATGATCTCGGCGCACCCGGCCCGGTATTCCCGCTCCGGCAGCGTATTCAGCAGGGACGGATCACACAGCACCAGAGAGGGCTGATAGAAGCAGCCCGCCTGATTCTTGCCGTGGTCCAGATCCACGGCGGTCTTGCCCCCTACAGAGGAATCCACCATGGACAGCAGCGTGGTAGGCACCTGAATGTAGGGGATCCCCCGCTGATAGGTGGCGGCGGCGAAGCCTGCCAGATCTCCCACCACGCCGCCGCCTAATGCCACGAGGAAATCGCTGCGGGTGAAGCGGCGGTCGCAGAGGAAATTCAAAACCTGTCCGTAGATGGAAAGATTTTTCTGCTGTTCCCCGTGCGGGAACAGGAAATGATCAACTTGAAATCCGGCGTCTGTCAGAGCTTTTTCGGCGGCAGCGCCGTAAAGGGCGAACACCGCGTCATCAGAGATCACGGCGGCCCGGCGGCCAAGGCCCAGTTCCGCTGCCATGGTCCCCAGCCGGGTCAGCAGACCCGGCTCAATGACAACGTCATACTCGCGGGAGGCCGCGATATGGATGGTGGTCAACGGCCATCCACCTCCTCTTTTCGTTTCCGGCCCTCGTCCAGCAGACGGACAAGGCCGGGGAGATCGTTATGTACCATGGCATCCTGATACTGGCGCAGGTTTGCCATCAGGGTATCCAGCTCCGCCATGAGAAAGTCCTTGTTTTCCAGAAAAAGTTCCGCCCACATTTCCGGGGCCAGCCACGCTACACGGGTCATATCCTTGTAACTGCCAGCGGAGAAGCCCTTGTGCAGTTCCGCCGTGGGGCTTTTGATATAGGCGTTGGACACCACATGGGCCAGTTGGGAGGTAAAGGCGATCATCTCGTCATGCTGTTCCGCCGTGGTAATGGAAAACCGGCCAAAGCCCGCAGGAGCCAGCAGCTCCTTGACCCGACTCAGCAGGTCGATGTCATTGTGATCCGCCGGGACCAGCACCATAGGAGCGTTGTGGAACATGGTGGGCGTGGCATACTTGAAGCCGGAATTGTGGGTGCCCGCCATGGGGTGCCCACCCAGATAGGTGAAGCCGTATGCCTTCGCCAGCGGGAAGCAGGCGTCGCAGACCAGCCGCTTTGTGCCGCAGCAGTCGATGACCACCGGCTTCGGGCCGATATGCGCGCCGTGCTGCCGCAGATAGTCTACAGCGGCGGAGGGATAGACGGCAATCAGGATCAGGTCGCAGGAGGAAAGACTTTCCTCCGATAAAAGACCGTCCACCGCGCCGGAAAGAACGGCAAAGTCGAAAACGGACTGATCCGTATCAAAGGCCAGGACCCTATGGCCTGCCTCGTGGTAGGCCTTGGCAAAAGAGCCGCCGATGAGCCCCAGGCCCACGATCCCGACGGTCATGCCGTCACGACCTTCCGGATCTCGCGGATCTTACCCATCAGAACGTCAAACTGCTCAGGCCGCAGAGACTGTGCGCCATCGCACAGGGCGTGGATGGGATCGTTGTGGACCTCAATGATGAGGCCGTCCGCGTTGCAGGCGGTGGCGGACATAGCCATGGGGGAAACCAGGCGGTTGATGCCGGTGGCGTGGCTGGGGTCCACGATGACCGGCAGGTGGGTCAGCTCGTGGAGCATGGGAACCGCTGCCAGGTCCAGCGTATTGCGGGTGTAATCGTCAAAGGTGCGGATGCCCCGCTCGCAGAGGATGACCTGCTCGTTGCCGCTGGCCATGATGTACTCAGCGCTCATCAGCAGTTCCTTCAGGGTGTTGGCAAGGCCACGCTTGAGGAGGATGGGCTTGCGGAGCTTGCCCAGCTCCCGCAAAAGGTCGAAATTTTGCATATTCCGTGCGCCTACCTGCAATACATCCACATCCTCAAAGAGGGGCAGGTCCACCACGCTCATGATCTCGGTGACGATGGGCAGCCCCGTCTCCTGCCGGGCGATCTTCAGCAGTTCCAGACCTTCGGCCTTCAGGCCGGCGAAGTCATAGGGAGAGGTGCGGGGCTTGAAGGCACCGCCCCGGAGCATATTGGCCCCGGAGGCCTTCACCGCCTTGGCCACCGCCACGATCTGCTCCTCAGATTCCACGGAGCAGGGACCCGCCATGACGCAGAAGCTTCCGCCGCCGATCTTCACATCGCCCACCTGCACCACGGTATCCTCCGGGTGAAATTTGCGGTTGCAGCACTTGAACGGCTCTGTGACCCGCTTTACGGAATCCACAATGTCGAGACTGGCTACCAGGTCCATATCCACCTTGGTGGTGTCGCCCACCAGTCCCAGAATGGTCTGGTACTCGCCCTCGGACACATGGATGTGCAGGCCCAGATTCTGTAGCCAATCCATCAGCTGTTCACGGCTTTCCTGGGTAACACCCGGCTTCAACGCAACGATCATAATGGTTTCCTCCTATAAATTGTTTTTGATGATAAGTGATGAATGAAAAAACGCCCCACAGGCGTAACCTGTGCGGCGCAAAAATCGGCTTGGGGGGCCCTTTTGATTGCAACACAAATTACCCTTACTATGCGTGCATAGTAAAGTAGTAATAGGTGAAGAACATAACAGAAGTCATAGTAGGTATCTCTCCTGATCTCATAAGGCTTTCCAAGATGGTTACAATGTAACACACCCGCAGACCCCTGTCAACAAAGGGCGACGAAAAAAGTACACAATTTTATCGGTTTAAAGCGACTGCGATTCCCGGCGAAATCACAGAAGGCAGAAAATCAAAGCTCCCTTCGACCCTCCAAGGCCCGGGCCAGGGTCGCATCATCGGCAAATTCCAGATGGCCGCCCACGGGGATGCCGTAGGCCAACCGGGTCACCTTGACCTCAAAGGGCTTCAAAAGCCGGGCGATATACATGGCGGTAGCCTCCCCCTCCGTGTCCGGGTTGGTGGCCATGATGACCTCCTCCACACCGCCCTGAGCTACCCGCTCCAGCAGTGGCTTGATGGCGATGTCATCGGGACCGACGTGGTTCATGGGACTGATGACGCCGTGGAGCACATGGTATTTGCCGTTGAACTCCCGGCCCCGCTCCATGGCCGCCACGTCCCGTGGGTCCGCCACCACGCAGATCACAGAGTTATCCCTCTTGGGAGAGGAACAGATGGGGCACAGCCCCCCGGCGGTAAAATTGCGGCATACGGGGCAGTAGGTGACGGTGCGCTTGGCGGTAACGATGGCGTCCGCAAACGCCTGAGCGTCCTCCTCCGGCAGGCTCAGTACATGAAAGGCCAGCCGCTGGGCGGACTTGGAGCCGATGCCCGGCAGCCGGGCAAACTGCTCCACCAGATTTTCAAGAGGGGCGGGAAAAAATTCCAT
>ERZ773243.3066-NODE-3066-length-12557-cov-55.387698_pt1 | contig 12557 bp, 5 predicted proteins | sample MGYA00580520_ERZ773243 | MGnify/ENA primary metagenome ERZ773243 (study PRJEB29015, sample SAMEA2737747) | human gut metagenome | biome: human gut; feature: human-associated habitat; material: faeces | place: China | collected 2012 ... | reverse complement strand
ACTCCGGGCAGCAGGCATTTCAACCAATACCGCATTTTTATCCGATTGGTACACACAGACTATGTCCGGGAGCATCAAGTGTCCTATTATGCATTGAAAATGAATATGAGGCCGGCAGCTCTTTGCCGCCTTGTCAAAAAGGAATCAGGACATACAGCCATGGAAATCATCAACAATACTATCATCATGGATGCCAAAGCACAGCTTTGTACCGCCAACACTCCGATAAAGGATATAGCCGTGAGTCTAGGTTTTAATAATGCGGCCTTCTTCAACAAATTCTTTAAACGTCATACGGGAATACCTCCTCAGAAGTTCCGTACATCCTCAAAACAATAAAATCTACTCAAAACCCAAAATGCGGATATTCTGTCCTGAGAATACCCGCATTCCTCAATAAGAGAAGTCCGTCATCAGCCTACCTTCTTGGCAATAAAGAACACATAACCGTAAAATTCCTTATACTTGCCGTACAGTTCATCCTCAATCATTTGGAGTAAGCTGAACTCTTCGGCAATTTTATTACCGGCATATTTCTTACGGAAAATCTCCTGAGCCGCAACCTTTGAAGCAAAGTAATGCTCTGTCCAGCAATTCTCCGGCAAAATGAATGTAGCAACGGGAAGATAACCTGCCTTGTACAACTTGGTCACCTGATTGGGAAGTGTATCCATTTCAGAGTAAGCGTCCATCCAGAAGTCATTGATTTCCGCAGGGCGTTCGTCCGTAAACCATGAACTCTCGGAGACGGCAATATACCCTCCCGGTTTCAGATACTTACGCCACTCCTTCAAGCCACGTTCAAAGCCAATGTTATAGATAGCACCTTCACACCAAATCATATCCAGCTCCTCCTCACCGAAAGGAAGGGCATCCATTGAACCGACAATTCCTTTTACTCTGTCCTGCAAGCCTAACTGCCTTGCATTACGGTTGAAGATATCAATAAAGCCGGGAAAAAGGTCAATTCCTGTAATCCACCCCGGCACATGGCCAGCTACTACCATTGTCTGGCCACCCGTTCCACAGCCGATATCGGCAATAAAGGATTCATCGGTAAGACCGTCTACAAAGCTCAATGCCTTCAACGTCGCTTCAGGACTGCCAGGGCCTTGTCGTTCCATATTGGAGAAAAAGTCACAGATTAAATTAAGTTCGAAATCGTGGATAGTTTTATTTTCGTTACTCATTTTCTTACTATATTTTGCATATACGGAAAGTATCACAATACCTTCAGCATAATATGCGGATTAAACTTGAATTATAACAATAGAAAAACACTCTCGAAAGAAGTTATCCGAGAGTAAACGAAGGGGGGACAATCTGTGCAGGGAACACAGATTGTTTACAAAACCAAATCCGATTTAAATGTCTTTGTCATACTGCAAAGATACGCAATATTTTATTTAATCAAAGATTTTACGGTTAATAAAGATTTTCCCTTGCACCGGGCGCATGCTGAAGAACCGCACCTACCACCTGGCAAGTATCCAGTTCCTTACAGTCGCCGCAAGTATTGAAACCTTTTTCGTACACACATTTGCGGATAGCACAATAATCGCTGCAATAGGCAAACTTCACCCCGTCTGCACGGCACCCCATACAATGGATGGTTTCCGGCGTAATTTCCGGCGTATTGTTCAGCACACTCCACTCTTTGGCAGTTTTCTCTCTCAGCTCATCGTCATTATTGACAGTGGCTATACGGGCGGCGCAATTTTCGCAATCCAACCCGCAACATGCAATTAATTGTTTCATCACTTGGTTATAACGATTTATGTTTGAGGATATAATGCCCCTTTTCCCGCACATCGATTCAGTAAGCCCAAAACTCACCCCATACCTTGGAACAGACACTCATTTACCGACAGTCCTCAGCGCTTTCTTAACGATATACTTGGTCTCTTTCGTTTCACTTTCCTAACGCCTGCAAAGCTTCCTTACAAATCCGGATTGCGTCTTACTTGCATCATTTAACCAATTCCCTACGCTGTTCCGGACATACTTGGAGTAATCTGATTTCAAAGGTTCCAATATCGGTAAGCCCAATGCAGGGTTCTGTTCCAACATTTCAGTATGCTTGCACCAGACACCTCGTGAACAGAAAACAGAAGAACAAATATAGCTCTGGCAAACGCCTTCCCCATATTTGTCCTTTTGTTCTTTTACCCAATAAATTAATGCGAATCAAGTTATCCTTCCGTCTTACTTTAGAACAGCTTCGCAGGATACTCACCCGCATCCACCAAAGCCTGAATCTTGTCGACTACACTCTGACGGTCTTCGGGATAAGTCACACCAAACCACTTGCTGGTTGTATCGAGCACTTCGCAGGTAGCAGTGCCATTGTTAATCAGCTTATCCACCATCAGCGGGATGAAGAATTCGCTTTTCAGATTCTCCATATTCTTCGGGTCGCTCAGGAAGCTCTTGAAAAACTCTGCACTGTAAGCAAAGTAATCGGGAGTAAAGCCCCAGAAGTTCATGCTGACCGGAGTCGTCTCGGGAGTGGCAGTCCATTCACCGTTATCATCGATGTACTTCACCTCGCCGTCCATACGCTGAATCTGGGTACGCTCTACTACAGAAGTCAACAAGTTGTTTGCATCCGTTCCGCACAAACCACGGGATACGGTACCGCTTTCGCTCAATGTATTACCGATGCGGAAGCCTACCATGGAATATACATTTTTGGAACCTTCGGGAAGGGCTGCAAGAAATTTGCCCATTACCTGGAAGGAATCACGACCGTAGAAATCGTCGCAGTTGATAACAGCAAACGGTTCCTTTATTACATCGGCACCCATCATTACAGCATGGTTGGTTCCCCAAGGTTTGGTACGGCCTTCGGGGCAGGTGAAGCCTTCGGGAAGGTCATCGATGGACTGGAATACCAGTTCGCAGGGGATATGGCCTTCGTATTTGGAAATAATCTTGTCGCGGAAATCCTGCTCAAAATCTTTACGGATTACGAAAACGAGCTTTCCAAAACCGGCATTGATGGCATCGTAAATAGAATAATCCATGATAGTTTCGCCATTCGGGCCCAGTCCGTCCAATTGTTTCAAGCCACCATAACGACTGCCCATGCCGGCTGCCAATAAGAATAAAGTTGGTTTCATATTTAGTTATTATTTAAAAAGGTTAGTATATCACAGTTGATAACGGCTGCAAATGTACAAAAATTTATGGCTGACAGAAGGGAGTTTTAGTTCATTCTTTACCACTATCCGTTCAAAAAGGTACATTTAGAACGGATAACCGATGGCAAAATGCAACGCCATGCTGTCCTTGAACTTGGGAATATTATAATACCCCGACTTCCCGGTATCATACGGATCATGCAGCCCGATACCCAAGTCCAGACGAAAAACAAGAAAGTCCAAATCGTAACGCAAGCCAAATCCCGTGCCCAAAGCAATCTGTTTCGGGAAATTCTTCAACGTAAATTCACCATTCGGGCGGTTTTCATCTTTACGCATCAGCCATACATTGCCGGCATCCAAGAATACGGCTCCATGCAAGTCGGCAATCATACGGAAGCGATACTCGATATTGGCTTCCATGCGAATATCACCCACGTGGTTGATATAGGTATATTTCCTATCCGTCTCGGGAGGATAACCGCCCGGACCTATACTGCGTGCAGAAAAGGCGCGCACACTGTTGGCACCACCGATATAGAACTGTTCCGTATAAGGTGCGGTCGTAGCGTTGCCATACGACCATATTACCCCTCCCGCAATACGCGAAGCAATCATCTGGTTCTTGTCTATCCGGTAATGGTACCTGAATTCCGAATTCAACTTCAGGAACTGTGCAAAAGGTACCCCGAAAAGCTTCTTTCCTTCCTCACTGAACGGCTTGCCGAAAATACGGTAGACGGCAGAAGTCAGGTTACCGGCCGACGCAACGGTGGTCTGCCACCAGATGGGGTTACGCTTGCCGCGCACGGAAGCGTTGTCATAAGTATAGGTGTACTCCATGGCAGGAATGAACTGGTCGCGCAAACTAACGTAGAGTGCTGGATTCTCGGCACGCAACGTATCGAAAGCGGCAGTAGGATTGCGCAGTACATTGAATGTCAACCGGAAAGGAGTTATACTGTGCCTGGAAGTCGATTTGGGCTGGAAGTCATAAGTGACATTACCGCCAAAAGCCAACAGCTTATAATACTTGGCACGGTTCATCTGGTCGGCATATAAACGGAAAGTCGTTGTAGCCGGGAAGTCATACTCACGGTCGCCCATCCTGGGAAACACCACGCGCGGAAAGATAAGCGAAGTGGAGATACCCAGTTCATAGCTGTTCATTAGGGAAGAACTTGCCTTGCCCGTCTGCCATTCGTACGAACCGTTCAACTTCACATTCCAGCTTTCACCACCACCGAAGACATTATTCTTCGTCACCGTAAAAGCGGCACCCGGTCCCGTCTGGTTATTACTCTTCATGGTGACATTAAAATCCAATTCCGCATCGTAGGGTTTATCGAGCGCGGCAATGACCTTCACATCCAATGTATCAGACACAAACGCCGTATCACGTGGTATATACTGCATCTCCGCATAACGGAAAATACCGACGCTTGCCAGACGCTCCTGAATACGGGTCTGACGGTACAAACTATACAAACTCTGCATAGAACGCTGGCGGGCAATACCTGCGCTGTCCTGTATCTGGCGCTTCCGCCGATAACCTTGATAGTTCAACCAACGGTAAAGCATATTGGGACGTACCGGAGGTTTGTTGTAGTAATGTATGGTCAAGCCTTTGTAATCCATGCTGTCATTGGGTTCCTGCCCCTGCTTTCCAAGAAGATATACGGATTTACGCCCCACACGGAACTGCTTCTCGGCTACCTTTGGCATACCGGGAACGGGAATCAAGCGCATCTGGACATGCCCATTAGGAACCATCATGGTATCGGCTTGATAGGTCAGGTAGTCGGGACGGAAATAATAACAGCCCACATTACGCAGCAGGGTACTGATACGGGTACGCTCCCCATCCAGATCAGCCACATTGAATTGTTCTCCCGGACTGATAAGGGAACGTCGGCGCCCCAGCTCCATAATGCGAGTGGTACGTTGGTTGAAACCACGATAGTACACCGTATCTATAAAGTAAGGATTACGCATGTTCACCGTATATTGCAACTTTGCCTTCAGCGAGTCTTTCGGGTCGATAAATGTCTTGTAGCTGACGCTTCCGTTGAAATAGCCGTAATCGCGCAGCAAGTTAACCGCCGCCTTCTGACGTATATCGGGATTCACCGTAGACAGAAGCACCGGAGTGGCGGCAAATTTATTGAATATCCACTTTCCGAGTCCCTTCTCATACTTCTGGAAACCATTGTAAATCCACAGTCCGAAAGGAAAGGGATAGCGGATAGTAGAGCTCCCCAGCAACGAATTGTTCGGTGCCGTAGCAAGGGCGGCTTCCACCTCTTCCATGGCAATCTCGCCAACAGACGTTTCACTGCGGTTCAATACAATCATCGGCTTTTGTCCGGTATAGAGTATCTCCCCCTCGGGCAAGTGCTTCGTGGTGGAGCAACCTGCCAGAAATATCAATCCTGCAATATATAATATCAGTCGTTTCATATCACATTCCTACTTTTTCATATCGCTGTTTTCAGCCTCCGGTTTTATCTTTTTCTTCCTGAAGATGAAGAGTTCACCCAACCGGTCCATCTTCCGGCGCAGCACAAGGCCAACACCCGTTTCGGTTATCTCACCGTCGAGTATGCTTTCGTAGTTCTTATTATGGAATACACGGACATATCGGGTACCCGACGCATCAAGACGGTATTCCAGCGATATATTGTCAATGAATGATTCCGCATCGTTCGTCGCATTGGCCCCGGTGGATACTTTTCCACCGATGACTATCTGTACGCGATCGTTGAAGAAACGCTGGGAATAACGGAAACTGAAGTCTTTCTGCGTGTCGCCCGTTTCAGCAGAGGTACGGTCTTCCACACCTACACTGATATTGGCACCTTTTATACCTCCCGCCAAGGAGTTTATCTGGCTCTGAAGCACTGAGTTCAAGGCGGCTCCCATTGACAAACCTCCTCCTTTGGCGCCGCTATTCAAGTAAATACCCGTAGCAAGCATCGCAATAGCCTGCTTACTACGCTCTTCTGCCCCCATTGCCTGCAGCTCATTCTCTACTGTGCCATCTTCGGGCGCCGAAATATCGAATATAAGATCGGGAGCGTCAAGCCTGTTCTTGATGGAAATGGAAACATCGAAGTTCACCATGCGCGAACCGTCCCCGTCACCGTCGGCCACAGAAGCACGCATACGTTCCGTAGCCTTTAGGCTTAGCGTAGGATTCATAATATTCCCTCGCCAATCCACATAACTGCCGGGATTGAACTGAAACTCCTTCAAGGGGATGATAGGCAGCGAATATTTCATGACGCCACCCGAAAGGGTATAGCGTCCGGTAAGGCTCATATCCCCTTGGGGAGTATACTGCATATTCAAATCACCGCCACCTTCCAGTTCGATGTATTTGCTGCGGTCGGGACTCAAGTCGGCACGAAGACGGACAGCATCGTCAATATGGACGGCCATATACATTTCCAATCCTCCCAACGACATGGCAGGAACTTCATCCGCCTTTACCGACGTCGTATCGGTGAATGAGGTAAAGGTAACCAGCCCACTGAGACGGTCTTCCACCGTTAAAGGGGAATCGGTCAACACGTAGGTTACGTTGGTATTGCCCAGCAGATTCATGTTTCCACGCATCGTGAGCCCGTCAAGCGGTCCCTTCACCGTGGCATGCAAGTCAACGAACACCTTTCCATATACCAGACTTTCGCGGGTACGCGGTGCATCCAGCAACGTATAGTTCTCTGCCAGCAGATTGAGGTTGGCAGTGGGACGCTCCATATTCCGGAAATCAACCTTACCGTCAATCGTAAACGGATTCTTGCTGGTGGTATAAATGGCAAACTTATCGAATATCAACTGATTGTCCTTTATCTGCACCGGACGGTTGTCGAACCAGTAACGTGCTCCCGCCTGGCGTGCATAGACAGACACACTGTCCAAAACAATATCACCATGCATTTGAGGCTTATCCAGCGAACCGTAAATATAAAGCCCTCCATCAATATCTCCGGTAAAGGCCACCATTTGGTCAGGGATGAATGCATTGGCCATCTTCAATGGGAAATGCTCGAAACGAGTGGACACTTCCAGAGTATCCTTTCCGTTCTTCTGCGTCAAGATACCGTCGGCGGTCATCACTTCTTCGTTATCATGTGTAAAATAGGTATTCAAATAGTGCGTATTCTTGTCGCCCGGCAACCAGGTAGCCCCCAGACCTATATCTCCAACCGGTTGGCGTTCGTAGGTCAGTTTCTCTACATTGGCTTCGGCGGACACCTGCAGGGAAGTGGCAGTCTGTATATAATTTGCTTCGGCGGAGAACAATCCCGTAAGCCGAGGCATATAAGGAAGTACCTCCGTAAGTTCATCCAGGCGCAATCGGCTCAGTTCTACGTTTATATTCTGCAAGGAAAGGGTATCATTCTTGTCGGATTGCATACGGAAACACAGACCATCGTCGCTGTCCATATCAATATTGGCATAGACGCGCATATTCTTATGCAGATAAATCCAGTTACTATTGTCCGCAAAGTGGAATTTACGGAAAGCGATAATCGGCTCGGCAGGAATAAGGTTCAGCAGCACACCATCACCGCGACCATGTCCTTCGGTCAACGGACGGGCGTTAATACCGAACAGCACACCGGTCTGCCCTTTTCCATCCACATAATCCACAGTCAGCTCCGCATCTTCATTACGGACTTCACCCGTCAGTGTACTGCGGAACACAAACTGCGGGTTCTTGGGGCCGTTTATGACACCACCTTGCAACTTCATGCGGGCAGTATCCTGCTTTACTGTAAAAAATATTGTATCGAGCTGCAAGGAGTCCATGCGCAATCCGTGAACAGCTGTACGCCCATTGATGCCGACTTGCGGAGTAAATCCGAAGCTCAGTTTGAAATCATTATAGGAAATACCCTTTGCAGCCAGGAAATAGCTGACGGGATTCTGGTTACCGGCTTCCAGATGCATGCAGGCTGAAGGAAGGACTTGTCGCAAAGCGGCATGGTCCAAACGCCGTTCATCAATCTGCTTTGTCAGGATAGAGACAAATTTATCCGACTGTTCCATCAACTTCTTCAACGTGCTATGAGCGCGGAAACGCAGATTCAAGTCACCGGCATCAAGCCTCAACTCGAGAGAATCATGACGTGCCTCCGCTCCCATTGTAAAGGCAAATGGGTGTTTCAACGGTCGGGGCACCAACCCCAGCTTGTGCAGATTCACCTCTTCCACATTCAAATCCAAAGCGCCATCCAGATAGCTGCGGTCAAGACGCATATCTGCATTTCCCTGCATCTTGAGAAGAACATTATCGCTGGCAAGACGGACAGTAGCAACGGATGACTTGAGTCCGGCATGCACATCCACACCGGAAATGTCCCAATGGCCATACTGTAGTTTTTCCAAGGAGGCATTCAAAGCAGCCACAGTCTTTCGTGATGCCACATCCACCCCTTGTCCCTTAGCGGACATCTTTACCGTAAGAGTATAAATAGAGTCCTTGGGCAGGAAGTGATGCACCTGCAAGTTGTTGATGGCAAGGTCGGCATGGTAGGCTTCCGTAGCAAGATTATAGGCGGCATCCAGATTCAAGGCGCCTTCCTTCTCCTGCAGTTTCAGGGCGGCAGTGCACTGCGCCCCCTCCATACCGACACGTGCCGCAAGGTGCATACTGTCCGGCACGATGACGGAGCCATCGGGAGCAATGTCAGCTAGTCCGGTCAGGAAGTTCAAGTTCTGCGTATGCATCTCGAAGTCCATGTTTCCATTGCGTTTCACACTGTCGGCCAGGTTCCAGAATTCTCCTCCCCCACTCAACGAAAAGGCTCCGGGCAGCTCAGCCGTAAAACGGGAAATCTGCATCTGCTTCAGGTTTCCTTCCGTACCGGCATGAATCACCAACGGACGGAACGGATAGGCTTCCTTGAAAGTTTCCGGCAGGCCACCGGCAAAAAGCAGTACATCCTGTTTGCCGATACGGGCATTGAAACGGGCTGTCAAACGGCCGGTGGTAGGTATATTTATCAGTTCCCAGTAAGTCTGTGCCGTAAGATTCATCTCACTATGAGGTGTCAGCAACTTCAAAGAAGGGATACGGATAACGGTAGAGTCGGCAAACAACCGCCCGGTCAGGGAAGTTACACTCAAACCGGAACGCTCATACATGGAAAATTCCCGGATAACGGCATTCATATCTCTACCGTAGTACATCACAGAATCAATGCCCATACGAATGTCGTGAAGAGCAATGTGCGAGGGGTCGAAACCTATCGCACTCCCCGGGCCGCCGGTATCATAATTGACAGAAGTTCCAGTCAGCAGGAATTTTCTCCAGCCATAGAACTGGTGTTTCAGGTCGGCAGCAGCGTCCGCAATCTCAGCATTTCCGATATGGGCTTTCAGCCCCATGGAGTCCAATGGCATCTGTAAATCGACCGAGACGTTCTTCAACTTCAGGGTATGGAGTGTGACTTTCCAGTTTAACGCAGTGTCAGTAGTGTCCTTGGGAGTCTCAGTGGTATCTGCAAGCATTACCTGCACATGGGTATCGCTCAATTCTATATTATTGAGAATAGCATCTTCTTTTGTAAGGTCTATGCCATGGCTTTCGAAAAAGAAATGCCCCAGTACCCCTTTGATGCACATACCTTCCATTAAATTGGAAGAGTTAACAGCAACTTGTTTCAGGGTAATGTCATCCACCTCCACTTTCCCTTTGAGTAAAGGCCATGCCTGCACCCGCACGTTCAAACTTCCAAGATTCAGCAAAGTATCGGGATGCTGCACCTCAACAGCACTGTCGGCAGGCTGTACCACCAATACACCGCGAACCAACAAATTCAAAGGAAAGCGAAGGTCAATCCGCTCCACAGATATGTCCATACCCGTAGCATCTGATGCAATTGCTGTAGCCTGCTTCCGTATCAAATTCTGTACGGGAGGCACATAGAGCAGTATCATCAATATTATAAACAGTATAATAGGAGTAAGCAGCACCCACAGTGCTATTCTCAACCATTTTCTTCTCATCGGAACGTCAATCTTTCATCGTATTTAAAAGTCCTACAAAGTAAACAATTTCTTTCGACATTTGGTTCCCGATAGAGAAAAATCATGTATTCTTCTCTGTTCCCCCATTACGGAAAAGCTGTTGCCTGAGTAATGACATCCTCTATCAAAACGAGGGCGGCAAGGGCGTGCTCTTTCAACTCTCCGGTAAAAGGCACTCCATGCGAAGTTTCCAACAGTTTCAGCAATGCAACCAGTTCCGTAGCTCCAATCAACGTAAAGAGGGGAATCATTTTGTGGGAGACAGCAGCCATCTCGTCCACATCCTCATTCTCCACAGCCTTCTGCAAACGCTCCGCATTGAGACGGGTTTCAGCCACAAAACTTTCCAGAATGGACTTTGCGGCCTCGGGGTCATCGACCGAAAAAACGGTGAGCGAAGAGAATTTATACCCCGGGCAAGCCGAAGTTTCCGAAACTTCTGTAACCTCCTTCCCTTTGTCCTCCACATTCAATTCATGCAGCAATTCACTGACGGTAAACGGCTTATGCAGGCATCCGGCAAAGCCATGCGCCGTAAATTCCTCACGCTGCATGTCACTGCGAGCAGTGACAGCAATCACCGGAACAGACTGTGCCTGCGGTATGTTCGAAGCACGCAGCAGTTTCAGTAAATCAAAACCATTAATAGCAGGCATCTGCACATCAGTAAGCAGAACATCAAAGGTTGCAGTGCGCAAGGCATCCAGCAATTCATCCAGTTGTAAACAAGAAACAGAATTTATACCACTCTGCTGAAGCATGGCGGCAGTAAGGGTAAGTTGAATACGGTCATCATCGATAAGGAGGACATTCTTCAATGAAGAACAAGGAACGGAGAATGAAGAATTGCCCTCCGGCGTGACAACACAGCCCAATTCTTCATCCTTCATTCTACGCCTTTCGCTCCTTACGGGATAGATAGGAATATATATCGTGAAAGTGCTTCCCTTACCTGGTACACTGTCTACATCAATCGTACCTTCAAGTAACTGTACCAACATACGGACGATGGAAAGTCCGAGTCCGAACCCTTCTTTACCCTGAGCACCCGGTAATCGGGTGAATTCCTGGAAGATACGCTCACGGTCAGCAGGCTCCATACCTCTACCCGTATCAGCAATGGCAACTACCAGTCGACGGTCCTCGTAACGGGCAGTCATGGTAATACCGCCTTGGTCCGTAAACTTCACGGCATTGGACAGCAAATTGTTGATAATCTGACGCAGACGCAAGGGGTCACAAATATAGGTACCGTCCAGCTCCGGGGCAATGTCGCAATGAAGCGCCAGCCCTTTGGCAGCCGTAAGCGGTTCAAAACTTACGTGTATCTCTTCAAGCAGGCGGGAAGGATGAAAAGTGACCCGGTTGACTTCAGCCTTGTTCAAATCAAGACGATGGAAGTCGAGCAAATCAACGACCAGCTTCAGCAGATGCTCCGATGAGGTTTTCATATTGTCCAGATAGAACCGCTGGCGCTCATCCACCGTCAGACGGGAAAGCAAATCGGCATAGCCCATGATAGAACCGAGCGGGGCTTTGAAATCATGGGTAATGGCAAGCATCAGTTTTTCACGGACAGCAAGTAAATCTTCGGCACGACGGCGGGCCTCTTCCAACTCACGGCGGTAACGGTTGCTTCGAGTTATGTCGCGACCGATGATAATAAGGAAAAAAACGGAAAGCAATACCGCACCTACGGCAATGCCACTGATAATCTTGGCCGAACGGCGTCGGACCGCCTGTTGATACTCGGCTTCCGTCCGTGCACGCAGCAGAGTTTCCGTCTCATAATCTTTCAGCAAACTGTCAATACGAGCGGTCAGCATATGGTCCAAGCGTTGCAGATAGCGTTTACGTCGTTGTATAACAGTGTTTACAGCTTTTTTCTGCTGGGCCACAGCACGCAGTTTCTCATGCAAAGAATCGGCCGGATTATAAGGTTCAATCACCGTATCCGTCGCAAATTCGAGGGAGGTCTTCACCTGGATAGCCGTATCTTTCTTTGGGGGGACAAACACTTCACCCAAACGACGGAAAAAACCCTTCTTCCGAGGGCGTGTCACGACGGTATCCCGATGTGTAATGATACGGTGCTGCACACGTTGCTGGGTCACTACTGAGTCCTGCTGGGCAATTATCTGCTCAATGTCACTGGTGGATACCATGCTGTCATTCGCCTCACTCAGCGTACGCAGCATTCTTATCGTATTGGTATCCTTCTCGCGTATCAAAGCTAGTACGCTGTCTGTCCATTGTACATCGCGGTCATCGGTAAGAATAAGGTTCTCCATCTCCCGGTGTACGAAGAACAAGGAAAAAAACAATACCGCCAGCAACAAAGTGTAGCCTACGGCAATCTTTACTTTGGAGACA
>ERZ773243.3052-NODE-3052-length-12617-cov-16.002070_pt1 | contig 12617 bp, 8 predicted proteins | sample MGYA00580520_ERZ773243 | MGnify/ENA primary metagenome ERZ773243 (study PRJEB29015, sample SAMEA2737747) | human gut metagenome | biome: human gut; feature: human-associated habitat; material: faeces | place: China | collected 2012 ... | reverse complement strand
AGCCGTTCTTCTCCAGCAGGGTCAGAGCGCGGGCCTCGTTGGTGGTGTCGTTGGGAACAGCGACCTTGATCTTGTCCAGCTTGGCAGCGGTGGAGGCAGCCTCAGAGGATGCAGCGCCGGAAGCAGCGGAGCTTGCGGTGGAGGAAGAGCCGCCGCAGGCGGTCAGGGCAGCGGCAGCAGCGGCCACGCCGGAAACTTTCAGAAAATTACGACGAGTGATCTTAGACATTTTGTTTTCCCTCTCTACTTTTACAAAAATGTTTTTGTGCGGTGCGGCACAATCCGCACCCTTTTGCACCGGAAGCAAAATAAAAAACGCTTCCGTCCTCAGCGGGCATACACCCACAAGGACGAAAGCGTAAAACTTCCGTGGTACCACCTTGGTTTACTGTCCCCTCACAGAGACAGCCTCACTGCTGCGGCGTTTTGCAACGCGACAACCGGACGCTGTAACGGGCGCTCCCGTCGCAGGCTTAGCACTCTTGCACTTCGCCCCCGCGGCTCCGAGACCATTTTCAGTTCCCTGTTTCCTGCCCTTTTCCACCGCCCGGGCTCTCTGGAAGGATCAATGCGAAAACCTACTCTTCTCTTCACAGCCATTTTTGTGATATTGCATACATAATACCCCACTCTTCCGGGTTTGTCAACCCTTTCAACGAAGTTTTTCAGTAGGGAATTGCCCGCTTACTGCCGGCCGGCATCCTGCTCCGTGCTGTACAGCACCATCAGGTGGTTGGCGCTGGCTTCCAGCTGGGATTTTGCCTGACGGAGGTTCGCTTCTTCGGTCTCGTTCATCTTTTCGGGTTTATCCTTGCGCAGGCAGCGGCGCAGGCTGGCAAGATCGTTCTTGACTCGGTTCTTCTCGTCCTTGTCCAGCTCCTTTTTGCACTTGGAGAGGGCCTCATCCACCTTGTAAGCCAGCATCTCGGCCTGATTGTGGAGCTCCAGCCGCTCCCTGCGGCGGGTATCCTCCTCCTCGTAGGCGGCGGCATCGGCCATGGCGCGCTGGATCTCGTTCTCAGAAAGATTGGTGCTGCCGGTGATGGTGATGTTCTGCTCCCGGCCGGTGCCCAGATCCTTTGCAGACACCTTGACCACGCCATTCACATCGATGTCAAAAGTGACCTCGATCTGGGGCTTGGAGGAGAAGCCGGAGCGGATGCCGGTGAGCTTGAATTTGCCCAGGCTCTTGTTGTCGCGGGCAAAGTGACGCTCACCCTGCAGCACGTTGATCTCCACGCTGGTCTGCATGGGGCGGGCCGTGGTAAAGATCTGGCTCTTGCGGGTGGGGATCATACTGTTGCGGGTGATGAGGGGGGTGGCCACGCCGCCCAGTGTCTCAATGGACAGCGTCAGCGGGGTGACATCCATCAGCACAAGGCCCTGCGCGGCCGCGCCGGTGGCACCGGCCAGCTTTCCGCCGCCCTGCAGCAGACCGCCCTGCACGGCGGCACCCATGGCCACGCATTCATCGGGGTTCAGGGTATGGCTGGGCTCACAGCCCAGCAGCTCCCGGACCTGCCGCTCCACAGCGGGCATCCGGGTGCTGCCGCCCACCAGCAGGACTTTGCCCAGCTGGCTGGCGGAAATCCCGGCATCCCGCAGGGCGTTCTGCACCGGCTGAACGGTGCGGGCCAGCAGGTCACCGGTCATCATCTCAAACTGGGGGCGGCCCAGGCTCAGATCCAGATGGTGAGGGCCATCCTTGCCCACCGCGATAAACGGCAGGTTCAGCTGGGCGGAAAGCGCACTGGAAAGCTCCTTCTTGGCCTTTTCCGCTTCCTCCTTCAGGCGGCCCATGGCGGCGGGGTCCTTGGTCAGATCGATGCGGTCAGATCTGCGGAACTCCGCCACAGCCCACTCAACGATGCGCTCGTCAAAGTCGTCGCCGCCCAGATGGGTGTCGCCGCCGGTGGCCAGCACCGTAAAGGTGCCGTCCTCGATCTCAATGATCGAAACATCAAAGGTGCCGCCGCCCAGATCATAGACCAGGATCTTCTGGGGGGCTTCGTTGTCCAGGCCATAGGCCACTGCGGCGGCGGTGGGCTCGTTGATGATGCGCAGAACATTCAGGCCCGCAATACGGCCCGCGTCCTGAGTGGCCTTGCGCTGGCTGTCGTCAAAATAGGCAGGCACGGTGATGACCGCCTCGGTCACCGGTTCGCCCAGGTAGCTCTCGGCATCGCGGCGGATCTTGGTCAGGATCATGGCGCTGATCTCCTGCGGGGTCAGGTCTCTGCCATCGATATGCACCCGGTAATCAGAACCCATGTGCCGCTTGATGCTGGACACCGTGCGGCCGGAGTTTGTGGCGATCTGGCGCTTTGCCGCGCCGCCCACCAGACGCTCGCCATCCTTGGTAAAGGCCACCACGCTGGGGGTGGTGCGCTCGCCTTCGGCGTTGGTGATGACCACAGGCTTGCCGCCCTCCACCACCGCCACGCAGGAGTTGGTGGTGCCAAGGTCAATTCCGATCACTTTGCTCATAGTGCTTGTCCTCTTTTCTTCGGCGCAGAATATTTCCTTGAATATCTTACCGGTTTCCTATGACGATTTCTTAGAACAAATGTAAAGAAACTGTGTTTCAGGCGTTTTTATCGTCGGCCAGCAGCTGATCCGTCAGCAGTTCAGCCTCCCGCAGCCAGTCGGCAGCATCCGTTTCGCCCTCAGCCTGCAGGATCCGAAAGCCCTGCACGGCTTCGGCCACCTGCAGCAGCGCCTTTTTGCGGGAGAGGTACTGGGTCTCGTACTGGGCAAGGCGCAGGCAGACCTGCGGGGTGTAGGCGATGTCCGGCACCTCCCGGGCAGCGCTCTGGGCGCGGCGGTAGTATTGCAAGGTCTCCGCCATCTCCCCGCCCGATACGGCACAGTCATCCCCCAGGGCGATCATGGCCTGCACCTCCCCGGCCTGTGCGGCCTTTTTCCACATCCGCCGGGCCTGGGTCTTATTCTTCCGGACACCCCGGCCATAATAAAGGCAGTCCCCCAGGGCAGAAAGCGCCTCTGCGCTGCCCGCCTCGGCGGCGGCAGTGTAGCGGGCCGCTGCCTCCGGCCAATCCTCGGCCCGGGCGGCGGCGTGCCCGGCTTCCAGCTCCTGAGCGCCGGGGTTGTCGCTCCCCCGCTCCGATCTCAGCAGCCCGCTGAGCAGGGAGACATCCAGCGTGGCAGAGCTTGTCCACGGGTCCAGCACCACACCATCGATGCCGTCCGTTTCCAGCGCATACTCCATGGCGCTGCGCAGGCTGCGCTCCACCATGGGCCGGGTTGCGCTGGCCTTTTCCGCCTCGGCGTTCTTTACCGAGGTGAACAGCGGCAGATAGTGCCGCTCCTTCCGGGCGTGGAGCAGCCAGGGCTGCAGGCCTTCGGCCCGCTCCTCCGGGATGGGCAGATGCGCCCAGGGGGCGGCCCCGCTCTGGGGGTCCACCGCCGCATCCAGCGGAACCAACACCTTGGTCTGCAATTCCAGCGCATAGTTCAGGGCGTTCATCAGGCTCCAGAAATGTTCCTCGTTCTGCTCCCGGTATAGCCGCGCCACGGCCTCCTCCACAAACGGGCAGCCTGTGCCCACCGGCCCGTACTGCGGCGCAGTCCGCTTTTTTCCGCTGCCCACCGGCCGGAAGCGCCGACCGCCCATGTTGTATGCCATTTATCTCACCCTTCTTTTTCATCAATAGGATAAGTATAGCAGGAATCCGCAAATTTCACAATATTTTCCCGCAGGCAGCCGAACGCAAAAACAGCAGGCGGCTGCACATGGCCGTCTGCTGTTCGGTTCACTCTTCTGCCGGTTTCTCCGCATCGTCCAGATAGTCCTCGATGCTGCCGATGCTGTACCGGTTCTCGTTGGCTTCCACGCTCCGTGCACTGGCATCGTAGCAGGCTTCCAGAATGGGCATCACCGGCTGCTGGCCCTCCGGGTCGGTCAGATGTCCGATGGCCCGGGCCTCATAGTAGTTGTCGATGATCTGGTTCACGATCCGTTTGCGGTCACGGAGCGGAGTCTGCAGGTTGGCCAGCAGCTCCTGCCGGATGCCGCAGCTGTTGCTGCCGTGGTCGCCGAACAGGATGTAATACTCCTGCTCGATCTCCAGCGGTGCAGCCTGATGCAGGTAATAATCCGCCAGTACCCGCCGCTTTTTCTCCGTGCTGAAGCCCTTGATATCCTCCATGCCGCGCGGAAAGAGTTCCGGATGCCGGATCCACATTTCATAGGGCCCCACCGGCAGGTGCAGAGTATCGAATACATCCAGATAATCCTCCAGCGCAATGCGGATCTCGCCCCGCTCCCATTTCTGAATGGTGCGCTTGTCCCGCCCCAGCATATCCGCAAGCTCCTGCTGGGATCTGCCCGCCACGTTCCGGGCAAAGGCAATGGCTTCCCCGATTCGGTTCCGGTAGTTGGTCATATTCTTTCCCTCCTGACACACACTTGTCCACCAGGCATTCCAACGTCTGGCGACATAAAATACTTTCCTCTGGATAAAAGGATAATGGTTTGTCCCGCCTTCTGTCAAGAGTCGTGAATTCAATCCATTTACGTCAAATTCTTGTAAAATGTGTCAAACATGTCGGACAGCCGCCTTTTTTGCAGAGATTTCGCCGCTCTGTGGGGCAGCCGCTCCCTGTCTTAAACAACATTCAGGCCATTTTGTCCTTTTTCACCTGCCGGAGGCGGCCGGATGTGTCAGGTACATCACAACATGCAACGCAAAATATTTTTTGAAAAAAATTCCTCTTCGGCAAGTTTTTCCCAGCGCATCCGTTTCCATATACGCAAAAACCGCCCATAGCTGTCAAAAACAGCCATGGGCGGGTGCTTTTTCTTTATGCCAGTTTGTTCAGCCGTACGGCAACGTAGGGGTCAGGGAGCTTGAGCTCGTCAGCAAGGTCGGCTTCAGATTCGTACTTCTCCGCCGCCATGCCCACCACAACGCTGCACACGTCAAAGCGTCCGGCGGGCGAAAGGGCCGTGACCTTGGCTTCTCCATCGGCAACGGCGGTCACCACGCCATCCGCATCCACGGTAACGACACCGGGGTTGCTGCTGACCCATGTAATGGGCACACTGCCGCCGCCTTCCACCGCAACGGTGGCCGTCAGGCGCTCCTGGGTGCCCACGGTGCGGAGCAGCAGGTCACTTTTGTTCAGGGTCACCTTGCCGATATCCGAAGTCACCGTGACGCTGCACCGCAAAGCCTGGCCGTTGGAGACCATTGCCGTGATGGTGGTGGTGCCCGCCGCCTGAGCTGTGACAAGGCCCTTGTCGCTGACCGTAGCCACCTCGGGGTTGCTGCTCATCCACTGGTAGACATAGAGGAAGGAGTGGTCGCTGTTGGTCAGCTGGAGCTGGTGGGCGGGGTGCAGGTCATTGTACTGCAGCACAAGGCTCAGGCTGGTGGTATCCAGCGTGGGCTTTTTTCTGGTTGCTTCTTCATTTTTGCGGGTCACGGTCACCTTGCAGGCGGCACGTTCGCCGTGGTCGGAGATGGCGGTGATGATGGCAGTGCCTGCATTGCGGCCCGTCACCTTGCCGTCGCCATCCACCGTGGCAACATTGGAGTTGCTGCTCATCCAGACGATGAAGTAATAATCGCTCTGGCCGCTGGTGTACAGGTAGCCCTTGGGGCGGGGGTCATCATCGGTGATCTCCAGCTCCATCTCGGTCAGCTCCAGTTCCAGCTTGGAACCGGTTCCGGTCAGGCCTGTCAGCACACCGGGCGCGGCCTGCGCGGGCAAAGGGGCAGCCAGCAGGGCCCCGCTCAGAGCCAGCAGGGCCAGAAGCCGCCCCGCGGTTTGGAATTTCCATTTCATTGGGTCGAACTTCCCTCCTTGTTTCATCCCATGGGATCAAAGGAATGCCGCACACATGGAAAAATTTCGCGTCCATGATTTTTCTCACTATTGATTTATTTTACACGTCCGGCCAATGTGGGTCAAGTTTTTCGCCCAAAGTGCTGTGCTTTCGCACCCGATTTCGTGGACTATACCAGTTTTTCCGGAAAATTTTGTGCAAAAAGAACGCCGCAGTCCCGGCGTGGGAGCTGCGGCGTTCCGGACAGGATCAATAATTGTGCTTTTTCAGCTCAAAGTAGCTCTGGGGATGTGCGCAGACCGGGCACTTCAGGGGAGCCGACTTGCCGATATAGGTGTAGCCGCAGTTCCGGCACTGCCAGACCTGCTGCTCTTCCCGGGCAAAAACCTTGTTGTTCTTCAGGTTCTCGGCCAGCTCACGGTAGCGCTCCTCGTGCTCTTTCTCGATCTGCGCCACCATGGTGAACAGGGCAGCCAGCTGGGTAAAGCCCTCTTCCTTGGCCTCTGCGGCCATCCGGGGGTACATCTCGGTCCACTCGTCGTGCTCGCCGCCGGCTGCCATTTCCAGGCAGGTCATGGTATCGGGGATGGAGCCGCCGTTCAGCGCCTTGAACCACATCTTGGCGTGCTCCTTCTCGTTGGCAGCCGTCTCCTCAAAGATCGCTGCCAGCTGCTCATAGCCCTCCTTCTTGGCCACGCTGGCGAAGAAGGTATACTTGTTGCGGGCCTGGCTCTCGCCTGCAAAGGCTTCCCACAGGTTTTTCTCGGTCTTGGTACCCTTGAGTTCCATATTCATGCTCTCCTTTTGTTTGTGCGGTGTATCATTTCGCCGCCGGTGACCGCCGGGGCGTTCCTTCTGCACTGATTATACCAGAGTTCCGAATTGAAATCAAGAATAATTCCTATTTATTTTGAGAACATTTCTCAGTTATGCTGTTTCAGAGCGCAGACTGCAATGCTCAAAGCGCTCCATGCCGCCTGATACATCAGGACAGCGGCCACCGACAGGGTGCCGATGCTGCCCGCGTAGGTCAGCAGAGCACCGATGACCACCGAGAACCAGACCGAGACCATCTGCACCGTGGTGGCGCTGGTCTCGGCGTTCTGAGCCTTTTCCGCTGCGCGCAGGCCGCCGATCAGGCTGGCAAAGCCCTTATCATGCAGCATACAGCAGCGGGCCGTCTCGTCCGGCTGGGCAGGGGTCAGCGCGCTGCACTGCTCCTGATCCAGCAGAGTGATCATCCCCTCGGGCAGATGATAAGCCTCGGTGATGTGGCGGGCCGTCAGGCTGGGATCCTCACAGGTGACCAGCAGGCGGATGTTCTCCCGCTGCAGCACCTCCAGACCGCGGGCGGCGTTGCGGCCGCCCACATAATGGAGCACGAACATGGCGTGCAGGCTGCCGGAAACAGCTAGATACAGGATCTGCAGCGCGCCGTTCTGGGAGTGCTCATCCTCGTACTCCTGCTCAGGCAGGGGCACGCCCTCCCGCTCCATGTACAGCCGGTTGCCGATGAGCACCCGGTTGTTATCGCACCAGGCGGCAAAGCCAAGGCCGTGGTGGACCTCCAGATCCTTCACAGGGTACAGGATCTCGGTGCGGTCCTCGATGATCTGGCGGAACAGGCCCCGCAGGGTCTCGCAGCTGTGGTTGAGGATGCTGGCTGCATAGAGGATGGCACGGTCGATGCGGCCGCCCTTGAAGATGCGGATGTCCTCCAGATTCACGCTGTCGGCGGTAAAGAGCTCGTCGGCATCCACCTGCACGGTATCCACGCCGCCCAGCTCCTCAATGGCGGCCCAGCCGGGCACCACGGCACCGGCGGCGGCAGCGGTCTTTTGCAGGCGCAGAGACGCGATGCCCGCAACCAGGGTGGAGGACAGCGGTGCACCCATGCAGAGCATGGAGGTCAGGGCTGCGGCCATGCCGTTGGGCCCGCCGCCAAACAGCAGGAACACCAGCCCGCTGAGCACGGCGGCACCCAGCAGGATCAGGGCTGTCTTGCGGGCGCGGCGCTCACTGGCGCGCTCCCCGAAGCTCTGCTCCACCAGCGCCTCGTCCCACTGGACAGGGCGGCTGAGCAGCACCCAGGGGTCTTTCTGATCCAGGCTCCGGGCCAGCACCCGGATCAGGTCCTTATCCCGGACGCGGAATGCGCCCTGCAGCCCCTCGGGAGATCGGGCGGCGAGGTCGTAGCCGTTTCTGACGGCAGTCAGCAGGACACGGCTGCCCAGCAGGGCCAGGAACAGGCCCAGTGCGGCCACGCCGGAAAGCAGCGTCCAGCTGGAGTTCTGATAGCTCTGGGCATTGAGCAGGGCGACCGCAGCCTGCACCAGCGCACCGCAGGCGGCCAGCGCCGGCATGGTGTCTGCACTGGGGCGGCCCTTGAGGCCCTGCAGGCCATCCCGCAGGACAGGCCAGCCCACAGCCAGCGCACCGGCCAGAAAGAGCAGGTTGGCGGCATAGAACGCCGCCGGGGCGATCACGGGGTCAAGGGAGGCCACAGGGGCCAGCAGCCCCTCGGCAACAAGGCCAAAGTGGAGCAGTACCACGGCAAGGATGCCCTCCAGCACACACCGCAGCGTCAGCTCCGCGCCCATCCGGCGGAGCTTCTCCCCCACCTGCTCGGGCGTTTCCGGCTCGGTTTCTTCTTCAGGCTTCTCCGCAGCCTCCGGGGCGGCAGGGGCCGCTTCCTCAGCAGGCTGGGCCGGGGCCTCCTCTGCCGGGGCGGCAGGCCGGGCGGGTTCCTCGTCCTCTTCCAGTCCCATCAGCGGCAGGCTCATGCTGTCGTCCTTGCTGGGGGCCTCGGTGCGGGTAGGGGCCTGCGGCTCGTTCTCGTCCGCGCCCTTGCCAAAGAACTGGAACGCCGTTTCCGGTTCCGGCTCAACCTCTGGCGCGGCTTCCGGGGCAGACTTCGCCTGCTTTACCGACTGATCCTCGGCAAACACCATGGGGATGGCCGGGCCCTCAGGCGCTGCGGGAGCTTCCGGCTCCACGGCCAGCACCTCTTCGGGGGCATCCTGCACCTCCTCCACCGGGGCGGGCTTGGGGGTGCCATAGAGCATGGCCTTGAGTTCGGCCATCTCTGCATCCTCCTGCTGCTCCTGCGGGGTCAGGGGTTCCCGGCGGCGGGGCGGCTCCGGCTTTTTCTCGGGCTGGGGTGCGGGCCGGGGTTCCAGCTTCGGCGCTGCGGGGGCTTCCGGCGCGGTGGGCAGAGCTACAGGCTCTGCTTCCTCCAGCTCTCCGGGCTCCAATGCCAGCTCCAGGCCGGCCTCGGCTTCTTCCTCATGGCCCAGCACGATCTCACCCGTGGGCGGCAGCTCATTCTGCACAGCCGGGGCGGCGGCAGGCTCCTCTTTGTCCTTTTCGCGGTGAAAGAGCTTGCCCAGCAGGCTGCTGGTGCTCTCCTTTTCCTCATCGCGGCGCTTCATCTCTTCGGGCACCTGTGCCACGCTGGTGCTGAAAAACGTGCGGAACTTCTCGTTCTGCGCATCGATCTCTTCCTGTGTCAGCTCTTTACGCTTATCATCCTTTGGCATCCTAGTCCCTCCCTGTTCTGGTCACGGCGGTCTGGCCGCTGTTTCTTACTCTGCGGCGCGCTGGCTCTGGATCTCGTACAGGATGATACCAGCCGCCACCGAGACATTGAAGCTGTCCACACCGGTGCCCTGAGCGGCCATATCCAGCCGCACCACACCATCGCAGAGCTTTTTCACCAGCTGGGATACACCGCTGCCCTCGCTGCCCAGAACCAGTGCGATGGGGCCGGTCAGGTTGTTCTTGCGCAGGGGCACACCGTCCATATCGGCACAGTAGACGAACACCCCCTGATCCTTCAGGCGGCGGATGGTCTCGCCGATGTTGGCCACGCGGGCCACAGGCAGGCGCTCGGCCGCACCGGCACTGGACTTGATGACGGTGGGGGTCACGGACGCGCCGCCCCGCTTGGGGATGACGATGCCGTGGGCTCCGCACAGCAGAGCAGAGCGCATCACCGCGCCCAGATTATGGGGGTCCTCGATGCCGTCACTCAGCACCAGGAAAGGAGGCTCCCCCTTCTCTCTGGCAACGTTCAGCAGGTCCTCCACGGTCACATATTCGATCTCGCTGGCAAAGGCAGCCACGCCCTGATGGCTCTCGGTGCCGGTCATCAGGCGCAGCTTGTTGGGATGCACCCGCTTGACCGTGGCCCCGGCCTCCTTGGCCATGGCGGTATAGTAAGCTGCCACAGCGGGGGCCATGCCCTCCGCGATCAGCACGGTATCCACGCCGGAACCGCTCTTGAGCAGCTCGGTCACGGGGTTTTTGCCGTAGACCAGGCTCTCATTCCTGGGCTGCTCCTCCGTGCTGCTGCGGCGGGGGCGGCGCGGCATTTTCTGTTCGTCCATTGATGTGTTCTCCTTCCATTCTATGGCAAGGCGGGCCGTTTGAGCCGCGCCATGGTTTCGTTCTGTTTCAGTTTTACTATATTTTGACACTGATACATTCTAAAGTATAGCATACCCCGGCATTCTTCGCAATGTTTGCCGAAGGCAAAAGTTTTCCACATTCAGCAGGCTATACAATCGGTAATTCGGCTCAAATTTTTCCACATGTTGAAAACCCGGTGGAAAATGTTCAAAAATCAAGTTTGTACGCCCACTTTCCGGGTGGAATTCCACAGTTTCCACCGAGTTTTCAACCTCCCAGGTTCGACACGCAAACTTTCCGCCGTACTTTTTGTAAAATTCAAGTCGGAATTATGACAATTTTTTGAAGGGAGATCCAGTGGTTTTTGCCAGAATCTCCAACATCAAAATGCCCAATGTGAATTTGTGTTGAAAACGCCGCGGGAACCGCCTTGATTTTATCCTGTAATTGGGGTATACTACCCTTAGGTTCGTTAAAGGATGCGCAATCTTGTATCCAAAACGGCTTTTTCACCCCAAAATGATTTTGCGGAGGTAATGAATAATGTTGGTAAATGCAACCGAAATGCTGATCAAGGCACGCGATGGCCACTACGGTGTGCCCCAGTTCAACATCAACAATCTGGAGTGGACCAAGGCAGTCCTGACCGCCTGCGAGGAAATGAAGAGCCCCGTTATCCTGGGTGTCTCTGAGGGCGCAGGCAAATACATGACCGGCTTCAAGACCGTTGCCGCCATGGTCAGCTCCATGGTGGAGACCATGGGCATCACTGTTCCCGTTGCCCTGCACCTGGACCACGGCACCTACGAGGGCTGCAAGGCCTGCGTTGAGGCCGGCTTCTCCTCCATTATGTTCGACGGCAGCCACTACTCCATCGAGGAGAACGTGGAAAAGACCAAGGAGCTGGTCGCTCTGGCACACTCCAAGGGCCTGAGCATCGAGGCCGAGGTCGGCTCCATCGGCGGCGTTGAGGACGGCGTTGTGGGCGCTGGCGAGATTGCAGACCCCGCCGAGTGCGCAAAGATCACCGATCTGGGCATCGACTTCCTGGCTGCCGGCATCGGCAACATCCACGGCGTTTACCCCGCCAACTGGAAGGGCCTGGACTTTGAGGCTCTGGACCGCATCCACAAGGCTACCAACAACATTCCTCTGGTCCTGCACGGCGGCACCGGCATCCCCGACGAGATGATCCAGAAGGCCATCAGCCTGGGCGTTTCCAAGATCAACATCAACACCGAGTGCCAGCTGGTCTTTGCTGAGGCCACCCGCAAGTACATCGAGGCTGGCAAGGATCAGCAGGGCAAGGGCTTCGACCCCCGCAAGCTGCTGGCTCCCGGCGCTCAGGCCATCGTTGACAAGTGCAAGGAAAAGATCGAGCTGTTCGGCTGCGCAGGCAAGGCCTGAGCAGAAGCGCATCTCCTGAGCACATCCCCACCCCATAAATGATATTGCCCCGCTGTTCTGTGCATCACAAAACAGCGGGGCATTTTTTTGTAAGCCAGTCCGCAAAAAAGGGGGCTGCTGCACCGGTTTTTCCCGTGTGCCGCAGCCCCTCTTCTTTACTGGTTCAATTTTGCAAACGCTTCCCGCACATCGCCGGAGAAGTAGAGCGTGCCCAGCGCGCACACGGGGCCGGTGCCCCCAAGGGCAACCGCCCGGGCCACACCGGCTTCAATGGTGGGAGCGGGCTCGGCCCTGCCGCCCCGGGCGCGGATCTGTTCAGCCAGCGTCTCAGCGGGCATGGCGCGGGGGGTGTGGGCCGCCACGGTGACGAACTGCCCGGCCAGCGGCAGGAGCAGTGCCAGCATCTCGTCCACATCCTTGTCCGCCATGATACTGAGCAGGAACACGAACTTCTGCCCCGGAAAGCGGTCCCGCAAGCTCTGCACGGTGGCCCGCATTCCGTGGGCGTTGTGGCTGCCATCCAGCAAAAAGGCGGGCGAATGCCGCAGCAGCTCGAACCGGCCCGGCCAGCGCACCTGTTCCAGACCGGCACGGATGGCACTGTCCGGGATGTTCCAGCCCCGGCTGCGCAGCACCCGCAGGGCCGTAATGGCCGTGGCGGCGTTCCGGGGCTGATAGCTGCCGATCAGGGGCAGGCGGATGCCGTTCAGGCCGTCAAAATCAAAAGTGACAGCATCCAGATCCCCGTCCTCGATGGTCAGCCTGCTGAGATCTACCACAGTCAGCGGTGCGTGCCGCTCTGCCGCCGTACGGGCGATGACGGCATCGGCCTCAGGCACACCGCCATAGCTCACCACCGGACTGCCCGGCTTGATGATGCCCGCCTTGGCCGACGCGATATCGGCCAGGGTGGGGCCCAGCTCCTTCACATGATCCATGCCCAGCGCCGTGATGACCGCGCACTCCGGCGGGTCGATGACGTTGGTGG
>ERZ773243.3041-NODE-3041-length-12675-cov-4.037322_pt1 | contig 12675 bp, 10 predicted proteins | sample MGYA00580520_ERZ773243 | MGnify/ENA primary metagenome ERZ773243 (study PRJEB29015, sample SAMEA2737747) | human gut metagenome | biome: human gut; feature: human-associated habitat; material: faeces | place: China | collected 2012 ... | reverse complement strand
TAACCGGCTCAGAATATCGGATAGTCTTTCGGAATTGTTTTTCATGATGTCACCTCTTGCACTTTATTATATAGTATTGAAAACCAGATGGCAAGAGGGAAAGCACTGATTGAGATAAAACGAAAAGTTATAAAGCTAACAAAAGGTCATAATCATTGTGAAAAGGGATTGAATTTTTTATTCGGAGTGTTTATAATAAGAAATTACAAAGATTAAACAAAGGAGAACGATTTCTTATGAAAAAAGTATTAGCAACGAACAATGCTCCGGCCGCAATCGGACCATATTCCCAGGCAATCCACGCAGACAAATTTGTATTTGTTTCCGGTCAGCTCCCAATCGACCCGGCTACCGGCGAGTTTGCTGGCGCAGACATCGCAGCACAGACCAAGCAGTCGCTCACCAATGTAAAGGCAATCCTTGCTGAGGCAGGAACCGGTATGGATCAGGTGATCAAGACTACCGTCTTCCTGAGCGACATGAACAATTTCGGCGCGATGAACGAGGTTTACGCCACCTTCTTCGGTGAAGGCAGCTACCCGGCACGTTCCGCTGTGGAGGTTGCAAGACTTCCCAAGGACGCTCTCGTCGAGATTGAGGTAACCGCTCTCCTGCCGTAAGGCAAACCAAAAAGAAAAGAAAACAGCAAAAAAGAAAGGTGCTGTCCGCTAAGCAAAGCCGGAACCGGAAAATTCGGCTTTGACAACCGGGGTACCTCCAAAACACACAACTGGAGGTAATTTATTATGAGCAAGCAGTATCCGCTGAACGTACCCGCACCGCATCATTTTACTTACGCAGTCCGTGATCTTCCGGAAGTAACCGTTGAGCAGCGTGAGCGCGCTCTTCAGGCTACTCATTACAACGAGTTCGCATTCCCGTCCGGCATGCTGACCGTTGATATGCTGTCCGACTCCGGTACCACTGCAATGACCAATCATCAGTGGGCAAGCCTGTTCCTCGGCGACGAGGCTTACGGCCGCAACACCGGCTACTACGTTCTGCTCGACACCTTCCGCGACATCTTCGAGCGCGGCGGCGAGAAGAACTGGAAGAAGATCATCGACCTCGTTCGCACCGATTGCCGCGACGTTGAGAAGATGATGGACGAAGTTTATCTGTGCGAGTACGAAGGCGGCCTGTTCAATGGCGGCGCAGCTCAGATGGAGCGCCCGAACGCATTTATCATCCAGCAGGGCCGTGCAGCTGAGTCCGTTCTGATGGAAATCGTTCGCAACATCCTTGCTAAGCGTCACCCGGGCAAGAAGTTCACTATTCCGTCGAATGGTCACTTCGACACCACCGAAGGCAACATCAAGCAGATGGGTTCCATTCCGCGTAACCTGTACAACAAGACCCTGCTGTGGGAAGTACCGGAAGGCGGCCGTTACGAGAAGAACCCGTTCAAGGGCAACATGGATATCGAGAAGCTGGAGCAGCTGATCCAGGCCGTGGGTCCCGAAAACGTGCCTCTGGTGTTCACCTGCATCACCAACAACCCCATCTGCGGTCAGCCCGTCTCCATGGCCAACATCCGGGAGATCAACCGCGTGGCGCATAAGTATGACATTCCTCTGGTGTTCGACGTTGCCCGCTGGGCCGAGAACTGCTACTTCATCAAGATGAACGAGGAAGGCTACGCCGACAAGTCCATCGCCGAGATCGCCAGCGAGATGTTCTCCTACTGCGACGCCTTCACCATGTCCGCCAAGAAGGACGGCCACGCCAACATGGGCGGTATGCTGGCCTTCCGTGACCGCGGCCTGTTCTGGCAGAAGTTCTCCGACTTCAACGAGGACGGCACCGTGAAGACCGACGTGGGCGTGCTCATCAAGGTCAAGCAGATCTCCTGCTACGGCAATGACTCCTACGGCGGCATGTCCGGCCGTGACATCATGGCTCTGGCCTGCGGTCTCTATGAGAGCTGCGACTTCGGCTACATGCATGACCGTGTGCAGCAGTGCGAGTACCTGGCACAGGGCTTCTACAAGGCCGGCGTCAAGGGCGTCGTTCTCCCCGCCGGCGGCCACGCCGTGTACATCAACATGGATGAGTTCTTCGACGGCAAGCGCGATCATACCACCTTCGCCGGCACTGGCTTCTCTCTGGAGCTGATCCGCCGCTACGGTATCCGCGTGTCCGAGCTGGGCGACTTCTCCATGGAATATGACCTGAAGACTCCCGAGCAGCAGGCTGAGCTGGCCAACGTGGTGCGTTTCGCCATCGACCGCAGCCGCCTGACCCAGGAGCACCTGGACTACGTCATCGCCGCTGTCAAGGCGCTGTATGAGGACCGCGAGTCCATCCCCAACATGCGGATCGTCTGGGGCCACAAGCTGCCCATGCGTCACTTCCACGCCTTCCTGGAGCCCTACGCCAACGAGGAGAAGTAAGTCCGGGAAATACAATTAAATAAAAAGATTTCAGCGCAGCATTTCCAGCAAGTTCCTTTGTCTCAGTTTTCATCGCGCCCGGGCGCTTGAATAGGTTCCGTCCCGTTTGGGTGCGCCGCTTGCGGCCACCCATCGGGCGTGAGCCGATCTGAAAAGCGCCACATCCGATCATCACACCAATCTGTGTCTTTAGGAGGGCAATCTATGTCAGACAAACACGCAACTCTGGAAAATCGCGACGGTTTTCAAAGCAAATGGGGCTTTATTCTGGCCTGCATTGGCTCTGCCGTTGGTATGGGTAATATTTGGCGCTTCCCCATCATGGTGCAGCAGTTCGGGGGCATGACGTTCCTGATCCCCTACTTCCTGTTCGTACTTCTGATCGGTTCCACCGGTATCATTGAGGAATTCGCACTGGGCCGTTGGGCACAGGGCGGCCCCGTGATCTCCTTCGGCAAGGCTACCGAGGAACGCACCGGTAATAAGCGGCTGGGCGAGGCCATCGGCGCACTCCCCATCGTCGGCTCTATGATGCTGGCCATTGGCTACACCGTGGTCATGAGCTGGATCTTCAAGTACTGCTGGATGGGTATTTCCGGCAGCCTGTACGCTATGGGCACCGATATGGCGACCATCGGCGGCACCTTCGGCGGCACCGCTCCCGAGGCAGAGACTCTGGGCGAGGCCCTGAGCATGATGTTCGGCAATGGCATCTTCGGCATCGGCAACGGCGTATGGCTGATCGTGGGTCTGGTGGCCTCTTTGGCCATCATGGCATTCGGCGTGGGCAACGGCATTGAAAAGGCCAATAAGGTCATGATGCCCGCTCTGTTCTTCCTGTTTGTGATCCTGGGCATCTATATCTGCACTCTGCCCGGCGCCAGCGAGGGCTACAAGTACATCTTCACCCTCAAGCCCGAGGGCCTGCTGAATCCTCAGGTCTGGGTCTTCGCATTCGGTCAGGCATTCTTCTCCCTGTCTGTGGCGGGCAACGGCTCCGTGATCTACGGCTCCTATCTGCCCAAGGATGAGGACCTGCCTTCCTCTGCCCGCAACGTGGCCCTGTTCGACACCATCGCCGCTCTGCTGGCTGCCATCGTCATCATCCCTGCCATGGCAGTCATTCTGGGTGACGGCATCGTTGGAATGAAGGGCGGCCCCGGATTGATGTTCGTCTATCTGGTCAATGTGTTCAACGCCATGCCCGGCGGCCGGATCGTGGGTATGATCTTCTACATCTGCGTGTTGTTCGCAGGCGTCAGCTCCATCGTGAACCTGTATGAGGCTCCCGTGGCCTTCCTGCAGGAGAAGCTCCACACCAACCGTGTGCTGTCCGTGGTCATCATCGGCGCGGTGGGCGGCGTGATCGCCCTGTGCATCCAGCCTTGGACCTCTCAGTGGATGGACGTTGTCTCCATTTACATCTGCCCACTGGGCGCTCTGCTGGCCGGTATCATGTTCTTCTGGGTCATGAAGAAGGACACTGCTCTGGCGGCTGTCCACGAGGGCCGCACCGCCGGCAAGAAGGACATCAGCGGCTGGTTCTATCCTCTGGGCAAGTGGGTGTATTGCGCAGCCTCTCTGGCGGCCCTGATCTTGGGCGCCATTTACGGCGGCATCGGCTAAGCCTGTATACAATTTAAAAATGGAGCACCGGGATCGACCGGTGCTCCATTTTTTCACTTTTTCGAAAAATATGGCCTTTTGTGGGCTGCACGGGAAGAAAATGGATAGAAATGAATGGGTAGCTGATATGCGCATCAGATTCTTTATCCCCCAAAATGAATAGAGCGCTCAGCGAGAAAACTGGAGGGGAAATAGGAATAACTCTCATGAAAAGTGTCCGTAATACGGAAAAAAGTATCAGTTTTTTGCTTCTGTTCTGTTGACAAATGCGAATGATTCAGGTATCATATATAGCAACTATTTGCAGGTCTCTTGTGAAATGCTTGCAAAAAAACGAATTGGAGGCATGTATGAAAAGATTGCTGAGCACACTGCTTGCCCTGACCATGGCCCTGGCCCTGGTTTCCTGCGGCAAAAGCAACCCCACCCCCAACACTGGCAGCAACAAAACCGAGACTCCTTCTGAGACCGCTGACACGAAAACCGAGGGCAACGTCCACATCGGCATCGTGACCGGCTCCGTTTCTCAGTCCGAGGACGACCGCCGCGGCGCCGAGGCTTTCCAGGCCCTGTACGGTGAGGATATGGTCAAGCTGGCCATCTATCCCGATAACTTCACCGAGGAGTTGGAGACCACCATCCAGACCATCGTGAACCTGGCTGATGACGCCGACATGAAGGCCATCATCGTCAACCAGTCCGTCCCCGGCACCACCGAGGCGTTCCGTAAGATCAAGGAGATCCGCCCCGACATCCTGTGCATCGCCGGCGAGGCCCATGAGGATCTGCTCGAGATCGGCTCCGCTGCCGATCTGGTGTGCAACAACGACTTCGTGGCCCGCGGCTATCTGATCATCCGCACCGCTCACGAGCTGGGCTGTGACACCTTCGTGCACATCTCCTTCCCCCGTCACCTGGCTTATGAGACCATGAGCCGTCGTATCGCGGTCATGAAGGCCGCCTGCGAGGAGTTCGGCATGAAGTTCGTTATGGAGACTGCTCCCGATCCCACCTCTGACGTCGGCGTGGCCGGCGCGCAGGCTTACATTCTGGAGAAGGTCCCCGAGTGGTCCAAGACCTACGGCGAGAAGGCCGCTTACTTCTGCACCAACGACGCTCACACTGAGCCTCTGCTCAAGCAACTGCTGCAGTACGGCGGTTACTTCATCGAGGCCGACCTGCCCTCTCCTCTGATGGGCTATCCCGGCGCTCTGGGCATCGACCTGACCGCTGAGGCTGGCGACTTCCAGAAGATTCTGGCCAAGGTCGAGGACGCGATCTGCGAGGCCGGCGGCGCTGGCCGCTTCGGTACCTGGGCTTACTCCTACGGCTACACCACCACTGCCGGTCTGGCCCAGCACGCTCTGAATGTCATCAACGGCGAGAGCGAGCTGTGCGACATTGACGATATCGCCAAGGCTTACCACGAGTTCTCTCCCGAGGCTTCCTGGAACGGCTCCAACTACACCAACGCCACCAGCGGCGTCAAGGCCGACAACACCTTCTTGGTGTATCAGGACACCTACATCATGGGTGATCCCGGCTGGTTCATGGGCTCCACCGAAGTTGAGGTTCCCGAGAAGTATTTCACCGTGAAATAAGCAGCGTTTTTTCTCGCTCATTCAAAACTGGGGAGGAGGGGCGACCCTCCTCCCCTCTTATTAGGTAGGGTATCATTTATGGAAAGTAATACGGCTCCCCTGTTGGAGATGCGCGGCATCAAAAAAGACTTCTTCGGCAACCAGGTCCTGACGGACATCAACTTCACTCTGAAGGCCGGCGAGGTTCTGGGCCTGGCAGGCGAAAACGGCGCGGGTAAATCCACGCTGATGAAGATCCTGTTCGGTATGGACGTCATCCGGGAAACCGGCGGCTACGGCGGCGACGTCCTCATCAATGGTGAAAAAGTCACCTTTAATACGCCCTTTGACGCACTGGAGGCCGGTATCGGCATGGTGCATCAGGAGTTCTCTCTGATCCCTGGCTTTACTGCCACGGAAAACATTCTGCTCAATCGTGAGCCCCAAAAGAAGAACGTCATTTCCGAGGTGTTCGGCCCCCGGCTGAATACGCTCGATTATAAAAAAATGAAGACCAAGGCCGCAGAGGCCATTGACAAAATGGGCGTGGAGATCGACCAGAATATGGTCATCAGCGATATGCCCGTTGGTCATAAACAGTTCACCGAGATCGCCCGTGAGCTGAGCAAGGACCAGCTCAAGCTGCTGATCCTGGACGAGCCTACCGCCGTTCTGACGGAGAAGGAGGCCGCGGCTCTGCTGGACTCCATCCGGGGCATGGCGTCCCGCGGCATCGCTGTTATCTTCATCACCCACCGGCTTCAGGAAGTCCTGAATGTATGTGACAAGGTAGTCATCATGCGGGACGGCAAGGTGGTGAAGGACACGCCCGCCTCCGAGACCAGCGTGGATGAGATCACCAAGTGCATGGTGGGACGCAGCGTGGACCTCAGTGCGGTCCGGGAGATTCGGGATTGTTCCGACGCCCGGACGATCATGTCCATCCGGAAGTTGTGGGTGGATATGCCTGGCGAGATCGTCCGGAATGTGAATCTGGATGTCAAGGAGGGTGAGATCCTCGGTATCGGCGGTCTGGCAGGTCAGGGCAAGCTGGGTATTCCAAACGGCGTCATGGGCCTGTATGAGGCCGGCGGCACCGTGGAATTTGACGGCAAGCCCATTCCCCTGAACAATCCCCGGAAGTGCCTGGACGCGCAGCTTGCCTTCGTGTCTGAGGACCGCCGCGGCGTGGGCCTGCTGCTGGACGAGACGCTGGAATGGAACGTTGCCTTCCCGGCCATGCAGATCCAGAACAAGTTCCTGAAGAAATACGGTCCTATCACCTGGCGCGATACCAAGGCGATCCATGATGTGACGCAGAAGTATATCGACGAACTGAAGATCAAGTGCACCAGCTCCAAGCAGAAGGCCAGAGAGCTTTCCGGCGGCAACCAGCAGAAGGTGTGCCTGGCCAAGGCCTTTGCCCTGCAGCCCCGGTTCCTGTTCGTTTCGGAGCCTACCCGCGGTATCGACGTGGGCGCAAAGGCACTGGTGCTGGACGCGCTGAAGAAATTTAACCGTGAAAACGGCGTTACCGTGGTGATGATCTCCTCTGAGCTGGAGGAGCTGCGCACCACCTGCGACCGGATCGCCATTGTCTCTGGCGGCAGGATCGTCGGCATCCTCCCGGCCACCGAATCCTCCGAGACGTTCGGCGCGCTGATGGTCAGTCAGGTCAAATAAGGAGGAAGTATGGATAACACGACAAATACGCTTGCGGAGCAGAGCAAGCTGCGGCGGCTCGTCAACAGCTATGGCGTGCCCCGCCTGATCATCACCGGCTTTTTGCTGCTGATGTTCATTCTGGCGCCGGTGGCCGGCGTGGACTTTGCCACGCAGATCACCAACGTCATCAACCGCTTCAGCTGGAACGCCATTATGGTGCTGGCCATGGTCCCCATGATCCACTCCGGCTGCGGCCTGAACTTCGGCCTGCCTCTGGGCATTATCTCCGGTCTGCTGGGTGCGACTCTTTCCATTGAATTCGGGTTCACCGGCGGCATGAGCTTCCTGATGGCCATTGTCATCGCCACGCCCTTTGCACTGGTGCTGGGCGGCGGCTACGGCTGGATGCTCAATAAGATCAAGGGCGGCGAAATGATGGTCGCTACCTATGTGGGCTTCTCCTCCGTGTCCTTTATGTGCATGATGTGGCTGCTGCTGCCCTACAAGAGCCCAACGATGGTTTGGGGCTTTGCCGGTAAGGGCCTGCGTACCACCATCTCTCTGGAGGGCTTCTACGATCAGTTCCTTGCAAAGTTCTTGCAGATCGACCTGAACCGGTTCGGCATCAATCTGGTGATCCCCACCGGCAGCCTGCTGTTCTTCGCTCTGCTGGCATTCCTGATGTGGGTCTTCCTGCACACTAAGACCGGTACCGCCATGACGGCTGTGGGCTCCAACCCCACCTTCGCCAAGGCTGCCGGTATCAGTGTGGACAAGACCCGTCTGCTGTCTGTGGTGCTTTCCACTTGGCTGGGCGCTGTGGGCATCCTACTGTATGAGCAGGGCTTCGGCTTTGTACAGATCTATATGGCGCCCCTGAACATGGCGTTCCCCGCCGTGGCGGCTATTCTGATCGGCGGCGCCAGCGTGAACAAGGCCAGCATTACCAACGTTATCATCGGCACGATCCTTTATCAGGGCCTTGTCACCATGACACCCACCGTGATGAACGCCATCGTGCATCTGGACATCAGCGAGGTCATCCGGATCATCGTCTCTAACGGCATGATCGTTTACGCTCTGACCCGTAAGACGGAAGGAGGGAAATGAGCATGAAAAAGACGAATGTACCCGGCAGCCAGAGCTTCGGGCAGAAGCTTTTGCAGTTCATCCGCAACAACACCGTCCCCATTATGTTCATCCTGATCTGTGCGTACTGTATTCCGCAGGCGGGCTTTTCCTGGTCCTACCTCTTGAATGAGGTCATGACCCGTCTGGGCCGTAACGCATTCTTGATCCTGAGCCTGCTGATCCCTGTTATGGCAGGCATGGGCATGAACTTCGGCATGACGCTGGGCGCCATGGCCGGTGAGATCGGCCTGATCTTCGCTGCCGACTGGCAGGTTTGGGGCATCCCCGGCATGATCCTGGCCGCCATCGTTTCCATCCCCATTTCTGTGGCATTGGGCGTGATGATCGGCAAGATCCTGAACCGGTCCAAGGGCCGGGAGATGATCACCAGCTATATGATCTCCTTTACCATGAACGGCGTGTATCAGTTTGTAGTGCTGTTTATGATGGGACCCATCATTCCCATCGTTCATGATTCCCTGAAGCTTCCCCGCGGCTACGGCATCCGCAACACCGTGAGCCTGCTGAGCATGCGTCAGAGCCTGGACAACCTGCTGGCTGTTCAGGTGGGCGGCGTGAAGATCCCTGTACTGACCCTGCTGATCATCGGTCTGGCCTGCCTGTTCATCGTCTGGTTCCGCAAGACCAAGCTGGGCCAGGATATGCGGGCTGTGGGTCAGGATATGGAAGTGGCCCGGGACGCCGGTATCAATGTGGAGCGCACCCGCGTGATCTCCATGGTGATCTCCACGGTGTTCGCCGGCTTCGGCATGATCATCTATCTGCAGAACGTAGGTAACTTCCCCACCTATACAGCTCATACCCAGATCGGTATGTTTGCCATCGCAGCTCTGCTGGTGGGCGGTGCCTCCGTGGATAGGGCGAGCATCGGCAACGTATTTTTGGGCGTGATCCTGTTCCACACCATGTTCATTGTGGCACCCAAGACCGGTGCTGCCATTACCGGCGACTCCATGATCGGCGAGTATTTCCGCGTGTTTGTGTCCTATGCGGTCATTACGCTGGCTCTGGTCATGTATGAGTCCAAGAAGCGCAAGAACAAGAGCCTGGCAGGCCAGCAGTTGGCTGCCGAGCAGGCTGCGGAAGAGGAGGCATCGAAATGAAAGCAAAGCGGAGACTTCTCTTTCAAATCTTAGCGGTGGTCATGCTGGTGGCGATCGGCTATACCATGACCATCATTGGCCGTGGGCATACGATCTATCTGGACAGCAAGACCCTGGAATATGACGGCCAGACCTATAAGCCCGCCTATAAGACGGTGGTGTATGTGGATGGTCAGCAGGTAGCTAAGCTCTATGACAAGGAGCGCGGCGTTGCTACCTGCATCGGCCAGACGCTGACCGTGATGCTGGAGATCACCCAGCAGAAGGGCGGAACGGAAGAGGTTTATGCCTATAACATCCCCGTTCCCCGGAAGATGGACAATGTGATCATCAACCTGCCCGGTTTCCTGGCGGGACTTCCCGAAGAGGCGTACCTCAGCGAGTTTATCCCCTCTCCGGACGAGGTGGCGGCAGACGAGACCGATGTTCCCTCCGACGATGATTTCGGCATGGAGGATATGGGCATGGGCGACGAGTCCGCAGCTCAGTAAATCGGCTGAGAACGGCCAAACCAAAACCCAAAATAGAACGGCAGCCCTCACGATGAATCGTGAGGGCTGCGTTTTTGCATATAATACCCGCATATACGGCAAGAAGCAGCTGGTACGGTGGAAGGAGGGGCGTGGGCAATATAGGAGAGCCTCTGCACTCCGGGGAGCGGGAAGCGAAGCACCTATGCTGACCGGTCCGACTATGCCGCGTTTTTGCATTTCCGACAGCGCTAAGCCCGGTGTATTCAAGGGGGGATTGGGTGTAGGGTGCAATCAAACGTAGGAAGAGATCGTAAAATCCGTCCTATCGGTCTTAGCCGATGGGACGGATTGTTATCTGATATGGAAACCGATCAGGCGTTGTTAAGCTGCTTCTGGAGCCAATCCTTGCCTTCCACGAAGCGGGAGACGATGTAGCTGACCACATAGTCGCCGGCGGAGTTGATCATGGTAGCGGGAGGGTCCACCAGATTGCCGATAGCCACCAGAATGGGGAAGGCCAGTTCCATCTGCGTGGGGAAGAAGATGGAGCAGATGATGTACTCGCCGATGTAGCCGCCGCCGGGAACGCCGCTCATGCCAACAGAGGACAGGACGGCCACCAGAACGATGAAGGGCAGACGGGACCAGGAGAGCTGCTCGCCGAACACGCCCAGCACGAAGGCAATCTTCAGCACGCAGGAGAAGCAGGAGCCGTCCATGTGCATGGTAGCGCCCAAGGGCAGCACCATACCGGCGATATCCTTGCTGACACCAGTCTCTACGGCTTCCTCCATGTTGGTGGGGATGGTTGCCACGGAGGAGCAGGTGCCCAGAGAAACGATGGCAGGGCGGGCAATGTGCTTGAACATGATGCCCACGGCACCCTTGCCGCCGCCGAACCACGCGAACAGGGGGAAGGCTGTGAAGATATAGATGAAGCACAGGGGATAGTAGACCAGCAGGGCGCGGCCGTAGCCCTTGGCGACCTCAGAGCCGTAGGTGGCTACCAAATCAGCGAAGATGGCGAAGAACGCGATAGGGGCATAGTAGGTGATGATCTGGACGAACTTCATCATCACGTCGGAAAGGCCGGCCAGCCACTTGCCGATGCTGGAATCCTTGCCGCCGGTCATCTGGACGGAGAAGCCGAACAGGATAGAGAACACGATGAGAGGCAGCATGGCCCGGCGGCTCAGCAGGCCCACAAAGTCAGAGGAGGTGAAGAAGTTGACGATCATCTCCGTGAAGGAGGCGTGTTCGCCGATCTCCTCAGCCACCATATCTGCCCAGGGAGTCAGCACTGGGGGGAACAGCTTCATCAGCACGAACATGAGCACAGCTGCGATGGCGCCGGTGATGACGAAGGTGCCAACGGTGACGCCCATGATCTTGCCCGCCCGCTGACGGCTTTCCATATTGGCAACGGAACCGGCGATGGAAGCAAAGACCAGAGGCACCACCACACAGAACATCATGTTGATGAATACGGTGCCGAGGAAGGCGATGTTGTGTCCCCACTTGGGCCTGAACCAGCCCAGCAAAGCGCCGGCGACCATGCAGCTCAGCAGGATCGCCAGAAAGCGGTAGTTTTTTGCGACAGATTTCTTATCCATAAAACACACTCCTTTTGGTTTGGATAACAGATATGTTGATGCAATTTATCAGTTCAGAGAAAGCTCCTCATCCGTGACCTCGCCCTTGCAGACAATATTGGTGGGACCTGTGAGATAGAGGTTTTGGACGGTGCTTCCCTGGAGATCTACGTCTACAATGAGCTGGCCGCCGGTCATATTGACTCGGACCTGCCTGCCGCTGACTTTACCCATCAGGGTCAGGGCGGTGACAACGCAGCCGGTTCCCGTGCCGCAGGCATAGGTAAAGTCCTCCACGCCCCGCTCGAAGGTGCGCTCAAAGACCTCGTCCTCACCGGTGAGCTCGCAGAAGTTGACGTTAGCGCCCTTGGGGAATTCCGGATAGAAGCGGATCTTGCGTCCCAATTCACGCAGCGCGTTTTCATCGGCCTGCGCCAAATTGGGATACGGGACCACAGCGTGGGGGAGTCCGGGATCTCCTAATTCTAAATAGGAACATTCATAGCGAACGCCGTCGATCACCACAGGTGCATCCAAACGGACCGTGGTGGGATCATTCAGACGAATCCGATAGAGACGCTGGTCGATGCGGTGGCCCGTCACCAGACCGGCGGTGGTTTCTACACGCTGGATCTCGCCGGCCAGACCATTTTCGTAGCCGTAGCGGCAAATGCAGCGGGCGCCGTTGCCGCACATTTCACCGAGGCTGCCGTCAGAATTGAAAAACAGCATCCGATAGTCACCGCCCTGAAGCGGGGCATCTACGATCATCAGACCGTCGGCCCCAATGGACAGATGGCGTTCGCACAGAGGGCGGGCCAAAGTGGGAAAGCAGGTTTCGGGAAGATGCTCTACCATATTATTTATAATGATAAAGTCATTGCCGGCACCGTTCATTTTCCAGAACCGCAAGTAAATCACCTCAAAGCTTGGTATGATGTTGTATTATAGTAAAGCAAAGCTGAAAAAAACACCGGATATTGTGCGAAAAACCATGCAAAAAGTGCTTCTGATAAAAAACTCGAAAAAACTCGAAAAAAATGCTTGACATTTCAGGCATGTTTTGGTATCCTAATAAAGCTGTTTGACGG
>ERZ773243.3040-NODE-3040-length-12676-cov-2.941209_pt1 | contig 12676 bp, 24 predicted proteins | sample MGYA00580520_ERZ773243 | MGnify/ENA primary metagenome ERZ773243 (study PRJEB29015, sample SAMEA2737747) | human gut metagenome | biome: human gut; feature: human-associated habitat; material: faeces | place: China | collected 2012 ... | reverse complement strand
ACCGTGCGCCGGTCCGGAGCATGTGCACAAGGCCGCCCAGCAGCGCTACGCCGACATAGGGAAGAGATTCCTTCGCCACATCGAAAAAAGTCTTTTCAATCATTCCCCGCCCCGGTGTGGCGCTATTGGTTTCGTTGCTATTCCTGGCCATGATCCATATCCAAGCTACGCCGATAGGCGCGGAGAGCCTGCTTGTCCGCATTGCAGTCGTCCAACGCGGCATACTGATCGATGACAAGATTGACTAAGTCCGCATTGGTTTTGATCTGGCGCGGTACAACCGGTTCGCAGTCATCCAGCAGGGAGTCGAGAGGCATGAACTTAACGATCTTCACCGCCGGGGAGCAGGCGCAGCACATCATCAGGGAGCAGGCCAGTAGCCCAATCAGGATTATCCGCCGCAACTCGTGCGGCGCTATCTTTTCTCTCTGCTGCGCGTTGGTGGGCCAGCTTTTGCGCTTCACTCTGCACTTTGATTGCGGCATTGACCGCCTCCTGGTTGATTTCATGGGCCGCAAGCTGGATCTGCAATTTAGCCTGCTTCTCGGTCGCTCCCCGATACGCCGTCCACAAAGCCGCATTGACGGCCAATGACACGCAGATCAGAGCCGCCAAGGCGACAGCGGCCCACCGTGTCACACAATCTCCGCGAGCAGTTCGCCTTCGATCTGGCGGCGCACTTTGTATTGCGTGAAGCCATATTTCAGTTCATGCGTGGCTTTGCTCCACTCCTGGCGTGTGAGATAGCCCCAGAGCTTGGGCCAATCGCGCCGCGTGCCGCCACAGCCTTTCTGGAAGCAGCACGAAAAAATGACGGCCTGGGCCTGCTTGGGTAGGTTGTCGAAACTCACGCCCGCCGCCTTCTCGTAGGCTGGGCGCACGTAGCGGTCGAGGTAGCCGCGATGCACGCAATGGTCGATCTCGGCAGCGGCGTCGGGGGAGATGCTCAGCGGTAACTGTGCCAGCTTGGCGATAGCACGGGAGGTTTTAAGGCCGATGTAGAGGATCAGCGAGTTGATTATGGCATCAGACAGGCCATAGGCGCGCAATGTGGCCACGTCGGTTTGCCCCAGGTCGCAGCCCGTGGCGATGGTGACGCCTGAAGCGCCGATGGCTGTGTATGCGTCCGGGTGCTGCCCGTAATCGCCGGTGAAGTTGCGGGGCCGAGCCGGGATGTAACCCCGCGTCTGCCGCTTCCCTTCGACACCGGGCTTATTCAAAAAATTGGAAATGTATTCGATGTCCGCCATGCTTCGCTCCAGTTTGGAGGGAGCGTACCACGGCCATCGGGGCTACATGCAAGGGGTAGAGGTATTTTCTGGACTGTTTATTTCACGGACGCGAACCCAATGACCATGCTTGCCAGCCTGTACCCATCGGTTATGAGCGCCACAGAGAGAGCATACACACCACCTGTTGATGACATGTCCCTGGATCCGCGTACCTGTGAGGGATAGTGCATCTTCGCCGCACTCCGGGCAGCATGGAAACAGCTTTGGCCTGCCGCGCCTGCTGGCCATCACCGCAACCCCACAGCCCGTAACGCCTCTTCTTCGCTGGACAGGATGAGCACAGAGCACCCGGCCCGGCGCAGGGACGCTACAATGTCGCGTTGGTTGTCATCGGTTCTTGCTGCTGTGCGCATATGCCAGTTCCTTTTCCTGTCAAAGCCGACTCTTCGCGGTGCTGTCGATCAGCCTCAAGCCTTCGTCGCATGGTTTTCGCCTTCTCCTGTTCTTCCGGCGTGAGTTCTTTCGGCACGGGGTCAGGCATATCTCTGGCCAGAGGTGGCGGCTCTTCCGGGGCGTAGTCTTCCCATCGCCTGGCTGTAAGCCAGCCTTGCGCCCACTTAGGCGTCCCGCCGCGTGCCTCGATCTGCGGGCGATTTGCGGCCTCCTGCCGTGCAGCGTCGCAAATACGGGCCACAAGCGAATCCGTGAGCTGTGGGATTCCCAGCCATGCATCCGCGGCTTCGGCCTTGCCGCGCTTGTAGGCAAAGGCCTCCCAAAAGCCATTGAACGCCAAAAGGCGCTTGCCAGTCAGGCGAAGCCCTTTGCGAGTCAGGATGCACTGCCCATCGGGTTCATGTTTGGCGTTTCCTTTTTGCCGTGACCGCGAAGCCGTTGAAGGCGTGTGCTCCGCGCCGCCGTCAGGCGGTGCGGGTTGAGGCTGCTGCGGTTCGGATGCGGTATATATATTCTTATTCTTAAATTCTTTAATTCTTGTATCTAAGCTGACCGGCGGAGTCTGCTGGTCGCCTGCTGGTCGGGTGCTGGTCGCCTGCTGGTCTATCGGCTGGTCATTCTGCTGGTCGCCTGCTGGTCGCTCGCCGTTGTATCTATGCCAATTTACAAAAGAAACAATGGTGCATTTGTTGGTCGCTCTGCTGGTCAAAATTTCGAGCTTTTCGAGCAGTAAAAATGCGGTACGAATTTGGCGCTCACTGAGGTCCAGTTTTGCGGCGGCTTTCGCGCGGCTGAAGACAACCTGTCCCGGTTGCAAGTCGAAGACTACACCGCCTACAATCTTGCGATGTGGTCTGTGCGCCGCATTGAGCAGGAGATAGCCGAAGAGCTGCCAAGCCGGGCCGTTTTCAAGCAACCCGCTATCCAGCGTCTTGCGCCATAATTTGACATATCCGCGTTCCACAGCTAGCATCCTGTCACATCGTTTCAGGTTTCACCGGCACGTGCCGGAGCCCGGTCCCCCGCCGGGCTTTTCATTTTTTGCAAAACAATCGCCGCCACCAAGGACGCTTCCGTTTCATCAAGCAGCACAACGGGGCAGCCTCAGTCACATCCCGCGCCAGGGCTTGCTGGTAAAGCATCCCCTGGGCACGCTGCGCTTCGATCACCACGTCACCCAGCAGCCCGCGCACATCCCGCGCGCAGGCCGGATCAATACCGCGCTCTTCACTATCTGCAAGGCGACGTTGCACATCGCCTACGCTTGCAGCCACACGGGCGAGGGCGGCCAACACCTGCGCCATGCTGGCGGCAGGTGGGACGACACACGGTTCGGGTTCGGCCTGGGCTTGCAGCCAGCGCAAAAGGATCGTGTTGCCCAGCGCTCGCGACAAGGGCGGGATACGCTCCAGGCTAGGCAGATAGGACTCTTCTGTGGGTTTGAAGTAGCGGCGCAGCACATGTACGCTGATGTCGGTACGAGCCGCTATCTCTTCTGTGGTCAGGCCGGATGCTTCCTTGGCCAGGCCCAGAGCTTCTTGTGCGCTCATGGTTTCGTAGTCGGGCACTGTCTTCTCCTCGATTGCTTGGGACGCTGACGCACTCCCGTGTCCATGCCATATTGTGTCATGACCTCGGCCCTGCTCCGTCTTTCAGCCCGCCCTCACTACTGGCGTATTGCCGTCATCCTGCCGGGGCGCATCCTTTGGCGCACCTACAGCCGCGTGGAGTACCCGACGCCGGACGAAGCGGTGCGGCGGTGTCTGGCGGGGCTACTTTTTCCCGATGTTTCGATGGCTGCTTTGAAACCCGGAGTTCATACGCCGCCATCCTCGGATGAAGAAAAAAGTGGAGACTCAGGGCGCAATAACCCATGAGCACCCACGTAGCGACTTCAAAAAATTGATCCATAAATTACTCCTCGCGCCAGAGGCTGCCTGTAGTTTTGATGATGCCGCAGCCGAGAGTCAGAGCAAGTTCAGCCGCAGTGAGGGACAAGTCCATGATTCAGCTCTTCATTATGATCCAAGCAATCGCTACCATCGCAGCCATTGTGGATACCCAGATAATGACTCCTTCCATGACCTACTCCTTTCCGGCGGCATACAGCCACAGACAGACCAGCGCGCTAAAGAAAGCCACCACGGACACGCCGAACCACAGCACCGGCTCCCAGCCATAGATGGCGACAAAGCTATGCAACATGGTCTAAACCCCCAGATATTTGACTATCAGCCATGTCGCCCACCCGAAGAACATGCCACCCAAGTATGTCAGCAGAACCATGTAAGGGCTCTCTCCCTTCTCCATCGAGGCTCCAATTATGGGCAGTATGAAAGCGAGGGCCGTAAAGGCGAGGATAGGGAGAAAATTATCCATCCCAGCCCCCTTCCCCATGTTCGGGTTCGGGCGGCGTGGTGGGGGTGGCTGTAGGCCGTTTGTCCCCATATACATAGGGTACAAGCCGCTCAGCGATGGAACACCCTTTGGACCTGAGAAATTTTGAAAGGGCAATGGGGTGAACACCAACAAGGGCGGCAAAGTCTTTTTGCTTCATCCCAATTTCCGCCAAGAGAGCTCTGGTATCGTCTTGAATGTTCATGAAGCCATTATTTGCTATATAGCAAATAATATCAACATATTTTTAGATATTTAGAAAATTGAATTTAAATAAGCCATATGGCAAAGAATGATTATGAAACTACTAGAAAAATACTTGGAGTACGCGAAGGGCCTGACCGAAAAAGGGGGACGCTTCAAAAATAAGAAAGAACTTGCCGACTTCGTCGGCATAACGCCATCCCAGGTCACAAAATACCAGTCAGCAGAAAACATGCAGAATATCGGCAAGTTTTTAGATTTTTTAGAGAAAGTCGGTGGTGGCCTGACGTTTGGAAATTGGAACTCTGTCGAAGCCTCACGTGAAGTATGTTTCGTCAACGCCCGTGTCATGCCTGCCGGGCAGTATGTCGCGCCCCCCGTGTCCGAAGACTATATTGCCGCGCCTTTGGTCGGAGAGGTGGGGGCTGGTCCAGGCTATTTTGCCCAAGAGGATGTGGAGTCATGGTTTTTGGTTTATAAAAATCTTCCCTCCATCATGGGACGCCGAAATCTTATTGCCGTGGAGATAGGCCGGGCCTCAACCTCCATGTCTCCATTGCTTAACCCAAAAGACATTGTCCTTGTGGACCGCGATGACATCAACGTGGATCATCCCGGCCATATTATGTTGGTTCGCGACCCTGATGGTGCGGGCATGGTTAAACGAGTGGCCATGTACAAGGACGGTTCAGACTGGTTTATTCAATTTTACAGCGATAACGCTGCCCAAAATCCCCCCCTGATCTATAAGCTTCGCGAATACTATGATGGAGATATCAGTAGGGCGGTAGTCGGCCGCGTGATCTGGGCGTGGGCGGACGTGAGGGAGAAGTAACAGAACCACTGGTCCTAGTGGTGTAACATTAAATGGAGAAGCGCTATGAACCAGAAAAATCATTTCTCTTCTATAGATAATGAAAAAATTCTTCAAAAATATATCAATGAAGAGAAAAGCATATGGATTACAGATAGCAAGTGGGGAAAAAGAAAAGTGATCCCCAAGGAAATAATCAGTGATCTTATTAGTGGCAAAAATCTTTCCTGCTACGTTTTGTTGGTTGAGAAACTTGGAGATCACGGCAATAGGATGGACACCGTTCCTTTGCATTCTATTCAGAATATTCAAGAATGATTGATTTGTTTTTCTGCCTCCTGCCAAGTCTGATCATTTTGCTCTTCACGGTCCATGAGGCCTGCATAGTTGTGCCTATGATATCTTTCAACCATTCCATACACACATTCAACAGCAGTGCGCAACGCCCCAAACGGTGTCATGCCGTTTTGTTCAAGAAATTCTGCCAACTCCTGAACTTCCTCAACCCGCATTGATACAACTTTTTCTAATTTCTTCATAAAGTTTTCCTTTCCTCCGGCCCCTTACTGAGGGGCTTTTTTGCGTCCGCTGACCGAGGTGCCATCACGCTGAAACTCGCGGCGTGATTTTTTATATAAAAATTTTATCTAAATGGCAAATTTATATTGACTGTTTATTAGCTATTTGGCAATCTAACTTTGCCAACGGGGGAAAGGCGGCGAACACACCCGGCCAGCCGGAAAGTAGCCATAAGCCGGACCCCGGAGGCGACCCCACAAGTACCGAGCACGGCAACGCGCAAGCGGTCAGGGCGGAGGGCGGATGCCCGACGAAGCCCGGATGCAGCGGGAAGCGACGCGACGGCAGGGAAGGGGTGGATGCCTTAAAAATAGCGGGAAGACCGCACGGGGCGCTAGTGTGAGCCGTAGAGCCGGACAGCATGACGACGCCGAAAAAGCCGGGATAACTCCCGGATATGCGAAGGCGGGGAAAGCCGCTGGGCCGATAGTATTGTCTCCCATAAATATGCGCCTTATAGTTGCGCAAATAGTGGGAGCCTATGTCATGACCCAAAAGCCCGTCAGAAATTATCCAGCATGCATGATTTGCGGATGCCGCCCTAACATTATGATTCTTTCCGGTGGTTCCACATGTTTTTTATGCCGTTATTGCGACAGCCAATATTTTGAAGATTTAGCATCGGAAGATGCTAAACTGGATAGATTGATTTATGCTCTTAAAATTTCTCAGGAAAAGCATCTAAAGATTCACTATGCCCTGAATGTCGCCAGAGGGGTTTATGGCCTGCGTGAAGCAAAAAAACGTCAAAATAAAAAAGCTATGAAGACAGGCAGGGCCGCAGATATTTTCTTTGCTCGGAGGCGGCGTCCAGGTTGCTTAAAATAATTAATGTTTCGCGCCCTGGTCCACATGCCGTCCAAGCGCGGCCCGGTGGTTTCCGGGCGTACCCTCGCACGCTGTACCTGTAGGGCGGGAGCTACCCGTGGCCGTCAGGGCTGGCGTGGTCGTCGGGGTGGATCATTTTGCTGACATGGACAAAATGATCATGTCAAAGAACGGGGCAAAGGCCTCCGGTGGTTGGAGGATTTGCGGATACTCTGGCCGTGGCGGCCGTTGCCCTTGACCGAGATATACTATCAGCGTTAATTTGAGTCAAGAAAAATAACGCTCACAATTAACGTACTCTAATGGTAGTATAGCCCCCAAAATGGAGGGGCTATGCCAGAGGAATTAAGAACTATGATCGAACGCGAGGCAATGCGAGTCATTGATAACCGTCGTAAAGACCAAGGCCTGACGATAGATGATCTTGCGAGGCTGCTCTACCCTGAGAAAAATTTACCGGCGGCACGTATGATGATCCAACGACTCCGCGCTCCTCAAGGAGTAAAGCCACCGCGAAAGATGGACCTAGGAGAATATGTGGAACTAACACGGGCCGTTGGCCTTGACCCTGGCCACACCCTCACGGCTATTTTACAAAATTTTCAAGAAACCAAGCTCTAAGCAGATTCAAGCGGATAAGATTGACGCCAAGATTTTTAATTCTTGGCGTTATTTTTATTGACATCATTAACGCATAGCGTTAAATTCTTTTCAACGAACGGGGGAAAAGTTCGGGGGGCGGATCAAAGGCGTGATGAGCGACCGGGCTGCCAACAGAACCACGGGTGGACGCCATAACGAGCAGCCCGTGAAACATGCCGTTTTGGAGAAATATGATGGATATAGAAATGTTACGCCAAGACAGTGAATTCGATGAACTCATCGGAAAATCTGGAATATTTTTGAAGGCCGCGATAGGGGGCCGAGACAAAAACAAAGACGATTCTGAATTTTCCTACTGCTGCGCCAAGATATCTATGGAAATGGCGAGGGATGTTGCCGCGAAGTTGCTCGACGTTAAGCGATGGAGTGTTAAATGGCTAAACCTGGAACGCGAAATTATCGGGTACGTCCTTGATTCTTGCAAAAGCTGAAGTAAAATCGCCGCTCCGGTAGATCATGTTTGGCTTGAAGCAATCGAGATCATGCCAATTGACGGCGATCCCGCTAAAAGCATCATGGAGGCTCCCATTGTCCAGGCTGAATAACTTTACCGGCTCCGGCGACGGCTACGGCGACGGCTAATACACCCCGGCAGCCCATGCTGCCTCTTCCACACCCGCCGCCACCTGAGTGGCGACGGGGAATGGAGGATTTTATGGCAACGAAAAAAAGCAAAAAAAAGTCCGCATCTCAGGTGCAGGATACGCCAGTTCTGGTTCACGGATTCAAGGGCTTCGATAAGAATTGGCAGTGTCGCGGCAAGCAATATGCTCCCAACTCATCCCATGAGGAGTTGAGAGCCAAACTCTGTGAAAACGGTTTGCACTTTTGTGAACATCCGTTGGATTGCTTCGAATATTACGCGCCGGGAAGTGGCAGTGTGTATGCCGAAGTCTCCGCTGAAAATCCAACCGAAGAAAAGGGCGATGATACCAAACGGGTCACGAAAAAACTCCATATTGGGGCCGAGCTCACCCTGTCCAGCCTGACGCAGGCTGCTCTTAAATTTGTTTTTGACAGAGCTACATGGGTCGATGGCGACAAAGCCACGGGGGACCAGGGCGCTGCATCTGCCACGGGGGACCAGGGCGCTGCATCTGCCACGGGGGACCGGGGCGCTGCATCTGCCACGGGATACCAGGGCGCTGCATCTGCCACGGGGGACGAAAGTGTTGCCCTGTCAACCGGTTATATGGGGCGGGCGAAAGCCGCATCCGGCTCATGGATCGTACTCGCGGAACGCGACGATAACGGTCACATCTTGGGCATGCGGTGCGCAAAAATCGACGGCGAGGTTCTTAAGCCAAACATTTTTTATACGCTTCTGGATGGTGAGTTTGTCGAAGCTAACTAAGGAGCATTCATGAAAATCACCCTCCACTTGCCGATGTCCCTTCCCGGCGGCATCGTATACGACTTCACCACCCCCGCAGAACTGCGGGATTTTTTGTCTCGGCTGACGACGCCTGAGGGATACGCGGACGACAGCCCGTCCACTGTGACTCTGAGCGCTGACGCGGCTTACATGCTGGCCGCCCTCGCAGTACGTGGGGAAAGCCTGCTGCGGACCGATGAAGAGCGCCACGCGACGGAGAACCATAATCCAACCCAGGCCGCACTGGCCGTTGCCAACACATAGGAGGCTGCCATGCCCATACGCGACACATTGCTGGCTAGACTGGCCGAAGCGGAAGAACGCATTCGGCAGCTTGAGAGCGATAACCGCAAGCTGCGGCGTATGCTGCTGGCCCATGAGCAGGATTTGGAATCTCTGGAGCCCGGCCACTATGTCGTCACGAGCGACGGATGGAATGGCCCCTATCACAACCAGAAGCAGGCTCTTGAACTGGGCAAGGACTTTGCCCAGGAAAATTTCAGCTTCACGGTTGAGATTGTGGCCCGGCATGAGGCCCAGGAGCAGCCTGACGACAATGCCGGGCTGTATGCGCCCTGGACCATGAACCCGCCCGCGCGCGTGGCCGCGTGATGTGGGCCGAAGTATCACCCCGCCGCAACTGGCGGGGCTGGATCAGGGCCGTCCTCATCGTCATGGTGTGGGCGGCCCTCAACTTTGTGGAGGATGTGGCATGGCCGTAATCACCTATTTCAACTCCGGCCGCCGTCGCGTGGTCGGCTTGCTGCCCATGCCTGATGGGGCGCGCAGGACTTTTCAGGGAACCAGTGTGGCGCAGGTGTTGCGTCTATGGAATGAAGCGAGGTCGCGGCATGCGTTACGCTGTTTACGATAGGACGGACAGGCTGACGACACTTGCAAAAAACGCGGCATACATGCGCGAACGCTACCGCGCCTTGCGTAGCGCTGGGATCTGCGTCCGATGCAAGCAGTCCGAAGCCATCCCCGGAATGACGCTCTGTGAGAACTGCCGTCTCTGGAATAACCAACGGCGCAGCGGAGCGTCCACGGCTCAGAGAAGTCCATACAGGGATGGCAGGAGGCAATGATATGTGCAGATTCGCGGGCGAATACCCCAGTGTGGATATGGGATGCGGGCGGGCGGTGATATGCCCCCTGATTCCAGACGATGACAACGCCTATGTCGGCCCCGTGCAGGGGCAATCTCAAGATGAACTCTGTAACTCTATTAACGAGGAACGCTATGGGAATTCCTGTTCTGATTATTGGTGAGAGCGGCAGCGGAAAATCAACAGCACTTCGCAATTTTGAGCCTTCGGAAATCGGCATATTTAACGTGGCCTCCAAACCTTTGCCTTTCCGTAAACACCTCCTCACGGCAAACGGCGCGACATATCAAACCATTACGCAGAATTTAACCAACTCGAAGTTGAAGGCCTACGCCATTGACGATAGCCAAGCGCTTATGGCGTTTGCACTGTTCTCCAAGGCGAAGGAAACTGGATATGGCAAGTTCACGGACATTGCCCTGGACTTCTACAATCTTCTCCAACACATTATTCAAAAAACACCTTCGGATTGCATTGTGTATTTCCTTCACCATACGGAAACTAATGACAGCGGTAAAATTAAGGCAAAAACAGTCGGGAAAATGCTGGATAACCAACTTACCGTTGAAGGGTTATTTTCCGTTGTTTTGCTGTGCAGGACGGACGGGTCGCGACACTGGTTTGAAACACAATCCGATGGATTCACAACGGCTAAGAGTCCAATGGGAATGTTCCCCCGAGAAATAGACAACGATCTGAAGGCCGTAGATATGACCATCAGGGAATATTGGGCTTTACAGCCGTGAGCAATGACGCTGCACCCCTGAAACCCTCCAACGAAAAGGAAAACGTAAATGCTTGATTTCAGTAGTGCGGAAGAACAACGCGAATTTGGTAATAATGGCCCTGTTCCATCCGGAAGCATTGTCATGGTGGAAATGGAAGTCTTACAGCCTAAAGCGGACCGTCAAGCGCAAGAAAATCCTTATATCTCTGTGGCTCAATCCGGACTTCGGCAAATTTACTGTCAGTTCATGGTAACACACGGCACATACCAGGGCGTCAGCTTCCGACAGAACATCACATTGCCACTGGGCGCGCAAAAGGTAAGCCTGTCTCCCAATCAGGAAAAAGCCTGTCATATCGGCAATTCAACTCTCAAAGCCATTTGTCTGGCAGGCCGCATATCGCCCAAAGTCAACGATGTCACTTCACTGACCGGACTGCGCTTCCCGGTGCGCGTAAAAATAAATCCTCGGCCCACTGAAATGAATGATGGTCGTATTTTCTGGAATAACGAGATCGGCCTTGTCATTACGCCTGACAAGGACACCTACAGCGCCGTATACAGCGGAAGTGAAATCATCACGGATGGACCGGTAACGGGCAATGTGGATACGAATTTCCGGCAGTCTTCCGGAGCGCGCGGTGATGTGGCCGCCCGTGAATCTCTGCCTTACGACGGTACACCGCCGCCTGATGATGATCTTGTGCCGTTCTAACACCCTCTCCCACCACCTCCAGCCCGCGCCCGCCCGGCGAAAGGCGGGCAAAACAAAAATGGCAGACCGCACGCCCAAGGCCGCGTCTATTTTGCTCAGAAAAGAGGGCAAAACGCGGTCAATTTTTTTGTTCAATGGCTAAGCCTGTTCTAGCGCGCGTAGTTATGCTTACACGACGTGGTGCCGTACAAATCGGTAGCCTACCATTAAAATAACATAGGGAGCAACCATGCGCGGAGATATCCGTCAATGCGGCCTGCCAGGGTACGAGCTTGGCGACTACATCCGCGAGGCAATGGATTTTCTACGCGAGCACGAACCGCCAGAAGGCTATTTTGTGGGATTCAGCGGCGGCAAGGACAGCATCACGTCCTTGGAACTGTGCCGCATGGCTGGGGTTAAGCATCAGGCATATTACAGTTGCACCCGCATTGATCCGCCGGAAATGTACCGATTCATCCGGCAGCATTACCCCAGCGTGACATGGCTGTATCCAAGCATGACCATGTGGCAGGGCATAGAGGCCAAGTTTCCCCCGCTCATCACACACCGTTGGTGCTGCGATGTCCTCAAAAAAGACCCAGCGAAAAGTCATCCTTTGAAAAACAGTATCATGGGCATCAGGGCAGAAGAAAGTACCAAGCGAGCCAGTAAACCTCGCATAGCAACTTTTTACGGGCAGACTACATACAAACCGATTTTTAGCTGGAAGGAATGGGCCGTGTGGGAGTTTATCAAAGCGTTCAGCCTACCGTATCCGTCACTTTACGATGATGGTTTTGGACGTATCGGCTGCGTGGTGTGCCCGTACTTGCTGGGCGCGGGCGAAGCAAAAGCAATTCGTCGCGCCAGGTCAATGCAACGCTGGCCCGGAATCTGGAAGACTTTTGAGCACGCGGTAAAGCGCTGGTGGAGAGAGAAAAAAAACGGAGGCCTGGACGCGACAAAAACAAGTCGCATCAGTGAAACCGCCGACGACTACTGGCAGGGGTATCTTAATGGGTTCGAGTGAGCCTCCCCTCTGACCTGCCGGGAACCTCCCGGCAGCGATTGGGCGGGGGACGCGGTCCCAAGGAGGGTTGTGCGCATAAAACGGCCTGAGTTCACCGGTTCGATTCCGGGCCACGTCCCTCGTCCTCAAATTAAAGGAGAACGTCATGCAGGAAATGACACTTGAAGAAGTAAAAAGCCGTATCGCCGGCCTTGATGAAGAAGTGCAGCAAAAGATGGTATGCGCGATGGTGGGACATTCCCGGCTTCTTACGCAGTTCTTCGGCTATCATTACTGCGCCCGTTGTAACGCACAGGTTGGCGACTCGCTGGGAGGGTCTTTCAGAGACCCCGACAACAAAATAGGCCTCGCTATCATCAACTGCGCCTGCAAAAAATGCAGTGCCAGCTATGCGGCTTTCACCTGGAAGGATTTGTTCATGGTGCCGAAAAAGACTCTCCGCGTAGCTAAAAAGCAGTTCGCCAAGAAATAATTTTTCAAACGCGTCTGGTAACAGGCCGATGGGAAGGAAAAATTCTGACAACACCTGAAAAGCGCGCTGAATGGTGGCGATGGGTGCGCGGAGAAT
>ERZ773243.3039-NODE-3039-length-12678-cov-4.239404_pt1 | contig 12678 bp, 4 predicted proteins | sample MGYA00580520_ERZ773243 | MGnify/ENA primary metagenome ERZ773243 (study PRJEB29015, sample SAMEA2737747) | human gut metagenome | biome: human gut; feature: human-associated habitat; material: faeces | place: China | collected 2012 ... | reverse complement strand
ACCATCTCCCGCATCCCAATACATATTTCCGGAAGCTTTGCCCTGTTCGTCCAGACACACTAGTAATGTCAGAGGATCTAATGAATTTTCTGTAGTGTTCTGAATTATTTTTCCAGTCGGAATGATAGCTCCCCCACGAATCTTCATTTTTGCCTGATATTTATCATTCTGATCTCCTTCTACAAGTGACAGTTCTTTCCAGATCCCTTTCGGAAGTGCCGGTTGATTAGCAAATGCTGGAATGATAAGTAAATTATCACCGACAAGGAAAGCTTCTTCCTCTGCTCTCAGTGACAAGTCTTTAGGGTCGGAGAAGAAGACAGGACGCATGATAGGCATGCCATTAGTTGAGGCTTCGTGTAAGAGTGTATAAAAGTAGGGTAGTAGTATATACCTACGTTCCAAAGCGATGCGTGAGGCATCTTCTACTTTTTGTCCAAATACCCATGGTTCCTTGTTGTTTGTTCCGGCGCAAGCATGACCACGTGCGAAAGGATAAAAGGCACCGAAACCAATCCAGTTGCCGAATAAGTCAGCATCAGCATTGAATAAGAAACCGCCTATATCTGCACCACTAAACGGTTGACCGGATAATCCCAATGTTAATGACATGGGAACTGACATTTTTAGATGATCCCAGCAAGAACCGTTGTCGCCAGTCCATGTAGCGGCATAACGTTGTCCCCCAAGAAAGTTGGAACGTGTCAGAATGAAAGGACGTTTTTCCGGACGAGCATCCAGTATACCTTCCCTGGATGCTTTAACCATCAGGAAGCCATATACATTATGATACTGAAGATGCGTACCTGCCGGAAGCTTTCCTCCTCCACGATGCAGGTTGTCTTCCGGCATTGTTTTGTTGGGCGTATCATTGATCTGAGGTTCGTTAACATCGTTCCATACGCCATCTACTCCTTGTGCCAGAAAATCTTTATATAAGTTTCTCCACCATTTGTTTACTTTAGGAGAAGTAAAATCAGGGAATGCTGCTGCTCCCGGCCATGCATCACCGTGGAAGTTCTTACCGTCTGCCGTTTTCACCCAAACGTCATTTTCTGTTCCTGATTTATATACGAAATAGTTAGGGTCTACTTTTGCTCCCGGGTCAATCATCCATGCAGAATGAAATCCACGTATGTGTAAATCACGGTTCACCGCTTTAGGATTCGGAAAACTTTTCGGATTAAAGGTAAAGATGCGGTATCCGTCCATATAATCAATGTCCATCCAGATAACATCACATGGTATTCTTTTTAGTCTGAAAGTATCTGCTATTTCAATGACACGGCTGTCGGGAGAATATGAGAACCGGCATTGCTGATAACCTAGTGCCCAGCGAGGAATCATTGGCATGGTGCCGGTCAGTTCGGATAGTCCGCGAACGACTGCTTGTGGAGATTCCCTGTCAATGATGAATACCCGGAAGGGTATTCCTTCACTTTTTAATTCGATTTTTTCGTCTGTACTGCTTAGTTCTGCTTTCCAAGTAGTATCGAATAAAATTCCAAAAGCTGTTCCGTCCTTTCGCACTCCCATCATCCAAGGGTGTGATTGATACAGACGGGTACCTTTGTCTACACCATAAGCCCCTGAGTCTGTATTCCATAATTTGATGGTCTTTCCATTTCTCAGAAGTGACCCGGTCACTTCACCACCGCCATAGATGCTTGTACCTTCCGGCACTGTCAATGATGCGTTTGCTTTACCATTCGTGAGTGAGAACTCGGGAACAAGTACCCAGTCGGCAGGAAGTGCTCCTTGTTCGCGTGGTTCTTTTTCTATTGCAAAAGAAGGTATCTTTTGAGCGTCGAAGCCTTCCGGGATGAATTTTGCGATTCCGTCCCCAACCATGACGCTATGTGTAATCTTTACCTTTTGCGAAGAGGCGTTAGCCAATAAAGGTAACGTTACGAGCAAGTAAATTGCTACAGTTTTGATACAAGTATATTTCATGTTGTTTATTGATTATGCAATCTATAGTGTGTATTGAATATTTCTTTGTGCTTTAATATCTCTAGAGGAGAAGCCAAGCATAATATTGTAAATGCCCGGATCAGTGACGAACTTAGTACTGTTGACATCAAAATACATAAATGATTCTTTAGGTAATGTCATCTTGACAGTTGTGGATTCTCCGGCTTTTAGGAATATCTTTTCAAATTTTCTCAGTTCTTTTTCTGGACGTTCTACCGGGCTGTTTTCTGCTTTGCCCACATAGGCTTGTATGACCTGTGCACCATCTCTTTTTCCTGTGTTGGCAAGACGGCAGGTTACTTCTACTGTTCCATCAGCATTTGGCCTTGAAACTGCTATATTAGATAACTTAAAGGTGGTATAAGACAACCCGTGCCCAAAAGGATATTGTATTTCACGTTTCAATTTGTCATAGCCGCGATAGCCGATGAATATTCCTTCCGTATATGCTACATGTTTGTCTTTATCCGGGTCATAATAGCTGTTGTAAGCGGGGTTGTCTTCCCATTTCTTTTCAAAAGTCATAGGTAATTTTCCTGATGGGTTAACTTTACCGAATAAAGCTTCACCGATAGCTGTTCCCGCTTCCTGACCTCCATAGAATCCCCAAATAAGTCCTTTCAAAGACGGTTCCCATTTTTGCATTTCAATATTACCTCCGGCATTTACAATGCCGATAACAGGCTTTTTACATCCGGATAAGCTGGCCAGCATTTTTTTATCTACTTCGGGGAGTTCGAATGTGCGGTCGCTTGCTTCTCCTTCTGTGTCGGAACTATGACCGAAGCATGCAATCACTAAATCTGCTTTGTTCAGGTAATCGGCAAACTTATTCTGAGTCTCATTCTTACGTTTCCATAAAAAGCAGACACCTGCTCCACCACCCTGCTGATAGTATTCTACACGTACATGATATTTTTCACCGGCTTTTAGCGTCTTGGTAACATTGGTCGTTCTGAAACCTCCGGGCGTCCAGTCATCAATAATCGGTTGGTCGTTGATAAACAATTTATAACCATCGTCGCCTCCTAATGTGAACTCATAGTCAGCGGTTTCGTCTACGCACATTGTACTGTACCATTTCACAGAGAAATAGTCTTTGGGCATACCTTCCAATTCTGTGCCTGCAGCCCAAGAATAATTGATTTTTTTCTCAGTCTGTTTTACCACAGGGGCTCCTTCGAAGTGAATATTCTTGAAGTATTCGGCATGAAATCCCTTTTCATTGAGATTGTCGTCTGTATAGATGATGGACGGCATAAAGTCGAGTTCATCAATATATTCTACTTTTACATTATTCAGTTTACCTTCTTTTTGGATTCCGTCGAATAAATTGGTATAATGGAAAGGAACTACAGCGCCACTACCACCACCATGTACATATCCATGTGCATTTTTGCCGGTAACGATAATATGTTTGTATTTTTTTGGATTGATAGGAAGAATGTTGTTTTCATTCTTCAAAAGAACAAGTCCTTCTCTGGCAACATTTAATGCTGTTTCTACAGATTGAGGATCATCCAGAGCGATACTTTTGTCAGCTTCCGTACCATCCTTGAATCCGAAAGCAATGAGTATGCGTAAGATGTGGCGTACTTTTTCGTCAACCATATCCATAGTCACATCTCCTGTTTTAAGATAGTAAGCCATATCTTTAGGATTCATCTTTTCTCCTCCTGCCATTTCCAGATCTAATCCGCTTCTTGCAGCTGGAACACAGTAATGAGTCGATCCCCAGTCAGACATCACTAATCCTTTGAAGCCCCATTGATTTCTGAGTACTTCTTTCAATAGCCACGGGTTTTCAGTGGTGTAGATGCCATTCATCAAGTTATAGCTTGTCATGACGGCTCCTACTTCTGCTTCCTGAATGGCAGCTTTATAAGCAGGGAAGTAGATTTCATTCAAGGTTCTTTCATCAATATCATTACTGATATTATTACGGTCATAGTCGGAGTTGTTGGCAACGAAGTGTTTGACTGTAGCCATGACACCTTGATCTTGTACACCTTTGATGTATCCTACACAGATGCGGGATGTTAAATACGGGTCTTCGCCCATATATTCAAAGTTACGTCCACACATTGGGGCACGGTAGATATTGACCGCCGGACCTAATATGACATTGATGTTTCTTGATCTGCAATCACGTCCCAGAGCTTTTCCGTATTGATAGGCAAGATTCTCGTTCCAGGTAGCTGCCAGTGTCACTGTAGCCGGGTATGCGGTAGACTTACCTTTTGTGCCTATCCCTTGCGGTCCATCGGACATTCTCATGCGATGAATGCCCAGGCGATCAATGCTCTTGGTGTACATCCAGTCAACACCACCGATATATCCAAGTTTTTCTTCTACTGTCATTTGTCTCAGCAGTTCTTCAACCTTTTGGTCAATCTCTGGTTTATACCATTTTTGAGCAGATGCACAAAAAAGGTTGGAGATTAACAGGAGTAAAAACGTAAGTCTTTTTTGTTTCATATTGATTTTATTTTGAGTATTGTTTCATAGTTGTCATAAATAGCGCTGTGTTGTGACAGTACTGTGGTTGTTTTAATACCCTTGTTTTATAGTTGTTGTTCTTCAAAATCTGCATTTATTCAATAGTCGCTAGCCGACTGTACATTTCGACCATGGCAGCTTGTGTCAGCAGCCACTTCTTTTCGTTATTGTCATTGCCAGTCAGGTCTGAACTGAATAAACCGTTCTCATCCCGGGCATTATCCCAAGCGTATGATAAACATTGATTAAAAGCGTCTATATAAATTTTATTTTGGTCCAACTGGTAGAGTTCAATGAAGCCTCTTAACATGACAGCAGTAAACCAGATATTTCCTTGTTTCAGCATTTTAAGGCTTTCTCCTGTGTCAGTTGTAAAGTCTGTAAAGAAGTAATTATAGCATTCTTTGGCTATGCTCTGTGCGTTTTTCAGATAATCCGGATTTTTAGTCAGTTGATAGAGTAAGGCAGCCGATTGCATCATTTGCCCGCTGTTGTAGGCAAATTTAGCTTTTCCTATTTTTCCGTCAAGGCGGATATTATCAAAGTAGAGATAGTCTGTAGAATCTTGCAGGTTCTTTTGTGTCCATTCATAGAGCTCTTTTCCCCGGTTGAGGTAGAGGCTGTCATTAGTTGCTTTAAATAGTTTAAGGGCGAATACAGAACCGGGAGCATTTGAGCAAGTGTTTTTGGACTCTTTCTGTTGCTCACACCAGTAGATACCTCCTCCTAACAGACTATCAGTACCGCTTTCTATGAATTTCCATATGAGCCGGGCTTTATCCAGATATTTTTTTTCTTTAGTTATCTGATAGATGTCGATAAAATCAATGCCTACCCAGATATTATCGTCATAAAAGCGGTTGGAGGTCGGAGCGGTCCGGATATACGATGAGTAAGCATCGGGAGTTCTTTCAGTATCGAAGTATTCTTCCAGGCCGGGTAATACCTGTTTTTCTAATAATTGCTGGTATTTCTTGTCGTGGGTAGCTTCGAGTAGTGCGTTTATTGCGGAGAATGTACCCGAATATGGCCATAAATAAGAGAATTGATTGGGTGTATTTATTTGTTCTTCTGATGCCAGATAAGTGACTTTATATTGTTCGTCAAAGGGATAGTTTTCGCGAAGCAGATGAGAATTGTTTACAGAATAATTGAGATAAAGTGAATCCAGTGTTTGTCGGGCTCTTTCCAAATTAGGATTAGAGTCTGCCTGCTTGGTTGAAACACAACCTGCCAAAAAGTAGGCACAAGCTATGATTAGTACAAAACGGAGTGATTTCATTCTATATAATATTATATTCATTATTAACTAAAGATTTGGTTCCCATAATACAGGTAGCTTATATAGCTACCTGTTTGTGACCTACCTATTTCAAACTACAATCCTTTTTATTTTGCTTTTTACCCTGTTTCGTCGTCTGATGTTGCAAAGTTATTGCGGTTAGTATAAGATAATGTACGGACTCGTGACATAAATGTCTTTTCTCGATTAAATGTCGCAAAAGTATATATATATGTCTTAAAAGCGTACTCCTATTTTGTTAATTTTCAGATGATTAGAATGTTTTCTGTGCAGTTCTTGGACGTTTTCCCAATTTTCTATATCTTTCCGTCGATTTTTGTGTCTTGATTTAAAACAAGGGAATGCTATATGAAAAAACACAGTGAATGGATGAAGGGAACTACTCTTTTAGGAAGAACTCTGCTAATACTAATATCTTTTCTTTTGATGGGAGTAGATATGAACGCTTCGTATAGTCTCCGACAATTTTCCAGTAAGAACGGATTATCCAATAGTGCTATTCTTTCGATGTGTCAGGATAAGCATGGCGTGATATGGATCGGTTCATGCGATGGGTTGAATATTTACGACGGCACTTATCTGGGATTGTACAAACCGACCAATGTGCACCATAGTTTCTCTGGTAATCTCATTGAACGGATTATCGAAGCAGACAACGATGTGCTTTGGATACAGACTAATTACGGGCTCGACCGCTTTGATACACGCAGACAGACCATACAAAGCTTCAAAGACTTTAAATACATAAACCGTATGGCGATAAGTCCCGAAGATGATTTCTTTATTATTAAAGATGATGGCTATATTTATTATTACCAGCCGGAGCAGAAAGACTTTTGTAAGCTTGATGTGAAGAAGATACATTTTGAAGAGGTACAACAAATGGCTATTGATAACTTTGGAGTACTTTGGATATTCTCTTCGGATAATGATAACCGGAGTTATATAATAGAAAAAAACGGAAATCAAGTGAAACTGGTTCCCAGTAATTCTCTGAATCATTCGGAAAAGTTGTTGTGGACGTTTGTCGATGGCGATTTTCTCTATTTCATTGACAGCACTTATGCGCTTTATGAATATGATTTGAATAACCATAAAGCGTATTTTATAGCAGATTTGGAGCAAGAAATACTGCGTCGTGGTGAAGTTTCTTCCATTGTTAAACAGAAAACGGACTATTTTATAGGTTTTAAGAGTAGCGGACTGATCCAATTAAAGTATATGCCGGATTCAAAAGTAAAATACAGCCTTCAGTCCATTAATATTCAGTCCGGTATATTCTGCCTGATGAAAGACCGGTTTCAGGATATTATTTGGGTAGGTGCTGACGGGCAAGGGCTTTACATGTATTTTACGGATGAGTTTTCTATTGACAACATATTGTTGGATGTACCGGAATATCGGGTGGATAATCCGGTACGTGCCTTATATCTGGACCAAGATAAAACGTTGTGGATAGGTACTAAAGGAGGGGGAATTCTAAAGATGTTTGATTTCTATCCTGACAGGGAAACCTTGCCTCGGGCAGAAAGAATACTGACAGGTAATAGTGCGTTGATGGATAATTCGGTGTATAGCTTTGCTCCCAGTCGGCGGAAGTACCTATGGATTGGAACGGAGAGTGGACTTAATTATTATTCCTATTCTCAAAGGCGGATAGAGCAATTTCCAGTTATGGCAGACGGCAAGATGGTGAAGTATGTACATTCTGTCCGTGAGGTGAATGATAGTACGTTATGGGTGGTTTCTGCCGGTGAAGGCATTGTAAAAATCATTCTGGATACTACTTCGCCTTTACCAAAAGTGAAATCTGCCCGCCGCTTTACACTGGATGGCGGAAAGAGAAACTCCAATTATTTTTTTGTCTCTTTTCAGGAGAATGATTCGATTATTTGGTTTGGTAACCGTGGATATGGGGCGTATAAGATGAATACGCATACCAACCAATTAACTCCCTGCCGCATTGACGATGTAGTGAAGAACCAGACTGTGAATGATATTTTTGCTATTCATAAGAATGACGAAGGATATTGGTTTGGCACGAGTTTCGGACTGACCCGGCTTTATCAGGGCGAGTATAGGGTCTATAACGAGACTGATGGCTTCCCAAACAATACGATTCACGGCATATTGGAAGGAAGGGATAATAACTTGTGGCTTAGTACCAATCAAGGATTGGTCAGGTTTAATGTCCGCGATAATACAGTTCAGACGTATCGGCAGCAGGGCGACCTGGAGGTTATTGAGTTTAGTGACGGTGCTTTCTTCAGAGACCAGCAGACGGGTACATTATTCTTTGGTGGTACGAACGGATTCATAACGATTAGCGAGAACGAGCATCTTTCGAAAGAATATATGCCTCCTTTGCAGTTCAACCGCCTTTCTATTTTTGGTAAAGAGTGCAATATCTATGATTTCCTGCAAGGCACTACGAAACAAAAAACATTGGTGTTGGACTATAGCCAGAATTTCTTTAATCTCTCTTTCCTTGCTGTCGATTACATTAACGGAAACAATTATACTTACTCCTATAAGATAGAGGGATTGAGTGATAGCTGGATTGAGAACGGACTTTCTACAGTGGCGGTTTTCTCTAATCTATCTCCGGGAGAATACACTTTGCTAGTGAAATACCGGAGCAATATAACAGGAAAGGAGAGTGAACCTTATTCATTACTGATTCGTATTACTCCTCCTTGGTATATGACTGCTTATGCTTATATGGTTTATTTTTTGTTGTTCATCGGACTATTGATCATTTGTATTTGGCTGGCAATAAAAAGTTATCGCAGAAAGCGGAATGTGATGATTGAACGAATGAACCGTCAGCAGCGCGAAGAATTGTATGAATCAAAACTACGTTTCTTCACTAATATCACCCACGAGTTTTGTACCCCGCTGACATTGATCAATGGTCCGTGTGAAAAAATCCTTTCCTATAGCCGGGTAGACAGTTATGTTCGGAAGTATGCTTCCATGATTCAACAGAATGCGTTAAAACTGAATGCGCTGATATTGGAATTGATTGAGTTCCGCCGACTGGAAACGGGGAACAAGATTTTGAAGATAAAACATGTACCTGTCACAGAACAGATACGGACTATTGCCGAGTCATTTGGAGAACTGGCGGAAAGCCGGAAACTGAATTATCGCTTGCAGATAGAAGAAGGAGTCTTTTGGAATACGGATGTCAGTTGTCTGAGTAAAATTGTAAATAACCTGATTTCTAACGCCTTCAAATATACTCCGGAGAATGGCTCCATTACAGTAGAGCAGCGTATTGAAGGAGAACAACTTTGTATTCGGGTGTCTAATACGGGAAAAGGAATTAAGGAGGCTGATCTCACGAAAATATTTGACCGTTATAAGATTCTGGATAATTTCGAGGTGCAGAATAAGAATGGAATTTCTCCGCGAAATGGTTTGGGACTGGCTATTTGCCACAGCATGGTACATCTGTTGAACGGTCAGATTCATGTGTCCAGCATCCCTAATGAGGAGACTGTTTTTGAAGTATTGTTGCCTGTCATGGAAGTGACGACTGATAGTGAAGATGAAGGCGTAACGGAAGAACCTGCATTGGCATCGGATGAGCTATCCATTGAACTCAAGAACTCATCGGCTGAGTACGATAAGAGTAAGCAGACGATTATGATCATTGATGATGACCCTTCCATGTTATGGTTTGTCACCGAAATCTTTGTCGGCGCATACAATGTAGTACCTTTAAGCAGTGCCGAGGATGCCTTGAAACAATTGGATATTCAATTGCCGGATTTGATTATTTCGGATGTGATGATGCCCGGAATGGATGGAATGTCGTTTGCTAAAAAGATAAAGTCGGACAAGCTGTTAAGCCCCATTCCGCTGATTCTGCTTTCGGCACTTAACAATATTGATGAACAGACAAGAGGAATTGAATCAGGGGCAGAAGCTTACATTACGAAACCTTTTAATGTGGAATATCTGGAGAAAGTAGTAAGAAGGCTGTTGCAACGTGGAGAAGACTTGAAAGAATATTATAGCTCTGTTTTAAGTGCTTTTGAATTGGATGATGGTCACCTCCTGCATAAAGAGGATAAATCCTTCTTTGAGAAGATGATGCAGATTATTGATAGTTATATACAAGATACAGATTTATCTGTGGAGTTGCTGAGCAATTCATTGGGGTATAGCACACGACAGTTCTATCGCAAACTGAAAAATATAACGGATAAGACTCCTGCCGACATTATCAGGGAATATCGTCTGACCATTGTAGAACGTTTGTTGCTGACAACGCAATTTTCTATCGAAGAGATTATGGATAAGACCGGATTCTCAAATAGAGGGACTTTCTATAAGGCGTTTGCCCAAAAGTTTGAGATGACACCCAAACAGTATAGGAATATCAAAACGAAGGATGTTCATGATACTACAAACGAAGGAGGCGAGGGGTAAGAGCAGCTGTTTTGAGGAGATATGAACGCATAAAACTCTTGGGGACTTGACAAACGGCTTTTAATTTTGTATATTTGTATCTGAACAATAGATGAATTAAAACTTAAACTAATGAGAAAATCTTACTTTATTCTGTATTTGTTGTGCTGAACTAGTATAATATGATAACAAATTATCTGATAAGACTTTGCTTTGGGAAGCTTATCAATGGCTTGTGTATAAGAAACGGGCTGCAAACCTTTATGAAGTTTGCAGCCCGTTTTGTTATATAAATTCGAATAAATAATATTGGAAAACCATTTCATCGTTTTTAATAGACTTGGATACCGTTTTTAATAAACGATGAAGAAATTTATTATAAACGGGAATATGGATTAGGCATAATAGTTCAACTTTTTTCGGAAGAATCAGATGAAGAGTGATTACTTTGCTCTAATAATACTTACGAAGTGGTAAACTATCGCAACGTTGTAAACCTTCATCTTTTTCAACATTTCGTGTTAACTTCCGTGTGATAAGGGCACTAGCAATTCCCCTTTCCTCCTTTTTTAGAAGGAAGGGGAGTTTATGTGGGAGAATAAATGCCTGTTACTTCTTTTTCGGCTTTCTGCGTGCCCATCCTTCCTCGCTGAAGTCAGGCTCTTTATCTTTAAAGAACTGTTGCCAGTCGTCTGTCTTTTTAGGACCACGTGCTCCGTAACCACGTTCTTCGCGGCTGGGTTTGTCACTTCTTTTTTTCTTGTCGGCCTTGCCATCACCCTTAGCGGCTCTGTCAGCTCGCGGTGCTCTGTCCGATCTTTCGGAACGTGAGTTGCGTTCACCATCTCCACGTCTTTCTGAGGAATTTCCATAAGGACGTTTGCCGCTGCCTCTGCGTTCAGTGGAGCCACCGCTTCTGCGACCTTCTCCGCTTTCTTCACCAGCTACTTCAACAGATACTTTGCGTCCGTTCCAGTTAGCACGGTTCAGTGCTTTCACTACGTTTTGCGCTTCTTTCTCTTCTACTTCGAAGAAGGAGAAGTTTTTCATCAGGTCGATGCGTCCCAATTCAATGCGTCCGCGTGTGTTGCTGTTCAGCAGGCTGATCAGTTCACTGGGGAAGAAACTATCCATCTTTCCCAAGTTGATGAACAGACGGGTGAAACCCGGTGCTGCCTTGCGGCTGCCTCTTTCACGGCTGTCGCGTAATCCGCGTTCGCCACGTTCTCCACGGCTGTCTGTCGGTGATTCTATTTCCTGGCGGTCACGGTAGTAGTCCAGAAAACGATTGAACTCATGCGATACCATGCGTTTGATCAGATCCTCTTTGCTCAGCCATTCCAGCTTACGATAAATCTCCGGCATGAAGTCCGTGATTTCTTCTTCGTTTACCTTCACCTTTTCCAATTCGTCAATCACTTTGATAAGCTGTTTTTCGCAGATCTGCTTGCCTGTCGGCATTTCTCCGGCAATAAACTTCTTGCCGATGATGCGCTCTATCTCACGCAGCTTTCCTTTTTCGCGCAGGTTGATGATAGCGATGGAAGTACCTGTCTTTCCGGCACGTCCGGTACGTCCGCTACGATGTGTGTAGCTTTCCGTATCATCGGGCAGGCCGTAGTTGATCACGTGTGTCAGGTCGTCTACGTCCAGTCCGCGTGCGGCAACGTCCGTAGCAACCAGTAATTGCAGGTTGCGGATGCGGAATTTCTGCATCACGGCATCGCGCTGAGCCTGTGACAGTTCTCCGTGCAGTGAATCTGCGTTATAGCCTTCCTGCATCAATTTATCGGCTATTTCCTGCGTTTCTTTACGGGTACGGCAGAAAATGATACCATATATTTGCGGATAATAGTCAACAATGCGTTTCAGAGCTGCATATTTGTCTTTGGCTTGTACGGTATAAGCTACGTGTTTCACGTTGCTTGTACTTTCGTTCTTGCGTCCGATGGTAATCTCCTTGGCATTCTGCAAGTAGTTCTTGGAGATGCGGGCGATTTCGGGGCTCATGGTTGCCGAGAAGAGCAAGGTGTTCCGTTCTTTGGGGACATCGGCAAGGATAGCGTTGATGCTGTCGGTGAATCCCATATTCAGCATTTCGTCCGCTTCGTCCATCACTATGTTGTGAACGGTCGATAAAGATACGGTTTTGCGCTCCATCAGGTCGAGCAGTCGTCCCGGTGTGGCCACGATGATATGTACGCCGCGTTTCAGGCTGCGTATCTGGCTGTCGATGGAAGAACCGCCGTAAACTGGCAGTACTTTCAGTCCGTCAATGTATTTTGAGTAATCGTTCAGATCGCCCGCTATCTGGAGGCATAGCTCACGGGTGGGGCAAAGTATTAGTGACTGGGGAACCCTGTTCTTTACGTCAATCTGTTGGAGCAGAGGCAGGCCGAATGCGGCTGTTTTACCTGTTCCAGTTTGTGCAAGAGCTACTACATCATTATTTTCTCCTAAAAGGTACGGAATCACTTCCTCTT
>ERZ773243.3028-NODE-3028-length-12737-cov-5.590759_pt1 | contig 12737 bp, 10 predicted proteins | sample MGYA00580520_ERZ773243 | MGnify/ENA primary metagenome ERZ773243 (study PRJEB29015, sample SAMEA2737747) | human gut metagenome | biome: human gut; feature: human-associated habitat; material: faeces | place: China | collected 2012 ... | reverse complement strand
TTGACGCCGAAGCCGACCGCAAGCGCACCGAGCAGAGCTTCTTTGTGCCCAAAGAAGAAATTGCCGCCAATGGGTACGATTTATCCATCAATAAGTACAAAGAGACGGAGTATGTGCCGGTGGAGTATCCCTCGACCACGGAAATTCTGGCCGACCTGCATGAGCTGGAAATGGAGATCACCAAGGGTCTGGCAGAGTTGGAGGAGATGGTGTGATGGCGAAGTTGGGAGAGGTTTGTACTATTGTATCTGGTTCGACACCAAAAACATCTGTTACGTCCTACTGGGATGGCAACATCAAATGGATAACACCTGCTGAATTGAACGAAGATACTTTTTACATTATGGATTCAGTTCGGCACATTACTGAAGAGGGAAAAGAAAAAACAGGATTGTCTTATCTGCCGACAGGAACAGTCATTTTATCGTCTCGTGCGCCGATTGGCAAAACCGCAATTGCCGGTTGTAAAATGTGTTGCAATCAAGGATTTAAGAACCTTATTTGCTCAGATGCGATTTATAATGAATACCTCTATTTTTTCTTGAAATCAAAAACAGACTATCTCAATTCATTGGGACGTGGTGCGACTTTTAAAGAAATTTCTAAATCCATCGTTGAAAGCATTGAAATCCCGTTACCTGAAGTAAACCAGCAGAAAGAAATTGCAGAAAAATTCAAGAAGTTAGAGCAGTTGATTTCTCTCCGTAAGCAGCAGCTTGCCAAACTGGACGAGCTGGTAAAGGCACGGTTTGTGGAGATGTTTGGAGATCCAGCAGATAATGTAAACAATCTGCCAGCAAGCCCAATGACCGCTATTTGTCAAATCATTGATGGCGACAGAGGGAAAAACTACCCGAAACAAGAAGAGTTTTCAGATAGTGGCTTTTGCTTGTTTTTAAACGCAAAGAATGTCACTGCGCAGGGGTTTTCGTTTGAAAACTGTACATATATAACGGAAGAAAAAGACGCTCTATTGCGTAACGGAAAACTTTGTCGAGGTGATGTCGTTTTAACCACAAGAGGAACAATTGGAAATTTAGCATTTTATGATACAAGTGTTCCTTATGAGAATATTCGAATCAATTCTGGAATGGTCATTCTAAGGATGAATAAACAAGTCGTTTCTGAAATTTTCTTTATTGAGCAATTCAAAATGCAACTTGATTCCATAAAAAGCCGGATTGCAAGCGGGTCTGCACAACCGCAACTTCCAATCTCGACTATGAATAAAATAGAAATGATTTTGCCGCCAATTGAACTTCAAAACCAGTTTGCCGCTTTTGTAGAGCGCGTAAGCCAGCAGAAGCAGACCGTACAGCAGAGCCTTGAAAAGCTGGAATTGATGAAAAAGGCGCTGATGCAGGAATATTTTGGGTGAAAGGGTGTGCAGCAGCGGATTTTAGCGGTATAATAACGTTAAACAGAACATTTTACTATGAAAGGAGCATACGATGATGACTTTTGAAGAAGAAAGAGACTATAATAATGCAAAGATTGATGCAATCAAGGCAAAGAACTCGATTCAAAAGCTGAAACCTGAGCTTCGGGAGCAATTGCTGAAAGAACTGGTTGGAGCGGAAGCGTATGCTTCAGTGTGGGAGATTTTTCAACAAATGAACAATATCCAGAGGTAAGGCTATGGAACATTTTATTACAAGCATCCACATCAATGAAGTCCGGCATCTGAAAAACATTGAGATCAAGTTGAGCCCTGAAAAGCGCCAGCATCTTATCCTGACCGGTAAAAATGGCTCCGGTAAAACTTCGGTATTGCAGGCGATGAAAGATTATCTGCAGGCAATCGATGATGGGGTCTATCAGAAATTGTGTATTCGGAGATCCTATAAATCGAATGATAAGTTTTCTGAACTTGAAAAAATTGTTGCCGAAACATTTGCAAAGTATAATTCTGGAGTAGAAGTAGACGTTTCAAATGTAGTAGGCTTAGACCGTTTATATAGTCAGGGAGAATTTGTAACTGCTTACTTTCCGGCAGACAGAAAGACAGTGATTCATCGCGCAAAGGGAGTTCAAGATGTAAAACTAGAAAATCAATACAGTTTGGATGATACACCAGAAAATATTTTGCTGAAATATATGGTTCATCTCAAAACTCAACAGGCATATGCAAAGAATGAAAATGATTTAAGTGTCGAGAAGAAAATCGCGGAATGGTTTTCCCGCTTCGAAAATGCGCTAAAAGTATTGTTGAGCGATGACAGCATCCGATTGATATATGACTATAAAAACTATAATTTTCTAATTGAACAGAAAGGTCGAAATCCATATAGTTTGGATGAACTTTCTGATGGCTATTCTGCAATCATCGGTATTGTCGCAGACCTAATCCTCCGTATGGACCGCAACTGGTTGCTGAAAGGCGAACTGAGCCAGTACGATGTGGAAGGCATTGTGCTGATTGATGAGCTGGAAACGCATCTTCATGTGGAACTTCAGAGGAAAATCCTGCCCTTCCTGACAGAGTTCTTCCCACGCATCCAGTTTATCATTACAACACATTCCGCCTATATCCTGAACTCCATCAGCAATGCCTGCATTTATGATTTAGAAAAGCAGGTTCGTTTTACAGATTTTTCTTCCTATTCCGTTGATGATATTGCAGAAGGCTATCTGGATGCAACAGCTTTTTCTGATGAGTTACAAAAGAAAGCAAAGCGATATCAGGAGCTTTATGGGCGGACGGACCTTTCCGATGACGAACGCGCAGAACGCGCAGACTTACGAATGGAATTGAAAGATGCGGAAGATGTCCTTTCCAAGATTGAGGGGAAGAAGGTGCTTTAATGGTCAAATTCGAACGACCTGACAGCTCCGAAGCCCATGTAGCAATCGAATCCTTGAAACGAGAAAAACGCAAAGGTAGCGGAAAGTATAATACCAACGAAGTGAATAAAGCACTTGGATTGATGTTTGCACATAAATGCTACCTTTGTGAGAAGAAAGATTTGGACAATCTCCAAATAGAACATCTCGTTCCACATCGTGGAAACCGAGATTTGATGTTCGATTGGGAAAATCTGTTTTTATCTTGCAATCATTGCAACAATATAAAAAACGATAAGTTCACACCGATTCTGGATTGTACAAAAGTTGCAGTTGATAAGAAAATTGCATTTCGTCGGCATAGTGAACCGTTTATGCCAGATAAATTAGAAATTACTGCATTAGAAGACGACGTTGAAACCCGAAACACGGTGGCACTCCTTAACGAAGTATATTATGGCTCGACTGCACAGAAAATCGAAGAGGCCAAAATCATCCGAAAGCAGCTGTCAAAAGAACTGAATGCATTCGAAGAATGTGTAACGGATTACAATGCAGCTGACGGGGAAGACAAAAAAGATTTAGAGCTGTCCATTATGATGAAATTAAAGTGGAATGCTCCCTTTGCTGCATTTAAGCGCTGGATGATTCGTGATGCCAGTGATAAATTTCCAGAATTACTGAAATACTGCCAATAATCATCCTACATAAAGGAGCTGATTTTATGTCCAACTTCTCCTATCTCTCCACCCGCCCCGAATATTCCCTCTTCGCCAATTCCGCCATCGAGGCCGAGAAAGTGTTCTCCACCTCCCCGGCGATGTGCGCGGTGGGGTGCCGGAAGGCGTTGGAGCTGGCGGTGAAGTGGGTGTATGCGGCAGATAAAACCATCACGATGCCCTACAAGGACAACCTGCAATCCCTTCTGCATGAGCCGAGTTTCCGGTTCGCAGTGGACCGCAATGTATGGAGCGTGCTGCCCAGCATCGTGAAGGCGGGAAATCTGGCGGTACATACAGGGCATAGCGTGTCGGCGGCGGATGCGGTGTTCAGCCTGCGGGGGCTGTTCGATTTCATCCAGTGGGTGGATTACTGCTACGGCACGGACTATGTGGAGCGCTCCTTTGACGAGACAGCCATCCCCGGCGAAAAAGTAACGCTGAACGAAAAGAAGATCCGGGAGCAGGAAAGCCTGCTGACCCAGAAAGATGCCGAGCTGGAAGCGCTGCGCAAGCAGGTGGAGAGCCTTTCGGCGGCGTACACGGCCAGCAAACAGCAGAACCAGCAGAGCCGCAGTTTCACCGCCGTCGACCTGACCGAGGCCGAGACGCGGCAGAAGATCATCGACATCGACCTCAAGGCCATGGGCTGGAAATTCACCGGGCCGGACGCCGATGTGCGCACCGAGTACGAAGTGGACAACATGAACGGCGTGCTGGGGCAGAAGGGCTATGCGGACTATCTGCTGATGGGCAAGGACGGCTTGCCGCTGGCGGTCATTGAAGCCAAGCGCAGCACCAAAGACCCCAACATCGGGCGCAAGCAGGCTCAGCTTTATGCAAACTGTCTGGAGCAGAAGTTTGGCCGCCGTCCGATGCTGTTTACCACCAACGGCTACACCACCTATTTCTGGGATGAGCAGAGCGGCCCGCAGCGTGCCGTGAGCGGGGTGTTCTGCAAGGACGACTTGCAGAAGCTGATGAACCGCCGCACCGAGAAAAAACCGCTGGACACCATCGAAATTGACGATAAAATCACCGACCGCTATTACCAGAAAAACGCCATCCGGGCAGTCTGCGCCCATATTACGCAGGGCTTCCGGCGCAATCTGCTGGTCATGGCAACGGGCACAGGCAAGACCCGCACCGCATCCAGCCTGACCGATGTGCTGAGCCGGGGCGGTCATGTGACCAACGTGCTTTTTCTGGCGGACCGCACCGCGCTGGTCAAGCAGGCGAAGGACGACTTCAAGAAGTATCTGCCCGACCAGTCGCTGTGCAATCTGTGCTCTTCTAAGGACGATAAGGCCGCGCGCATCGTGTTTTCCACCTATCCCACCATGCTCAACGCCATCGACAACGCCAAGACCAAGGACGGCGTGCCGCTGTTTTCCCCTGCGCATTTTGACCTTATCATCGTGGACGAGAGCCACCGCAGCATTTTCAAGAAATACCGCGCCATTTTTGATTATTTCGATGCGGTTCTGGTGGGCCTGACCGCCACCCCGAAAACCGACGTAGACCGCAACACCTACGATTTTTTCGAGATGGAACACGGCATCCCCACCTATGCCTACGATTACGATACGGCGGTCTACACCGACCATGTGCTGGTGCCTTACTACAACTACGAGGTCAAGACGAAATTCACAGAAGAGGGCATCCACTACGACCAGCTTTCACCGGAGGATAAGGCCCGCTACGAGGACGATTTTGCCGAGGACGACACCCTGCCCACCTTCATCCCGTCCGAAAAGCTGAATAAGTTCATCTTCAACGCCAACACCGTGGACACGGTGCTGCAAGACCTGATGGAACGGGGCATCCAGACGGCAGGCGGCGACCGCATCGGCAAAACCATCATCTTTGCCCAGAACAAGCGCCACGCGGAGTTTATCCGGGAACGTTTTGGCAAGCTCTACCCGCAGCTGGAGACCCAGTACCCGGGATTCATCCAGCGGGTGGTCTGCGACGACGCCTATGCACAGTCCATCATTGACGACTTCAAACAGCCGGACAAGCCGCCGTTTATTGCGGTCTCGGTGGATATGATGGACACGGGCATCGATGTGCCGGAGTGCGCGAATCTGGTGTTCTTCAAAAAAGTACGCAGCAAAACGAAGTTCTGGCAGATGATCGGCCGTGGTACGCGGCTCTGCCCATCCCTTGCCTGCGTGGATGCCATCGACGGCGAATATACGGGCAAACGGCGTTTTCTGATCTTCGACTACTGCGGCAACTTTGAATTTTTCCGTCAGAAACCCAACGGCTACGAGAGCGCGGACACCAAAAGCCTGTCCGAGAGCATTTTCTGCAAGCAGGTGCGGATCGCCGCCGCGCTGCAGGATGGAGCCTATGGGGACGAAAACTACCAGAACTGGCGCAAGATCTTAACGGAGACCTGCCGTGCCGAAGTGGGAGCGCTGAATCCGGAGCTGGTATCCGTGCGGCTGCACCGACAGGCCGTGGAACACTATCAAAAGCCGGAAGCCTTTGTCAGCCTGACCGAAACGGACAAGGGTACTCTGATGAAAGAGGTGGCACCGCTCATCTCGCTGGACGACAAAGATGAAGCCGCCAAGCGGTTCGATAACTTTGTGTATGGCTTGCTGCTCTGTGAACTGGAAGGTCTGCCGGGGCTGGGCCGCGCCCAGAAACAGCTGCGCAATACAGCGGCAATGCTGGAAGGGAAAGCTACCATCCCGCAGGTGCAGGCAAAGTTGCCGCTCATCCGCGAGGTGCAGACAGACGAATTTTTGACCTCGCATGATCTGCTCCGCTTTGAGGAAATGCGGCAGGAACTGCGGGAGCTCATCAAGTTTCTGGTGGAGGGCGGCGAGGGGCAAAAGCCTGTCTACACGGCCCTTGCCGACCCGGTACTGGAACAGACCGAGGGCAAAACGCTGGATTCCGGCTATGATTTCGGCGAGTACCGGGAACGTGTGAACCGCTACATCATGGAGCACCGCAGCGATACGCTGGCCATCCACAAGCTGACCCAGAACATTCCGCTTTCCCGGGGCGACTATACCGAGCTGGAACATATCTTCACCTGTGAGCTGGGCAGCAAAGAGGACTATGCACGGGAGTTTCGGGATACGCCCTTTGGTCTGCTGGTGCGTAAAGTGGCAAAGCTGGACCACGATGCTGCCATGCAGGCATTTTCAAAATTTATCAACGACGAATCGCTGAATGCAAAGCAGATCGCATTCGTGCAGAAGGTCATTCATTACATCGAGCAGAACGGTTATGTGGAAAGCAAAGCGGTGCTGATGAAACCACCCTTTGACCAGCCCATTCTGTTTACCCGCCTGTTTGATGGCAAAACAGGGAGTGAACTGATGGATACGATCAATTCGGTGAAAGAGAATGCCACCCATGTGACGGCATAAAGTAGTGGAATGTACTGATAAAAACCGGTATAATTCAGGACTATCGAAAAATGAATATCCTGCAACGCAGTATGGCAAGTCAGGGAATTTTGAACGATACGCAAACGACTCTGGCTGATTACCTGATGAGCATCGCACAAATTTCCGTGGAGGATGCCGGAGCGATTTATATCGAGTTGAGCAGCATCCGCGGAAATTTTATGGCAAACATTATTCTGCGCATGATTGAAAATTATCACTTCCTGCCTGATATGGCGCAGAAACTGAAAAACAAACAAGCACTGGTGGAAAGCGTAATTGCAAATGAACAGCAGGAGCCTTCCATTACGTCGCCCATCAAAGATGTGTATGATGACCTTGTCAACAGCAAACTGGATATGATCGAGGGCTTCGTGCCGATCTCTGCCATCCAGTATGATGCTAAGATGCAGGAAGCAGAAAGACTTTAAGGGGAGTGCGACTTGTAGTATTGCTTTAAATTATCGAGTTAATCCGCAGGCTGAATAGATTCACTCGAATCGAACAAAAACGAAAAAATGCCCGCTCACCGTGGAGATCCGGCTCCATCGGTGGGCGGGCATATCCAATAAAACACCAGGATACGATTATGCTTTTCGTACTTCAGCTGGGATCTTGTTCTGGCTCAGATATCCCACAGGGAGGGCGCAGAGGTGGAAACTGCGGCGGCACCTGCGCGCATGGCGGCCATGACGTCGGCTTTGTCCCGCAGCAGGCCGCCTGCAATGACAGGCACCTGTGTGCGGGCGCTGATCTCGGCGATGACCCGGGGCATGATGCCGGGAAGGATCTCGACAAAATCCGGCTTGCCCTGCTCCAGCTGACCGGACAGGCTGGTCAGCGAGAGGGAATCCAGGATGAATGCCCGCTGGACGGTCAGCAGGCCGCGGTGGCGCGCCCGGCGGATCAGGGTCGGGCGGGTGGAGATGATGCCGTCCGGGTGGCACAGGGCGTTGAGGGAGTCCACCGCGATCTCCCGCGACGAAAGGCCGTCCACAAGGTCGATGTGAACCACGGCCAGTTTTCCGGCATCATGTATGCGGTGCACAAGCCCGTCTACGGTGAGCAGGGTGCTCGCCAGCAGAAAAACGGCGCTGCAGGGCGAAGCCAGCGCAGCAGTCAGGGCTTCGTCCGTTTTCACAGCGGCGATCACCGGTTCGTCCAGCAGGGTTTCAGCAAGAGGATGCATTGGATAAGACTCCTTTCGAGCCAGATTTACAGAGATAGGGAGCAATCAGAAGATACGGCCCTTTCAGAAAACTCTAAAAGGGCCGCACCATGCGCAAACCAAGTTTATAAAAAATTGAGGGGTTTGTAAAGAGGATTAAAGAGGCATTATTTATGTGCCTGCACGGCTGCATTATTTTTCTTCAGCAGTACAGCGCATGCTATGGTAACTACAAAGCCGATCGCGATCAGTGCGTAGACCAGAGCAGTGCCAGCGTACTGTGTTCCGGGGGTGTGCACGCGAATCTCGCAGATGCCCCACTCGCTGACAGCTGCAAGAACGCCGCAGAAGATGCCGCCAAGGTAGGGATTGCCTGTGTGCTGGTACAGGAGACGACAAATCAGGATCGCAACAAAGATGAAGCCGGGCAGCGCATACACTGCAGTTGCGGCAGAAGCCAGACCGCCGAACATCGGGTTCGAGCCGGTAGCCTTGAAGATGCCGTAAACGTAGCAGAGGATGAACAGAGTGGGAACCGATGCGATAAAGCTGATCAGAAGGTTAGAAAGCAGCTTGTTTTTGCCGAGCGCCGTGCTAAAGTTAAAACTGTTGACGCTGATGGACATGACAATGTAGTACACGAGATACATGGGTACAACAAGGAGCATACCCGGGATGCGGTTGGCTCCAAACTTGATAAAGCCCCAGTAAACGATCAGGAAGTTCACATCCACAAAATAGTCGACGGCAAAAACCATCAGGATCAGGGCAAAGACTGCAAGCAGGGCCGCGCCGATGGATTTGAGGAGTGCATGCCCGGAAATAGCGATGCCGGTATTCCGGAAGGAGAAACCGTGTTTTTTGCCGTAGGCCATGTACCACACCGTGCACAGAACAAGAGTCAGTGCGCCGCACAGCAGAGAGATCAGGCCGTGGTACGCAGGGTTGGCCGAGTGGAAAAGTGCATCACGGTAAGATGCCAGTCCCTGCTTGTTCAGGAATCGAATAATGAGGATGGACAGGACGGCACTGATGATCTGGATGCCCCAGAACCATGCAACTGCGTTCTTATCGCCAACTGGGCGAAGGTCCTGCTCTCCATTGTCGGCACACTGGAATGTCTTGACGGAGTTGACCAGCCAGACCATCAGAGACCCGGCAAACAGCAGCAGACCGGACAGGGCGATGATCTTGAAGATGTTCCAGATGGTATAGGTGTAGCTGCTGGCGCTCAGAGCAGTGCCAGTGGGCATAACACGGTTAAAGAAGGTCAACACACGGTTCATGACCAGCGGGGACCACCAACCAGCCATATGCGTCTCGTTAGAAACAAAGATCTGGCGGCTTCCGGTCTTTCCGCCGTAATCCTGCTCATAAACGGTCTCCGCCACGCGCTGTTCACTGGTGGTTGCGGGGTCGATACCGAAATACAGGAAGGACTGTGCACTGTTGTTGATCACATATTCTGCCGGGCTGGAAAGGTTGGCTGCATACTTGTTGGCGTCGTTGGAATAGGTACCGTTATCATTAGCTTTTTCCGAGAAGAAGAACTCGTCGTTCTTGTCTGCGAGAACTGCGACATCTCGGGCACCGTAAACATCGGTGTAGCCCTCGCTGTTACGCACGATGGGATCGCTGTGGATCAGGAAAATGGCCTTGACAACATTCAGACTGTCGTTATCGCACTGCAGTGCTTCGCCAGCTGCCTTGCCACCGCGGGAGTAGCCCAGCAGCGAAACGCGGTCGGTATCAACGTAGGGCAGAGTCACGCCGTAGCGTACCGCATCATAAAGGCCGCGGCCCTGGGTGAGCCATTCGGAGTCCGGCAGAGGTTCGCTTTCGCCCATGCCGTACATATCCACGCCGATCGCAACATAGCCGCGGCGGGCGAGCTCAATGCAGTAGTGCTGCATTTCTTCTTTGTTGTTGTTTCCGCCATGCTGTACAAAAATAGCGGGCGCAGGCGTTTCAGCGGTGGCGTTTTCCGGAATATAAACATCCATCGCAAGGGTATGACCGGATTCGGATTCAATGGTAACGTTCCGGATGGTCGTTTTGCCGGAGTTCGTCTGTAAAATGAAAGAACCGGCAATGCCTACGATGATGAGCGCGATGCTGACGATGAGACTGATCAGCGGCCTTGAAAGTTTTTTCTCGTTCATATGGGGGACCTCCTTTTTGAATCTGATTTTTCCGTAATAAAAATGGGGACACACTGCATCTGGACGATACAGTGCATCCCCATCTCACTTCTCTTGGGATGCTTCTAGTATAGCGTTTTGTAACAAAATGTCAATAGAAAATAAACAATTAAAAAATATTTTGTGCGCGAACCATAAAGTCGGGCGAAAACTATCAATGCTCTGCCCAGTCGCAGCTGCGGCCCACAGCCTTGTGCCAGCCGGAGAGCAGACGGGTGCGCTCGGCCTCGTCCATCTGCGGGGCAAAGGTCATATTGCAGTGCCACAGGCTGCGGATCTCATCCCGGTCCTTCCATACGCCGGTGGCAAGGCCCGCCAGATAGGCAGCGCCCAGAGCGGTCGTCTCCCGGATGGCCGGGCGCAGCACGGTCTTGTTCAGGATATCGGCCTGGAACTGCATCAGGAACTGGTCACGGGATGCACCGCCGTCCACCTTCAACGAGGTGATGGGCACGCCGGTGTCCTTTTCCATAGCAGCCACGAGGTCTGCGCTCTGGTAGGCAATGGACTCCTCTGCCGCGCGGATGATGTGGTTCTGGGTGGTGCCGCGGGTGATGCCCACAATGGCACCGCGGGCGTACATATCCCAGTACGGTGCACCCAGACCAGTAAAGGCCGGCACGATGTAAATGCCGCCGTTATCCGGCACCTTCTGGGCATAGTATTCCGCATCGCGGCTCTCCTGGATCATGCGCAGGCCATCGCGCACCCACTGGATGACCGCCCCGCCCACAAACACACTGCCCTCCAGCGCATACTCCACCTTGCCGTTCAGGCTGATGGCAATGGTGGTCAGCAGGCCATTTTTGCTGCGGCAGATGGTATCGCCAGTGTTCATCAGCAAAAAGCAGCCGGTACCATAGGTGTTTTTGGCTTCGCCTTTGGAAAAGCAGCCCTGGCCAAACAGTGCGGCCTGCTGGTCGCCCGCAATACCGGCCACCGGCACCTGTACGCCGCACAGGTCGGTGTAACCGTAAATCTCGCTGGAATCCGTCACACGCGGCAGCATGGCGCGGGGGATATCCAGCGCGTTCAGCAGTGTATCATCCCAGTCCAGCTTGTGGATATTATACAGCATGGTGCGGCTGGCGTTGGTTCGGTCCGTTACATGCACCTTGCCGCCGGTCAGCTTCCACACCAGCCAGCTGTCCACCGTGCCAAACAGAATTTCTCCCGCCTGTGCGCGCTCCCGTGCGCCCGGCACATGGTCCAGAATCCACTTGATTTTGGTTGCGGAAAAGTAGGCATCCGGCACAAGGCCGGTATTCTCTTTGATATACTCTGCCATGCCCGGTTGGCTGAGCAGCTCATCCACCAACGGTGCAGTGCGGCGGCATTGCCACACAATGGCGTTATAAATGGGGCGGCCGGTCGCTTTTTCCCACAAAATCGTGGTTTCGCGCTGGTTGGTAATGCCGATGGCGGCAATGTCTGCTGCTGACGCGCTGATTTTTGACATTGCTTCCACAGCAACGCCTAACTGGGTGGACCAGATCTCATTTGCATCATGTTCCACCCAGCCGGGTTTTGGAAAATACTGGGTAAATTCTTTCTGGGCAAGACTGCAGATCTCCCCTTTTTTATTAAACAGGATACAGCGGCTGCTGGTAGTCCCCGCATCCAGTGCCATGATATAGTCTGCCATGTTTCTCCTCCTGTAGATAATGTTTTCCAAAATTTGTTTTAAATTTTACTTTAATATCATTTTACCATAGCAGCAATGGGTTCACAAGCATGGTCTGGACGTTGACATTTTTATAAGAAAAAGCCTATAATATGAGGATAAGTACATGATATGTACAGGACACTGGTAAGTGCATCAAACATAAGGAGGATGATCCATATGGCATTTTTAGATCAGATCAGTAAAAATCTTGCAGGTTACGGAAAAGAAGCTGCAAAAAAGGCGAAAGATACAGCTGAGATCTTTCAGTTAAAAGCTGAGATCCGCGGAGAAAAACAGAAGATCAATGAGCTGTATGCAGCTATTGGTGCTGTGTATTTTAAAAATCACAGAGACGAGTCTGAGGATGAGTACAAAATGTTCTTCCCTGAGATCGAAAACGCAATGGAGCACATTGCAGAACTGGAAGAAAAGTTAAAACAGCTGGATAATACAGAAAAATGCCCCTGCTGTAATGCACTGGTAAGAAAAGGGGACGCTTTCTGCAGCAAATGTGGAGCAGCTCTTCATCAGGAAGAGGAGACAGCAGAGAAAGATAATGCAGATGTTGTAACTGAGGATGATTTTGTCCCGGAAGAGGCTGCAGAAGAGCCGGTAAAAGACCAGAAAGAAGACTTGGTGGAAGAGTCAGGTGAAATGACTGAAAATACGACAGAAGAAGAGACAAAGCAGGAAGAGGAGCCGGTTTCAGAGCCGGAAGAATGAACCATGGGAGAAAAAAAGACAGGGCTGGTGCTTGAAGGCGGCGGCATGAGAGGTATTTATACAGCA